>Ga0070730_10001576_pt1 | contig 21865 bp, 13 predicted proteins | sample Coa_R1_3_FD_66447 | JGI IMG/M metagenome (GOLD analysis project Ga0070730, IMG submission 66447) | Surface soil microbial communities from Centralia Pennsylvania, which are recovering from an underground coalmine fire - Coalmine... | ecosystem: Environmental > Terrestrial > Soil > Unclassified ... | reverse complement strand
GTGTTAAGGCGCGTCTTCTGTGGCTCCATAAGCGCGTTGAGAAGCTGATCGATCTTAAAATGTGAGAGTGGTACCGTCTCAATATCGGCCTTCTCAGCGACCCACACGGTTAACTGCTCGCTGCCTGTCTCCGATCCAGTATCCAGCTCGACCATAAATTTGAAATTACCATAAAAGAATGTGTCCACGATTGTATGCATGGAATGTTCCCTTTCGACTTACTTTCTTATAATCTACTGTTTATGCGACTACCCTACCTGTGATTTAATCGATACTGCTCCCCAGGCTTGCCTGCACGAATTTTGCCAGCTCCGCCAGTTCCTTGCGAAAACGCAGATTATCCCCGGTTGAGCACAGCACATGCCTTAATGCGAATCTGCTGGGATGGTCCGTGTAGCTGATTGCCGGGAACTCTGGGAGGAGTGTGATGATGCTCTCATAGGCCACCTGACTGAGCACGATGAATGATACATAGGCGAATTCCTCGTGCGGCGAGACGACCAGCAACTCGCGCTCCCCATACTGCACCTTCCCCGATACTCCCTGGCATGAGCCGCGCGCGGCTACCCCCACGATGCCATTGAGCGTAACAATGGCCGGATGGATGTGGGGATCACAGTTGCTTGCAGCTGGCTCAAAGGCGTTATCGATAGCTTGCAGATACTGGTACTCCGGTAGCGCCAGTATCTGCTCAACATGTTTATCGAGCCAATGAAAAAAATCATGCGCAATGAGCTCTTTGTCTCCGCTTTTACAGAACCGCTTCTCTTCACTCAAAGCCGCAGGGAGGTTACGTTCAAAGAGTGCATTGCGCTTCGCCCAGTGTGTTTTTCGGTCCAACACCTCCCGCTGATAGTGGCTATCAAGCGCAAATTTACGGCAGAAATTGCGTATGTGCTGTCGATTGGTTTCCTCAAAGTAGAAGTGACGGAGTGCTATCTGCCCGCCAACGTCCTGCTCCTCTGTGCCATCTACCCTCTCATTTGCCCAGACAATCAGCTGATTGATACCCACTGCCAGATCTATACCGCGTTCCACCCTGAATGTATAGCGACCGCAGTCTAAGGTCTCGATAATGCTCTGCATGCAATTCCGCCTTTCGCCTACTCTCAATTGCGTAGTGTGGCATACCTTCTATGCCCTCTACTTAATAGATACCGGGCGTTTTGCCAAAAGCGGAAAAAAATGAGAGCGAATTTTTAAAACTTATCATCAGATCTTAATTCTTGTTTTTTTGCACTGGTAGAATGCTTTTATGTGGATATAAAAATATCTATATATCGACTGCATAACAAGCTATCATTATTGGTAATCTATTGTAAGTGTCTTTATTTCTGTTGACATAATAAAGTTGAGAAATACACATATATTACATCAAATAAACACCATATTTTAACCTCATACACACCTCCTTATACCTACTTTCTTCTACAATTACCTCAAGAAGCACTAATTAATAACTTGAAGATCTCTACTGCTTATTGGCCCGCACAGATGGCGTATATTAAGGATGAGCATCTACGCAAGTTTACTGTAAAGTAGTGAAGTGATTAAGGGGAAGCGTATGAGTGTTGTGATCAGGAGCAATAAGAAAAAAACGTGGTATGTTCTTGGGGGACGTGAAATAGTTGAAACAATTTTTGGGCTTGGTGTTGTGGCGTTAGTAAGTTGGTATCTACCTGCTTCCTGGCTGTCATCTCATATTATCTTTTGCTCGTTCTTCCTGGTTGTGTTCGCAATCGCGGTACGCTACCATACCAGGGCTGCCTATAGTGCCGGGTTGTTGGCGGCGATTAGCTACATCTGGTTACTCTGGCAACATCCTGAAATGCGTATCCAGACCGATGTTTCTCATTTTGTGCTTGAACCTTTTCTGCTGTTAATTAGTGGGGTTGTGACTAGCGATCTGCTCCGCATCCAACGTCGTCGACTCCTGATGTTTGAACGTAAATATGTTCGTGCTTATGAAGCGCTACAGAAGACCTCTCGTCGTTATCAGACCGCATTGGCGATCAATGAAGAGTTGGAACGACAGGTTGTCGGACAATCTGTATCGGTTGCCAGCATTAGTGAGAAAATGCTCCTCTTGTGGCAACGCAGTGGAGACGAGCGCTATGCGGCTATTTTAGATATGATGGTTCAGGCCGTAGGGGCGCAATCCTGCGCGTTGTATTTGCTGCAGGATGAGCAGTGGTGCCTCGCATCTGAGTGTTCGATCGGCGCATCGGCATATGCCCCTCTGTTGAGCGCTGATGATCCTTTAATTCAACATGTTCTTCTGCACTGTCGGGTGAGTACGATCCGCGACTTTCTGGCCGAAGAACACCCTCTTCCACAGCCTGCGGCCGTGATGGCTGGTCCACTCGTTGATCGTGCGAAGAGAGTCGTGGGTATTGTGACTGTTGACCATATCCCTTTGCTCAAATTTACTCCTGATGCCATTCGTCTCTTCGGCTCTCTCTTGCAAATAGCCTCGATCTCTCTGCAGGAGCCTGTGTTCTCGGGAGAAACTGTCAGGCAAGCGGAGCGCGATAGGGATATGACTCAGGTCGATCTGTTTTCAGATATCATTCCCTCTTCTCTTTTTTGAATGCTTCTTATTTTCTTGGATGGTTTATGTGGAGAGGTATATGCAAGCTTTTTTAGCGAACCGTCGCGCCCTACGTGTGACAGCCGCTCTTCTTCTGGTTCTTGGACTGGGCGGCGATTGCTTTATCGGGGCTCTTCTTTTAACTAGAATGCAATTCTCGCTCTTTCTGTTGCATTTTCCCATGGCTCTGAGTTGGGCTGTGGGTGTCAACTTTGTTACCTGGCATGGTTCACAGCCAGAGCCAAATCTACGTGCTTACCTCAATAAGTGGGGAGTTGCAGCCTTCTTGTTGAGCATGGCTACCTTCCCTGGCTTATGGCCGCTTGCATATAGTTGTGCTCTTGGGATAGCACGCTTCCTATACCTACGAAAAAGAGCGGGCAGAGTGGACGTGGCGGATTTACAACCTGAAGACGCATTGCCAGTTGTAGAAATCTCACCCTCTCAAGATTGGTTGGTCCAGCCTTTCATTGATACCTGCCAGAACGCTGATACGCAGGCCCGCCTTACTACTGTGACCAGACTCAGCCAGTACGCGAATCCAGGCACAACAAAGCTGTTGCGCCAATTCCTCTCAGACCCCAGGCCAGAGATTCGTAGTAATGCTTCGATTGCCTTATCCCGCCTTGAAGATGATCTATCGCACCATCTGAATACCTCTTTTGAACAGTGGGCCATCAATCCAGCGGATAAAAATAGTGTGTTCGCCCTTGCGGATCAATACTATCAGTACGCAACGAGTAATGTGCTTGATACAGTGAGCCAGCGTTTCTATCTAACGATGGCACGTGATTTGTTATTACAACTCAGTAAGCAGGAGCCTGGGGAGGATGCCAGGCTCTGGCTAAAACTTGCGCGTATTCGCCAGAGCCTGGGTGAGATTGTGGAGGCTCTGGCAGATGCGCGCCATGCTCTGCAACTTCAACCTGATTGGCCAGAAGCTTCCTTTTTGGCAATGGAACTGGCGTTTTCTCTACACTCCTGGGATACTTTTGTTGCCCTGGCTGGCCGGGAGGCTGGAGCAGCTTCGCAGACTGCAGGCACATCCGCCTCTTCTCTCAAAGCCTTGCAGTGGTGGACGACGCTTCATCCTGAAGTGCGCGAGGATGTGACCCATGATTGATGTCTGTTTATTGGTCGAGGGGGCATATCCTTATGTCACGGGTGGTGTCTCAAGTTGGCTCCATGCTCTGATATCACACCTGCCTGATCTGACCTTTGCTGTTGTCTATATTGGGCCGTGTCCTGATCCACAGCGTAAGGCACTGTACACTCTGCCGGAGAATGTGAAGGAATTTCGTGAAGTGTTCATCAGTGATGTACAGAGTGTGAAAATTCATGCACGGCGTAACTACCAATCTGCGGCATGGTCGGCTTTGCAGGAGTTTCACGATGCTATGGCTGGGGGCAAGCCGTACGATATCAATTTTTTCTTGCCTCTGCTACGTGAGCCTGGTTTCGCCGGGCTGACGACTGCCGATCTTTTTCACGCCCGTCAGAGTTGGGAGCTGATAGTTAAACTCTATCAGCTCTATGCGCCTGCTGAATCGTTTGTGGATTTCTTTTGGACGTTCCGCTTTACCTATCTACCCGTTTTTACCATTCTTGAGACGGTTTTGCCGCAGGCGGGGGTCTATCACGCTGTGAGTACTGGTTTCAGTGGATTGCTAGGCGCCCTGGCAAAAATACGCTCTGGCCGCCCCTTTATCGTCACCGAGCACGGGCTCTATACGCGCGAACGCGAGATTGAAATTGCGCAGTCGACCTGGATGAAGCAGCTTAGCGCGGACCAGCATATATCTAAGCAACCCATGAATTTCTTTCAGGAGTGGTGGTTCAATATCTATCGTTTTATGGAGAAGATTACCTACGATTCGGCTGATACTATTATTTCGATTACCAGTGTGAATCAGCAATACCAGCTGAAACATGGGGCCGCTCCCCGAAAGATGCAGCTTGTTCCCAATGGTATCGATATTGAACGCCTGGCTCATCTTCGCCAGCCTGAAAATCCTGCCTTGCCCCATACAGGAGAGGCTGCTCTGTCCTCAACTACTTCCATCAAGCGTACAGGTCGAAAAAAAAGTCGCCGCAATGCTGGCCGGACGCAGCAAGGGAGAAAAAGCACGTCTCTCAAAGAGATACACAGTCAGAAGGCTACCAGCCAGCGCGAGATGGGAGCAGCGCAGCGCTTTCTGATTGGCTTTATTGGACGCATTGTTTCTATCAAAGATGTTAAGACTTTTATTCGCGCTATCAAGATTGTTCAGCAAACTATTCCAGATCTGGAGGTGTATCTGGTTGGCCCTACAACAGAGGAGCAAAAGTATTTCCAGGATTGCTGTCGCCTGGTTTCACTGCTGAAATTGGATGCAGTTGTCCATTTCACTGGCCCTGCTGATGTGCGTGACTATTATCGCAAATTGGATGTCATTATCCTGACCAGTTTAAGCGAGGGGCAACCATTGGTGATTCTGGAGGGAAATTGCGCTGGCATTCCTGTGGTTGCGACTGATGTTGGGGCCTGTCGTGAATTGCTGTTAGGAGCGTCTCCTGAGGATCAGGCCCTGGGGGCCAGTGGCGTCATCACCCCGGTAGCCAGTCCCCACGAGACGGCCCATGCTATTATTCAACTCTGGCGCGACAAAGATGCTCGTCTGCGCATGGGCCATGTCGGCCGAGAACGTGTACGCCGCTTCTATGCCCAGGAACAACTCTACAGTACCTATCAGCGAATCTATCGCAGTTTTATTGTGTCTGAGGTGCAAAAATAATATGGCGGGAATTGGCTTTCGTTTACAGGCTCTAGTCTCTAAAGGCTCCTATCTTGATGCTGCTACAGCCTATGTCTCTTCAGCGGTTATCTCTACTGGCCCCTGGTTATCAGGGGCGATAGCTCTCACGGTGCTGGGTGGGACAGCGGCGACCTATCTCACGAAGGACGATCATGAGTTGCTACTTGCTACCATTATCACGGTGTTTGCTGCCAGTCTGGTCATTGCTGGCGGTCCGCAAATGCTGGTGACGCGCTACCTGGCTGATCGCCTCTATTTCGACGATAGTGCCAGTATCGCTCCGATATGTACAGGAGTAATGGTCCTTCTGCTTCCTTTTACGTTGCTGGCGTTGCCATTTCTCCTGTTTGCTCCCTTTCCTTTGCTATACCGCTTATTGGTGACAACACTGTTCGTCACATTGATGATGAGCTGGTTGATTACCGCATTTCTCTCAGCCGCGCATGAATATTTGCGCATCGTGTTGATTTATCTGCTTGCGTATACTCTCGGCACCGTCCTTTCCATCTTTCTCGGACCTATCTACGGGCTATCTGGCAGCCTGGCTGGCTTTATTATAGGACAGACACTCTGTCTCGCTCTGCTCATTGTGAACGTCTATTGGGAATTTCCCTCCACAAAGTTGTATAGTCTGGCGTATCTCTCTTATTTCCCCAGATACTGGGATCTCCTGCTCATTGGTTTACTTTATCCGTTGGGCACCTGGATAGATAGTATTGTCTTCTGGATGTCTCCACATGGGCAGGTGATTCATGGCTTCTATCATCTCTTTTTGCCGTATGATACCAGCCGATTTCTGGTCTATCTGTCTACCGTTCCCGCGTCAGCTATCTTTATGATCTGCCTGGAGACAGACTTTTACCGCTATTACCGCGAGTTCTATCTCTTCATTCGCACAAAAGGGACGCTGGCGGATCTGGTGCGCGCCCGGGATGGCATGCTCAAGGCCATTCGCGCAGGGGTGTGGCTGATTCTAAGGGTGCAGGGTCTCCTTGCGCTTTTCCTGTGTGTGGTTGCGCGGGACCTGACCACTTTTGTTGGGCTGTCTCCTGACTGGGCGCTACTTTTACGCCTGCAATTGCTCGCGAGTGTAGGGCAATTCTTTGTACTCATTATGGTGCTGTTCCTGCTCTATCTTGATCAGCGACGATCCGCACTATTGGTGGTAGGGGTGTTTGTTGGCAGCAATCTCGTTCTGACGCTGGGATCGCTGTATCTGGGAGAAACTTTCTATGGTACAGGCTATCTGCTAGCCTGCTCTATTGGAGCCATACTTGGATGGTTCTTGCTCATTTGTAAGTTGAAACAACTGGAGTACCTGACTTTTATGCGGTAATCCGCGAGCGATGTGTAGTTCCCTCTAGCGCTGGCTGCATTCAATAGTGGCTCCAGTGGCTCCATCCAGGCCAGCTGCCAGTGGGAACCGTTCCATCGGATTGGATAGAAGGGTACGAGGAGACGAATTGTGTCAAGATTTTTAGGAGGTTGTATGGTGGTATCGAGGGCGAGGCTCATCGCCGTTACGCTTGTTGTGTTGGCTGCTTTACTTATGTCAACGCTGTCTGCTGAAGCATCTGGGCCAGGCACAGGCAATGGATTGCAGAAAACTCATATTCTCAGTAAAGGACCTGTGAAACTAGCAATGAGCACGTCTCATCCACTGCACCAGCCGGTGAATCCGCCGAAACTGGTGACTATTCTCAAGAGTCCAACGCCGAAGACAACGCTAACGGCAACTACCGCGTCTTCGGCAACCTGTCCCACTCCGACGATTGATTTAAAGCTACTGGTGCTTGCAACCGATGGCAATGAGTCTGATTTGCCTGCCATCAAGCAGACGCTGGACTATCTGGGGACGCCGTACACCGTTTATCTGGCTGCTCAGACACCTGGTGGCCTGACCCCTGACAAACTGGGTAATGGCTGTCATGGCTTTTACCAGGGTATCATTCTGACCAATGGTGACCTGGGCTATTCCAATGGGTCAGCCTGGGTCAGCGCGCTCACGCAGCAGGAATGGACGAATCTGTGGACGTATGAGGCTACTATGGGTGTACATGAGTTGAGCTGGTATACCTACCCCAATGCTACCTTTGGGTATCAGGCTCCCAGCAGTGTCGTTGATACCTCAACGACACCACTCTCAGCAAAGCTGACTTCGCAGGGCCAGACGACGTTCTCCTACCTGAATAATGGGACCACTATCCCTATTCAGTATGCTTATACCTATCTGGCTAAACCTCTGACCGATGGCGCTTCCACTCCCTTGTTGAACGATGCGAATGGCAATGCTCTGGCGCTGGTGCGTGCGTACCCCGATGGCAGGCAGGCTCTCTCGCTAACTTTTGATGGTAACCCTAATCTCACGCATAGCATCGTGCTGTCCTATGGGCTGGTCAACTGGCTAACGCAAGGCCTGTTCCTGGGTGAGCGCCATACCTACATGTCTCCACAAATCGATGATATCTTCATTGATGACAGTGACTGGCAGGCATCAACCGCTTGTGGCACGCCTGTAGACAATACCGGTTTTACCTATCGCATTACCGGCTCCGATTTTCTAAAAGTTGCGGGTTGGCAACTGGGCAAGAAGGCTAACCCTACCACGGCCAATCTTACCTTGACGATGGCGTTTAATGGCTTTGGAACGATCTCGGGGGCCTATACTCCTGATACCTTAACGCCTGTTGCTCGTATTGAGCAGAGCCAGTTTTACTGGGTCAGCCATACCTATGACCATACCAATCTGGACGCCATGGACTACGCTACCGCTACATCGGAGATTACCCAGAATAACCAGGTTGCCAGGAGCATGGGTTTTACTCACTTCAGCACCAGTAACATGGTGACGCCGGATGTTTCGGGGCTCACCAATCCGAATTTCCTGCAGGCTGCCTATGACCAGGGTATTCGTCATCTGGTGACGGATACCTCGATAGCCGGTTATAATAACCCTTCTCCTAATGCGGGTATCTACAATTCATTGCAGCCGCAGATCCTTATGATCCCGCGTCGTCCCAATAACCTGTTCTACAACGTCTCAACTCCTGCTGGTTGGGCAGCGGAATATAACTGCCTCTACCACAGTTTCTGGGGACGCAATCTTTCCTACCAGGAGATCCTGGATGTAGAAAGTCAGACACTTGCTACCTATATGTTGAAGGGTGACCTTGACCCCTGGATGTTCCACCAGCCGAACCTGCGAGCCTATGATGGCATACACTCGTTGCTTGGGGATCTGCTCGATCTGACGCTGAAGAAGTATACCCAATATTACAATCTGAAGATTGCTGCCCCAACGATGGATGCCCTTGGTCAAACCGTCGCTAATCGTATGCAATACAATAGCGCTGGTGTGACAGCAAGTGTTCAACCGGGTGTAGCAATCACGATTACGGCGCAGCAGGCGGCTCGTGTACCAGTCACTGGATTACAGAGCGCCGGGTCTGAGAATTATGGCGGACAATTCATCTCGTATATCACACTGGCTGCCGGACAGTCAGTCACGCTGCCTTTGCATTAATCCGAGGGAGCTGTCGCTATGCCGTATGTCATAAGACAGGCGCGGATACTCATCGTCACCCTGGTGGCGGCGATGAGTATCCTGAGCGGGTCCGCCTGTAGTCCAACTCATGTCGATGCCAGTCACAATGCGGGCACAGGAGATACCATGAATTCACAGAAAGTAGCATCATCCTCGACTCCAGGTACAACGCCGCCTCAAACCGTACACCGACCATGGACAGCTATCCGTAATTGGGTCTACTGGTTGGATACTCCTGATATCAAGCAAATTAGCGCCACGAATTTTGAACTTGCAGTGATAGATTATTCGGGGGATGGTTCCGCAGCTCGCGCCTTTAGTGCAAAGCAGGTTGAGATGCTGCGCACCTCTGGTTGTCAGAGGCGTGTTGTGGCCTATCTTAGTATCGGTCAGGCGGAAGCGTATCGAGGCTACTGGCAGCGCAATTGGCATCCAGGTTCTCCTTCCTGGCTTGGCACACCTGATCCGAATTGGGAGAGCAACTACTGGGTCAACTATTGGGATCCTGAGTGGCAGAACGTAATCTATCGCTATCTCGATGCGATTATTGCAGCGGGCTTTGATGGTATCTATCTGGACCGTATTGACGCGTATGAGGAAGCGTATGCGACGGGACATGAGGACGATATGGTGCGCTTTGTTACCAACATTGCTCACTATGCTCGTGCACACTCACCATTGGGCGAGGATTTTGGCATTATCGTACAAAATGCGGAGGAGTTGGCCGCTCATCACCCGGATTATGTGCAAATGGTAACCGGCATTGGTCGTGAGGAGGTCTATGTCCAGGCGACGAATCGACCGACTTCACAACCTGCACGCGCCAACGTTGAGCACAATCTTGACCTTTTCCGCCAAAACAGTCGTGGGAAACTGGTGCTGACGGTTGATTATGCCGATCAGGCAAAACTGGTACAGGATGCCTATGAACGAGCGCGGGCCAGGGGCTACATTCCATATGTGGCGGGAGTTGGTCTGGGCGCACTCCAGATCAATCCAGGCTATGAACCTGTATGCCATCCTCTTACTTAATGTAGAAGTCTGCAGAAGTCTGCAGTTCCTGGGGAGTGCAGACTTTACTGAACCAGCCTCTGGAGAGACTTGAGCAGGTAAAGTCTGCAAGTCTGCAAGTCTGCAACAACTTTTTCCCAACAGGATCAAAATTCAGGATGAGCCATATCTGTAAAGTGCCTTCTGAAGGTGATTTATGGCAAAAGTTGGGCAGGTTCCACAGCTACACAATTTCACATTTGAAGGGAGCAGTGTGGAAAAGAGTGAGGCGAGATAGAAACGAACTGGCTCATTGGGTTCGTGATCATAGGTATAAATAGCCTGCTTCGTGGAGGGGTTCTACATACCCAGATACACAAAAAGCCGATTTTATAAAAGCGGAAGAAACATGTCATATAAGAGACAGGGAATGTGATCGATCTGACATGTGCAGGCTATTATACTTCGGGTATCGTCGGAAATATCGATGAATATTGATCATGTAAAAATGGCTTATCAGTTTCGGTGAGGAATAGTATGATGGACCAGCTACAATCTTCGCCAGCCCAAACCTATGTTGGACAGCGATTTGGTAACTATTTGCTCTATAAGTTTTTAGGGCGAGGTGGTTTTGCTAAAATCTATCTGGCTCGGCATGCCTATCTGGGCACCTGGGCTGCTGTGAAAATACTGAGCCGGAAGCCCGAGAGGCGAGAGGGGCCACTGACAGATGCGGCTCCCCTTTCGCTCCCCTCGCCCGCGAACAATGCGTCTGGCCTCCCCCGACGACAAGCGGCGCGCCACCGTTTCGAGGAAATTCATCTTTCAGGTGAAGGACAGAGCAGTTTCTTACGTGAAGCACGCATTGCTGCGCGCCTGATACATCCACATATTGTACGCGTGCTTGATTTTGGCGTGGAGGGAAATATGCCTTTTCTTGTCATGGATTACGCACCCCACGGGACGCTTCAGCAGAGGCGTCCAGCAGGGGCGCCGCTCCCCATACCCACTATCCTGGCGTATACATGGCAGATTGCGGAGGCGCTGCAATATATTCATGATTGCGGGCTGATTCATCGAGATATCAAGCCGGAGAATATCTTGTTGGGGCGGCAGAACCAGCTCTGGCTCAGCGATTTTGGTATTGCCACGGCCCTTCAACAGGGGCTGGTATCGAACGGCGGAGGGCAATTTGGCACAGCGGCCTATATGGCGCCGGAGCAGATTCGCGGTGAGCCCTGTTTTGCCAGCGATCAGTATGCCCTTGCTCTTATGGTTTACGAGTGGCTATGTGGAGCGGGGCCGTTTACTGGTTCGGCTCGCGAGATCGCTCAGCAGCAGCTGGATACCCGTCCATCTTCTCTGCGTACTCACGTGCCAACTATCCCGGCCGAGTTAGACTATGTGGTGTTAAGGGCCCTGGCGAAAGATCCACGGAAGCGCTTTGGCAGCGTGCATGAGTTTGCTCTGGCATTGGAGAGGGCATGCAAACAGACGATGCTTGTACAGGAGCGTCCTCGTCGCCAAACCGAAAAGCTGGTAAATGCGGCAAAGATTCGCAGGACTGCCTCTTTGCCTGGCAAGGTTATACGAGAGGGGCTGGATCCGACTTCGAGGGCACAGTTGGCGCCGGAACCGCGACGACGGAAAAATGTGTTTCATGCTTCACCTCACTATCGAGATGTCGCAGCTCCTATACGGCAGAGAGGCGGCCAGGTCGTGGTCTTACATAGCCGACAGACTGATGCGCCAGCGCGACTGATGGAATGGCTGCGGCCTGATATCTCGCCCGCAGGAGCAAGGAGGAAAAGGTGGTCCGGCGCGTGGGAAGAGATGGCTTTCGCACTTGTAATGGGTCTGGTGGTGGGATTATTACTGTGCAGTATTGTGATGGCGCTTTTGGTGCGGCTGCATCTTTAGATTTTGCCAGCATTAATGACCAATGAATGATCGCTGTTTCTAGAATAAAAGAGCCAGGCACGTTACACCTGATGTCTGCTCGCCGCTCCGGTTGGGAAACGGTGGGAAGAATGGGTCATCCCGAAAAATGATCTTGTTGGGAAAGAGTCCCAAAGTCTGCAGAAGTCTGCACTCTCGGGCGCATTGCAGACTTGGCTGGATCGCCTTCTGGAGACGGTTGATGGGGCAAAGTCTGCAAGTCTGCAAGTCTGCAGCCATCTTTGCCAACGGTACTTGTGGGATGACTCATGTTTTGCGCCCAATTGTGGAGCGGCTGGAGTATGACTTGTGCTCTGACAAGGTGGAAACCTCCTAAGAGAGGTGTTCCAAGAAATCGATGATACACTCCTTTATTTTTTAGTAGCGTCTCTTTCCACTATCATACCACTAGATAGCTGGTTGCTGGTTTGGTGGGTGAACTGTTCGCGTACCCAGGCATAGCCAAATGGGAGTATACAGATGAAGGCAACGATATAGACCAGGAAGTGCCACCAGGGCGAGTGTGTGCCCGCAAGCAAGTTCGCAATGGTTGGGTCTTGTAAGATCAATTGAACTGATGTGATGGTCAGGATGATGGCCGCGACCAGCAGCAGCATGGGGAGGCGTTTGATCAGGGAAGAGATCAGGACGCTGGCAAGCAATAGGAAAGTGATGCTTACGAACAGACCGACGATTAGCAATACCTGATTATCTTTGGCCAGGGCCGCGATGGCAATGATGTTGTCGAGGCTAGTCATGGCGTCGGCGACAATGATAGCTAGCATAGCGAGAGCAAAGTTGCTTTGAGTCTGCGAAATTCTGAGACGAGGCCAGCGGCGGGTGCGTATGGGAGTCTGCATGGTTTCTTCCGGTTTGAGGTGGAAGAGGCGCGCAGTGACAAATAAAAGCAGGCAGCCACCACTGGCCTGTAAGAGAGGAAGGCGTATAAGCAGCGAGATAGGGTAGGTAAGTGAAATACGTAGGAGGATAGCTCCCGCGCCTCCAATAACGAAGGCCAGCCAGCGTAGAGGATCAGAGAATCTAGAAGCAACGGCACCTATGATCAGGGCGTTATCTCCACTCAGGATCAGATCCACAAATATAATACCCCCCAGGAGTGGTAACCAATCGGGCAATGTAGGACTCCTTTGTTTGTGAGCGCTTCTTCACCCCGTCGAAGCGGAAAACAGAGCAGAAGTGGTTGCGCGAAACCAGTTTTTCACTTTTTCCGAAGCGGGATTGAATTGGCATTAGTGAGTAATTTCTTCGCGTAAAACCAGTTCGATGGGTTTCTCCTTTCGTAGCCATTGGCGGATCAGGCCAACGGGGATGCGATAGCGGGCCAGGGCGCGGTCTGGCGTATGATCAGAGACGTTCTCGATGATATCGGCGTCGATGAGTGCTTTGAGATGAACGGTTAGTTGTTCGCGTTTCGAGGGGAGGTGGTAATGTTTGTATAACTCCTCGATTTCGCTGAGCGAGATGCGCTGGTGCTCTTCTGTACTGGAGTGAGCCAGCATAGAGAGGGTGATGCGTTCGGCAGACTGGATGGTATCCCAGATCCAACTGAAGTGGAACTGGCCGCTCTCCATGACCTCGTGCAGCACAGCGTTGACATCATTGATGGTGGCATAATTTTTGCGCTGCTCATTGCAATGATCGACGAGCGAGCGGCAGAGCAGATGAATAAGATAGGGTTGGTCGGCGGTGAGCTGGCGAATCTTGTGGAGGGCGTGTGGCTCGTAAGTGAGCGTCCCCTCGACAGGTTTCGTAATAAGCGCCCGGGCCCCTTGCTCGCTGAGATGGCCAAGATGATAGTGGAGGGCGATATTGAAGAAGACGGACCAGTAGCCTTTGATCAACTGCTCGATCTGATGGGTGCCGGCCAGCAGGAAATTGAGATGGGGACGATGCTGCATCAGACTGCGTATATAGCCGAAGATTTCGGGGTCCAGTTTTTGCTTGAGGACCAGATCTTCCAGGACCTCGAATTCATCGATGAGCAAGATAATGCGCTGATGAGTGAGGTGAGCCTCTACATCATCCAGGAAGAGTTCAAAGGCAAAGGTCGGATCGGTTTCAAAGGCCTGGAGGTGTGGTGAGTCGATTGTAATACCGCGTTTGTCCAGTTCTTTATGGATGCGCAAGGAAATATTGCGAAAGAATTTGTTGATGGTGAAGAGGTAGGCATGGTGCTGCATATCGATAAGGATCGGGATATGTTCGGCTAAGATCGAGGTGTTGGCCAGGTGATGCAGAAGGGTGGTCTTGCCGGAGCGGCGCTGGCCGTAGAGTATGACGATAGTTTTGGCGGAGGTGCGTCCCAGGTTATCTTTCAGGAAAGCCATGTCCTGCTCGCGGCCATAGAACATGGCACTATCGTGGGTTGGGGTGCCAGTCGAGTAGGGATTGGGAATAAAGGTGAAATCCTGCTGTTGAGATACCTGCAGTTCGAGTCGATCGCCCAGCAAGACGATCTGCATGGCAGGCTCAACATCAGTATAGGCCACTTCGAAGAGCAGATTGGCAGAATGATTGTGTGGCCTGATAACAAATTCCAGTGGCACCTCTTCATGGGCGACAATGGTTTCGATCTCGAAGGAGTGCTGGCCAACGATCTCGAACTCGTGGCTGTGCAAGAGAGTGACTTTGACGTTATTAGCCGAACTACGTCCTTTATTGCTAACGACCAGGACGATGCCAACCTGTTCTTCGTGTCGGGCCTGCTTTGTTTTGAGTTCAGCGGTAAGTTCGGCTTTGCCACGAAGTTCGCTCAGGCGGGCCTGGAGCATGGCTTGCCAGCGTGTGAGGAGGAGGAGGAAGAGATGGTGATCGGGAAGGCGGTGGATGGGCTCACCCAAAATGCGTGCCTCGTATTCGCGATCAACGAATGTATGCATTGCGGTAATAGTGGAGCTGGCTTCAAGCAGGCCTGAGAGGCGATCATCGAGACCCTGACGACTGAGATAGATGTTTAACTTGCGGGTAATCGAGTTCAGTTGCTGGAGAATACGCAGCACGACAGAGAAGTGGGCATTGAGGGGAGCCTGGTGCTGGCTGAGGGTAGATTGATACTGAGCGATAGTATCGAGAGTGGGCAGCCCCCAGAGATGGCGCAATTCATGATAGGAGAGCCAGAGTTCCTGGCCATGCCGGAGCGAGCGGGCCTCTTCCAGAGCCAACACGGCCTGCTCAAGTCGTTCCTGGACATTATCGTCATGCAGGCCGTCCAGCAAGAGGACCAGACCGCGGAGGACATGTTGGACCAGCGTAGTGCGGGCATGCTGGCTGATCTGTAACAGGATGTGAGGTGAAACGCCTTTGACGACGAGGAGATGCAGGTAGGTAACGAGATCGGCGTGGTTAATATCGAGGAAGAGTGCCAGAGGGCGAGCGGCCTCCTGTTGTACCCAGATCGACTCTTTATCCAGAGCAAAGGTGAGGAGCAGGTCAAAGAGGTGACCGCGGCGGGCCCCAGGGTCGTTGCCCGTCCCACAGGGATGACCTGCGGCCCTCGCAAGAGGGGCGACCCGACGAGAAGGTGTGGAAGATTCGTTGGAGGTGCCAGTCTCTTTGAGGGGAGAGACCCGACGGGAGGGGAGAGTGAGGAGATGGTGTACAGTGCGCACGGCCGTGCGGCGCACCAGGCGGTCCAGGTTGCGGGAGAGGCGGGAGAGATATTCCCAGACCGCGTTGGGATCATGCTTCATTAGAAGAGGGAGGTGGGTAAGAAAGGCTATTTTGACGACCTGTTCGGGGTCCATGACCAGGAGATTGAGCAGAGCGTGTATTTTCGAGGGGTTAAGGGAGTAACGATTTATCAGCGGGCGAATGAACGCCTGGCGCACCTCTGGCGCGCTCTCTTTTCTCAGGCTCTCCTCAAGGAGAGCACAGTCTTGCGCGGTAAAGTCAGACTGCTGGATAAAGATAGAGATGGCATAGGCACGCAGGGCAGGGTCTGTGTGCTGGAGCAGCTGGAGAAGCAGCGTATCGGCGGATGTGTCCTGTTGTAGGGCCTGCCAGCATTGTGTGATCAACGAGGAGAGGTGACGCTGATCCAGCATCTGCAGCACCTCGAGTCGATCTTCGGAGCCTACGACGACCTCTACGTAGGTATCTTCATTGATATCCGCCACGCGTATGGCACGAATGCGGTCGTTGGATTGATATTGCCAGAGGAGATCGCCCTCATTATTGAAGACATAGAGATGACCATCGGCACAGCCAGCCAGTATTTCCAGATGCTGATCTCCATCGATATCGGCGGCTTCAACGGCCAGGACGCGATCGGGCAGATAGTAGCGCCAGATGAGTTGACCCTGATCATCTAATACATGTACATTGCGGTCTTCGGAGCCGACGATCACCTCGATATTGCCATCGTTGTCGATATCGCGCATAGAGAGCGCCTGCACGCTATAGCGGGTTTCATAGGTCCAGAGCAGATCACCGGAGCGAGTATAAGCGTAGACCTGATTGCCAAGGCTGCCAGCAATGATCTCTGGGGAGCCATCCTTCTGGGGTGGGAGGGTAGAGAGGATTTTGATGCCCTGAGGTGTAGTGATAGTGGTAGTGGGAGTGTCCAGTGAGTTTCTGTAGATATGGATTTTCTTATCCTCAGTACCGACAATCACCTCGGTTGGGGCGTACCTGGTAGGGGCATCGACATGGATAGTGGACATCCACTCATCGATAAAGTGCTTTCCGACGGTCAGGGGAGTGTTTTTGTGTTGCTTCGTGCCGCTGACCGGGGTAACGCCACTGATGAGATAGAGATGATGATCAGTGGAGGCAGCAACGATATTAGCCCAGCGATCGTGGTTGAGATACCCGGTCTGGATCGCGAGCAGACCGGCCTGGGGGGAGTCGGGCTGGTCGCCTGGAGTGTGGGACCAGAGTTGGCGGCCAAAGGCCGTATAGGCCTGGATGGAGCCACGATCAGTCCCAATAATCACCTCCAATTTGGGGTCACCAGAGATATCGCCGAAGCAGAGACTGCGGACATGGCCAATGTCGTCTTTGTGCCAGAGGAGCTGGACCTGCTGGCGCTGGAGGCGGAGGGCCTGCTGTAAGGCCTGGAGGTAATCATGGGTTTCGTAGAGATTTTCGACCTGTTTGAGGGAGACCGAGCTGGATGGAAGGCCGTTATTCTCGACCAGGATGTCTGCCAGCAGAGCACGTTGAGCCTGAGAGAAATCCGTGAGGTCTGAGAGAGGAGGCCGACCAAGGGACTGATAAGAGCGGCGAATTTTGCGGTCGAGACCTTTGATCAGGTTAATATGTAAGATGTGGACGCGTGAATCGTCGCAGCCAACGATCACCTCGCAGCGACCATCATGATCGATATCGTGGGCGTAGACGCTGAAGATGCGCTGTCCAAGATGGTGGCGCCAGATGAGGCGACCCTGATGATCGAGGATATAGAGATGTTTATCTTCGGAGCCCGCCACGATTTCGAGGTTGCCGTCATTATCGAGATCGGCGACACATAAAGAGTGAAAACGGTGCCCGAAAAGGCGGCACCATTTGGGGGTGAGATCGGGATGCAGAGCAGAGAGATCTTTACGATCGGTAGCAATCAGGATCTCGATGTTCCCATCCTGATCGACATCGGAGGCGCAGATGGCATGGATCTGGCGCTCGATATTGCGCTGGTCGATACATTGTCCGTTGGTATCAAGGACGTAGAGATATTTGTCGCCGGAGCCGACGAGGGTTTCCAGAGCGCCATCGTCGTTAATATCGCAGGAGCAGAGCGCGCGAACACGCCCGCCGGTCTGAAACTGCCAGCGCAGCGCCCCTGTGCGAGCATCGAGCGCGTAGACAGAGCGATCCTCGGAGCCAAAGATGATTTCGGTGGTGCGCTCAGGTGAGGCATAGATCTGGCGGATCGTCTGAGAGGTACTGTACCAGAAGGCGGCCTTCTCGGCATCGTCTGGCCGACCATCCTTCTCATAGATGTAGGCGCGGCCATCCTTGCTAAGGATTTTGCCGTCTTTATCCACGACATAGAGGAAACCATCACGTGTGCCAACAATGATACGGGAGCCCTGGTGGCTGCGGCCGGGGAGAGCGACAGTAGCGAGCGAGCCGACCCAGGTTTTATTGCCAACGATACGCTGCCAGCGGAGATCGCCCTCGCGGGTAAGAGAATGGACGCGACCATCACGGGAGCCCAGGATGATCTCAATGTTGCCATCATCGTCGATATCGGCGGCATGGACGCTGGTGACCCAGTCTTTAGCTTTGTAATGCCATTGTTCTGAGACGATAGTCAGGCCAAGACGGAGAGTATCTTGTAAAGCGGTAGATGATGGCATGGTGGCGACCTCAATAGAATATTATGCTACAAGCACATAGCGTGTCAAAGATAGCGTGAAATGTGTGCCAAAGACTGCCAGAAGGATGCCAGATGTCGAGGGCGTTGCCCCATATGTTACAGGTTGTTACAGAGTGTAGCATGGTGCGGATCAGCCTGGGAAGAGGGGTGAAGGCGTTTTTTGTTACAATGTTACAGCAATATGATACGGTGAGGTAATGAGATGAAGGAGATAGTTTTTCGTTGATAGGATAGTGAAAGCGATGAACGCAGGTCATGGTGTGCCAGCCCTTCCAACTACATAGAACATGCTAGAATGACCTCTAGAGTAATCTCATTGAACGTTCTGTATATATTATAGCACAAGATGCAAAAAATACAAATGTACGGTTCCTTGAAGATTCATCGAGGAGCGGGAAATTCCTTGTCGTGTCAGGATGGGAGGTTAACTCCGCGTCAAAAAATGCTGCAATGGCGCGTCTTTCCAGCAGGGACGAGGAAACATTCCCAAATTTTTGGAGTCAGGAGAGACAAAATGAGGCAGCACTTTCCGCGTAAGAAGTTTCAGGCTTTACACAGCCTGGGGGTAGGGATCGTAGGTTTGATGTTACTGAGCGGTTGTTTGGGAGGCTCCAATAATCAGACGACAGCAACGGCGACCCCACAGACGCCAGGAGGACAGATCAAGCATATTGTGTTTTTTATCAAAGAGAATCGTACGTTTGATAACTACTTTGGGACCTATCCTGGAGCGAATGGCGCCACCAAAGCGATGGATTCGCAGGGGCAGATGGTGCCGTTGCAGCATGAAGCGGACCAGATACCGGACATCAACCATTCGTCAGAGTCGGCAAGGATGGCGTGGGATAGCGGCAAGATGGATAAGTTTGACCTGATAACAGCGAACAAGAAGGCGAACGGGCCTTCCTCGCCTACCAGCGGGCCATATGCCAATAACAGCCTGACACAGTTGTACCAGTCCGATATACCCAACTACTGGACGTATGCGAAGAACTTTGTGCTGGGCGACAACATGTTTTCGTCACTGATGGGGCCGAGTTTTCCCAATCACCTGTATACGATCAGTGGGCAATCGGGCGGAGTGGTAGACAACCCGAACACAGATAAAAACGTCGGGACGGTGGGCAATGCCTCGACAGGCTGGGGATGCGATGTCCCAAACCAGACCGTCAAAGTGGAGGGGAGCGATGGGACAACCAGCATGCAGGAGGCGTGCTTCAACTTTGAGACGCTGGCGGATGAACTGGATGCCAGGCACTATAGCTGGCGTTACTACGCGCCACCCGCCGGTCAGGGTGGGTATGTGTGGTCAACATTCGACGCGATCAAACATATCCGATATGGCCCAGACTGGAAATTTGTCGTGCCAACCGAACAATTTATGACCGACGCAGCCAGCGGGAACCTGCCCACCGTATCCTGGATAGTCACGCCCGCGAGATATAGCGAGCACCCCCCGGCCAGCATCTGTACGGGCGAAAACTGGACGGTGCAGATGCTCAACGCACTGATGCGAGGATCCGATTGGTCCTCCACGGCGGTGTTTCTGACATGGGACGATTTTGGCGGATTTTATGATCATGTAGCGCCGCAACAGATCGACAATTATGGGCTGGGGTTCCGCGTGCCGTTGCTCGTCATCTCGCCTTACGCCAGGAGGGGATATATAGATCACACGCAGTATGAGTTTTCCTCCATGCTACGCTTTGCCGAACAGACACTGGATCTGCCGACGATGAGTGCTCGTGATAAGGGGGCGAACGATATGATGGGAGCGTTTGATTTTGGGCAAAGTCCGCGTGCACCGCTGCTGATGAAGCAGAGGAGTTGTAATGTGGCCTATCAATATACGAATCCAAATTATGATGATTGATGCTTACAGTTGCAGGGGCTGGACCTGATAGGGGCGGGCGTGCTCGTCGCAGAGCCAGAGGATATTGCCGTCGGGAGTGACGATCTTATGGAGGCCGTCCCAGTAGGATAGGGGGTCGACCTCTTTGAGGAAGCTGTGCAGGACACGGAGAGCTAGGCCGATGTCCTGCTCCTGGCCCTGGGATTGTGCCATTCCCCTTTCTTCTCCTCTCTTTTTATGGTAGAATAGAGGAAAGCGTGTCAATATGTAAGCCAGAAGGAGGGCCCCGCATATGAGAGCAATTCTCACCTTCTTACTGGTATTTCCCGCTCGTTCCTATCGACTCCAGGTCTTTCCACCGGACCAACGGAAAACGCTTGCTACACGCGCGATTTCAGACCCCAATCGCCACATAGGGCAACCAAAGTAGATTGCTGGCGCATACGTGCGCTGGTAGAGAGCTTTGTGTCCAGCCACCTCCTTCATCTGAGATGTCCAGCCACCCTTCTCATTCTGGGGAGGCACTGTGCTCTGGCATCGTGCATTTCAGCAGTAGTAGCAAAGGAACGACCTTCTTGAAGAAATACATACAATATACCGCCCAACGGGTGCGTAAGGCTCTTTCTATCTGGACCCGGCTTCTGGCATTGATTTGGCAAACCCACCCCTGGTATGTGAGCTGGGTGCTGCTCATCACCCTGGCTCTGGGGCTGCTGCCCGCCCTTCAGATTCAGGTGACAACGCAGATCATCCAAAATGCATCTCTGGCAGTTGAACAGGGTCAGGCACCGTCCCTGGTGCGCCTGGCGCTCCTCTTTGGCGCGCTTCTGGGGGGCCTGGCGATAGCCTCGGCTCTGCTGGACGTCGCCCAGCAGCAATTCCATACCTTGTTCCAGACCAGACTGTTCAATGTCATTGGCCTGCTCATCATGAAGAAGGCCATTGCACTGGAGATTGAGCATTTTGAAAACCATGAGCTGCAAAACAAGCTGCAACGGGCCAATGAGGAAAGCGAGTATCGACCGTATCACATCTTCTCGATGTTGATGAACATCGGTTCTCAGCTGGTGCAGGTGATCTCGGTCGTGCTGGTTCTGCTCTCCTGGAACCATGTGCTCGGCCTCCTGATCCTCGTCGCTCCCCTGCCAGCTCTGGTCGCGCGCATCTTCTTTGGGCAACAGCGCTATCAGCTTGAGCGCGACCGGACCCAGCAGCAGAGGCTCCACTCGTATGTGCGCCAGCTCCCAACCGAGGCTCACTCCGTCAAAGAGATCCGCCTGTATCGCCTGGGCGAGCATTTTGTGAAGCAATTTCGGGATCTGTCCGACCGGTTCTATCGAGCCGATAGCCATCTGATCAAAAAAGAGGCTCGGGTGCAAATGCCCTTGACCTTTTTGACCAACGCCGTCTCGGCTGGCGCGCAAATCTTTGCCATCGGGCTGACCATTGCTGCCCGTCAGATCGGATTGCTGGCGGGCTATATGCAGGCCATCGTGGTGGTCCAGAGCTCCGTTGAGGGCCTGTCCTGGTCGGTGAGCCAGTTCTACGAGCACCACCTGTTTCTGGGAAATCTCTTTGAGTTTCTCGACTTTTCGCCTCGCCCCCTGGCCCAGGGAAAATGCCTGGTCCCGGAGCGCTTGCAGCAGGGGATTGAATTTCGGGGAGTCAGTTTCACCTATCCAGGAACTGAGGAGCCGGTGCTCCGGGATCTCAATCTGTTTCTCAAGGCCGGGGAATGCATCGCCCTGGTGGGCCTGAACGGAGCAGGGAAGACCACCCTGGTCAAGTTGCTCACCCGGCTCTATGAGCCGACGGA
>Ga0070730_10001575_pt1 | contig 21871 bp, 13 predicted proteins | sample Coa_R1_3_FD_66447 | JGI IMG/M metagenome (GOLD analysis project Ga0070730, IMG submission 66447) | Surface soil microbial communities from Centralia Pennsylvania, which are recovering from an underground coalmine fire - Coalmine... | ecosystem: Environmental > Terrestrial > Soil > Unclassified ... | reverse complement strand
ATCAAACGCTTCAAGCACCGCCTGGCCGGACCGGGCATGCGATGGTCCCGGCCAGCCGCTGAGCGCATGCTCGTCCTGCGCGCGGCGGTCCTGTCCGGCACCTTCGACCAGTTCTGGGCCGACGCCAGAAATTGACCACCATCCGCGAATGCACCCCGTTTGATTCGGCGTTTTTCAAAACCAGCAAGAAACTATATAATCTAGATCAACTTTAGCTCGTTCTGTGGAGGTGTTGCACACAGCCCGCAAGCGATTCTTAAAGTTACCATAAACCAGCGACATGCCGTCAGAGCATTCCATATCAAGGGGCCTGCTTCTTTTGTCCCGGAATGAGCTGGCGGCTTTGAGTTATCAGGGTCTCAAACTTCCCTGCCTTTGCGCAGCAATCGGGCGGCCCCAGCCGCGTTGCCCACTTTGAATGAGCCGTGCTCATGAAACGAAATCGACCCACCCTGACCCGATTCTTGCTTGCCATGCTGTTTGCCGTATCCGTCTCAATGCCAGCCATGCCAGGGGAGGCGAGCGGGGCGGCGCCCGCGGCTGGCGCCACGCTCCGCTTCAGCTTTGGCACGGCGAGCTCGCCGGTGGACCCGGGATGGGCGCGCGTGACGGCCGAAACCCGCTACGCCGGCGGGCAGGGCTATGGCTGGTTGGCCAGCCCGAGCCTGTCTGCCCGCGAGCAGGACACTGGCAGCGCCGCCCGGCGCGCCTTTGTCGCCGGGACGGCGCCGGCCACGTTTCGCGTTTCTCTTCCAGCCTCCGGCGCATTTTATGAGGTCTGGCTGCTGGCGGCGAACAACGAGGCAGACATCGCCCCCATCACGGTGACGGTCGGCAATCAACGCGATAACCCCACTCTGGTCCTCAAGCGCCCCTCGCCGGCAGATGGCCTCACTGGCGGCGGCCGCCCGATCTCCGCCGGCCAGGCCGCGGGCAGTACCAGCCAGCCAGGCACTTCCGTCACGGTTCATCGTCAGGATATTTGGGCGGCGGGCGCATACCTGGACTTCACCTTCTCGGCGGCAAGGTCATGGCAAATCAACGCCTTGATGGTGCGCCAGCAGGCCGGCCCTTCGCTGAAACCGCCCAGCGTTCCGTCGTCCGTGGCCGACACGGGTGACCTGCTCTTTGACTTTGGCACCCCGGCTTCGCCTGTCGAGCCGGGCTGGACCCAGGCGACGTCGACCACGCTCTATTCTGAGTCACAGGGTTACGGCTGGGTCAACCCGGCTGGCTTATCCGCCACCGATCAAGGAACGCACGATAATTTGGACCGGGATTTCGTAGCCGGCACCAGCCCCGCTGTCTGGCGGGTGAATGTGCCGGTTCAAAACGCCCCCTACGAGATCTGGCTGCTGGTCGACAACACCGGGTCCGACGTCCCGACCATGACGGTCTCGATCCAGAACGGCTGGGACAATCCCGTATATATGGTGCAGGACCCCTGGATGCTGGCCAATGGAACGTACTACGGCAATCTGTCGGCCAAGGCCGGCATCCCGACGACGTTCTACCGTTTTGCCATATGGGCCATGTCACCCAATCCTTTTATTGACATCCAGCTATCCGCTGCGGCTGGCGCCTGGCAAATCAACGCCCTGGCCCTCCGCCAGCAAGCCGGTGCTGACCCGGCGCTGAGCCAGTACTCCTATGAGGTCGCGATCTCAAATGCGCAGACCGCGCCGGCCACCACCAGTCTGCCCGTTTTTACCGTGCCGAATCACTTCTGGTTTAACTCAAATATGTTCGGCAATGCTCAGCAGGACTGGGCCTATGTGACGGACTGGATCAATTCGTTCACCACGCCAGATATGACCCCTGACGCGAAGTTTCACGCCGTCATGGTGGCCATGCGCGGTTTCACTGGAACAGCCGGCTCTAACCATCCGGTGGATGTACTTGCCAACGGCGGCGGCTATTGCACCGGTTTGGCGAACCTGGAGACCATGGCCGCCTGGGTTGTAGGGCTGCCGGCTCGCAATATCGTCATCTACGCCGACAGCGGCCTGCAGATGCCGCTCTACCTGCCTTCCGACCCCTATCATTCGCCGGAAGGCAGCGCCCACGAGGTCTCCGAGGTCTATCTGGATGGGCAATGGCACATGATCGAGAACAACGGTGACGAATACCCGGCGTTTGACGATTTCCTGGCTGGGGCCGCCGAATGGGGGACCATAGCGCAATACCAAATCTATGCGGCTCGGACCACCATCTATCACGGCTACGATGGAACCAATTATTGGACCAGCGTCTACAGCCCCAGCACCGCCTCGATCATTTACCCCGGTGAGCCAGATCATCAGTACCGTCTGTCGACGCATGATCCGCGCCAGCCCGGCCTGCTGCGGCTTGGTGCCTCAGTCACTTTCGATGGGCCGCCAGTCGAGATCCAGCCAGGCATTACCGCGCTGCAAAAGACGTTTTGGCTTTCAACGATTAGCCCAGATGTGCAGCGCGTGGTCACCCGCATCCCATTCACCCAAGACTACGCCGGCGTGCCAACGGTGTCGGATTGGTACCTGAGCGTGAACGGTCACAAGCATTTGTTGGGCACCGCCAATACCGACTGGGGAGCCAGCACCGGGGATGAGCTGCAGCTTGAAATCCCCATGAATGAGCTGGTCGCCGGCTGGAACACCCTGGTGCTCGGAGCGGACACCCCCAACAGCGCCGAAGGGCTATGGGTGAACACCAGCACCGATGTAACCAACCTCACCACGACCATCATCAGCGGAACCCAAAGCCTCCCCAGCCTGGATGCCGCCTGGTTCATGGATTTGGAATATGGCCGCACGGTGGATCCCGGGCCGCCCGACCCAGTCCAGCTTATGCAAGCGGGCTGGGCGCTGCAGGCGGCGAACCTGGCGTGGACCGCGCCGGGCGACAATTGGAACACCGGCGAAGCGCTCACCTATGAGGTGCGCTACGCTGGCTCACCGATTCTCACATCAAACTGGCTCAGCGCCACGGTGGCCGCCGATGGCGCGTATACGGTCATGGCCGGGTCTGTGCTGGATGTGTCAATCACTGGCCTGGCGCCCAGCTCAACTTATTACGTTGCCGCCAAGAGCTTTGACAAAGCTGGCAACGTCTCCCCGCTCTCGGATAATCTGATTGTCAAAACCGGGCCGTTCATAATCTATTGGCCCGTCATGCTGAGTGGTTATATCAGCCAACGTTGACCGATAGAGCTGACCCTACTAGAATCGGCCATGTGCATGTGGTTCCTAGACGCTGGTTCTTCCAATGGCTGCCAATCGCGGGCCTGCTGGTCATGCTGGCGCTGTCCGTCCGCAGCTGGCCCGGCGCCGCGCAGCGCAACATCGCCGACCTGATTATCAATCGAGCCTGGCTGACGATTTCCGTGGCCGGGGCTCCGCAAACACCACTCCAGGATGGGGTTCCAGATGGCTGGACCCCATCCATTTGGGGCGGCGCAGGCCGGGCCGTGCACGCGCTCGACGCCACGCAGGCGCACAGCGGCCAACAATCGGCCACCATCCGCCGGACGAATTCCAGCGGTTTTGCGGTATTTGGCCAGGCCATCGCCTTGCCGGCCGGGCGCGAGATGATCTGCGGGGTTTACTCGCGAGGGTCAACGGCCTTCATTCAGATTATCGTTGGCGATAAGACCATCGGCTACGCCGAGCTGCCAGCCTCCCAGTCGTGGACGCTCACGGAGACGCGATTTGCCTCGCCGCCTGGCAGCAGCGGCGTCCCGGCAACCCTCTACCTGGGCCTGGGGCCGGCCATCGGGCAGACCTGGTTCGACGACGCCTATTGCCGGGACTCGGCTGATGCCGCGAATAACCTGCTGACGAATGCCGGGTTTGAGCAGGATGGCGTGTCGGAAGACCCGCTCGCGTGGTGGAGCTCCCACGTTACCTTTGGTTACCGCGATCAAGCAGCCTTGAAGTGGGCGGCGCAAACGGTGAGCGCCGCTCCAGTTCGGTCCGGCGCGGACATCGCTCGACAAAATATCGTCGACCTGCTGCAGGGCCAGCCTGGGCTGGTCCGCCAGCGGATGCCGGCCGTCCTTAGCGGCTGTACGACGCAGGAGGCCAATCCCGGCATCTGGTTGGGACTGGAGGACACCGTCATGTCCCAGGCCGGGTCGGCGGCCTTCGAGCGGCTGGCCCAGCTGGCGCAGAGCTTGATGCCTGGATGCCCTCAACCATACGCCGCCTTGGGAAAGCTCTACCTGGCTTCCTCGGGTTACCAGAAAGCGTCTCAAATGTTTGGGGCGGCGGTTCTCCGTTCTCAGCCCGGTCCGCAGCGAGGCCTCTCGGCCTTTGCCCAGGGGAACCTGGAGGTTACGGTGCTGGGGAACTGGGATCAGGCCATTGAAGCCCTAACGGCCGCCGAGCAGAACCCGGGGTGGGAAGACGCGCCGTGGTATTATGGGGCGGCAGCGATTGATCTAGGCCAGGCCTGGCAGGCCAGCGGCCATTGTGCCGAGGCCCGGGCTGCCTATACACGCGTGCTGAATTGTCCGGCGTGCGTTGCGCGCTGGCCCGACGCGCGTGCGGCCTTGATGACGCTGCCCGATTGTCCCCTATGAAGGCTGTTCGCGAATTTCACCCGCCGGTGGCCTGGCTGGTCCTGGCTGCCGGCGCGGTGGCGGTCTTGGCGGCTGGCGCCGCGCTCGCGCCATCGATTGTCCCAATCGGATCGGCGGTACTGTTGGCTGCGGCGGCGGCCACAGCGGGACTACTCACGTGGTTACGCGCCGGCTGGTGGCGGAGTTGGCTGGTGGTCGTGGCGGTTTCAGCCATTGGCCCCTTCCTCGACATTGTCACTCATTACCCAATCAACTGGCTGATCGGGCTGGTTGTGCTGTTTATGGCCTCGGCGCTGCTCTTGCGCGCGATTCTTCGCTGGCGTCCCCAGGCGCTCGCCGCGCCAGCCCCCTTACGCCTGCCCGTCCTGGGAATATGCCTCGGCATTTATGTCGCGTATTTCTTCATTCAGGCACTGCGCCCGGACGTGAACCGGGCCAGCGCCCTTTTGGAGATGCGCGCGCCTCTCATTGGGCTGGCAGCTTACGGCATTACCGTTTATTGGCTGTGGCCCTCCATCAAGCAGCAGCAAGGGCTGCGGTTGCTGAGACAGTTCCTGGTACTGTTTGTGGCTGTATCCCTGGTGGTGGCCGCCTATGGACTCTTCCAGGCCGCCGTCGGCTTTAACCGCCTGCAGGCCTGGGGGCTAACTGAAGCCGGTGGGGTATACTTCCAGAACCAGACCAACTTCAATGGCGGCACCGTAATTTTCCGCATCTTCAGCACCATGCGGCGCAATGAGGTGCTGGGAGTGTTCCTTTATCTCAGCATCATCATGGGTGTGGCCGCGCTGCAGCTGCGGGTGGGGTCGCGCTGGTTGGTGCTCACCAGCCTGGGCTTGTCGACTCTGGCGCTGCTGCTGGCCCTGAGCCTGACCAGTGTGGTAATGCTTGGGGCCTGGATTGCCAGCCTATTTCTATTTTCCAAGCTCTCTAAGCGCTGGCTTGTCCGGCTCACAACCCTCGGCGTATTCGCGCTGGGCGTGACATTGATCGTGAACCAGGTGCTGGGCGGCCTGATCGCCGTGCGCTTTCAGGAGCATGTGGTCGACACGCAGCAGGGTATCGGCCGCGTCCAGATGGCCCAAAACTGGATGGCGGAGATGTATGATCGGCCGCTGTTGCAGGGTATGTTTGGGTCGGGTTTGTGCCTGGGCCTGGACGACGCGACGTTGGGGCGCTTGCAAAGCGTGCTCAATACCCTGGGGGTTAACGTCGGCGCATCGACACCTTGCGGCTGGCAGCGGGAAATCCACGACAACTGGTACGCCACGCACTCGCTCGAGATCGGCTGGTTGGGTTTGTTGCCCATCTGGTTGCTTTTCGGCCTGTTGGCGGTCGATACGCTGCCTCGCCTGCGCCGCCGCTGGCGGGAGCCCGAACGCAGCGCGCTGACGATGCTGGCGTTGGGTGCGCTGATGTTTTGGCCCGCCGGGTTTGTCGGCGACCTGATCGTCTATATGCCGATCAACGTTTATTTCTGGAGCCTGATCGGCTTTCTTGAAGTTAGCGCTATGGCCTCTGCCGACTGAGAGGTCAGCGTGAATCAGGCGACTGGCAGCGCCCCGAGGCGGGCCCGGGCGAGAATACTGCATGTTGGCCCTCTGCCGCCTCCCGTTGGAGGCGTGGCGGCCGCGCTGCAAATGATCATTGCTTGCCCGGCGCTGCGGGAATTCGAGCACTGCGTCGTCAACACCTCCAGCCGTCAGGTTACCGAAACAGTAGGCCAGAAGTCATTGACGACCGGGCGTGCCCTGCGTCGCTTGCGGCGGGCGGTCCAGGTGGCCAGGTGTGTGCGGCGCAGCCGGCCCGACATTGTGCATTTCCAGATGGGCGCGGAGAGCCTGTTCGACGTGCTTGGCGATTTTATGGTGCTCTGGGCGGGAGCCTGGCAGGGAGCGCGGCTCATCCTGCATCTGCACACCAACCCGGCGGCAATCAGTCTGCCGGGCCAGGGGCGCGGTGGCCAATGGCTCTTCCGGCTGTTGAGTCGGCCGGCTCGCGCGATTCTGGTGCTAACGGACGCCTATCGGGCGCACCTGCTGGCCGGCGGGGTGCATCAGCCGGTGTGGGTGGTGCCGAACATGTGTGACGAAACTCTGCTTAGCCTGCCGCCGGACCGCTCGCAGCGACCGGAGGGCCTGTGCGTCATCTATCTGGGGCGATTGACGCGCGCCAAGGGGTTCTTTGATTTGCTGCGTGTAGCGGCGCGCCTGCGCCGGGATTATCCCCAGATTCATTTTGAGGCGGCCGGGCTGCCAAGCTCGCCGGAAGATGAGCGCTGGATCCGTGAATTCACCGCGCGCGAGTCCCTGCAAGAGACCGTTAGCCTGCTCGGCCTGGTCATGGGCGCGGCCAAAGCCGATCTGTTTGCGCGGGCCGACATTCTCCTGGCGCCCAGTTATGGCGAGAGTTTCGGCATTACGGCTGTCGAGGCCATGGCCGCTGGCCTGGTCGTCGTGGGCACCCGGGTGAGCGGTTTCCTGAGTACGGTGGTAGACAGCGAGACGGGATATCTGTTTGAGCCGGGCGATGTGCAGGGACCGGCCGACTGTCTCGTGCGTTTATTAGCCGAGCCGGCAATCCGGCAGCGCATGGGAGCGGCCGCCCGGCAGCGCTATGTGGCCTGTTTTTCAACCGACCATGTCGGCCAGCTATTGGCTGAAGCCTACCATCAGGTTCTCAGCGGGCATTGAGGGATAACTATGTGCGGGATTTGCGGGACGGCCGGCTTCGCAGACGAGCAACAGCTTGAGGCAATGAACCAGGCCATGCTTCACCGCGGTCCAGACGATGGCGGCATCCACATCGTCTGCCGGCCGGACGGCCAACCCTGGATCGGGCTGGCCAATCGGCGCCTGAGTATCATTGATCTTTCCGCGGCCGGTCACCAGCCGATGAGCAATGAGCAAGGCGATACCTGGATCACTTACAACGGGGAGCTGTTTAACTTCCTTGAGCTGCGTCCCGGCCTGGAAGCCCGCGGACATCACTTCCGCTCCCAGACCGATACGGAGGTATTGGTTCACCTCTACGAAGAGCAGGGCCCCGATTTTCTCAAGCAGTTGAATGGGATGTTCGGCCTAGCGCTGTGGGACGGCCAAGAGCAGCGGCTGCTGCTGGCGCGTGATCCGTTTGGGATCAAACCGCTGTATTACATGCCGCTACCAGACGGCCGGTTGGCCTTTGCCTCTGAAATCAAATGCCTGCTGGCAGGCGGCCTGCTGACGCCTGAGGTGGACGCCGAAGCGCTGCATTACTATCTGAATTTCCTGTGGGTGCCCGGCCCAAAGACCCTGTTCAAGGGGGTCTTCAAGCTCTTGCCCGGGCACTATCTGCTCTGGCAAAACGGCGCCTATTCGGTGCACCCCTACTGGGACGGGACACCCCGCGCTCCGGCTCGAGAACAGCCGGAGGCTGAGCTGGTGGCCGAATTGCGCGATCACCTGCAAGCTGCCGTGCGGCGCCACCTGATCAGCGACGTGCCACTGGGGGTATTCCTAAGCGGCGGCCTGGACTCCAGCGCCATCCTGGCCTTAAGCACTCAGATCGCCAATCGCTCGATGAAAGCTTACACGATTGCTTTCCGGGCTGAGGACGCCCAGCACGAGCAATCCGATGAGGATCGCAAATACGCGCGCCTGGTGGCCCGAGCGTTCGGAGCCGAGCATCACGAGATCGAGGTTAGCCCAGATATCGTGGACTTGCTGCCGAAGATGGTCTGGCACCTGGACGAGCCGGTAGCCGACCCGGCGGCCATCACCTCCTATCTGATCTGCAAGGCCGCCCGAGAACAGCTCACCGTCCTGCTCAGCGGGCAAGGCGGAGATGAGGTGTTTGGCGGCTATCGGGTTCAGCTCACCGATCGCCTGTCGCGCCCGCTGGCCTGGCTGCCGCGGCCGGTCCGAGAGGGAGCCGTGCTGCCTCTATGGAACCACCTGCCGGCGCTCAAAGACAGCGTGCCGGGCGTCCGGCCGGGCAAAGTCATGGCCTTTCATCGTTACGGTGAGAAGCTCCTGCGCGGAGTGGATTATCCGCCGCCAGAACGCTATGTCTTTCAACGCTCCTACTATGCGCCCGGCGCGCAAGCCCAGTTCTATTCCGCTGAGTTTCGGGCACAGGTGGCCCAGTTTGACCCTTATGACACTCACCTGGCCTATTTCCATGAGGTCAGCAGGGCCGATTTTACCGATCAAATGTTGTATGTTGACCAGAAGACATTTTTGCCGGAGCTCAATCTGACCTACTCCGACAAGACCAGCATGGCCGCTTCCATCGAAGCGCGCGTGCCTCTCCTGGATCAAGAGCTGGCCAGCTTCATGCGGCAAGTCCCGGCGCGTTATAAGATTCGCGGCATGACACAGAAGTATCTCTTCAAGCGCGCCATGGAGGGCATCTTGCCGCCTGAGGTCATCTGGCGCGGTAAGGCCGGTTTTGGCGCGCCGATCCGCACCTGGCTGCGGCAGGACTTGCGTGGGCTGGTCGATGACCTGCTATCAGTCGACTCGATCCGCGCGCGCGGGTATTTTGACCCGCCGGCGGTTCGAGCCCTGGTCGAGAAACACTACGCCGAGACGGAGGATAACACGTACCAAATTTGGGCTTTCCTGACGCTGGAACTCTGGCAGCGGATGTTTGTGGACAAGGTCTATGAAACAAGTCGTGCAAGCGCAGCGTGACGGGCAGTTGCGCCTGGCGGAGGTGCCGGCGCCAGCGCTGCGTCCGGGCGGAGTGCTGGTTCAAACCGCATATTCGCTGATCAGCGCTGGCACCGAGCGCGCTAAAGTGGAGGTCGCGAAAAAAAGCCTCCTGGGCAAGGCGCTGGCTCGGCCGGACCAGGTACGGCAAGTGATTGAAACCGCCCGCCAGACCGGGGTGGCGGCTACATTTCAGAAAGTTTCCAGCAGGCTGGATGCGCTGAGCCCGCTCGGATACTCCTCAGCAGGCGTTGTGGTGGCCGTCGGCGCACAGGCCGAGGGTTTTGCCGTGGGGGATCGAGTCGCCTGCGCTGGGGGCGGCTTCGCCAATCACGCCGAAATTGTCTATGTGCCCCGCAATCTGTGTGCACATGTCCCCGGCGGTGTCGGGCTGGACGAGGCGGCCTTTGCCACGGTCGGCGCCATTGCGCTGCAGGGTCTCCGACAGGCGGCGCCAACCCTGGGCGAGACCGTGGGTGTGATTGGCCTGGGGCTGCTGGGCTTGCTCACCGTCCAACTCCTTCAGGCGGCCGGGTGCCATGTCGTGGGGATAGAGGTTAATCCCGCGCGGCGCGATCTAGCCCGGCAGTTGGGGGCGGATGCGGTGACCGCGCCGGATGACCCGGCGCTCGAGATACTGTCAGGCCGTTTTAGCCCGGCTGGGCTCGACGCAGTCATCTTGACGGCGGCGACTTCGTCCAGCGAGCCCATCAAATTGGCTGGCCGGCTGACGCGTGACCGGGGCCGGGTGGTTGTCGTGGGCGCCGTCGGTATGGATATGCCGCGCTCTCCGTTTTATGAGAAAGAGCTGGACGTGCGGCTTTCGCGCTCTTATGGCCCGGGGCGCTACGATAATGAGTACGAAGAAAAAGGGGCCGATTATCCGATTGGCTATGTGCGCTGGACCGAAGGCCGGAACCTGGCCGCATTTCTGGATTTGCTGGGCCAACACAAGGTGGATGTCGCAGCGTTGACAACGCATCGCTTTCAGTTGGCACAGGCGGCCCAGGCCTATGCGCTGATCGAAGGCCAGAGCGCGGAGCCTTATCTGGGTGTGCTGCTCGACTACGGCCTGACCGCAGCCGAGCCTGTCCGGGCTCCATCCACGGCGCCTGTCGCCGTCACACCGGTCCAGAAGACAGCGGGCCAGATTGGCCTGGCGCTGGTGGGCGCCGGCAACTTCGCTCAGTCCATGCTTGTGCCGCATCTCAAGCGGCACCCCGCTGTCCGGCTGCGCACGGTCATTACGGCCAGCGGGCTGACCGCCCGGTCGGTCGCTGAGCGGAATGGCTTTGAAATGTGTGCGGCCGATCCGGAAACAGCAATCGCCGACCCCGAAGTCGACCTGGTCTTGATTGCCTCCCGTCACGATAGCCATGCTGAGCTGGCAGCCCGGGCCCTGCGGGCGGGAAAGGCCGTTTTTGTGGAAAAGCCGCTGGCCCTTTCGCCCGAGCAACTGCAGACCGTGGTCGACGCCTATCATGACGGGGCATTTTTGACGGTTGGTTACAATCGGCGTTTCGCGCCGCTGGTGGTGGCACTCCGCGACTTTATTCAAGCTGGCCGCGAGCCCTTATTGCTGAATTATCGGATCAACGCCGGGTATATTCCCGGTGAGCATTGGACTCAAGACATGACCGTGGGCGGCGGGCGCATCCTGGGTGAGGTCTGCCACTTTGTGGATCTATCGCTGTTTTTGGTTGGGCAGGCGATGGTGGAGATATATGCAGTTGCCTTGCCTGACTCGGGGCGCTATTCCGGAGATAATCTTGTCGTCAGTCTGCGCTTTGCGGACGGCAGCGCGGCGACGATCAGCTACGCGGCGAATGGTGATCGAGGCTTAGGCAAAGAGCGGCTGGAAGCGTTCGGGGGCGGGCGCGCCGCTGTCTTGGACGACTTTCGCCAATTGGATCTGTACGCCGGCGCCAGGCGCACCACCAGAAAATCCGCTCCAGATAAGGGCCATCGGGCTGAAATGTTGGCCCTAGTCACGGCGCTGCGCCAGGGAGATCCGGCGCCCATCCCGCTGACACAGTTGCTGCAAGTGTCTCAGGCCACATTTGCCATCGTCGAGTCACTGGCGACCGGCCGGCCGATCCCATTGCCGAAATAGCCGAGCTCACACAATGCAAGCAGACCTGTCGATCGCGGCTGCGCGCCTGGACGGCCGGATCGAGCACGACGCCTTCTTAGGATGGGATCCGTTTGACGCCCTCAACAGCCGCCTGGTCAAACGTCTCACATTCGGTCGTCGTCGGCTGGGTCAGGTCTGGGTTCAGCTATTCAAGCGCAGCCCCCTCAATTTGCGGCCCATCCTGGGCGTGCCGAAAGGCTACAACCCCATGGGGATGGGGGTGTTCCTGGCTTCCTATTGGCGCAAGTACCTGCTATGCGGTGACCCGGCTCACCTGAGCTACACGAAGCATTTTGCAGATTGGCTGCGCCAAAACGCCTCGCCGGGTTATCGAGGTGCCTGCTGGGGCTACAATTTCGATTGGCCCAACCGCGGCTTCTTCGCGCCCGCGCATACGCCGACCGTGGTCAATACCGGCTTTATCGGGCTGGCATTTCTGGACCTGCTGGCGCTGTCGGGCCCGGACGAGAGGCAACGTTGGGATGGGGATGCGCTCAGCATTGCCTGCAGCGCCTGCGACTTTGTCCGCCATGATTTGCAGACGGACCGTCCTTTGGCTGACGAGCTTACTTTCAGTTACACCCCGCTCGACCGGCGCGTCGTTCACAATGCCAACGTGCTTGGCGCGTGGCTGCTGGCGGAAGTCGCCAGCCGGACAGGCGAAGCCGAGCTGGGCGAGATGGCCCTGGCGGCGGCGCGCTATACGGCTCGCCGCCAGCTCCCGAATGGAGCCTGGCTCTATGGTGAGGGCCGCGGCGATCAGTGGATCGACAATTTCCATACCGGCTATGTGCTGACGGCGCTCAGGCGCATTGGCCAGGTCTTGAATACTCCAGAATTCGTCGCCGCCGTCGAGCGGGGCTATTCCTTCTGGAAATCGCACTTCTTTACCACGGCCGGTGCCCCAAAGTATTACGCCGAGCGGCTATATCCAATCGACATTCACTGTGCCTCCCAGGCGATCCTGACGTTCCTGGCCTTCTCTCAGCAAGATGCTGAGGCCGTCACGCGCGCCCGAGATTTGGCACATTGGACCGTCAAACATATGCAAATGCCGAGCGGTGAATTTCGCTACCAAATTCACCCGGCTTATGGCATCGACATTCCCTATATGCGCTGGTCGCAGGCCTGGATGCAGCGAGCCTTTGTGGAATTAGACTGGAACAGCCAGCCGTGAAAGTCTGGCTCGACCTGGCCAACTCGCCCCAGGTGCTCTTTTTTCGTCCCATCCTGGCAGAGCTGCAGCGGCGCGGGCATACGGTGGCAATCACAACCCGCGCCTACGCCCAGACCACGGAGCTGGCGGACCAGTTTGGCATGCAGCATACCCTCGTCGGCCGCCACGGCGGCCGCAGCCTGTGGGGTTTGGCCTCAGAGCTCACGCTGCGCGCCGGGGCACTGGCGCGCTGGGCCCGCCCGCGGCGGTTCGACCTGGCGCTCAGCCACAACTCCTACGCCCAGGTGGCGGCGGCGGCCGCGCTGCGCCTGCCAGCCGTAACCCTGATGGACTACGAGCATCAGCCCCTCAACCATCTCTGCTTTCGGTTGGCCCGGCGGGTCATTGTGCCCGAGTCGTTCCCGGCCGAGCGGCTGTCCGCTTACGGCGCGCGCGGCAAGACCGTCACCTATCCGGGCGTTAAGGAACAAATCTACCTGGCCGACTTTGTGCCTGACGGCGAGTTCCGCTCTAAAGAGGGCCTGCCGGCCGACGCGACCCTGGTCGTCATTCGTCCGCCCGCCTCCTGGACAGCGTATCATCGCTTTGAGAGCGATTTGTTTGACGACCTCTTGAGCTATCTGGGAGCGCAGCCGGCGGCCACCATGCTGTTTCTGCCGCGCCTGCCCAGCCAGGCCGACAGCGTCCGCCACTTGCCCGCCATCCGCGTGGCGACCAAGGTTTACGATGGCCCCAATTTGTTGTATCACGCCGATCTGGCCATCAGCGGCGGCGGCACGATGAACCGCGAGGCAGCCGTCTTGGGCACACCCACCTACACGGCGTTTAAGGGCAAGCTGGGCGCCGTGGACCGCTACTTGATTGCCAGGGGCCGCATGATGCAGCTGCAAACGGCCGCCGACCTGCCGAGGGTGCGCGTTGAGCGCAAGCCGGCGGGCGGGCAGCTTTTTCTCGATGGGCAAACCCTGGTTGGGCAGGTGACCGACCAGATCCTGGCGGCCGTATAGCGGCCGGCGGCTCGGCCGAGAGCAAAACCAGCTAACCGACACAAGAGTTCAGGGGCCACCGCAAAACCGTGACAGAAATACTATTCGTCGTTGGCGCGCGTCCCAACTATATGAAAGTGGCGCCGATCTTGCGCAGCCTGGGCCAATGGCCCGACTGCCGCTCGGTGCTGGTGCACACCGGCCAGCACTATGACGCAAACATGAACGAAATCTTCTTCCAGGATCTGGTGCTGCCCAAACCGGATGTCTGGCTCGGGGTTGGTTCAGGGACCCATGCCGAGCAGACGGCGCGCGTCATGCTCGGGTTTGAGCCCGTGGTCCGCGAGCAGCGGCCCGACGTGGTGGTCGTCGTCGGCGATGTGAATTCAACGCTGGCCTGCACCCTGGTGGCAGTCAAGCTGGGCATCCCCGTGGCCCACGTCGAGGCCGGGCTAAGATCCTTTGACCGGACGATGCCCGAAGAAATCAATCGCCTGGTGACCGATGCGCTGGCAGACTTGCTGTTCACCCCCTCCGAAGATGGCGATGCCAATTTGCAGCGCGAGGGCATACCAGCAGAGCGTATCTACCGCGTGGGGAATGTGATGGCCGACAGCCTGCTGGATGCGCTGCCGCTGGTCGAAAAGCGCTCGATACTGGCCTCCCTGGGCCTGTCAGCCAAACAGTATGGGCTGGTGACGCTCCATCGCCCCGCCAATGTTGACACGCCGGAGATGCTGTCTCAGCTCACCGCCCTGGTCACCAGCCTGGCCCACAAGCTGCCGCTGGCCATGCCGCTCCATCCGCGCACCACCGCCAACCTGCAGCGCTTCGGCCTGCTGGACCAATGGCAAAACACGCCCGGGCTGACCGTGCTGCCCCCGCTGGGCTACCTGGACTTCGTGGCCCTGATGAGCCAGGCGGCCTACGTCCTGACCGATTCGGGCGGCATACAGGAAGAGACCACCATTTTGAACGTGCCCTGCCTGACTCTGCGCCTTAACACCGAGCGCCCGGTAACGGTCACCCTGGGCACCAACACCCTGGTCGGAGATCAGCTCGATGCGGTAGCCGCGCACGTCGACGCTATCCTGGCCGGCCACGGCAAATCTGGCACGGTCCCGCCGCTGTGGGACGGTCACGCGTCAGACCGGATCGTCGACGTCTTGCGCCAGCGCTTCTCATCCAGGGCGGGCCGTTGACCGGCCTTCCCCGGCGGCCGGCTGCCAAAGGCGGAGCGGTGGCGGCTTTTCTTGACCGCTGGCATTGGGTGTGGCTGCTCGCCGCCGCGCCATTCTTGCTGTTTCCTTCTCCGGCGCGCTCGCTGGCGCTGTTGGTCGTGCCGCTGGTATGGCTGTTCGCCTGGAAAGCCACCGGCAAACCGCTGCCTCAAACTCCCCTGAACGCTATCCTGCTGGTCATGAGCGTGATGATCCTGGTCAGTCTGCTGGCCACCTATGATATGACCGTCAGCTTGCCCAAAATTGCCGGCATGGTTCTGGCGTTTGGGGTGTTCTTCGCGGTAGCGCGCGAGAGCAGGTCCACCCGCGGTTTGTGGCTGATCCTTGCAATGTTTTTCGGCACAGGAGCAGCCGTGGCGGGCCTTGGGCTGTTAGGCACCAACTGGTCCTCCAAGTTCAGCTTTTTAGCCGCGGTCGCGGCGCGCCTGCAGCCTCAGCGCCTGGGACTATCGGGCGCCCAGGGTGGATTCAACCCAAACGAGGTGGCGGGGGCCTTGTTGTGGGTTCTGCCGGTCGCCATGACCCTTCTGGCCTGGCTTATCGTGCGGCGCGGGCCCTTAGCCCAGGCCTTCGGGCAGCGCCGAGTTTACGGCCTGATTGTCGTCTCGCTGGCGTACGTCATCTTCTTGCTCGGCGTTTTCGTGCTGGCGCAGTCGCGCAGCGGGCTAATTGCGCTGGGGGTCACCGGGCTGGGCCTGCTGTCATTTCCCCTCTGGCAGCGGCGACGCTGGAAATGGCTGTGCGTCCTATGGGTGGGCGCTTCTCTGGCGGCGCTCCTGGCCTGGCCCCTTGCCACGGCGGGCGGCTCGGATATCAATATCGGCAACGGTGTTCCCACCTCGCTGGGCACCCTTGGAGAGCGCGTGGCGATCTGGACCCAGGCGATCTACGCCATTCGGGATTTTCCCTTTACCGGGATGGGCATGAACACGTTTCGCTATGTGGCGCGCGTGATGTACCCGCCGTTCAGTGACCAGCCCAATTTTGACCCGAGCCACGCCCATAACGAGTTTCTGCAGGCGGCCATCGACCTGGGCCTGGCGGGGCTCATCGCCTTTGTCGGGTTGCATATCGCCACATTTACGATGCTCATGGGGCTTGGGAGCAAAAAGAGAATCGCTCTGGTTTCAGGCACACAGGGAGAAGAGCCTCAACGCGCTGCAGGGTTGGTCAGCCCGGGCCAGAATTTACCGCTCGATCTCACCCCGGCTTTCGCGTTGGCCTTGACCGGCGGCTTGATCGCGCATCTTGTCTACGGAATGACGGATGCCGTGGCGCTTGGAGCTAAACCAGGCTTCCTGTTCTGGGTGCTGTTAGGACTGATTGTTGGGCTGTACCAAAGGAACACCGGCGACGCGCCGGCGCCGGCCAGCTAAGCGTCCCCTCAGGGCTGCGGGGCAGGTTGAGCAACAGCGGCCGGCGCCGGCCGTAATAGCTCGAGCGCCAAGGCGGCCAGAGCACCCAGGACCAGGCCAGTGACCAGGCCCAGCAAGACGTTTACAGTGCGGTGCGGGCTGACCGGCACGGTGGGCACCGCCGCCCGGCTGGCGATCTGTATGTTGCTGGAGTTTCCCTGAATGGCGATATTCGCCTGCTGCACCTGCTGCGCCAGCTGGGTATATTGGTCCTCCGCCAGCTTCTGGGCGCGGGTCAGCTCAGCCTGTTTCACCTGCGCCTGGGCCGCCTGGCCCTGCAGGCTCAGAATCTGCGGCTCAAGCGCTGTCACCTGCTTGGCCATGTCGGCCAGGCGCGCCGTGATGGTGCTGCGCAGATTGTCCGCCAGCGCCTTTTGGTCGGCAACCGTCGGACCGGCCAGGGGTTGGCTGGTGTTGAGCTGGAGCTGGATGGGCAAGGCCATCTGCGTTTGGACAGTGCTGGTCGGAGACGTTTGCACACCGTCGATCCGGCTGATGATTGAGACCAGCTCCAGGTCGTTCGCCGGGCTGGCGGGGCTAGTGCCCGGCTGGTTGTTCAAGCGGTCGAGCAGGTCCTGGGTGTCCTGGGTCAGCAGCTGCAGTTGATGCTCGCGGTTGAGATAATCCGTCAACGATGCCTGCCCGCTGTCGAGTTGAGCTGACAGGATGCCCACCTGGTTGGAAGCCTGAAACCCAGCCAGGTCGCTGTCGGCCTGATCGAGCCGAGTCTTGGCGTCCACCAATTGTTGTTGATAGATCACCAGGTTGGCCCGATCTTGCGCGTAAAGCTCCCCAGCGCGGGCGGCAAACACCTCGGCCCACATGTTGGCAATCTGGGCTGCGCGCTGCGGGTCAGTGTCGCGCACCTTTAATCGCAGCAGCGTTGGGTCTGAGGCGGATTCGGCCGTGAGCTGTGCGGCGAACTTGGACGTCGTATTGACGCTGGCTGGCAGCAGTGGGGCGACCTTGGCAAAGACGGCGGCGATGACGTCACCGGACATGGCCAGCTCGGGGTAGGCGTGCACCGGCAAGGTGGGGTCCTGGTTCACGCTATCCAGGCGCAGCGTATTGTGGGCGGCCGTGATAGAGACCAGGGCATCCGCTTCGTAAAGGTTGGGCAGGGCCAGGCTGACAGCGCCCGCTGCCAGGCCGCCGATCAGGATCAATGCCACAATCAAACGCCAGTGCTGCCATAAGGCGAGCACATAGCGGCGCAGGTTAATCTCGTCATCCATAGACTCTCGGGCCTTTCATATGCGGGCGCGGGCCGGCCAGGCGCTCACCTGTCATAAGCCATTTCGCATCTTCATTTGACCCCCTGGCCAGCTTGGCCCGAGGATTATAACATTGCCACTCTTCAGCACCCCGCCTCCACCTGTCCCGCGAGCCCTCGCGAACCGCCCGGGCTGGTCAGCTGCCCTGCATGCCCAGAACAACGGCCACCGTCCGCAAAAGGATGATCGCCTCCAGCCACAGTGACTGGTGCTTGATGTAGTACAGGTCATACTCCAGTTTGACGCGAGCGGCTTCCACCGACCGCCCATAGCCAAAGTTCACCTGCGCCCAGCCGGTGAGGCCTGGCCGCACCAGCAGCCGGGCCCGGTAAAACGGGATCTCTCGCTCCAGCACGGCAATCAGCTCAGGCCGCTCGGGCCGCGGGCCCACCAGGCTCATATCGCCCCTGAGCACATTCCACATCTGGGGCAGCTCGTCCAGCCGTGCGCGGCGCAGCAGGCGGCCCACCCGCGTCACGCGCGCATCGGCCGGGCTGGCCCAGCGCGCCAGGCCATCGGCCTCTGCCCCGGCGATCATCGTGCGAAACTTTAGCAGGCGGAACGGCCGGCCGCCCAGCCCGGCCCGCACCTGCCGATAAAAGATCGGGCCGGGGCTTTCGAGCCGGATGAGCAGCGCCACCCACGGTAACACCAGCAGCAGCGGCAGCAGCCCCAGCAGCGCGCCCGCCAGGTCCAACAGCCGGCGCGTGAACAGAAAAATCGTGTCCAGCCGCACGCGCTCCATAAACGACGTCACCAGCCAGTCGGCCTCCAGGTGCTCAATAGGCACCCGGCCCGTGAGCTGCTCATACAGGGGCAGCACGCGCACGATGGGCACGCCGTGCGCCTGGCAATCGAGCAGCGCCTGGAACAGCTCGCCGCGCACTTCGCCGTTTATGGCCAGGATCAGCTCAGACACCTGTTCAGCATGGGCGGCGGCCAGCAGGCGGTCGTGGCCGCCGAGCACCGGCACCCCTTCGATCACCTGCCCCTGTTTCACCGGGTCGTCGTCGATCAGGCCAACCACGGTGTAGTGCCAGGCCTGAAACTCTGACAGGGCGCGGATGATGGCCTGGCCGGCCCAGCCGGCCCCCACCACCAGGGCCCGGCGCTGAAAGTACGTTGAAACAAAGACGCGGATGTAGACCGTGCGCCAGGCCAGCCCGAAGGAAGTGGTGGCAACCAGAAAGTACAGCACCATCAGCCGCGGCAGCAGGCCGAGAGGCGCCAGGAAATAGATGACCAGGTAGAGCACCAGGCCGGCGCCCGCCGCCGACAGCAGGCCGGCCAGGGTGGCCGGCCAGAACGCAGCCCGGCGCAGGTCATACAGGCCGCCGCAGAGCAGCAGCCAGGCCGGCACCAGCACCACGGCCCAAATCGCCTTGGATGCCAGGTGTTCCGCCGAGAACTGGGCGCCCGAGGTCAGCGTCCACAGCCAGAGGGCCAGCAGCAGGCCCAGGCCGGCACACACCGCATCGCCCATGATCAGCAGCGCCAGGCGCTCCGACAGGCGCAGTCCCCAGTGGGGCAGGCTGATATCCCTGGCAATGCTGAAGCGCGGCGCAGCCATAGGCGGTTGGCGGCTTACCGGCCCACCCGGGCCCAGGCGCCGCTGGTCGAGCGCGCCAGGCTGCGGCCGAACCCAACCAGCAGGGCCAGGTTGCTGCCGGCAAAATAGTAGGGCAGGCTCAGCCAGGCCGGCAGATGCTGGCGGGCATCCAGCCAGTAGCCGGCCAGCGCGCCGGCATAGGTGAGCGCTTGCAGCAGCAGGCAGGCCCGATAGAACGGGCTGGACCACTGCGCGGCCGAAGCCGCGAGCAGCGCCAGCAATAGAAACGGCACCGCCCAACGGATGATCTTGTGCGACCACAGCATCCAGGCCAGCCGGCCGCGCCAGGGCACCAGCAGCGGCAGCAGGTGCGGGACAAGGTTTGCGGCCAGCTCCCCGTTGCGCGCTCTGCGGCGCAGCTCGGCCCGCGTGTCAGTCAAAGCAGCTTCCGTGGCCACGGCGCGCGGCTCGAAGGTGACTCGCGCCCGCTGCGCCAGCACCATGGCCGCCAGATACATGTCTTCTGGCACCGCCCGGCGCGTGGGCAGCTGCCGGTAGAGCTCGCGCCGGATGGCGTAGAGGGCGCCGTTGGCCGCGGCCAACAGCCCCAAATCCCCTTCCAGCTGCTTGACCAGGCTTTCAAACCGCCAGTAGCTGGATTCGTCCGCAATGAGCTGGCTGGCCGGCGCCCTCGGCCGGGTCAGCCTCAGCCGGCCGCAGACGGCGCCCACACGCGCGTCCTGAAAATGCCGCGCCAGCCGGCGCGCCGCCAGGGGCTCAAGCATGGAATTGGCATCGGTCAGCAGCAGGATTTCGCCGCGCGCCTGTGTCACCAGGTCGTTCAGGACAGCCGATTTGCCGCGGCGGATGGCATACGCGAACAGCTTGACGTTGGGCTGTGCGCCGGCGCGGATGAGCGCCTCGGTGCGGTCGTCCGAGCCGTCGCAGCCGAACAAAAACTCAATCCGGCTGGCGGGGTAGTCCAGCGCCGCACAGTTTTCCAGCTTGGCGGTAATGACCGCCTCTTCATTGTGGGCGGCGACCAGCACCGACAGAAACGGCAGCGCCGTGGCTGCCGGCTCCGGCAGCTCGGGCGGCCGCGGGCCGCGGGTGAGCAGCCACAAGACCAGGGGATAGCCGGCATACGTGTATAGAATCAAGGCGACGGAAGCCCAAAAGACCCCCAGGGCCAGGACGACAGCAGGCATGCTGGCAACCTCTAGACCCCCTCAGATGGCGCGGGCCGCGGCTGGCCAGCTCGACAGCCGATCGACGGCGTCAAGCCACTCGCGCATCGCCCAGCTCGCGGCGTGGCGGGATCAGCGGCGCGGCACTCAGCGCCGCGCCAGATGAAAGTGGGCACGAGCGGCCAGCCGGTCTCCGTTTGCAAGGCCCCGCGGAAGGGGCACATTATACATACCTGTCCGCCCATTGCGCTAACGGAGCAGCCAGCTCAGCCGGCGATAGGCCTGGTTCGCCAGCGGGACGATTGGATCAAAGCCGCTACGCAGCGCCCAGTAGTAGAACGGGCGAAACAGGCGCCGCTTGACCTGATAGATCAAGACGTGCCACTGGCCGCGCAGGCCTTGCTCCCGGCTGGCAGCCGAGAGAGGCGCGTCGCTCCGCAGCCGCTCTTGCAGGCGCTCGAAGCGCAGGTCTTCCACCACCTGCACCGCCAGGTCGTGGGCCGCGGCCAGGCCAAGCCGGGGGCGCGGCGCGGCGCCGGCAAAGCGGCGGGCCGCGGCGAACAGCTGCGACATGCGCTCTGCCATCTGCTCGATCGGAAAATCAGCCGCCACGTGCTGGCGCGCGGCCCGTCCCATCGACTGGCGCAGGCCGGGCGAGGCGCACAGGCGGGACAGAGTTTGAACATACTCGTCCACTTCGGCCGGTCCATGCGGCACCAGAAAGCCCGTCTCAGCCGTCACCAGCTCGCGCTGGCCGCCCACGTCGGCCACGACGGGCACCACCCCCATCGCCATGGCCTCGTAGATGGCCAGCGAAATGCCTTCGTCTTGCGAGGGCAGCAGCAGCACGTCCGCCGCCGCCATCAGCTCGGGCATGCGGTCGGGGTCCACCGGCCCCAGCAGGCGTGTCCGCTTCTTCAGACCGTGGCGGGCCAGGGCCGACACCAGCCAGGGGCGCTGCAGGCCATCGCCGGCGATCAGGCACAGAAAATCGGGGTGAGCGCGCTGCAGGCCGCGCAGAATCTCGACCAGCACGCGCGGCCGCTTTTGCGGCTCGATCCGCGCCGGGTAGATCAGGATGGGGGTTGCCTCCGGCAATTGCCAGCGCCGCCGGAGATCGGCGCGGTCATAGCCGGAGGCATCCCAAGTTTGGACATCCACATTGGTGTGGCAGACCGCCACACGCTGGGCATCGGCGCCGCGCTCCACCATCCAGGCCTTCACGTGCTCACAGCTGACAATACTTAGATCCAGCCCGCCCTGGCAGTTCAGCCCCACGCGGGCGAAGCCGCCCTGCAGCCACTCCGTCACCATGTGGTTGTAATCGACGAAGACCGTGCTGGGGCAGTGCGCCCTCAGGTAGGGCAGCAGCGAGTAGCCCAGCATGGAGTTGGAGATGAGGACGATATCCGCCTGCCGCGCCCGGATGAGGTAGCGCAGGAAGCGCGGGTAGTCCTCCGGCTGCAGGAAACTGGGCAGCAGGAAATAGTCGGTGACGTGCCGGGTGAAGGCGGGCAGCCACGGGTGCGGCCCGGCCGTGGTGGCGCACAACGTGACAGCGCAGCCGCGCCGGGTAAGCTGCTGCGCCAGGCTGAGGTTGAAGCGGTCGGCCCCGCCCAGGCTGAACCAGGGCACCAGCATCAGGATGCGCGC
>Ga0070730_10001574_pt1 | contig 21872 bp, 21 predicted proteins | sample Coa_R1_3_FD_66447 | JGI IMG/M metagenome (GOLD analysis project Ga0070730, IMG submission 66447) | Surface soil microbial communities from Centralia Pennsylvania, which are recovering from an underground coalmine fire - Coalmine... | ecosystem: Environmental > Terrestrial > Soil > Unclassified ... | reverse complement strand
AAATTCGCCCCGCGCGGCCAGTCGGCACCAGAATTCCCAATCCTCGCTCAGGCGGATGCCGGAGTCGAAGCCGCCGAGCGCGCGCGCGGCCTCGGTACGGATCAGCACATGGCCGCCATTGGCGAGGAAATTGCCGCGCAGCATCGTCTCGAGCACGTCGCCATCGGGGTAAAGGTGGCGGGCAAGCGGCTTCTGCCCGGGATAGGGAGCGCCGCCGGGCAGGATCTTGAGGAAGGTTCCGAACGCCGCGACCGCCGTCGGGCGTGCCGCGAGCGCGGCGGCGAGGCGGGCAAGCGCGGTCGGGTGCAGCACGTCGTCGCCGTCGAGGAACATCACATGGTCGCCGATGGCCAGCGACAGGCCGTGATTGCGCGCAACAGAGACGCCGGCATTGGCTTGCTGCACCAGCGTAATACGACTGTCATCGAGCGACCGGACTCGCGCCGCGGTCGCGTCGGTCGAACCGTCATCGACGACGATGCAGCGCCAGCGGCCGTGCGTCTGGGCTATGACGGATGTCAGGCACGGCAGGACGAAGCCCGCGACGTTGTAGGTCGGGATAACGACGGTAATCTCAGGCTCGGACATGATACTCCTTCCGAGGCGGCGGCCTCGGAGGCCCAACAAACGGGAGCCCCCATGGTTCAGGCCAGCGTAATCGTACCGGCCTTCAACGCGGCCGAATATATCGAGCCTGCCATCGCTTCTGCAACGCAGCAACAAGGCTGCGAACTGGAAGTCATCGTGGTGGATGACCGGTCGACCGATGACACGCGCGAACGGGTGCGGCGGATGGTGGTCGCGGACCCTCGCGTGACGCTGCTGGCGCTGCCGCAAAATGGCGGGCCGTCGATGGCGCGCAATGCCGGGATCGCGGCGGCGCGCGGCAAATGGATTGCGCTGCTCGATGCCGACGACAGTTTCGAGCCTGGCCGGCTGGCAACGCTGGTCGCGCTGGCCGAGGAGCAGAAGGCGGATCTCGTCGCCGACAATCTGATGCTGGTCGATCAAGCAAGCGGATCGGCGATGCCGATGATGGAACCGGGCTTCCTGCCCGCGCCGCGCATGATCGATCTGCCCGAATTCATCGCGCGCAACATCTCCACGTCCGACGCGCCGCGCACCAATTACGGCTTCCTGAAGCCGCTGATGCGCCGCGGTTTCCTCGCGCAATATGGCTTGCGATATGACGAGCACGTCCGTTTCGCGGAGGACTTCGCGCTCTATGTCGACTGCTTGCGCGCCGGTGCGCAATGGTGGCTGCATCCTGAGCCGATGTACCGCTACCTCGTCCGCCCGGATTCGCTGACGCAGGTGCAGACCACCGGCGACCTCGACCGGCTGCGCCGGCGCCAGCGACAACTGCTCGCCGAGGCGAAGCGGACACGCGATCATCGCTTCGCGGCTCTGTTGCGGCGTCACCTCCGCAATGTCGATCGCTGCTATTATTATCGCGGCTTCACCGACGAGCTGAAGGCCCGGCGGCCCGGCGCTGCGCTGGGCTATCTGTTCGGCGGGGCGGACAGCGTGCCGTTGGTGATGCGCGAAGGCGCGCGACAGTTCCCGATCGTACTGCGCAAGGCGTTGCGCGGTGGCTATGGCCGGCCCGCTGAGACCGCGCGGTGAGCGAGGCCGCGACCGTGGCGGCCCCGGCCTTCTCGCCCGGTGGCGATGCGCGTGCGCTGAAGGCGCGCTCGGCCAAGGGTGCGGCCATGACGCTGATCGGGCAGGGGGCGAAGTTCGTTCTCCAGTTCGGCAGCCAGGTGGCGCTGGCGCGGTTGTTGCTGCCGGCGGATTTCGGTCTGCTGGCGATGGTCGGGCCGATGGTGGCGGCGGCGTTGCTGCTGACCGACCTTGGCCTCTCGACCGCGACGATCCAGCGGCCAACGATCAGCCAGTCGGAGCTGTCGAGCCTGTTCTGGCTCAATGTGCTGATCGGATGCGGGCTTGCCGGAGCGGCCGTGCTGGCCGCGCCGTTGGTGGCGGCCTTCTATGCGACACCGGCGGTGATGCCGATCATGGCGACGATGGCGGTCGCGTTGCTGCTCTCCAGCCTTGCTGCGCAACACATGGCGATCCTCAACCGGCGGATGTGCTTCGGCGCGATCGCGATGGTCGAGGTCGGAGCCTTGAGCGTCGGCGTCGTGGTCGGGGTCGGCGCGGCGCTGTCCGGCCTCGGCTATTGGTCGCTGGTGGCGATGCAGATCGCCAACGGCGCAGCGACGCTGGCGATGGCGTGGGGCTTTTCGCGATGGCGCCCATTACGCCCCGGCATCCAGCGCGACGCGCTGCACCTCATCCGCTTCGGCGGCACGGTGACCGGCTATAATCTGCTCGGCTACCTCATCACCAATCTCGACAATATTCTGATCGGCGCGCGCTTCGGGGCAGGGCCGCTCGGTATTTACGATCGCGCCTACAAGCTCATGTTCCAGCCGCTGTGGCAGATGACCGCCCCGGCAGCCAGGGTCGCGGTGCCGCTGCTCTCCCGTCTCGCCGACGATGCCGCCGAATATCGCAGCGCCTATCTCGCGATACTGCGCGGCATATTGGCGCTGACGACGCCGGGCATCCTCGTCGCGATTGTCTTTGCCAAACCGGTGATCGTCGTGCTGCTGGGCGAACGCTGGGCGGTGTCGGCCCCGATCTTCGCGTGGCTCGGCGTTTGCGCTCTGACGCTCCAGCTGCGTCAGGCGGCGTCTTGGCTGTTTGTGAGCCAGGGCCGCGCCGAAGAGCAGCTCAAATGGGGCGGCATCGGATCGATGGCGATCATCGCGGGCTATTTCGTCGGCATCGTCTGGGGACCCAAGGGTGTCGCGGTCTCGGCGGCGATCGCGAGCGCGTTTTTCCAGATTCCGATGATGTGGTGGGCCGCGACCCGCTCGGGTCCGGTCGGCCGGGGCGACGCGCTGCGTTTGCTGGTGCCACTCGGTACGGCGACCATGATCAGCGGAGCAGTGCTGGCGCTGCTCGGCGGCAGCCCGATCTGGTCGAGCTTGCTCGGCCTGATGGTCGCGGTGGTGCTGGCCTACATGCTGTTCCTGGGGGTGCTGGCGCTCTTCCCGAGCGGGCGTGCACCGTTGGCGAGGGCCGTGGAGATGGCGCGTAAGTGGCTGAGCCGCACGCGCGCCGCCTGAAAGTCCGCGCGGCCGTCAGCCGGCGCGGACGGCCTCGATCAATTGGGCCTTGGCTGCTTCCAGCTGGCCCAATCGATCGGCGAAGATCGCGTCTCCGCTGAGGAAGCTCTCGCTGGTCGCGACGGCGCGCAACGCCTTGACGGCGGCCGACACGCGCGGTCCGTCGAGCGAGGAGATCGCGCCCTTGAGCAGCTTCTTCACTCCGCTCGGCGCCTGGAAGGCGTCGATGACCTTGGGCTCATCGCGATAGCGTCGCGCAAAATCCTCCAGCAATTCGGCATCGGTCTGCTGCGCGGCGTTGGCATGGGCGACGCTCCGCCCGCTCGCGCGCGTCAGCCGGGTGATCCGCTCATAGCGGAAGGATTCGAGATGCGCGGTCGGCGGCAGCGCCACCGGCTTGTAGGGCAGGTCGAGCGAGGACGCCCAATCGCGCCATTTGAAGATACTGACCTCCGGCGAGATCATCACCGGGATCCACGGGATGCGCAGCGTATCCGCGACAATCGCGCCATGCATCGCCTCGGTGACCACCAGCCTGGCGCGCGCATAGCAGGCGAGGATCCGGTCGGGCGTCCATTGCGGATTGACGAAAGTCAGGCCGGCCCGCTCGGCGGCTTCGCGCCAGCGGCTGTTTACCAACGTGCGATGGTGGGGCATGAACAGCACCGCGTCGCGCTGTGTGGCCGGTTGCACCAGTTCCGGCAGGCGCGCCAGCAGTGCCGCGCTGTCGGTCACCGCCGCTTGGGGCTGCTCGATCAGGGCGGCCGTGAGCGGGCCGCGGACCGCGAGGAAGGTCCAGCGTTGCCGATCGTCCGGAAGCCGCCCATAAGCTGCGCCCGAGCCGAGCACGAACACGCGCTTGCCGGCGGTCTCGACATTGCGAAAGCGTGCCTGGTCGAGCAGGCTGCCGATGCCGACCAGCACCGTATCGGGCGCGGACCGCACATCCTGCGGCAGCAGGTGCGGCCACATCACTTCGTTGAGGTCGTCGCCGAAATTGCCGACGGCATCCTTATAATAGACGATCAGCACGGTGATCCTGTCGGTTAGGAGGCGCGCCTGAGCGCAAAAGGGGCGACGCGAGCGTGCCGTCATGCCGATCCCGCATCGCAACATGGTAGGTGCATGCAAGCCGCCCGCGTGCGACGCGCGGCATGCCGTGCTTCAAACACGGCTGCCTTCCGGTACCTCGAGGCGTTAGGCGAGGCGGCATCCGCGACCCGTGGCGCGGATTCGTTGGCTTGGGGCTGCGGCATGGAGGGGGGCTTCGGCACGACCATGGACGGCGGTGAGAACGGTCGTGCCCCGCGGCAGTTCCGGACGATCGTGCGGACGAGGTGGGAGAGCGCGTGGGTCCCCAGCATCGCGTAGCGCAATGGGTCGATCGGGCTCAGCGCGATCGCTGTATCGGCGTGCCGTTGGGCCTCCTCGCCCATGCCGAGCACCGTTTCCGCGCATGCGCGTGCATAGATTCCCTGCGCATAGTTGGGACAAAGCGCGATCGCACGATCGAGCCAGCTGAGGCTGCCTTCGACATTGTCGGTCAACCACAGCGAACGCCCCAGGGTGAAATTCGCGAAGGGATCCAGGGGATCGATCTCAAGCGCGTGTTCCAAACAGCGGAACGAGGAACCCCGTGCGATGACGAACAGCCAGCGCAGCCGGCACAGCTCGGCGACCACCCCGTGCGGCAGCGCGTCGGCGATCAGGGCATGCTGCCCGGCGTCCCCGGCGAATCCGAACGGCAGGACGGCGATCGACGGCCTGTTCGATTCCTCGACGGTGGCGATCGCCTCCCCGTCCTGAATGGCGGCCCGTCGAACCTCACCGGTATCGGCAGGCTCTCGACCGGGCCGACGAAGCGGAAGCCCATGCCATGGATCGTCCGGATCATCCGCTGCTGGTGGCCATCGTCCAGCAATGCATGGCGCGCCGACTTGATGCGGCTCGCGATCGCGGAATCCGAGACGATCCGGCCCTTCCAGATCGTCTCGATGATTTCATCCTTGGTGACGAGGCGGTCGCGATGGTCGACCAGCAACAGCAGAATAGAAAGCACTTGGGGTTCGACCGCTACCGCCGATCCCGCCCTGCGGAGCTCGAACCTGCCGGGGTCCAGCTCGAACTCGCCAAGCCGATACGCCATTGCCGCGAATTTATCACATCCGGCCAATCTCCGGAAAATCTCCATGCCGTCTTCAAGCATCGCGGTCCGCCGCCGGATACTATGATGCCGTCCGTCCGGAATGCCCGAACGGTAAAACCCAGAGCGCGGAGGATGACATGCCACTGGTAACGATCGACGTGATCGAGGGCGACTTCACGCCGGCCCAGAAGCGCAGGCCGGTCAAACAGGTCACGGAGGCCGTGGTTTCGGTGGAGGGTGAGGCGCTGCGTTCGGTCACCTGGGTGCGCGTGCAGGAGTTTCAGGGTGGCGATTGGGCGATCGGCGGTCAGCCGATGCACGCCGCCGATGTGCATGCACTCGCCGGCTGAAAGCCACCGGTTGCGCGCGACGTTCGCGGGCCTCGGAGAGAAGGGCGGTTATCACGCCGCGTCTGTTTGTCGGAGTTGCGTGTGCCCAACCTAACCGATCCTTGTCCGGTCAGATGCCACCGGCAATACGAGGAGAATGACGATGAAGGAGCGGCTCGGTAGATTCTTCAACATCCTCACCTGCGCCACATGTTCGGTGCTGATTTCGTCCCTTCTGGTGGCGGCGTCGTTCGGGCCCGTGCAGATGTGATCGACAGGAACCGCGCCTGATGGGCGGTAGCATCCGGCACCGGCGATGCGCCAGCGATGCCGCCGACTTTTTGCTGTGGCCATTGCCTGATGAAGACGCCCGCTTCCAATCGGGCGTCGTCATCAAGACCCGAGAGCCACCGAAGATGATCGCTCGACAGATGTAACATTTCGCCGCTACCTTCTGCTGGTGAGCCAGCGCAATGTCCTGTCACTACTATTGCTGATCGCCGTGATCACCGTCCGCCAGATCATGGCCGACTATATCCCGACCACGCTCACCGCCTATGCCTCGCTGCCAGCGAGGGTGCGTTCGAACACGCTGCTGAGCGATGGACGGACCGCTGACGCCCAGCTGACCGACCAGCTCGCGCTCCTCGAGAAGCAGATGGACCAGGTGGTCGACAGTCTCTCGCGCGGAGACCTGCTGGCGCTTGAGACATAGGGCCGCTTCCTTGAGGAGAAGTTCGCCTCGTCGGACCTGTTCACATCGTAAGGGCACAATAAGCAATAATAGGAGGATGGGATGACCGAGATGGGCCGCTTCATCGAAGCGAATGGGGTTCGCCTCCATTATGTCGAGGAGGGGCAGGGGCCGCTCGTTCTTCTCTGCCATGGCTGGCCGGAATCCTGGTACAGCTGGCGCCACCAGATCTCCGCGCTGGCCGCGGCTGGCTATCGGGTCGTGGCGCCCGATCAGCGGGGCTATGGCGCCAGCGATACACCCGGCGAAGTCGAGGCCTATGACATCGCGCAACTGGTCGCCGACATGGTCGGCCTCGTCGCGGCACTGGGCAAGGAACGCGCGGTGGTGATCGGTCATGACTGGGGCAGCATCGTTGCCGCCCATGCCGCTCTTCTACGTCCCGACGTCTTCCGCGCGCTGGGATTGCTCAGCGTTCCCTATGTGACGCGCCGGACGACGCGCCCCGCGACGCGCTTCGAAGGCGTCACGCAAGACCGCGAATTCTACCAGGCCTATTTCCAGCAGCCCGACCGCATCGAGCGCGAGCTGGAAGAAGATATTCGCCGATCCCTGCTCGGCATCCTCTATACCGCCGCCGGCGACCGGGTGCGCGAGCGACCGGAGGATCGGCGGACCTTCGTGTTCTTCGAGAAGGACACGCGCCTCGTCGATCACCTCATCGTGCCGAACGATCTACCTCGCTGGCTGTCGTCCGACGATCTCGACATCTATACGCGCCAGTTCGAGGCATCCGGGTTTCGGGGGCCGATCAACTGGTATCGCAATCTGGATCGCAACTGGGCGATTACGCCCTTCCTCCAGGGTGCGCGCATCCAGCAGCCGACGATCTACATCGCCGGTTCGGTCGACGGCGTGCCGCTGATGCTGGCCAGCGACGTCGCCGCGATGGACAAGACGATCCCGAACCTCAGAGGCACGCACATCATCGACGGTGTGGGGCACTGGACGCAGCAGGAGGCGCCCGACGAGGTGAACCGGCTGCTCCTGGACTTCCTCGCCAGCCTCGCCGCCGACTAGAGTGTCGACGGACGGCGCAGGCCGAGCAGCACATTTCCCTCGGTGGTGAGATAGTTGCGCTGATAGTCGAAGCGCGGCGTGTCCGAGAACAGCAGATAATAATACTTCATCTGCTCGGACCACCAGTAACCGGGGCAATGATCAGCCTGTCGCTTGGGAGCGGCGGTCATGTCGGCGAGGTCGGTGTAGCCATAGGCGGCCTTGTTCCAGCGCTTCATTGCCAGGAAGTGCGTGCGGCCGATCTCCCGCCAGCGTGTCCGGCCGTCGAGCAGCCACAGGTTGAAGGCGGCATCGGCGAGCTCGGGCCGCAGCGCGTTGGTCACGCTGGTGGGCTTGCCGCTTTGGTAGTCATAGCCTTCGGGCAGGATGCCGAAGCGATCCTGCACCGCTGCCCAGCTTTCGGTGAGCGCCGCGCCTTCCTTCATCGCGCCGCCCTGGCCCAGCAGCCCGCCATAGAAGGAGGCGAGCTCGTCCTGTTCGGTAGAAACGATCCGGCCGGTCTCGAAATCGACGTCGGCGATCCAGAGTTGTCCCTTCCGCCAATCTTGCTGGTGGCGGAGGATGGCGGCGGTGCACACCTCGTACATGTGGCGGCATTCGGCATCGCCGAACAGCTGCCAGCTGTCCCACAGATATTCGTAGAAGCTGTCGGCGTAGGAGCCCACCGTCGCGCGCTTATCCAGCCACTCGCCGGTCCGCGCATCGATCCGCACCGCCAGCAGATCGAGCTTCGAGCGGCGTGCGAACAGTGCCACCATCGCCTTCTTCGCGACAGTGCCATAGCGCGGGTCGCCGGTGAGGCGGCTGAGCGTGCCCCATTCGGGCAGGAAGCTGCCGATCTCGGCCGGATTGCTTTCGGGATCGCGGACCGCACCGGTCTTGAGGTTGACGAAGCGATAGGGGAAGCCGGTGGGCGTGTCGAACGCCGGCAGCAGCCGCTCGGCGAGATCCTTGGCCTTGGCGAGCAGCACCGGATCGCCGCAGGCATGATGTGCCGACAACAGCCCGCCGACCAGCCGGATCGATGTCTCGAACACTGACACCTCGCCATCGACGGCGAAATCGGCATGGGCCTTCACCCAATCGACACCGTCCTGGAAACGGCTGTCGAGGCCCATCACCCACAGCGTGTCGAGCGCTTCGATCAGGCTCAGGCCAAGATGATGACCCTTGAGCGGGAAGCTGGAAGACGTGCCGCTCACCGGCTTGATCTCGTCCTTGCCCCAGGCGTGCTCGCGATAGAGATCCCAGGCCCAGGCCATTTCGGCCTTCACATCCTCGCCGAGCGCGTGCCAGTCGGAACCTCCGCCGGTCGGTGCCGCCCGTGCGGTCGCGATGCCGGCCCCGAGCGCCGCTAGGGTCCCCGCCATCACGTCACGCCTGCCGATCCGCATTCCGCACCTCCTGCCGAAGTCGCGTGCCTTAGCGGTTCGAACGGCTCGGCCACAATGCCGATCGGAGCGTGATCGACGACCAGCCATCTGAACCGGCGCAGCCGAAGCGGCGATTGCACGGTGTCGCCAGCCCTTCTATCGGACGGTGTGGCTGGTCTTGAGCGAGGGCGATATGCGAACGCAGCGCTTTGATTTCACCAACGAAGCGGGTGCCCACCTCTCGGGGCGTCTCGAGGAGCCCGATGCGCCGGCGCGGGCTTGGGCCGTGCTCGCCCATTGTTTCACCTGCGGCAAGGACAACCTGGCCTCCGTGCGCATCGCGCGCGCGCTGGCGCGGCGGGGGATCGGCACGCTCCGCTTCGATTTCGCGGGCCTTGGTGGAAGCGAGGGGGCCTTTGCCACCGGCTTCAGCGCCGACGTCCGCGATCTGGTGTCGGCCGTAGGGGCGATGGCAGCGGCGGGAATGCCTCCCAGTTTGCTGGTCGGCCACAGCCTGGGTGGAGCGGCCGCAATCGCGGCGGCGGGCGCCCTTCCGACGATCGCCGCGGTGGTGACGATCGGCGCTCCGTTCGATGTGGCCCATGTGCTCCAGGCATTTGATTCGGATACGCTCCGGCAGATCGAAGAACGGGGCGAAGCGGAGGTGCGTCTTGCCGATCGCGCCTTCCACGTCGGCAAGGGCTTCGTCCATGATGTGCAGGAGCAGGATCAGGCGCAGCGGATCGCGTCGTTGCGGCGCCCGCTGCTCGTCCTCCACGCGCCTCGCGACACGGTTGTCGGCGTCGATCATGCCAGCCGGATCTTTCTCGCCGCGCATCATCCCAAGAGCTTCGTCTCGCTCGACGATGCCGACCATCTGCTCAGCCGGACGGCGGATGCCGACTATGCCGCCGGAGTGATCACGAGTTGGGCCTCGCGCTATCTGCCGCCGGCCGAGGAAACGCGATCGGCCGGGCAGGAGGGCGAGGTCGTTGCCGAGGAAACCGGTGCCGGGCGGTTTCAGGTGGCGATCCACGCAGGCGGAATCCGATTACTCGCGGACGAGCCCGAAGCGGTCGGCGGACTGGGCTCGGGTCCGACTCCCTATGATCTGCTCTCGGCCGGCCTGGCCGCGTGCACGACCATGACCTTGCGCATGTATGCTGAGCGAAAGGGCTGGCCTGTCGAGCAGATCCGGACGTCGGTCGGCCATGCGAAGGACGTCGGGGCATCGCCACCGGACCTCTTCACGCGGCACTTCTCCGTCAGGGGCGCATTGGCCTCCGAGCAGCGCGCGCGCCTCACCGAGATCGCGAACATGTGCCCGGTCCATCGAACATTGACCCAGGGCGCGCGCGTCGAAACTGTCCAATGCACCGAGGCACCGGCTGCCGAGCGTGTGCAGGCCCATGCCGATGACATGGCCGAGGTTCTGGATATCACCGCCTGAGCGGCAGTGTCGGCGGGATTACCAGTCGTCCTGGTTGGCGTAGCGCGAGGCACTTTGGGTGGACGGCAGATCGCGCGCCTTGAGGCGCTGGAAGATCTTCGACGTCCGCCACATCTGGGCGCTGAACGGTACGAAGCGTGGGGTCAGACGGCCCAGCAGGAAACCCTCGCGATAGGCCTCTCTTGCCGAACTCAGGGCAATCGCCTGATCATGCTCGGCCTGCGCCGTCATCGCCGAGATTAATTTTTTAGCCAGCACAGAGGGAGATGCCGCGCCAGCGTTGCTCAACGTTTTTTCCAGCTCTTCTGCAAGCAACAGAGCGCGGGAGGCGTGATTGTCTGCGACCATGAAAGCGGCCTACGCCGTCAAAAGTTAACAGGTTGCGACAGTAAACGAAATGACGGCGGCTATCTGCGACGGTCCGGAGCTTTGCTGCGGCAGTGCTTCAGTGAGCCGCCGGCTGGGGTGGGTGGTGGCGCTCGCTGGTGAGAACGGCGCAGATCCGCCGCGCCCTTTCCCGCACCATCGTGAGATGCTCGGCGACGAATCGCGGGGGCAGGCCATCCACGATGCCGCCGAAATGGATATGCTCGGCGGGCTGCATGGCGAAGGCACGGGCCAGATAGTCATCGAACACCGTCTGCAGCGACAACGACTGCCCCTGTTCGGCAAGCCAAGGCTCGCGCGCGGCGGAGGAGGTGAAGCTGACGAGGCGCTTGCCGCCCAGCAGGTTGTGCCAGGCGCGATCCTGCACGGCGCGCGCGGTCACACCCGCGCCCAGCACACGATCGACATAGCCCTTGAGCATGGCCGGGGGTGTACCGAACCAGATCGGGTAGACGAATACGAATACATCGCCACCTTGGATCATGTTCAACTCGTCCTCGACGTCGGGGGACGGGAGGAAGGGCCGGCGCCCGGGTCGCTCGTCCTGGCGCAGGATGGGATCGAAATGCATCGCATAGAGATCACGCAAAACGGCGTCGTGGCCGCATTCCTGTACGCTACGGCAGTAGGTTTCCGCGACCGACGCGTTGAAGCTGTCGGAATCGGGGTGACACAGGACGACGACGTGTCTGACTTGCGACTCCGGTGGCTGATGCAGCATCCCATGCCTCCTACGAAACGAGGTTACGCTGTCACCCCGGGCGGACGCTTTCCGTAATGTTACGTATAGCTCTACGTAGAGGAGTGTCTCGCCGGCCTCGCCGGGTCCGAGCCGCTGATCAATGCGCCAGGAACAAGGGGGCCGGGCATTCCGCCAGCATCCGGTGCGGTGTGCCGTCGAACATCGATTCGGCGAGGCGCCAGTGGGCAAAACCACCCATCACGATATAGTCCGCGCCCATCGAACGGCTGGTGCCAATCAGCACGGGCACGGTCGCGTCGATGTCGGGATCCGTCCGCACGATGTCCGCTGCAATGCCGTGACGGGCCAGATAGGTCGCCGCGTCATCGGCCGAAACGCCCATGATGCCGTCTCCGAGTTCGAGGATGAGCACTTTGCGGGCAAGGCGCACCAGCGGCACCGACGCGATCAGGGCGTTGATCGCCTGCTCCGATCCATCCCACGCGATCAGCACCTTGGCCCCGGCCACCGTCATCCGCCGTGCGGCTTCCGGCACCGCGAGGAGCGGCCGGCCGGAAGCGACGAGTTCGTCACCGATCAGAAGGCGCTTACGGCGATCCTCGCAGTGCAGCTTGCGGTTGAGCACGATCAGGTCGGCCATGCCGGCGGCAGATCCGACGGCGGATTCGCGCCCCTCCATCGCATCGACCCAGATCCAGGGGAGATCCTCAATGCGAAGCCGCTCTTCCATCAGCTTGCCGTGAATCCGGTCGCGGGCGCGGTCCTCGGCGAACAACAGGCCGTAGTTTCCCGCCGGGCTTCGGGCTTCGACGATATCGACGCAGATGACGTGGCCCCGCACGGCCTCGACGACATCGAGCGCGATCTGGAATCGCGCCTCCTGGCCACCATCATCGTGCACGAGAAGCAACACGTCCTTCATCGCAACCTCCACTTCAGTTCGATCGGATGTTAGGCTGGCGGCTCTGCCCGTCGGCATTGGGGATGTTACGAGGGCGCGCGGGGGCCCCGTCGTGGGGCGTAGGCAAGCGCCGCGATCGTCGGATTCCGCAGATAGCCGTGGTTTCGGCGGCTTGGAGGCCGGTCCGCTGGCGGCGGTCGTAAGCGGATAAGGGGCGCGATCGCCACTTCGACTTTGGTCGAACCGCCATCGTGTAAATGGCAACGGCACTCGAACCGATTCGGGAAAACGGAGTGCCGGCCTCCGATCGCGTATCCGGGTTTCTACGGATTAGGGGGGATCGGACTGCGTGCTATTTCCATCGCCGTTCTCGGGCTCAGCCTGGAGCGGCTTCGGCGTTTCACAACGCGCTTGGCATGAATTCTGTGCCGGGGGGGTACGGAGCTGGTCGGGAATGAGGCGGTGCCCGAGGGTGAAGCCGCTGCGGGATAATCGGGCCCGCAGCGGCTTCTTCTCCATCGGAAAACGCCATTCGTTCGGGGGCGTCAGGCCGGGCAGTGCGCCCCGCTGGCCGCCCACGCCTTGATCAGCGCGCCGAATTCGGCCTGGGTGCCCGGCGCAGGCGCGCGATGGCCGCCCGGATGCCAGGCCCAGCCGACCAGATCGTCCTTGCCCATATGCTCTTCCAGCGCAGCGAGCGAGCGGCCGCCATTGCGCTTCGGATCCTTGATCTGCTCGCAGATCTGGCTGAGCGTCTTGCCCTGCCAGGCCATGATCGCCGGCGCGAGGCCCCATTTGGGATGGCCGGGGACACCCGCTGGATCGAAGTTCGCGGCGTGGTGGCAGGTGGAGCATGGCATGCCGGGCGCGCCATGTCCGTCTGCCCCGCGCACCACCCAGGGCATGTGCGGGCGCATAGCGTCTGTCTGGGTCGGTCGATCGGTGCGCGGATGGCAGTTGAGGCAGCGCGGGCTCTGGATGACCTTGCCGGCCTCGGTGAAGAGCGCGATCGAGCGGGCCCTGGGATCGCGGATCGCGGCGAAGGCAGACACCGGGCGCAAGCCGGCTCCGGCGGGCGCGGTGTCTGGCATGGCGGACGCATGGCCGACGGCGAGGCTCAGCGCGAACAGCAGCGCGCCGGCGAGCAAAGCGAGGCGTTCCCTCATGCCTGCCGCACCATCGGCAGGCGGGTCGGCCGATCACGGCCGAGCCGGGCGAGGGCGTTGGCAATGGCGGGGCCGGCCGGCGGCACGCCGGGTTCGCCAACGCCGGTGGGGTTTTCGGTCGATTTCAGCACGACGACCTCCACTTCGGGCATCTCCATGATGCGGAGCGAGCGATAGTCGTTGAAGTTGGAGACGGTCGGCCGTCCGGCGACGAGCGGCACCTCGGCATAGAGGATGTGGCCGGTGGCGTAGCCAATGCCGCCCTCCACCTGCGCGCGGATTACGTCGGGGTTGACGGCCACGCCGCAATCGACCGCGCACCAGATCTTGTGCACCCGCGGTTCGCCGTCCGTGCCGATCGAAACCTCGGCGATCTGCGCGACATAGCTGTTGAAGCTTTCCACCACCGCCACGCCCCGCGCGACACCGTCGCGAGGGCCGGGGCCGTTCCATTCCGCGAGCTCGGCCACCGCCTTCAGGACGCTGACGGCGCGGGGCTTGTCGCCCATCATCGCCAGCCGGCCTGCGACCGGATCCTGTCCCGCCTTGTCGAGCAGATGGTCGACGAAGGTCTCGACCGCATAGCCGGTGTGCGTGTGCCCGACCGAGCGCCACCACAGCGTCGTCACTGGCGTGGGATCATGGTTGACGGTGCAGCGGAAGGCAGGGACCGCATAGGGAATCTCGTCGGCGCCCTCGACCATCGAGCCGTCATAGCCGGGCGCGGTCATCAGCTTCTCGAACGGCGTGCCATAGGCGAAGGACTGGCCGACGACATTGTCCGACCAGGCGACGATCCGGCCGCCCTTCACCGCGCCCTTCATGTGATGGACCATCAGCGGCCGGTAATAGCCGCCCTGGATATCGTCCTCGCGGGTCCAGGTGAGTCGGATCGGCGTGCCGGGGCCGATCGCCTTGGCGGCCTCCGCGAGTTCGACGGCGAGATGCGAGGTCGGCGTCGCGCGGCGTCCGAAGCTGCCACCGGCGAAGGTGGTCTCCAGATCGACCTGCTCGGGCGGCAGGCCCAGCACCTTGGCGATCGCCATATGATCGCCGGTCTGGAGCTGGCTGCCGAAGCGCGCCACCGCGCGCTTGCCGTCCCAGTCGAGGAAGCCACCCAGCGGCTCCATCGGCGCATGGGCGAGATAGGGGAAGACATAGTCGACCTCGACGACCTCCGCTCCGTTTGTGGCAAGCACGGCGTCGACGTCACCCTTGGCCTTCACGACCTGCCCGGGCGTGCGGGCGCGGGCGCGATATTGCGCGATCATCTCCTCGCTGCCGCGCGTCTCCGCGCCGCTTTCGTCCCATGTGACGGCAAGCGCGCTGCGGCCCTTGAGCGCGGGCCAGGTGCCGTGGGCATAGACCGCGACGCCGCTCGACAGCGGATGTACCGCGATGACCCCCTTCACCGCCATCGCGGCGGTCGAATCGACATGCGCGAGCCGGGCGCCGAAGCGTGGTGGGTGGAGCACCGCGACGGTGAGCATGTTGGGCGCGGTCTGGTCGATGCCGAACTTCGCCTGACCGGTGGTCTTGGCGAGGCTGTCGAGCTTCCTGCCGGGCCGATCCTGGCCGATCAGCGTGAACCGGTCGGGGTTTTTGAGCACCGGATTGGCGGGGGCGGGCAGCCGGGCGGCCGCGGCGGCAAAGTCGCCGAAACGGCCCTGTCGGCCGCTGGCGGCATGCCGGATCACACCCTTCTCGACGCTGATCGAGGCGGGAGGCACTTTCCACGTCTGCGCGGCGGCCAGCACCAGCATGGCCCGCGCGGCCGCGCCGGCGTGGCGCATCTGCTGGTAGCTTTCGGCGATCGCGGTCGATCCGCCGGTGCCTTGGATGCCCATCAGAGTGTTGGCGTAGAGCTTGAGATCGGCGGGCGCGGCCTCGGCGCGGACTTGCGCCCAATCCGCGTCCAGCTCCTCCGCGACAATCGTGGCGAGGCCGGTATAGGTGCCTTGGCCGAAGTCGATATGCTTGATGAGCACCAGCACGCTGCTATCGAGCGCGATGCGGATGAAGGCGTTGGGATCGACGGGCGGCGGTGCCTTGGCGGCCCGCTCCGCTAACGCGAAGCGACCGAAGGGCAGTACCATGCCGATCACCAGCGCGCCGGCGCCGCTGATCAGCCCGCGGCGCGAGAGGGCGAAATCGGGGGCAATCATGCCTTCACCGGCAGCGCGCGTGCCGCGTCATGGATCGCGGCGCGAATGCGGACATAGGTCGCGCAGCGGCAGATATTGCCGTTCATGGCGAGATCGATGTCTCGGTCGCTGGGACGCGGCACTGCGCGCAGCAGCGCCACCGCACTCATCACCTGGCCCGACTGGCAATAGCCGCATTGCGGCACGTCGCGCGCGACCCAGGCCTCCTGCACGGCCTTGGCTTCGGGGCCGGTAACGCCTTCGATGGTGGTGATGCGGCCGGTCGCTTCCGACACCGGGATCGAGCAGGAGCGCAGCGGCTTGCCGTCCATATGCACGGTGCAGGCGCCGCACATCGCGATGCCGCATCCGAACTTCGTGCCGGTCAGGCCCAGATTGTCACGGAGAACCCATAGCAGCGGCGTGTCGGCGTCGACGTCGACATGGCGGGTCTCGTCGTTGACGGTGATCGCATAGGCCATGGCCAATCCCCGATCGTTCCGAACGCGGCGCAAGATAGCAGAGCCGCGGCCATCGGCAATCCGGGAAGCGGGGAGCGATGTCGCGCTCCCCGGCAGGCGCTTATTCGGCGGCGGCGGTCAGTGCCTCGATCTGCGCGGCTGCGGCGATGATCTCATAGGAGCGTCGCCGCGCAGCGGGATCGAAGATATCGGACACGATCATCAGTTCGTCGGCGCCGGTTTCCGCCACCAGTGCCACGATTCCCTCGGCGACGGTAGCAGGCGCTCCCACGATCGAGCGCGACAGGAAGCCCTGCGCCTGCGCGCGCTCCATGTCGTTCCAATAGGCGTTGATATTGTCGATCGGCGGTTTGCTGAGGCCGCGCGCGCCGCGGAACAGGTCGGTGACCGACATCTGCTGCGTGGTCGCCAGCCGACGCGCCTCGGCGTCGGTATCGGCGGCGATGATGTTGACGCCGATCATCGCGTGCGGCTGGGCGAGCTGTGCCGAGGGACGGAAACGTTCGCGGTAGATCCGCAACGCCGGCAGCAGCTGAGCCGGCGCGAAATGCGAGGCGAAGGCGTAGGGCAGGCCCAGCTCGGCCGCTAGCTGGGCGCCGAACAAGCTCGATCCCAGGATCCACAGCGGCACTTCCGTACCGGCGCCGGGTACGGCACGGACGCGCTGGTTTTCGCCCGACGGGGCGAGCAGCGCCTGCAGCTCCAGCACGTCCTGCGGGAAATTCTCGGCGACTGCAGGATCGCGGCGGAGCGCGCGCAGCGTCAGCTGGTCGGTGCCTGGCGCACGGCCGAGGCCCAAGTCGATTCGGCCGGGGAAGAGCGTCTCCAGCGTACCGAACTGCTCGGCGATCACCAGCGGCGAATGATTGGGCAGCATGATGCCGCCGGCGCCGACGCGGATGCGCTGCGTGCCGGCCGCGATATGGCCGATCACCACCGAGGTCGCCGCCGAGGCGATGCCCGGCATATTGTGATGCTCGGCCACCCAGAATCGCGTGTAGCCCAGCGTCTCGACATAAGCGGCGAGGTCGCGCGTCGCGTCGAGGGCGGTACGGATGTCGCTGCCCTGCCGGACGCGGACCAGATCGAGAACGGAAATCAGGGCCATGCAATCCTCCGGTCCTTTATCTAGGAAGCGGACTCTGGGATGTAAGGCCGGGGAAAAGAAGACCGGCCAGGAGAGAGCGATGCCCCTGTACGAGATCGATGGACTGCGCCCCTCCTTGCCCGAGGATGGATCGAGCTGGGTCGCGCCCTCGGCGGACGTGATCGGCGATGCCCGACTGGGGCGCGAGGTGGGCATCTGGTTCGGCGCGGTGATCCGCGCGGACAACACGCCGATCCTCGTCGGCGATCGCACCAACATCCAGGAAGGCGCGATGCTGCATTCCGATCCGGACAGCCCGCTGACCGTGGGCGAGGAGTGCACCGTCGGTCACCATGCGATCCTGCACGGTTGCACGATCGGCAATCGTGTACTGGTCGGCATGGGCGCGATGGTGCTCAACGATGCGGTGATCGGCGACGGCTGCCTGATCGGTGCAGGTGCGCTCGTCACCGAGGGCAAGACGTTCCCGCCGGGCAGCCTGGTCCTTGGAGCGCCAGCGCGGGCGGTGCGGACGCTGGGCGACGAGGCGGCCGCCGCGCTCAAGGCGTCGGCGGAGCATTATGCCCGGCGGCAACAGCGCTATGCCACCGGGCTCAAGCGTATAGACTAATCCTCGATCGCGAAGTGCAGCCCGGCCTTGGCCTCCAGCCGGTCGATCAGGGGTTGCCCCAGCGCGGCGCCGGGCGTCCAGATGCCGCCGGGTAGGCGGTCGCGCGGGGTCTCGCGCAGCAGGAAGGCGGTTTCGGAGAGGATCTTGCAGGTCGATCCATAGCCCGGATCGCGATCGCCCTTCACCGAGGCGCGTAGCGTGCGGCCGTCGCCGCTCTCGCCCACAAACAGCAGGTCGTAGAAGCCCGCCTCGCGCTCCTCGGGAGTCGGACCCTCGCCGGGCTGGAGCGGCCGCCCGCCCATGCCGCGCTGCGCGGCGAGCGCTTCGGCCGTCTGGCGCCCCTGCTCGCCGGGGCCGGTCATCAGCATCTCGTCATAGCGGAAGTCCTGCCCATAGGGATGGCCGAGCAGGAAGTTGGTGCGGTGGACGTTCTTGGTGTTGATCGGCGCCATCATGAAGGGCGTGACCCAGCTGCCGGTCGCCGGATCCTCGCGCGGCTTTCGGTCCTCGGGCTGGGTGGGGCCCTCAAAGCCGGGGGTCAGCGAGAAGGGATCGAGGATGCGCGCCAGCACGGCAGGATCGCGCGCCGCTGCGGCGGTGGCCCCGGCGCTGGCCGCGGTGCCGCCCGAGAAGGTGCCGCGCATCTCCCGCACGCGGCCGTGGACTTGGGCAAGCGGCGCGCCGAAGCGCTCGACCGCACGATCCTGAAGGAAGCGCACGCCGAGATCGAAGGGGATCGAATCGAAGCCGCTCGAAAACAGGATGCGCGCGCCCGAGGCTTGGGCTGCGGCGTGATGGGCGGGGATCATCTCGGCCATCCAGGCGGGCTCGCCGCACAAATCGAGATAGTCGGTGCCTGCCGCCGCACAGGCGGCGACGAGGTCGCTGCCATAGAGCTGGTAGGGGCCGGCCGCGGTGATGACCATCGCGCTGCTCTCGGCCATTGCGCGGATCGAAGCCGGATCGGAAGAGTCGGCGAGGATCAGCGGCAGGTCGGCGGGTGCGCCGATCGCATCGCGCACCGCGGCGAGCTTCTCGGCGCTTCGGCCAGCGATCGCCCAGCGGAACCCGTCCCGCGGTTGATGGGCCTGGATATAGTCGGCGACCAGCTGCCCGGTATAGCCCGTGGCGCCGTAGAGGATGAGGTCGAACGCGCGCGATCCGGTACCGGTCATGGAGACCCTCCTGTCTGTGGCCCTCGGGATGGGGCCGCTCGTGTCGCGGCCATCCTTTCATGCGCCGCGCCCGACGGCAATTGAGTGGCATCGGAAAACCGAACGAGCCCGTCAGTTGTCGTCGGGCGCCCCGTCGTCGTGATTGGAATCGTCTTCGTCGTCGGGCTTGCGGGGGTGGGCGGAGATGCCGAGCCCATCATGGCCGAAATCGAGGCCGAAGGTCATGTTGCTGATCGTCGCGGACGCGGCCGGCAGCAGCGCGTCCGGGTCGACCGCCTCGGGCACCTTCACGCCCAGCGGAGTGGCGCCGGTCGCCTGCACCATGAAGTTGCGCCAGATTCGTGCAGGCAGACCACCGCCGGCCATGCCGGGCAGGGGATGATTGTCGTCGCGCCCGATCCACACCGCAGTCACGAGCCCGCCGGAGAAGCCCACGAAGATCGCGTCGCGGCTACCCTGGCTGGTGCCGGTCTTGCCATAGACGGGCGCGCTCAGCGCCGCCGACCGCGCGGTGCCGTCCTTGACCGGAGCCGAGAGCAGATCGAGCAGCATGGCATGCTGGTGATCGTCGAAATGGCCCTTGCGATCCCACAGCCGATCGAGCCAGCCGGGCGGCGGATCGGGCAGACCATGCGCGACCACGGGCCAGCTGTTGCCCGCGACGGAGGCGTAGGCGCTGGTCAGCTCCAGCAGGCTCACTCCCGAAGTGCCGAGCGCGAGGCTGGGATCGGCGGTGAGCGGGCTGGTGATGCCGAGGTCGCGCGCGGCGTGCACCACTGCCTGCGGGCCGACCTTCTGCGCGAGGCGGACGGCGGCGACGTTGCTTGATCGGGCGAAGGCTTCGCGCAGCGTGATCGACCCGCGATAATGGCGGTCGGCATTGGCGGGGGACCAGCCATTGATGCTGATTGGGGCATCGTCGACATGGTCGGCGGGTGTCATCCCGGCGCGCAGCGCGGCGAGATAGACGAACAGCTTGAAGGTCGATCCCGGCTGGCGGCGCGCCTGGGTGGCGCGGTTGAAGCCGCCATCGGCATAATGTTGGCCGCCGACCATCGCGACCACGCGGCCATCGGGCTTCATCGCCACCAGCGCCACCTCCATGCCGGCCGCCGCGGCGCGCGCAGTGGCGGCCTCGGCGGCGCGCTGGAGGCGGCTGTCGAGCGTGGTCTGGATCGTCTGGGCGGTATAATCCGCACCGGCGCGCTCGCGGGCGGCGGGCAGCACCCAGTCCGCGAACCACGAGCCCTGCGTCTCGGCGGGCACCGGCCGCAGGTGGAGTGGCGCGGGCGGGACGTTCCGCGCGGTCGCGGCGTCGAGGAAGCCCGCGTCCGCCATCGCCGCCGCCACCAGTGCCTGCCGCGCCTGCGCGCCCTCCAGATTGCCGCTCGGCGCGAGGCGCGAGGGGGCCTTCATCAGGCCGGCGAGCAGCGCCGCCTCGCCGACGCTCAGCCGCTCGGGCGACTTGCCGAAATAATGATGGGCGGCGGCGCGGAGGCCATACACATTGTCGCCGAAATAGACGTTCGACAGGTAGCGCGACAGGATCTCGTCCTTGCTCAGCCAGGCTTCCAGCCAGAAGGCGACAATCACTTCGCGCAGCTTGCGCCCGGCGGTGCGGTCGGCGTTGAGGAAGACGAGCTTGGCGAGCTGCTGCGTGATTGTGCTGCCGCCCTCACGCACACCGCCGGCGCGCAGATTGTGCCAGGCGGCGCGCGCGATGCCGTGTGGATCGACGCCCCAGTGATGGTAGAAACGCCGGTCCTCGATCGCGATGAAGGCCTGCGGCACATGATCGGGCAGCGTGCGGACGTCGACCGGCTTGTCGACGATGGCGCCGCGCCGCGCGATCGTTCGCCCGTCGGCCGACAACAGCGTGATGCTGGGCGGCGCGATCGGCTGGAGCGATTTCGACAGCGGCGCGGTGACCGCTAGCCACCCGACCGTCGCCATGAACAGCAACAGCAGGCCGACCACCACCCAGCGCACACGACGCCACCACCGATGCGATGCGGGCGCTCTGAGGCCCGGCGTCGGCGTGATGCCTTGGTCAGGACGCGCAGGCGTGGCGGCTGGGTCGGGAGCAGGAATGCGGTCGCCAGGCTCTGGCAGCGGATGATGCATGGGCTGTATTATAGTGGCAATACGCTGTTTGACGCCAGCGCTCTCTCGCTTGGGGCGATCGTGGCGGACCGATGGGAAATTCTGCTCCGCCGGGCCCGTTTTATTTGTGCTCGCGCCGCGCCGCGCTATCCTCTCCGCAAAGAAGATCAGGAGACAGAGGATGCCGTTGCGGTTCGCGGATTCTGCGCGCGAGGCCTATCACTTCCCGCTGACCATCGGGCACCTGCTCGACAGCGCGCTGACCAGTGCGGCGGATCAGGAGATCGTCTACCGCGACCAGCTGCGCTTCACCTATCGCGAGCTGCGCCAGCGGATCGGCCGGCTCGCCTCGCTGCTGACCGATCTCGGTGCCGAGGAGGGGATGACCATCGGCGTGATGGACTGGGACAGCCATCGCTATCTCGAGGCGTATTTCGGCATCCCGATGATGGGCGCGGTGCTGCAGACCGTGAACGTCCGTCTCTCGCCCGCGCAGGTCGCCTATACGCTCAACCATGCCGGCGCGGAGATCCTGCTCGTTCATCATGATTTCTTTCCGCTGATCGACGCGATCCTGCCGTCGCTGCCCAAGGTGAAGGCGGTGGTGGCGATCATGGATGGCACCGACGGCCCGCTGCCCGCCTATGCGAAGGGCGAATATGAGGTGCTGAGCGCCGCCGCCTCGCCCGACTTCCCGTTCCGTGATTTCGACGAGAACGCGGTCGCCACGACCTTCTACACCACCGGCACGACGGGCAATCCCAAGGGTGTGTGCTTCACCCACCGCCAGCTGGTGCTGCACACGCTCGCGGCCAACGCGCCGTTCGGGAACACGCGTTACCGGGGCCTCGGCATCGACGAAGTCTATATGCCGCTGACGCCGA
>Ga0070730_10001573_pt1 | contig 21891 bp, 20 predicted proteins | sample Coa_R1_3_FD_66447 | JGI IMG/M metagenome (GOLD analysis project Ga0070730, IMG submission 66447) | Surface soil microbial communities from Centralia Pennsylvania, which are recovering from an underground coalmine fire - Coalmine... | ecosystem: Environmental > Terrestrial > Soil > Unclassified ... | reverse complement strand
GATAGTTTCGAAGGTTGGGTGGGGATGGGCGCGCTGGCGGCACTCACCCGAAACGCCTGGACCGGCATGCTCGTCAGCCCAATCACGTTCCGCAATCCGGCGCTCATGTCCAAGATGGCCACGACGCTCGATCACATCACCGGCGGAAAGTCGATTTTCGGACTCGGCGCCGGCTGGCACGTCAACGAGCACCAGGCCTACGGCTTCGGCTGGCCGTCGGCGGGCGAACGCGTATCTCGACTGGCCGAAGCGCTCGAGATCACCCACCGGATGTGGAACCGCGACGAACAGCCGGCGAGTTTCACCGGTCGTTATTACCAGCTCGACCACGCCTTCAACAATCCGGCGCCAGTGCGATCGCCGCACCCGCCGATCCTGGTTGCGGGTAGCGGTCCCCGAATCATCGGGCTGGTCGCCCGATACGCCGACATCTACGACTCGTGGCCACCGCTGGCGGCGCTCCAGGAGCGCTTCGGCCTGCTGGCTGAAGCGTGTGCGCGGATTAACCGGCCGTACGCGACGATCACTCGGTCGCTGAGCGTGGACTATCTCTGGGCGCCCGATCCGTCGACACGCGAAGCCAGATTCGTCGACGCGATCGGTCTTCCGGCCGGGCGCGATCCGGCGATGCTCCGGGCGCGCATTCTTGGCGGGGGACCGGCCGAGCTGATTGACCAGATCCGGACGTACCAGTCGGCGGGCGTGCAGCAGATCATCCTGCACATCCCGCCGCCGTATGACATGGACGGGCTCGAGCACTTCGCGAGCGAGGTGCTGCCCGCCTTCCGGTAGTCGGGTCGAACGGGTTAGTCGCCGCCGCCGTGCTCGGCTTCGCCGCCGTGCTGGCTGTCGCCGCCCTGCTGGTCCGCCTGGCCGTGGCCGTGCTGCGCGACCGGTTTCCCGTGCTTGTTGGTCGGGACCGAGGCGACGACCGCGGTGGTAGGCGTCGGAGTGACGGTGGCCAGGACAGTCGCGACCGTCGCGACCGGCGTAACGCCCCCGGTGGTCGTGGTGGTGGCGGTGGTGGTCGGCGTCGTTGTTACGGTGGCGACGCCGGTTGTCGACGCGGCATCTGCGTCGTCGCGGGCGGGCTCGGCGTCGCGGTTGACGTCGCGTTCAGCATTCAGATCGTGGGCCAGTTCGGAGACGGTCTGCCCGATGGCATGCTCATCCCCGTCGTGCAGCGCGGCGATGCAGGCTCTGAGCGCGTGGTCGGCCGCGTCTATGGAATCGTCAGACACCTCGTCGCCGACGGTCGCCGTCGTCGCGGTGACCGTCGTGATTGGCGTCGCCGTGGCGATGGGGGTCACGGTTCCCGTGGCAGTGGCGACGGCCGTGACGGTGGTGTTCGGAATCGCCGGCGCGCCAGAGAGCTGGCACGCGGCGGGCGGCTGGCCCGTGTCCGAAGACTCGTCCGACGTGGTGTTGCTCGTTGTTGCCGCAGACACGCCGATGCTGAACAGACTCAGCGACGCGATGATGCTGGCAAAAGATATCAAGATGCTTCGCACGTGACACAATCCTCCAGGATTTACCTAAGGAGAATCGGCTATCGGGCACTGGAAGTGATGGGGACACGTACTTTGGTACTGCCAGACCCTCCGGGGCCGCGTGCCGCCACGACCTGACCGCAATTTCTGGCTCCTCGTCGGCGACGCTGGGCTGTTCAGCCTGGCGGCGGTCTGCTTCGACGCCAGCGTGGTGCTGCCGGTCTTCGTGGCGCAGTTCACCGCGTCCCCGCTGCTGATCGGTGCTCCGGCTGCCGTCCGACTCGGCGGCCTGTACCTCCCGCAGCTACCGGCGGCGCTGAGCATCCGACGGTTTCAGCGCATCAAGGGATTTCTTATGTGGCAGGTCGTCGTCGGCCGCGTGGCGCTGCTGGCGTGCCTGCCGGCCGCATGGTTCGCGGCCGCGGTGTCGCCAGCCGCGGTCCTGGCGATCGTCCTGAGCGCGTTCGCCGTCTTCGCGTTTACCGAGGGCGCGGCCACACTCGCGTGGCTGGACCTCGTCGGCGACGTCGTCCATTCCCGATTGCGCGGCAGATATTTCGGCATCGTTCAGCTGTTGGGCGGGCTCGCCTCGGTCGGCGCCGGCTTTGGCGTACGCGGCCTGCTGGCCAACGCGGTGTCACCGCCGGACTTCGTTCCGCTGTTTGCGTGGGGCATCGTGGCGTTCTTTCTCTCGGCGGCGTGCATCGCCCTGGTCCGCGAGCCGCGCGACGCGGTCCGGGCCGTGCCTGACGAGCCGACGCTGACGCACGTTGCCGAGCTGCTTCGGGGCGGCCACCTGCTGCGCCTCGGCGTCGCGCAGGTTCTGGCGGGCAGCTTGCAGCTCGCGCTGCCGTTCTACGTCCTGTTCGGACGCGACCGGCTCGGCCTGACCACCGATTGGCTGGGCAGCTTCATCGTCGCCCAGACCGTCGGGGCCTCGATCGCCGCGATTGCCTGGGCGCGTCTGGCCGAGCGGTACGGGGCGCGCCTGGTGATTGGTCTGTCGGCAGGGGTGCTGGTGATCATCCCGCTGGTGGCGGTGTTGTCGGAGCGAATCGGGGGTGGCGCGCTGCTGATGGTCGTGTTCGGTCTGGCCGGAGCGGCCAACGGGGGCAGCCGTTCCGGCTTCTGGCAATACATCCTCGACCTCGTGCCCGCGCGCGACCGACGCGTCTTCATGGGCCTGGCCAATACGGCCAACGCGCCGTCGCTGCTGATGCCGATCATTGGTGGGCTCCTGCTCGATTGGGGCGGCTACGAGTGGCTGCTGGCCGGCTCTGTGCTCGCGGGCGTTGGCGCGACACTGTCGGGGGTCTGGCTCGCCAGGCCAGGCGCCGCCGAAGCTCCGTCAGCCGCGTAGGTGGTCCACCGTGGCGCCCGAACGAGCACAAGGCGACCCGCACCGCGGTTGGTTCCGGCGCCACGCTGCGCGCAGCATACACCCCAGGTTGTGCATGCGGTCTAATGCGCTGTGCCCGCCGAAACGCCCACCATCGTCGCCACGAGTATCGGATTTCCATCCCGCCAGCGCGGCGCGCTCGACCTGCGTGCTGGCCCCATCTATCGCTTTGCCGCGGAACTGGCGCGGCCGAGCGGCACGCCGCGGCTCTGTTTGCTGCCGACTGCCGCCGGCGATGCGGCCGAGAACCTGGTGACGGCGTATACGGCCCTGGCCGGTACGGACCTGCGCGTATCCCATATCACGCTGTTTCCGATGCCCAACGTGCCGGACGTCCGCGCCCATCTGTTGAACCAGGATGTCATCTGGGTTGGCGGTGGCAGCGTGGTGAACCTGCTGGCCGTGTGGCGGGCGCACGGTCTCGACCGCATCCTGCATGAATGCTGGCAGTCGGGCGTCGTCATAGGTGGCGTTTCGGCTGGCTCACTGTGCTGGCATGTGGGCGGCACGACCGACTCCTTCGGCCCGCAATTGCGACCCGTGACCAACGGCCTTGGCTGGTTGCCCTACGCGAATGGCGTCCACTACGACTCCGAGCCGCAGCGCCGTCCGCTTATTCAGGCGCTGGTTGCCGAGGGCCGGCTGCCGACCGCATACGCGACCGACGACGGCGTCGGCCTGGTTTACCGCGATACTCACATGACCGAAGCGGTAGCCGACACGGACGGCAAATTCGCGTACCTGGTGGAGCCCGGCACTGACGGACAGGCCCGCGAAACGCCGATCACGCCACGCCTGCTGCGGAGTCGCTAGCGGCGCTGGGACTGTTTCCAGGCTTCGTATGCGCGGAGCGTGTCGGTGTCGGGCGGGTAGACGCCGAGGATGCTGGCGCCGCCGAGGATGCGGCCCATGATGAACTTCTCGCGCTCGTCCTGTTCGAAGGACGCCTGGACGACTTCCGCGGCGACAGCGCGGGGGACGACTACGACGCCCTCGCCGTCGCCAACAATGAGGTCGCCCGGCAGGACCGCGACGCCGCCGCAGCCGATCGGCACGTTGATGTCCTGCGGGTGGTGGATTCGGGTGGAGACGTACGGGCTCTGCCCCTGCGCGTAGGTCGCCAGGTCGAGCGTGCGGATCGACGGCGTGTCCCGAAATGCGCCGTCGGTCACGATGCCGGCCGCGCCGCGCCGCATGATCCGCGCTGCCAGGATGTCGCCCAGCGTCGCGGCGCGCGCATCGCCGCGCGCGTCGATGACCAGCACGTCGCCTGGTCCGACCGACTCCACCGCCAGGCGCTGCTTGCTGGTGGTGTTGTCGGTCTCACCTGGTGGCTCGAGGTCCTCGCGGGCCGGGATGTTGCGCAAGGTAAACGCCGGTCCAGCGAGGCGCAGGTCCGGTCGGAGCGGCAGCACGCCGTGCATGAAGCTGTTCGAAAAGCCGCGCTTCTGCAGCTGGCTCGTCAGCGTGGCCGTGCTGATGTGCCTGGCGAGATCGACAATGTCAGGCGCGAGGTGATCGGGAGCGGTCGACACGCCACCATAGTAGATCCGTTAGTGGGGCGCCTGACCGTAGCCAGTACACCAGGCGGACCAGCAGCAGGACGGTCAGGACGGCGGCGTAGGCGAGCGGTTGGCTGACGTCGATCTTCACGCGCCAGATGAAGTGGATCACCGCCAGCACGCCGGCCACGTACGCCAGCTGGTGGAGCCGGTTCCAGCGACGGTAGCCGAGCCGCCGGATGGAGGGGGTCGTCGAGGTGAAAGCGAGCGGCACCAGCAACACCAGCGCGGCGAAACCGACCGTGATGAACGGGCGTTTGACGATGTCGTCGACAATCCTGCTCGCGTCCAGACCCTGGTCGACCAGCACGTACGTCAGAAAGTGGAGCGAGACGTAGAAAAAGGCGTACAGGCCCAGCAGACGGCGTACGCGTGCCGGCCAGGTCCAGCCAAACACCCGCCTGGCGGGCGTACACGCCAGGCTGGCCATCAGCAACACGAGCGCCGAAAACCCGAGCACATTTTCGATCTCGGCGACGGGGTTGGCACCCAGGTTGCCGCCGGCCGCCTCGACCACCATGATGCTCAGCGGCGCCAGGGCTCCGATGAACAGCCCAGGTTTCAACCAGGGCAGCGGCGCGCCACGCGACATCTCGTTTAGAAGAAGCGCCGCAGGTCCATGCCGGCGTACAGGCTCGCGACGTCGTCCGCGTAGCCATTGAACGGCAGAGTCTTGCGTCGAGTGAGATCGCCGATGCGCCGCTCCGTGGCCTGACTCCAGCGCGGATGATCGACGGCCGGATTCACGTTGGCGTAGAAACCATATTCGCGCGGGGCGGCCAGCGACCAGGTGGTGTCGGGCTGGGTCTTGGCAAAGCGGATCTTCACGATCGACTTGACGCCTTTGAACCCGTACTTCCACGGCACCACCAGCCGCAGCGGCGCGCCGTTCTGATTCGGGAGGGACTTGCCGTACAGGCCGACGGCGATCAGGGTGAGCGGGTGCATCGCTTCGTCCATCCGCAGCCCGTCGACGTAGGGCCAGTCCAGCACGTCATCGCGCTGACCGGGCATCTGCTGGGGATTGAGCAGCGTCGTGAACTCCACGAACTTCGCGTTGCCCGTGGGCTCCAGACGTTTGATCAGGTCGGCGAGTGGGAATCCGAGCCAGGGAATGACCATCGACCAGGCCTCGACACACCGCATCCGATAAATCCGCTGCTCAGGCGTGAACCATTGGAGCAACGTCTCAATGTCGATGACCTGCGGCTGCGCAACCTCGCCTTCGACGCTGATGGTCCAGGGCCGCGTCTGGAGCGTGTGGGCGTTGCGGGCCGGTTCGTCCTTGTTGAGGCCAAACTCGTAGAAGTTGTTGTACGTGGTGATCGACGCAAACGGCGTCATGGGCTCGTCGGTGTCGTACGGGCTCGGGCCAGGTGGCGCGGCAGCATCCGCGCTGGCGGGTGCGGCCCCGCCCGCGCCGGTCGGCTCAGCCACGGCCGGCTGCAGCGGTGGTTGGTCGGGTACGTCCGGCGGCGGCCGCTGACCAACGAGGTACACGAGGCCACTCCCGAAGACCGCGGCGGTACCCAGCGTCAGGGCGGCATTCTTGATGAACTCGCGCCGTCGCAGGTACAGCGACTCGGGAGTGATTTCGCTGCTGGGCGGCTCGGGTGTTGCCAACCTTCGCACGCTGGGAGTATACGCACGCCCGCGCTACGCAGATGTTGCGTTTAGAAACCAGTGATCAGATATTCCTGAGCCTGGGGTCGAGCGCATCGGGCAGGCCGTCGCCCACCATGTTGAAGGCGAAGCCGACCAGCATGCTGGCCAGCCCCGGACCGAGCGACAGGATCGGTCGCGGCGCGAGGTAGCGGTCAACGGCGACACGCAGTCTGGCATGTGGCGGAACATCACGGCGCTCTGCGGGAGCGAGCGGCCGCGATTGCAGAGCGGTACGCGCTGGCCTCCAAACGTTGCGAGTCGCGGGCGTCGCTTAGGTGCACGCCCAGGGGCCTGCTGCCTGCCCACAGACCCGTAGCGTCATAGTTGCACGACCGCGACACTGTCAATCAATTCCAGTCAACGGGCCAATTGTTGGCAGGCCAGTGGGTCGGTGATACGCTCGCGGGCGGGCTCGCCATACCGAAAGGAGTTCCAGAGCAATGCGACGTTTGGTGCAGGCGTTCGCGGTGTGTTTGGCATTCGCCGCGGCGGGCTGCGCGCCCGCGGCGCCGCCTGCCCCGCAGCCGACTGTTCCCAGCGGCCAGGCGACCGTGGCCAGCGGCCAGCCGACCGTAGCCAGCGCGCCGAGCGGTGCGCCGCAAAAAGGCGGCACGCTCGTGATCGCTTTCAATGCTGACCCCGAGACCCTCGACCCGCACATCAGTACGGCCCTGTTCGCGGCCCGCGTGATCGCCCTGATCCACGACAACCTGATCAACCGCGACTTCGACGGGTCGTTCAAGCCGGGGCTCGCCGAGAAGTGGGACATCAGCCCCGACGGCAAGGTCTACACCTTCACTCTCAAGAAGGGTGTCAAGTTCCACTCCGGCAAAGACTTCACCTCGGCCGACGTCAAGTACACCTTCGAGCGGTGGCTCGCCACCGAGAAGTCGCCGACGTCGTTTGCCATCAAACCCATCGACAAGATCGAGACTCCGGATCCGCTGACCGTCCGGTTCACGCTCAAAGAGCCGTACAACATCTTCCTCGATCAGCTGGCTGGGTCCTGGGCGGTCATCCTCAATCAGGAGGCGGTCGACAAAGCCGGCAAGGACTACGGCGTCAGCGCGGCGGACGGCACCGGGCCGTTCAAGTTCGTCTCGTGGACGCGCAACCAGAAGCTCGTGCTGGCGCGCAACGACGCATACACGTGGGGCTCGCCGATGTTCCAGAACACGGGACCGGCGTACGTCGACGGCATCGAGATCCGCATCATCCCCGAGGACACCACGCGTCTGGCCGAATTCCAGGCGGGCAACGTCCACCTGGTACAGGACGTACCGCAGGGCGATGTGGAGCGCTTGAACAAAACCGCCGGTGTGTCAGTGATCAAGTACGACCAGCTGCAAACGACATATCTGGGCCTGAATGTCGCCAAGGCGCCATTCGACGATCCCCAGGTACGCCAGGCGATCAATCTCGCGATCAATCGCGACGAGATTGTCACCGGCGCGAACTTCGGCCTGGGCACCGCGGCGCGCACGATGCTGACCGCTGACACCCCGTTCTTCTGGAAGGGCTCCGACCAGGTGGCCCCGACCTACGACGCGGCCAAAGCCGGCAGCCTGCTCGATTCAGCAGGCTGGAAACCGGGCGCGGGCGGCATTCGGGAAAAAGCTGGCCAGCAGCTCGTGCTGCCACTGTGGATCATCAACGACAGCACGACCGTCTTGCAGGCCCAGATCCTCGAGCAACAGCTGGCCAAAGTGGGGATCAAGGTCGACACGAAGCAGTACGAGCAGACGGCCTGGTTCGCCGCCGCACGGACGGGCGAACAAGTCGGCTTCATCATTGGCATCTTCTTCGAGAATCCGGATGGGCTGCTGTACTTCTACTTCTACTCCAAACAACAACCGTCACCCAATCGATTCAGCTATTCGGTGCCAGAGGTCGACAAGTGGCTGGAGGATTCGCGGACGAATCCGGACCAGGCGGCCGTCCAGACGGACTACGAAAATGTCCAGAAGAAGCTGATTGAGGACGCGCCGGCGGCGCCGCTCATCCATGCGCTCGGTACGCTCGGCAAGACCGACGCGGTCCAGGGGGTCAAAGTGCACCCGTCGCGCTGGTTGTATCGGGCGACCGATATCTGGCTGAAGAAGTAGTCGCGTTGAAGCGGCCCGCCAGCCGGCGCCAGGCAGAAGCAGAAGTTTCCGACACTCACCAGCTTGGTTGTCACCCGGAAGCAATCGCAATGGACGCCGCGTCGCGGTGACCTGGAGCTTCCTTCTCCCCGAGGCGGGGACCGGAGGCGCGGCGTTGCGGTGACGCAGTACATCCTCCGGCGGTTACTGCAGTTGCCGATAATTCTCTTCGGCGTCTCGGTGCTGGTGTTCCTGGTGCTGCACCTGGTGCCCGGGAACCCAGCGCTGGCCATCGCCGGTGCAGACGCGCCGCCCGAAACCGTGGCCGCCATCGAGCGCGAGTTGGGCCTGGACCGGCCCCTGCCCGAACAGTATGTGCTGTACATCGGGCGCGTGGTGCAGGGTGACCTGGGGCGCTCGCTGCGCAGTCGGCGCCCGGTCCTGGCTGACGTCATGGACGCGCTCCCCAACACCTTGCAGCTCGCGGTGGTGGCCGCGGCCATCACCCCGGTGTTTGCCATTCCGCTCGGCGTGCTGGCCGCGGCACGCCGCGGCACGCTGGTCGATACCAGCTTGATGCTCGTGTCGATGCTGGGTATCACGCTGCCGGTGTTCGCGCTGGCGCTGGGGTTCATGTGGATCTTCGCGTATCAGCTCCGCTTGTTTCCGATCAGCGGCTACGGCGGCCCGATCTGGACGTCGGATGGCCTGCGGAGCGTGACGCTGCCCGCGCTGACGCTGGCGATCGGCGCGGTCGCGCTCCTCGCGCGACTCACGCGCTCGGCGATGCTGGAAGTGTTGAACCAGGACTACGTGCGCAGCGCGCGCGCCAAAGGTCTGCGAGAGGGGGTGGTGCTGTTGCGCCACGCCCTCGCCAACGCCATGCTGCCGGTGGTCACCGTGGTCGGACTCCAGGTGGCGGCCCTGCTCAGCGGGGCGGTCGTCACCGAGACGGTGTTTGCCTGGCCGGGGGTTGGCCGCCTGGCAGTCTTCGCGATCCAGGCGCGCGACTTTCCGCTGGTGCAAGGCACGGTGCTCGTGATTGCGGTGATGTTTGTCCTGGTCAACCTCGCCGTCGACGTGCTGTACGCCTACGTCGACCCACGGATTCATTACGGGTGAGCGTCGTCGCTGCGCCGGCCGGTTCGCTTGGTCGTCGGCCGGGGGTTGGAGCGCTGCCATCGCCGCGCGGTGGGCGGTTGGTGCAGCGTTTCATCAGACAGCGTGCCGGTGTGTTCGGGCTGGCGGTGATCAGTTGCTTGCTTGTGGTGGCCGTGGCGGGCGAGGCGATCGCGCCGTACGACTGGCGTGCGCAGGACGTGCTCGCGCGCTTCGGTGGGATATCGCCCCAGCACTGGCTGGGCACCGACGAGCTCGGCCGCGACATCTTCAGCCGGATACTGTATGGCACGCGCTTCTCGCTGGTGATTGGACTCGGCGCCGTCGCGCTCAGCTTCGGCGTGGGGACCGCACTGGGCATCGTGGCCGGCTTCTACCCGCGGTTGGACGGTCCACTGATGCGGCTCGTGGACGTGATGCTCGCCTTTCCGGGGATATTGCTGGCCATCGCGATCGTCGGCGCGCTCGGCCCGGGCCTGATCAGCGTCATCGTCGCCATCGGCACCACCGAGATCCCGGGGTTTGCACGTCTGAACCGGTCGATCGTCCTGTCCCTGCGCCAGCGCGAGTTCGTTGTCGCCGCCCGCGTACTGGGCGCGCCGGACCGGTCGATTCTCGGCCGGCACGTGCTGTTGAACCTCGTTTCGCCGCTGGTCATCTTCGCGTCGCTGCGCATCTCGACCGCCATTCTGGCCGGCGCGACCCTCAGCTTCCTCGGACTCGGCATTCAACCACCCATCCCCGAGTGGGGGGCGATGGTGAGCACGGCGCGGCAGTATATCGCCACGGCACCCCACACGTTCGTCTACCCGACGCTGGCGATCTTCGCCGCGGTCATCGGCTTCAATCTGTTGGGCGACGCCGTGCGAGATACGCTCGATCCCACGCTCCGCGCTTGATTGGACCGCTAGCATGGCCGGGTGAAGCTTGGCGTCGGCATCCCCCAGTCCTTTCCGAATCGCACGATCGATCCCGAGTACATTCGTCGCTACCTGGTCCGGGCGGAAGCGCTCGGCTTCGAGGGCGTGTGGACTCAGGAGCAAATTCTGGGCAGGATGCCCACGTTGGAGCCACTGGCGCTGATGAACTACGCCGCGGCCTGTACCACGCGCCTGCGGCTGGGCTGCGCGGTCTTCCTGACGACGTTGCGGAGCCCCGTCCACATGGCCAAAATGCTCACGACCCTCGACCAGCTGAGTCAGGGCCGCCTGGACGTGGGCGTCGGCCTCGGCGCCCCGCGCCACGATGCCGCCTTCGGCGTGGATTCTGGCTCGCGCGTGGCGAGATTCACTGAGGGTCTGCAGGTGATGAAGGCCCTGTGGACGGCGCCACAGGTAACGTTCGCTGGCCGGTTCTGGCAGCTCGAGCAGGCCGTCATGGAGCCGAAGCCGGTCCAGCAGCCGCATCCGCCGGTCTGGTTCGGCGCCAGCCACCCGGACGCGCTTCGCCGGGCCGTACGCTATGGCGACGGGTTCATCGGTGCAGGCTCGACCTCCTCCGAGCAGTTCACCGACCAGGTCAAGCTCATCCACCGGTACCTCGACGCGGCCGGGCGTGACCCAGCCAGCTATCCGATCGGCAAGCGGGTCTACATCGGGATCGACGCGAATAGAGACCGCGCCGGCACCCAACTCGCGGAGTGGTTCACGATTAACTACGGCCGCAGCATGCACGAGCAGGTCGCGGTCTGGGGCTCGCCAGACGAGTGCGCCGAACGGCTCCGCAAAGTCGTCGCGTCAGGCGCGGAGATGCTCGTGCTGACCGCCCTGTACGACGAAGCGGACCAACTGGAACGCATCGCGGCGGATCTCGCGCCACGACTGCGAGACTGAGATGCGCACTCACATCGACACCCGGCGGGGCGACGTGGTGGACATCCTCCACGGCATCGCGGTGCCCGACCCGTACCGATGGCTGGAGGACGGCGAGTCCGCCGAGACCCGCGAGTGGGTGGCGGCGCAAAACGCCATCACCCGGTCCACGCTCGAGGCCCGGCCGGAGCGAGCAGCCATCCACGCCGCACTCGACCGCCTGCTGACGACCGGTTCGGTGGGTGCGCCGGTCCTCCGCGGCGAGCGCTCTTTCTATACCCGGCGGAGTGGTCGACTGGACCAACCGGTGCTCGTGCTGCGCGAGGGCACAGGTGGGCCGGAGCGTGTCATCGTCGATCCCAACGCGCGCAGCGCGCGTGGCATCGTGGCGCTGGACTGGTGGTATCCATCCCGTTCCGGGCGACTGCTCGCCTACGGTCTCTCGGAGGGCGGAACCGAACTGAGCACACTGCGCGTACTGGACCTCGACCGGGGCGAGGACCTCGCCGCCGATGTGATCCCGCACACGCGCGCGGCAAGCGTCGCCTGGCTGCCAGATGACAGTGGCTTCTACGTCACGCGCATTCCTGCACCAGGCAGCGTGCCGGCCGGTGAGGAGATGTACAACCGCCACGTCTTCTTCCATCCACTCGGCCAGGACTGGCGCCTGGATGAAGAGGTCTTCGGTGCCGGGCGGGCGCGCGAAGACTGGCCGTACGTCACGCTCTCGCACAGTGGCAGGTGGTTGGTGGTGGAGGTCTCGCAAGGCTGGGTTCGCAGCGAGGTCCATGTCCTCGATCGCTCGCAACCCGAACGGGGGTTCGTGCCCATTCATGCTGGCGTTGACGCGGTGGCCAGCGCGTTTTTCGCGGGCGACCGACTGTTTATCCACACCAACCAGGCTGCGCCGAACTACGCCCTGTACGAAGTGGACCTGGCGCGTGTCGAACGTGCCAACTGGCGGCTGGTGCTCGCGGAGCGATCGGATCGCGTCCTGGATGGGGTGAGTGCGGCGTGCGGACGCCTGGTCGCGCGCGAGATGCAGAACGCGTCCTCGCAACTGCGCTTGCACGGACTTGACGGCACACTCCAGACGTCAGTCGAGCTGCCGTCCCTGGGCACGGTGACGGGCGTCGGGGGCGAATGGGCCGGCGACCGGCTGGCCGTCGGCTTCACGTCGTTCGCCGTACCGCCGATGGCGTACGTGGTCGAACCGGCGACCGGTCGCGCGGAGGTCCTGGCACAGGGCGAGTTGCCGGCCGGGTTCGACGCGGCGCGCTACGAGGTGCGGCAGGACTGGTACACGTCGCGGGACGGGACGCGGGTGTCGATGTTTCTCATTCACCGACGGGGCGTGGCACTCGGCGGTACTCCAACGTTGTTGACCGGCTACGGCGGGTTCAACGTCAGTCGTACGCCCAGCTTCGTGGCCGCGCTGCCGCTGTGGCTGGACGCGGGGGGCCTGTACGCCGTCGCCAATCTGCGCGGCGGCGGCGAATATGGGGAGGCGTGGCACCGGGCGGGGATGCTCGAGCGTAAGCAGAACGTCTTTGACGACTTCATCGCGGCGGCGGAATGGCTGATTGCCAGCGGCTATACGCGCCCGGAGCGCCTGGCGATCAACGGCGGCAGCAATGGCGGACTGCTCGTCGGGGCGGCGCTGACGCAGCGGCCCGATCTCTTCCGCGCGGTGGTGTGCCAGGTACCGCTGCTGGACATGTTGCGGTATCAGCATTCGCGCATCGCGCGGCTGTGGGTGCCCGAGTACGGCAGCGCCGAGGATCCGACGCAGTTCGGATGGTTGTATGCCTACTCGCCGTACCATCGCGTTCGGTCCGGCGAGCGCTATCCCGCGACGTTTCTTCTCGCCGCGGAAGGCGATAGTCGGGTGGACCCCTTGCACGCGCGCAAGATGGCCGCCCAACTGCAGGCCGCGACGGCCTCCGACGCGCCAGTACTGCTGCGCATCGAAACTGACGCCGGTCACGGCCAGGGCAAGCCGCGCAGCAAACAACTGGAGGAAGCAACCGACATCTGGAGCTTCCTCTTCTGGCAGCTCAACGTCTCCGTCGCAGCACAAGTAGCTCCGCAACCCGCGTAGGCCCCTGCTCTCCGCATCGCTGCGCTCGCTCCTTGCAGTGCACGAATTCCAGAAGCGTGGGGAAGCAATCGCCGGAACGGAGCGAGCGTAGCGATGCGGGCGGCACGCCGGCGGGGGTCAGGCCGAACTTGTCACTTCCAGGTTGCGGTGAGGACGCGCAGCCAGTTCTCATGGGTCAGTTTGCGGAGCGCGGCGGCGTCGTAGCCGGCGGCCTGGAGGGCGGCGACGACGCGGGGTAGACCGGCTACGTCGTGGATCTCGTCTGGAATCCGAGCCCCATCCATGTCGGCGCCGAAGCCGACGTGGTCGACGCCCATGCGGTCCGTCAGGTACTGAAAGTGCTCGACAACGCGCGCGATGGGCGTGTCAGCGCTGTCTCTGCCGTCGGCGCGGAGGAAGCCGACGTAGAAGTTTACCCCGACGATGCCACCGGATTCCTTGATGGCGTCAAGCTGCCGGTCGGTCAGGTTGCGCGGCGAGGGCGCAAGCGCGTGCGCATTGGAGTGCGTCGCGACGAGCGGCGCGTCGGTGAGTGCGGCGATGTCCCAGAAGCCGCGGGCGTTGATGTGCGACGTGTCGACGACGACCCCGAGCCGATTGCACGCGCGCACCAGTTCTTTGCCGAGGTCAGTCAGCCCGGGCCCAGTGTCCGGCGCATGCGGAAACAGGTACGGCACGCCCTCGCCGAAATCGTTGGGCCGACTCCACACCGGTCCGAGCGAGCGCAGCCCGGCTGCATAGAAGAACTCCAACGCGTCGAGACTCGGATCGATGGGCTCCGCCCCTTCGAAGTGGATGACCGCCGCCAGCGCGCCGTCGCGCAGACAGGTCCGAAGATCCTCGATGGTGCGCACGACCCGCAGCTGTCCTTCGGAATCACGCTGCAAACGATGCAAGATGCCGAGCTCGGCGAGTGCGATGCGTTGTGCGTAGCCGAGCTCCAGCGCGCGCGGAAACTTGATCTTCAGCTCGCCGGTTTCGCCCAACACCGGCCCGGCCGGCGGCGCCGCCTGTGGATCGGCCGAGACATAGATCGAGAACAGTCCGCCAGCGAAGCCGCCCTCGCGAGCCCGCGGGAGGTCGATGTGGCCCTCATCGCTGCGCTCGAAAAAGCCGCGGGCGGCGGGCGCCTTCCCCGCGGCCATCGCCGAGCGCTCTCGGGCGCGCTCAGCCTCCAGGAGTCGTGAGAGCACGTCGTTGTGGCCGTCGAGGATGGGCAGCAGTGTGGACATCGGCATGGCCATCTTAGCCAGTCGATGCTCGTGAAGTGATCGGGTCGCTCGTCCAGAAATTCCTCGCGTGCAGGTGTCGAGCCGCCGTGATTTCCCTGTGGCGCGGCCCAGACTGGGTGCCAGCGTTCGTGAAGCTCGAGTGGCGGCTGCAGCTGTAGCCAGGCGGCCAGTGACTCGATGATTTCGGAAAGCGAGATCCGCAACTGGGCGGATGAACAGGGCGTGTTTTCGTCGCCGGCGGAGCTCCGCGACCGTCAGGCGCCGATGCTGCGCTAGACGCGCTCGACCGCGCCGCCGGCGACGTATGTCGTGGCGCCGACCGACTCGAACCAAACACGCTGAACCCACTCGCGCCCGCGTGCGGCAAAAGCCACGGTGGCGTCAGTCGACTGCACGGCCGGTGCCTCGGGAGCGCCATCCCGTAGGGCTTCGGCGAGCACGCGACCTTCGAACGGCGTGCCCGCGTCCAATGCCAGCAGGCGCGTCAGCGTCGGGGCGATGTCGATGTTGCCAACCGGGGCCGGATTGCGCCAGCCGACCCGGAAGTCCGGCCCTTGAGCCACCAGCGTGTTCCGCAGATCGTGCGGGCTGAGGGTGCCGTGATCGACGAGGAGTTTTGTTCGCGTGTGGGTGCCCACCGCCGAGCCGGCGACGCCGCCGACATGGCCAGCATCCCACGCGAGCGAAAACACCACTTCGGGCGCCCGCGGACCGTCGAGACCGACCAGCGAAAGCGGCATGGTCTGGTCGCTGCCGGTGCGGGTGAAGACGGGGCCGGCGTAGTCGAGTTGCCGGATTGCGGCCACCGCTAGCTCGACGTCCGATGAGTACACGAACGCGGAGCCGCCGTTCTCGACCGTTACGCCCGTCGACATGCGTGCCGCGATGTCCCTGGCGGGCTGCACGTATCGTGTCAGGCTCGACGAGCCATGGTCGGACGTAACGATGACATCAGTCGTGCTGCGCAGCCCCAGGCGATCGTAGGCGTCGAGCAGCGCGCCGAGGTTGGCGTCCGCGTCGCGCAGGGCCTGCTCGGTCTCCGGAGCGGAGTGGCCACAGTGATGACTGGCGTGATCCGGATCGGTGTGCCAGAAGACGAGGAGCGTCGGACTGAGCTCAGGGACGATGAACTCCGTAATGATGCGGGTGAAGTAGGCGTTCCACTCGGTGGCAGGTAGTCGTTTGGGGGGCGGGGCGCCGAAGCGGGCGCGCAAGGCGGCCTTGAACTCGACCATGCCCGGCTGCCCGTCGGAGAAAACCAGATCACCGCACTCAGCCGCCCGCGGATGCTGCAGAAACGCCGAGCCCGGCGAACCCGAGCCGACCACGACAGTCGTCCCGCCAGCGCGGTGCACGCGATCAGCGAGGGTGTCGACCAGCAAGATCGGCCGACCGTCTGCATCTGCCAGGCGCTGGAGATTGGCGGCATCGCCGGACGAATACGTGGCCAGCGACCCGGTGGACGGCAAGCAGAAGCTGTTGCCGGGGACCCCGGCGCGTCCAGGCCGACAGCCGGTCGAGATGGCCGGCGAGTTCGCGCGCGTCAGCGTCGGGTACACCGCATGGCTGCGCTCGAACCAGACGCCGGCCTCGCCCAGGTGCCACAGATTCGGCGTGATTTCCCGCGAGACCCGATCCGGACGGAGTCCGTCCCAGACCATGATGCACGCTCGCTCTGCCACTCGCCGGTCGCCGCCCGCAGCAGGGTACCATCTCGGGGTGAAGCTTGGCCTGTTCTTGATGCCCATGCATCCGCCGGAAAAGCCACATGCGGACGCGTACGACCTTGACATTCAGACCCTCGTGGCGGCCGATGAGCTGGGGTACACCGAAGCGTGGCTGGGCGAGCACTTCACGAGCGCATGGGAGAATATTCCGGCGCCAGACCTGATCATTGCGGCCGCGCTGCAGCACACCCGGCGCATCCGACTGGGAACGGGTGTCGCGTGCCTGCCGAACCACAATCCGGTGGTGCTCGCGCATCGGATCGCGCAGCTCGATCAGATGGCACGTGGGCGGTTCAATTTCGGCATCGGCTCCGGTGGCTTCCCGGGCGACTTCCAGTTGTTCGAGCTTGACCTGGCGGCTGGTGAGCACCGCACGCTGACGCGCGAGATCATCGACCTGACGCTGGCCGTCTGGCAGGCGGCGCGCGATCGGGACGATCGCTCACTGGTTTCTGAGACGCCGCGCTGGCGCTTCCGGCTACCCGACCGCACCGACTGGGGCATGGGTGTCCATCTGGCCCCTTATCAGGACCCATATCCGCCGATCGCGGTCGCCGGCTTGTCGGCCAACTCCGAGACGCTCGTGCTGGCCGGCGAGCGCGGCTGGATCCCGATGAGCATCAACCTGGTGCCGGTGCCAACGTTGCTCACCCACTGGGCCGCGGTGACCGCCGGCGCCGCGACGACCGGCCGCACGCCGCAGCGCGGAGAGTGGCGCATCGCCCGCGATATCTACGTCGCGGAGACCACCGAGCAAGCGCGGCGGCAGGCACGCGCTGGTGCGCAGGCCCAGGTCTTCGAGCGTTACTTCCTGCCGCTGCTGCGCTACGCCAAGCAGTTGTTCCTGTTCAAGTCCGACCTGAGCCTGCCGGACGAGGCGATCACGGTCGATTGGTTGATGGACAACCTCTGGCTGGTGGGCAGTCCCGACGAGGTCGCGCGCCGCATTCGCGAACTGCACGGCGCCGTTGGCGGATTCGGGACCGTGCTCCAGTTGATCTACGACTGGGGCGACCAGGAGGAATGCAATCGGCGCAGCATGACGCTCCTGGCCAACGAAGTGATGCCGCGACTCGCGGATCTATCATGACCTCGCATGCTGGTCAATCTTGTCAAAGTTCGGATCAAGCCCGAGAAGCGTCAGCTGTTCTTGCAGGCGATCGAGCACGATGCCCTCGCCTCGGAGCGCGACGAGCCCGGCTGTTTACGCTTCAACGTGATTCGCGACACGCAAGACGAGAACGTGTACTTCTTCTACGAAGTCTACGTTGATCAGGCCGCCCTGGGCGCGCATCGCACCATGCCGCACTTCGAGGTGTGGCGGGCGGCCGCGGCGGAAGCGCTCGACGGCGCGGCCGAGCGCACACCGTGCGAAACCGTGTTCCCCGCGGATCGCGCGTACTGGGGCAAGGCTTAAAACAAAAGCACCAGACTGAGCTTGGAGCCACACACTTTCGACTGGATCGTGCCTGAGCAATTGGGCGCGTGCGTCAACCCATCCGTCTCGGAGTCGGCCGCGGCGGAGTTGCTGAGCCGGCGCATCAATCTGCTCGTCAACCTGCACGAACGCCCGGATCCGCCTGACTTGCTGGCGCGGCTGCACGCGAGGACGCTGCGCCTGCCCGTGGCTGACTCGCTGCCGCCCACCCAGGCCCAGCTCGATCGGGGCGTAGTCGCCATCGGCGCGGGCCTGCGCGCCGGCAAACGCGTGGCGGTCCACTGCGCCGCCGGGCTCGGACGCAGCGGGACCCTGATTGCTGCGTACCTGGTGAGCCAGGGCGCCACACCGGACGACGCCATCGCGCTGGTCCGGACTGCGCGCACCGGCTCGGTCGAGACCGCGGAGCAGGAAGCGGCGGTGCACGAGTTCGCCCGCCGCCTGGTCCACGAAGGCTCAGGCCCACCTACGCGGTCGCCAGGCGTAGCGTAGTCTGGCGGATCGTCCACCAGCCAAACCAGGCACTGGGAGGACCACTTCGGCCGCGTAGCTGCCGGGCTCGAGGGGTTCTACGTCCCCGCGCCGACCGCCACGGGGTCGAAGTGTAATACGCCGCCGGCGCCCTTGACTCCGGTACCTGGGTACAGGTTTATGCTGAGCGCGTGCACGAAACGGACACCGCGAGCGGCCTGCGCACGGGGCAATTGGCCGCCCGGGCGGGCGTCAATGTCCAGACGCTGCGCTATTACGAGCGCCGACGCCTGCTGGCGCCGCCCGTGCGGCGGCCATCAGGGCAGCGCGCCTATCCTGAGACGGCGGTGGCCCTGCTGCGCTGCATCAAGGGCGCCCAACGCCTCGGCTTCACGCTCACCGAGATCCAGGACCTGCTCGCGATTGCGGCGCACCGACGCGGCACGGACGAGCTGCACCGCCGCGCCCGGGCCAAGATCGCCGAGATCGACGGGCGGATCGCCGACCTCGCGCAGATCCGGCTCAACCTGGAGGCGGTTCTGGCGGCGCGGTGTGAGTCCATCACCGAGTGCTCGTGCGGGCTGGCGGTGGGCTTGCCACTCAACCCGGTCGAGAAAGGAAAATCTGATGATCGCCTGCACGCCTGAGGCTATCCCGTCGCATCTGCGAGAGCGCTGGCTCAGTTCTGGCAAAGCGGTCTTCGCTGCGACCGCGGAAGTCCGTGAGCTCGACGACGGGTACGCATGTCGGCTGCCGAGCGACGCCGACACCTTCGGCAAACTCGCCGAATACGTCAGCCTGGACCGCCTGTGCTGCGCGTTCGTGCACTGGACAATTGACGTCGAGCCCGACGGCGGTCCGCTGTGGCTGAGTATGCGGGGCGGCAAAGACGTCATCCGGCAGATCCTGGAGACGACGACCCTCCTGAGCGAGAGCGTGGCCATCGCTGCCGGGCTGAGCGTCTCGGCGCGTGATGACGGCGTTCTCAATCAGCAGCTAAAGGAGTAGGATGCAGCGTGGAGCAGGCGGCTGGGGAGCAACCGGTATCCAGACCCAGGGGGATCAGTCATGGCCCACGCAAACCTCGTTCCCGTACCTGGCACTGAAAAACACCCGGTCGCGCTTGCCGAATCACTCGGCGACGTGCATCCGGAGGAGCGCATCGAGGTCACGGTGCGCGTCCGCGCGCGAGTGGACACGCAGCTGGCCGCGCGGGTCAGCGACCTGGCAAGTCAACCGGTACACGCGCGGGAGCACCTCAGCCGCGAAGCGTTTGCCGCTCAATTCGGAGCTGACCCCGCCGACCTTGCGCGGGTCGCCGCGTTCGCCCAGCAGCACGGCCTGGCCGTCGTAGACAGTAGCTCGGCGCGCCGCAGCGTCGTGCTCAGCGGGCCGGTCGCGGCCATGCGGACCGCCTTCGGGGTCGACCTGAAACTCTTTGCGCACCCCGGTGGCGGGACGTTCCGCGGCCGCGAGGGCGCCGTGTATGTTCCACCCGAGCTCGCGGACGTCGTGGTCGGCGTGTTCGGTCTGGACGATCGCCCGGCGGCCGGACCGCACATGCGCCGGCTCGCCGACCTCGATGGGATCCAGTCGCTAGTCGCTGCGCCGCGCGCCTCGTTCACGCCGAGCCAGATCGGTGCGCTGTACGGCTTTCCGACCAACGCGACCGGCCAGGGCGAGTGCGTCGCCATCATCGAGCTTGGCGGCGGCTTCCGCACGTCCGATCTGCGTACCTACTTCCAGCAGTTGGGCGTGCGCATGCCAAAGGTGGTGACCATCTCGGTTGACCATGGCCGCAACCAGCCGACCAACCCGAGCAGCGCCGACGGCGAGGTGATGCTGGACATCGAGGTGGTGGGCGCGGTGGCGCCGGGCGCGACGCTCGCGGTCTACTTCGCGCCAAACACCGATCAGGGATTCATCGACGCCATCTCCATGGCGGTCCACGACACGACCAATCGGCCGTCGGTGATCTCGATCAGCTGGGGTTCGCCGGAAGTGGTCTGGACGCAGGCGTCGGTCATGGCGATGGACCAGGCATTCCAGGCGGCGGCGGCGATGGGTGTCACGGTGTACTGCGCCGCCGGCGACAACGGCGCCAACGACTTCCCGCCGGGGCCGGGCGCACAGCCGGGCAACCACGCCGACTTTCCTGCGTCGAGCCCCCACGTGCTCGGCTGCGGCGGCACGAACATCACCGTCGCCAACAACGCCATCACCCGGGAAGTGGTGTGGAACGACCCGGGGGGCGGTGCGACCGGTGGCGGGCTCAGCGCGCTGTTTCCCGTGCCCGCGTGGCAGCAATCGGTGGTGCAGGGCGGCAAGCGCGGCGTACCCGACGTGGCCGGGGATGCGAGCCCGCTGAGCGGCTATGTCGTCCGCGTCGACGGCCAACAGAGCGTGATCGGCGGGACCAGCGCGGTGGCGCCGCTCTGGGCCGGGCTGACGGCGCTGCTCAACCAGCAGCTGGGCAAGCCGCTGGGGTTCGCCGCCCCGGCCTTCTACGCCTTGCCGCCGGCCAGCGGCGCGTTCGTCGACATCACCGAGGGCAACAACAACGGGTTCAACGCCGCCGTGGGCTGGGACGCGTGCACTGGCCTGGGCCGACCCGACGGCGCCCGGCTGCTGGCCGCGCTCAGCGGAACGCCTTCGCACGCCGCCTCGGCGGGCTAAAGCAGCCCATGGCCGCCACGGGCTGGGTGAGCGTCGCGGGCACCGAACCGGCGTGACGCCCGAAGGCCGCGTCGCCGTACCGGGGACCGAGCCAGCGGCTCCTCGTGGGGACGCTATCGGCGCGGTCGAGCCCGGCATTCGGCTAGACGTGACAGTGCTGGTGCGACCGCGCCAGTCGCTGCGCGAGCTCGACGCGCAGCTCAACGCGGCTCGGCCGGGCGAGCAGCCAATCATGAGCCGGGAAGCGTTTGCCGCCACCTACGGTGCGGATCCGGATGATCTCGCCCGGGTCGAAGCCTTCGCCCACGGCCATGGCCTGTCGGTCGTCGAGTCCAGCCAGGCGCGGCGGAGCGTCGTGCTGCGCGGCACCGCGGCCGCCCTGAGCGCGGCCTTCGGTCTGACGCTCCGCCGCTACCGCGACGCGCGAGGTGCAACCTTTCGCGCGGCGACTGGCCCGATCTACGTGCCGACCGAGCTGGCGGGGGTCGTGCAGGGTGTCTTCGGCTTCGACGACCGCCCGGCCGCGCGCCGGCGCTAGAGGGGCGGCAGGCGAGCCCGCAACAGGCGCGCGCCGGCGCTGAGGGCCCGTAGTTTGGCGCGCGCCGTCTCACGCCGCATGGGCACCATGCCGCAGTTCGTACACGCGTAGAGTCGCTCGGCGGGGACGTACTGGAGCGCCTGCGCGAGCAGCGCGGCCACTTCTTCGGGTGTCTCGACGCGCTCTGTGGCGACGTCGATGCACCCGACGAGCACGTCCTTGCCTGACAGGAGTCCGAGCAGGTCGATCGGCACCCGCGAGCCGGCACACTCGATGGATACCTGGTCCACGGTGCTGGCCGCCAGGACGGGCAGGATGTGCTCGTACTGTCGCCACTCCTGACCGAGGCCGGCCTTCCAGTCGATGTTGGCCTGGATGCCATAGCCGTAACACACGTGTACCGCGGTCTTGCACGCCAGGCCGTCGATCGCTTGCTGCAGCGCGTCGATGCCCCAGGTCTGGACCTCGTCCAGGTACACGTTGAACGCTGGCTCGTCCAGCTGGAGGACGTCGAGACCGGCCGCGACTAGCTCGCGCGCCTCCGCATTGATGATCCGTGCAAACTCCATCGCCAGGCG
>Ga0070730_10001572_pt1 | contig 21896 bp, 20 predicted proteins | sample Coa_R1_3_FD_66447 | JGI IMG/M metagenome (GOLD analysis project Ga0070730, IMG submission 66447) | Surface soil microbial communities from Centralia Pennsylvania, which are recovering from an underground coalmine fire - Coalmine... | ecosystem: Environmental > Terrestrial > Soil > Unclassified ... | reverse complement strand
GGTCTAGGAACTGGAGCCCGCGGTTGGTGTAGCGCTTGGCAATCGAGACCACCAAGCGCAGGTTGGCTTCGATTAATTCTTTCTTTGCAACTTCGGCCAGCTGGTCTGCTTTGGTAATGATCAGGTAGGTGCGCCGCAGTTCCGTGGCAGCCGCGCCGTACTGCTCCTCGAGTTGCTGCATGTGCTGGAGATGGGCTCGCTGTTCGCGGCGGAGGTCCTTAAAACCGTTAGCCCGCGCGGCGTTGGCGGAAACGCCCGGCATCAGCTCCAGCTTCCTTTGGATGCGCCCCAGTTCGCGCTCCACCGGCTTCACTTCGTCCACGGCGCAGCGGATGCAATCGATCAGGTGGCGAAGAACGATGCCTTGAAACTTGATGGCGCGCAACTGGCGGCCGATCTTCACAGTTAGCCGGCCCAATTCCCAGCGCAGGCGCCGATGCTGCTTGGGCTTGATGCCGCGCGGCACGGCGAGCAGTTTCTGGCGGCCTTGCTGCACTTTCCGGTACAGCTTTTCCACTTCCTCGACCGCGGCCAAAAACTCGACCCTCATCTGCTCCAGAGTTTCATCGGTGACGAGGGGGTCGGAAATCTGCACCAGATCGCGGGCGGACAGGGCGCCGCGCTCGATCTCTTCTCCCATGCCGATAATTTTCTGGATGACCAAGGGCGACCGCGACAAAGCTTTGAGGACCACCGTCTGGCCGCGCTCGATTCGCTTGGCTATCTCCACTTCGCCTTCGCGTGTGAGCAGCGGGACCGCGCCCATTTCGCGCAGGTACATGCGGACGGGGTCGTTGGTCTTGTCGCCGACGGGAGTGGGAACGAGGTCGAGATCGAGAAACTCGTCCGCCTCCTCAATCTTGGCGTCGAGCTTCGGCTCTTCCAAAATCTCGATGCCAGCCACATCGAGATCGGTAAGGAGATCGTCGAGACCCGCTCCGCCATTGATTTCGGTCGGGAGCAGTTCGCTGACTTCGTCGTACAGCACGTAGCCTTTTTCTTTGCCCATGGTCATGAGCCGAGCGAGGCGGTCGTATTTATCCTCTACTGCCACTTGGAGCCCCGGTCTCCACGTTGCCCTGAAACTAATCTTTCACATTGTACAACGCAGCGCCCGCCGAAATCGCCTGGCGTGCCGCCAAAATCAACTAAGACTTGTCCATTCGAGAAAGTTCTGCGCTCAGGCGCAACGCCTCGGTAAAATTTCCATCCCGCTCAGCCGCCCTCACCTGCGCCTTGAGCGCCGACCGTTCAGTGTCGTGCTGCGTACTCTCTAAAGTAAGCAGACAGGCCTCTCCTTGTTCCAACGAAAAGACTTGGCTATCCGTCTCATCGGCCAGCACGGCGGCGGCCAACAGCGTGCGATCGTTTTCTTCCAGTCGCGCGTCCAGGTCGCTGAACATAACTGTGTTGCCCGCCTCATCCAGCGCAAAGACGGCCTCAAAAATGCGGCGGGTTGAAAATTTTGCCAGCGCCGGCATACGTTTGAGGCGCGGCAGGAGGTGCGAACGGGCGTCGGCATTCACCAGGACCAGGTTCAATAGGATGCGTTCGACAGCTTTTACCGGCTCGGTGGCATGCCGCACGGTCTTTTCTTTCCGCTCCCCCGCAGCTTTGCGGAAATTTTCAAGCACCGGGCCGGGGTCCACACCGAGATAACCGGCGACATCGTTCACAACCGCCAGCCGCTCCAGCTTATCGGACAGGCGCTGTACCGCCGGCAGCAGAAATTGAAAGCCTGCTACGCGGCCATCGGCGGTGCGCATGTCGAACTTGCCGCGGGCGCGGTCGGCAAGCCAGTAGAAGTAGCTCTTGGCGGTATCCAGCTTCCCGCGATACGCTTCGGCGCCGCGCTGTTTGCAGTATTCGTCCGGATCGAGGCCGCCATCCAGCTCGACCACGCGCACGTGCATGCTTTCATCCAGCAGCATGTTGATGGACCGCTCGGCGGCGTTGGCCCCGGCGGCATCGGGATCGAAGTTCACCACGATCTTGTCCGAATGCCGCTTCATGGCCTGCACCTGCTGCGACGTCAGCGCGGTGCCGCAGCTGGCCACGACTTCATGCACGCCCGAAGCGTAGACGCCGATCACGTCCATATAGCCTTCTACTAATACGACGCGGTCGGACTGGCGGATACCTTGCTTCGCGCGGTGAAGATTGTAGAGCACGTAGCTCTTGCGATAGATGGGCGTTTCGGGAGAGTTGAGATACTTGGCCTGCTCGCCGGGATCGAGCGCGCGCCCGCCGAAGCCGATGATTTTCGCCGATTCGTTGTGGATGGGGAACATCAGGCGATGGCGGAAGCGGTCGTAGAAGCTGCCGTCGTCGCGTTTGAGCACCAGGCCCGAGGCCTCCATCTGCTCGCCGGTGAAATTGTGCTTCTCGAACAGGCGGACCAGGCCGCGGCCGGAGCGCTCGGCGTATCCCAGGCCGAACTCTTCGGAAATCGGCGGCGCCACACCGCGGCGATCCAGGTATTCGCGCGCTTCGGTTCCCACACCGCCCTTCAGATTCGTCCGAAAAGCTTCTTCCGCCACCTCGTGCATCTGGTAGAGCGTGGCGCGGAGCTTGGTTTCGGGGTCGGAGTACTCCGAGCGCCTCGGCATGGGGATCCCGTGCCGCTCGGCCAGCAGCTTCAGCGCCTCATAAAAGCTGATGCGCTCCATTTCCATGACGAATTTCAGGACGTCGCCCGCCGCGCCGCAGCCGAAACATTTATAGAACTGATGGCCCGCGTGCACGGAAAACGAAGGGGTCTTTTCGTTGTGGAACGGGCAGAGACCGGTGTAGCGCGTGGGACCGGCTTTGCGCAGCCGTACGTATTCCTGGATGACGTTGACGATATCGACCGAGGATTTGAGCTGCTCGACGAAGTCCATGGGCGCTATGGATATTATCGCTGAACGGGAGAAGGGGGAGGCGGGGGCGGGAGTGTCAAACACGCTCTAACGCCGAGACGCAGAGCAACGTGTAGTGCTTGGGCTGCGCCGTGTTTTGGCCGGAGACACACGGTTTTTTGCTCAACGGATGAAAATACCGCAGGTCTCCACAAAAAACGCGTGGCCCTGCGCTACCCTGGTTGTCTTCATGCGTATCACCGCCATTGAAACGATCCATCTGCCGCGCGGGATCACGGTGCACGCCGGACCCATTCGCTGGCTGTGGGTCCGCATTCACACCGACACCGGCCTCATCGGGCTCGGGGAGACTTATCCGCGGCCGGAGGCGGAGGCCGCTATTGTCCATGGCACGCTTGCACCGGTGCTTCTGGGGCGCGATCCGCTGGCGATGGATCGTCTTTGGGCGGACATGTTTCAGGCCGTTTCTTACAGCGGCTGGGCAGGGGCGGAGATGCGGGCCATCAGCGCGGTGGACATTGCGTTGTGGGACCTGGCAGGGAAAGCCGTGGGCGCGCCGGTGTACCAGTTGCTGGGCGGGGCGTCGCGCACGTCGATTCGCACATATAACACATGCTACGATCACGTCGACTTTCTGACCGAGCCGGTGAAGCTGGCGCGCGAGCTGTCGCGTTCCGGCATTCACGCCATGAAGATCTGGCCCTTCGACGGTGTGGCGCGCGAGACCGGCGGGCAGTTCATCACCGCCGCGCAGATGCGGCAGGGCATCGAGCCGCTGCGCCTCATCCGCGAAGAGTTCGGCGATTCCATGGACGTGGCCATGGAGTTTCACGGCTACTGGAGCCTGCCTTGCGCCATCCAGATTGCGCAGGCACTCGAGCCCTACGCGCCCATGTGGCTGGAAGAGATGCTGCCGCAGGACAATCTGGCCGCCTATGCCGAGCTGGCACGCGCCACGCGACTGCCGCTTTGCCTCAGCGAGCGTCTGATGACGCGCTGGGGCTTCCGGGAGCTGATGGAAAATCGCGCCGCGCGCATCGTCATGCCGGACATCAGCTGGTGCGGCGGCATTTCAGAGGCGAAGAAGATCGCGACTATGGCCGAGACCTCCTATTTGCCGGTGGCGCCGCACAACTGCGGCGGGCCGGTTCTGCACATGGCGTCCGCGCATCTGGCGGCGAACCTGCCGAATCTGCACATTCTCGAAACTGTGCGCCGGCATTATCTCGAGGAGTACCGAGGCATCGTAACGAATCCGCTCGCCGTGGTGGATGGCGCAGTGCCCCTGCCGCCGGGGCCGGGCCTGGGTGTGGAACTGGAGCCCGCGGTATTGGCGCGGGCGGACGCGAAGGTGGAACGGACCGGCGGCTAGACGACCATCGCAGCGGCTCTGCATGACGCGGCCGCTTCTCGTGTTGGTCACGGTTCGGTATCGGGATGGCTGTGCTGAGCCGCGACCGTCGCGCAGTATGTTGGAGCGCGGTTAGTTCAGGAAGCCGGCGAGAGTCAGAAAAGCAGTGGTTGAAAGAGCCAGGCCCGCCAGCTGCACGCCGATTCGGCCGCGGGGAGAGACTTGAAGGGGATCTGGTTCGCGGACCTGCCACATCGCGCCGCGCAAACGGTATTCCAGAGTCCGCAAAGCATGTGTCAGTAGCTCAATGGACTTCACGCACCCCAGCGGGTCAGTGATCAACAAGAGGCCAACAAAAAGAAGCGGGCCGGTGATCCACAATCTGACGATTATCGGTCCGACGGCTTCCATAAACTGTTGATTTTATCACCCGCCCGCAAGATCAAGGCAATGGTTCTTGCTCCAGCGCCTTTTTGAGGTTGTATTTGACAACCTTCGGCCGCGATTCTTAAAATTTAAGGTAGGGTCTTTTCGCACACCGATCCAGGGCGATCCGAAGCATGGTAGGTAAACAGGCCAGGGCTTACAGGCAGCGTTTACGGGCGAAGGAGCAGGAGTTGATCAGCTCGATTGCCAAAATCGAAGTCGACGGGCGCAGTTTCGCGGACACCGGCACTCAGGATCTCGCTGATAAAGCGAATGGCTCGTTCACCAAGGAATCCATATTTCAGCAGAGCGATTCGGATCGCGCTATTCTTGGTTTAGTGCAGGCGGCTTTGCAGCGGGCGGAGAATGGCGGCTTCGGCAAGTGCGCCGAATGCGGCGAACCTGTCGAAAAGAAACGTCTGGAAGCGGTACCCTGGGCGCGGCATTGTATCCGTTGCCAGAAACTGCAGGACAAGGGGCTGCTATGACGCGGCCCGCGGAGGTGAGTCTTCTCGAGTAGCAGCTTACCCTCAGGTTCTCTGGTCGCCCTCCCCTCCGTTTTCCGCAAGGTCCCCTATGGTTTTTTTTCGCTCGTTTTTCCCGATGAGTGCCGCATATGCAAGACCACGCTGGCTGAGTTTACGCGCGTTCCCGTTTGCGCGGCCTGCCTGGCGAGCGTCTCTCCCATTGAAGCCGATTACTTCTGTGTGAGCTGCCGCACGCCGTTTCAGAACCCGTTCCCGCTCGATGAGGAGGGCGTTTGCAGGCTCTGCCGCAGCGGGGCGCGCGGATTCGATACCGCCTATTGTTTTGGCGCGTACGAAGGCACGCTGCGCGAACTGATTCACCTGTTCAAATATGGGCGGATGAAACCGCTGGCGAAACCGCTGGCCGCGCACATGGCGCTGCCGCTTGATCGCCAGTTCGATGTGGTGGTGCCGATGCCGCTCCACTGGCGCCGTCAATGGCAGCGGGGATTCAACCAGTCGGAGCTGCTGGCGCGCCTGACGGCACGGCGCCGCGGGATTCCGATGGTGAATGCGGTCCGGCGCACGCGCGCCACATCGGCGCAGGCGGGGTTGAGTAACGCCGCACGCCGGGAAAATGTGGCCGGCGCCTTTCGCGTCAGGAAGCCGCGAGCTGTCGAAGCTCGACGCGTGCTGCTGATTGACGACGTCATGACCACAGGCGCGACGGCATCCGCATGCGCGCTGGCGCTCAAGCGCGCGGGAGCGAAGTCGGTAACGTTGCTTGCCCTGGCGCGGGTTGATCGCCGGATATTCGATTCAGCCCTAGACGCTACTCAGACGAATTCAAAGGCTTATTCGATGGCGGTTTCCAAGATGACGGAGGTTCCCTGAGATGGCCGTCCCGGGCAGGCTGCAAAAACCGGTGCTGGTCCTGAACGCCAGTTACGAGCCGATCAATGTCTGCGCGGCGCGGCGCGCGCTGGTGCTGGTGCTGAAGGGCGTGGCAGCGGCGGAGGAGGAATCCACGCACGCGGTCCACTCCGCCCGGCGCAGTGTGCGGCTGCCATCGGTGATCCGGCTGCTCGAATACCGGCGCATCCCGCACCAGACGCGCGCTCTCTCACGCAAGAATATTCTGATGCGCGACCGCTATATGTGCCAGTACTGCCTGCGGACGCTGCCTTCGGCGGAGTTGACGCTCGACCACGTGGTTCCGCGATCGCGCGCAGGCGAATCGGCGTGGGAGAATTTAGTGGCCTGCTGTCATCCGTGCAATAACCGAAAGGGGAGCCGCACCCCCGAAGAAGCCGGAATGAAGCTGACGCGCCAGCCGCGGCCGTTCAGCCTGCACACCAGCCGGCATCTGATGCGCCTGCTCGGCAAAAGCGACGAGCAATGGCGCAAGTACCTGTTCTACTAGCCGCGCCGTTCACAGCAGCCGGAAATTCACTTCAATCGTCGCCGACGCACGTATGGGCCGCCCGTTGCGCTGTGCCGGTTTGAATATCCAACGCGAGACAGCTTCGATGGCTTTCTCATCGAGGCCCAAGCCCAGGCCGCGCAGAATCCGCAAACGATGCGGCTTTCCGTCCTCACCGACTTCGAGGGCCATGAGCACGGTCCCCTGGTACTTGGCCTTGCGCGCTTCCTCGGAAAACTCCGGCTCCACTTTGTAGAGCACGCTCGGCGCCGTGATACTTCCGGTAAAGCCCTTCGCGCCGAGGCCGCCGCCATCTTCGTCACCGTAGCCAGGACCGTTGTGACCGCCGATGCCGCCATTACTGCCGTCGCCGATGCCACCACCCTTGCCCGGGCCGTTCGACGCCGGACCGTCACGGCCCAGCGGATCGCCGAGCCGCGCCAAATCAACTGCCGGCAGCTTCACGTCGGACGGGCCGATCAACGCCGGCTCGATCATCAGGATGGCTTGCACTTCCGGCGGGCGGGCTGATGGCGGGGTGAACTGCCGTGGCGCGAATTTGGGCAGACTGCCGCGGCTGGCCGGCAGCAATTCCTGTTGCCCGCCTCCGCCGCCACCACGGTAGGCCTTGGGCGCGACTAACCGCGCGATGCGGGCGTGCACCAGATCGATTGCGTACGCCGCGCCGGGACGAATCGCCGGGTGGGAGGAGATCAGTATCAGCAGCGCGATCGCACCTGCGTGGATTCCGAGCGACATCAGCCGTGCTTTCACGCCGCCGGCAGGCGCAAGTTGAAGGCCAACCGTAGCCAGCTTGTAAGTCGTTGTGCGCCGGGATAAAACGCCGCGACGAGGTCCGCCGCGATGTCGGTCGGTCGCACACGGTGTGAAAGCATGACGACACTTTGCCAACCACCTGCCACTTGCGCCGTCTAACGGCTGGACAGGAGAAACTCATGCGGATATCCACTCGATTTATGTTCGTGGCCTTGTGCGGGCTCACGGGACTCGTCTCAATCCAACAGGCGCGCGCGCAACAGCCCGAACGTGAGATGAACTGCGACGAGAACTCGCAAGGCGACCGCGTGTCGCACTGCGAGATTAACGAGACAACGCTGGCGGCGCTGGTGCGTCTGAGCGTCGATGGCGGCGTGAACGGCGGCATAACGGTGAGGGGTTGGCAGAAGAACGAAATTCTGGTTCGGGCGCGGGTCCAGACCTCCGCGGAATCCGATGGCCGGGCCCGCGACCTCGCACGGCAGGTAATCGTTCACACCGGCGGCGGCAGAGTGATGGCCGATGGCCCGCGCAACGACCGTCAGGAGAACTGGTCGGTGAGCTACGAAATTTTCGTGCCGCAGAAGATCGACCTGGATCTGAAAGCTCACAACGGCGGAATCCGCATCGCCGACGTCAGCGGCCAGATCGAGTTTGAAACCATCAACGGCGGCGTTACCCTCCAGCGCCTGGCGGGCAATGTGCACGGGCATACGACCAACGGCGGCCTGTCGGTTGAGCTTGCCGGAAGCCGGTGGGAAGGCAGCCAGCTCGATACCAGCACCACCAACGGCGGGGTGTCGATGTCGGTCCCGTCGAACTACTCGGCGCGCCTCGAAACCGGAACTGTGAACGGACATATCCGCGTGGATTTTCCGGTCACCGTGAGCGGGCAGATCGACCGGCAGCTCTCTATCGCTCTCGGCTCGGGCGGGCCGCTGGTACGCGCGGTGACGACCAATGGCGGCGTGTCCATCAAGCGAAAAGAAAGTTAAAGAGAGAGGGTGTTAAATGCCAGGTGTTAGGTGTTAGCGGGCCGCGGTATGCTGGCACGTAGAACCTGACAACACCTGGATGGAACAGTTTTCGCTTCAATTCGCCCCGGAGCGGCGCGTCTTCACGGTTAGCGAGCTGAACTCCGCGATCCGCGGGATTCTGGACCGGGAGTTCCAGGATGTCTGGATTGTGGGGGAAATCTCGGGCACTAAGCTCGCTGCCAGCGGGCATTACTACTTCACTCTTAAAGAACGAGACGCGCAGTTGCGCTGCGTCTGCTTCCGGTCGACCCATCGCTATCTGAAATTCAAACCGCAGGATGGCGTAGCGGTGCTGGCACGCGGGCGCATCGATGTCTTCGAGGCGCGGGGCGAGTATCAGTTGCTGGTGGAGTTTCTGGAGCCGCAGGGGCACGGTGCATTACAGTACGCCTTCGAGCAGCTCAAGAAGAAACTTGAAGCTGAGGGCCTGTTCGAGGCGTCGCGCAAGCGGGCGCTGCCGCGTTTTCCCCGGCATATCGGCATCGTTACTTCGCCGCGCGGGGCGGTGATTGCCGACATGCTGCAAATATTAGAACGCCGTTTCCCCGGACTGCATATCCGGCTGTACCCGGCGCTGGTGCAGGGGGAGGGCGCTGTCGAGGAAGTCTGCCGCGGCCTCGAATTTTTCGGGCGTACGCCCTGGGCAGAGCTGATCATCGTGGCGCGCGGCGGCGGGTCGCTCGAAGATCTTTGGGCGTTCAACGAGGAAGCTGTGGCGCGCGCGATCGCGGCCAGCCCGGTGCCGGTGGTTTCAGCCATCGGGCACGAGACCGACGTCACCATCGCCGATTTCGTCGCCGATCTGCGCGCTCCCACGCCTTCAGCCGCGGCAGAGCTGATTGTTTCGACGCGCGACGAGCTGCTGGCGGGCATCGAAACGCTCCGGCGGCATCTCACGCAGGCCGCACGCTATAGGCTCGCTATGGCCCGGCGGCAGGCCGACCAGCAGGGCATCCAGCGGGCGCTTTCCGTGTTTCACCGCGCGATAGGACGGCGTTTGCAGCGCGTCGACGAGCAGGAATTCCGGCTGCGGGAGCGCGTGCGCTCGATGATCGAAGCAGGCAACCGGACGCACCGCGCACTCGAGTCACGGCTGCGCGCTTACGATCCCCGGCCCCGATTTGCGCGCGACCGTAGGCGCCTGGAGGCCGCGCTGGCCGTGATCCAGCAGGTGGCGCGGGTCGATCTGGCCCGCCGCGCCGGACGCGCCCAGGCGCTGGAGGCCAAGCTGTCGCAGTTAAGCCCGCTGCGCATCCTGGACCGAGGCTACGCCATCGTGACGAATGAGTCCGGCGCCATCGTCAAAGACAGCCAGACCGCTCCCGTCGATTCCAGCGTCCGAATCCGCTTGGCGCAAGGGAGTCTGGCCGCTACCGTTACGCGTAATTAGTGTGCATTTGCGCGGCTAAACACAGGCGTCCCGACCAAAGCCGGCACTTGCCGTTTTGCCGTCGAAAAATAGGGCTGTACTTCGGTCGCCGGATTTGATAAAGACTTTACAAACGCGCTATATGCCACTTCAAACTGACTTGGAGAACCTGGTTCTGGTTTGGGTTCGGGACCGGGAGATCCTCGATTTAATTCGCGATTTTCTTGAGCCGCTCGGATACAGGGTGGAGTTCGCCGAGGAAACAGCTATCGCCGGCCACGCCGCCGATTGACGAGGCGTTTCGGCCATATTTCGCCGAAATGGGCAGCTATGCAGCACCTTGCTAGAATGTGAGTGGAGCTCCATGGCCGTCGATTCCATCAAGGGATCACTCAAAGAACGAGGCGTCCGCCTGACGCGGCAGCGTTCGCTGCTGCTCGAGCTGATCGACAAGAGCGGTGAACACCTGGATGCCGAGCGCCTTTTCCAGCTAGCCAAGTTGCGGGATCCCAAGCTCAACCGCGTCACGGTCTATCGCACGCTCAAACTGTTGAAGCAGGGTGGTCTGGTGGACGAGCTGGACCTGATGCACTACGGCGGCGACCAGCACTATTACGAAACGCGCATGAAGCAGGAACATGCGCACGTGATCTGCCTGCGGTGCGGCAAAGTCGAAGAATTTTTCGGCGAGCCTCTGCAGAGGCTGCGCCGTCAGATTGAGAGCCACTTCGCATTTCAAATCCTGCTGGCGCGTACCGAAGTGGGCGGCTACTGTTCGCACTGCCAGTCGCTGCGATCGAGGGAAATGGAGCAGGCTGCCCGTGAGGCCGCCGCCCAGGCTCTTGCCGAACCCAACGGACTTGGCCACCAGACGCGGTCCAAGCGACCGGCCTGATGGCTTCCGAGGGTACGTCGGCGGCCGCCGCTCCCGCTTCCCTGGTCGTGGTCGATCCCAGCGGCCACCGCACTCGGGTTGAGATCCAACCGATTCCCTTCAAGATCGGCCGCCAGGCCGACAGCCACCTGATCCTGCGCGACAGCCGCGCCTCCCGCAACCACGCGCAAATCGTGTTCGAAAACGGCGAGTACGCGGTTGAGGATCTGGGCAGCCGGCATGGCGTGTTTATCAATGGAGAGCGGATCGAGCGGCAACGGCTGCGCAACTCCGATCGTATCGAGTTCGGCGTGTCCGATTCGTACCAGCTGGTCTTTGCGCTGGACGGCGCCGAGCTGAAGCGGCTCATGGAGCAGGTGCCGGCCGAACAGGCGGCGCGGCCCGGGGTGGGCGCGAACCTGGCCAAGCTGCGCGCGGTGCTGGAGGTGGCGCGCACGTTGCAAAGCTCCTTCTCGACCGACGACGTGCTCAACTCTGTGGTCGACGCGTCGCTGACCGTCACCGGCGCCGAGCGCGGGTTCCTGTTGCTGCGAGATGGGGAAGGCTTAACCATGAAGGTAGCCCGCGACAAGCACGGCAAGCGCCTCGCCGAAACCGACCTGCGCGTGCCGAGGCGCATCATCCACCGGGCCCTGCAACTCCGCCGGGAACTGCTTTCGATGAACTTCGATCCCCAGGCCACCGGTGAAATCAACCCGGAGCACAGCGTGGCCGAGCTCGATCTGCGCAGCGTGGTCTGCGTGCCCCTGGTGCACATCAAGACCGGTTCGGGACAGGAGACAAGCGTACTCTCCGCCCACAACGAAACCGTAGGCGTGTTGTACATGGACTCGCGCAACCTGGCAGCCGACTTATCAGGCGGAAATCGCGAGCTGCTGCAGACGCTGGCTATCGAGGCGTCGACCGTGCTCGAAAATGCGCGCCTGCTCGAGGAAGAGCGCGAGAAGCAAAAGATCGAAGAAGAACTGAGCGTGGCGCGCACCATCCAGCAGAGTCTGCTGCCGCGCCATCTGCCGTCCGATGGCTGGTTCCGCGCCTGCGGATCGAGCATTGCGTCGCATGAAGTGGGTGGCGATTACTTCGATGTCAGCCGGGTGACTGACGCCTGCTGGGCCGTGGTGGTGGCCGACGTTTCCGGCAAGGGAGTGAGCTCCGCGCTGCTTGCGTCGCTGTTGCAGGGCGCGTTCCTGACGGCCACCGACAGCTCGGAAATGATGGTGAAGAGAGTCAGAGGCTTGAATCGTTTTCTCTACGAGCGCACCGAGGGCAGCAAGTACGCCACCATCTTCTACGGCCTGCTCGATCGCGGCGGCCGGTTCCGCTACATCAATGCGGGCCAAGGCGCGCCCATTCTCATATCGCAGGATGGCCGTTACGAGTACTTGGAAACTACGGCTACGCCGGTGGGCATTCTCGAAGAATCCGAATTCGCCGTCGAGGAGCGGCAGTTAGCGCCGGGCGACCGCATCGTGATCTATACCGATGGCGTCACAGAGGCGCAAAACCCTCGCGGCGAATTTTTCGGCCGGAAGCAGCTCCGCGAACTCGTGGTCGCGCACGCCGCCGATTCCTGCGGAACGCTGCACGATTCCGTGTTGCGCGCGGTGAAAGTGTTCACGGAGAGCGCCCCGCAGGCGGACGACATCACATTGGTGGTCGTGGAGTACCGGCCGAACTAGCGGAATTATTTTCCGATGGCCGCGCGCGCCTTTGTCTCTTCCCCAAACGCGCATTCATCGGGACCCGAGAGAGTAAGAAACAAGCGGTAGTTGGCGACAGCTTCTTCATGGCGGCCCTGCTTCTCGAGCACCGCCGCGCGCAAGAAGAGCAACCGCGGAAACGCGAGCGAACCGAAAATCTCCGGGCGGATGTTGGGGACGGGATTTCGCTCCACCAGGCCGGCGGCCTGTTCAGGATGGCCGCTTTCAACGCGCGCCCAAGCCAACAGCACCGGCAGGATCTCGGATGGATCGGGCGGCGTGTGCTGGTATAGATCGGATAGGATCGGCTCAGCCGCTTGAAATTCCTTGTGCAACAGCAGCGTGCAGGCCAGTATCAACTTTCTGGTTCGCTCCTGTGCGGGTTGCGGCAGCATTTGCTGAGCTCGTGCCATCCACTCGGTGGGCTGTGCAGCAGATCCGGTAAGAAACCGAGCCATGATGGCGGGACCGGTCGCATGAGACGAAGCGGCCTTTGACGCCGATTCGCGCGCGCGTGCCTGGTCGCCAAGCTGCCATTCCCAAACAGCGAGCTGGGCGTATGCCTCGGGCGCAACAGTGGCCGCAAGGTCCGCGGACAAGCCCCGCGCAAATCCATCGAGCCGCGCGATTGCCTGCTGCCTACGGCCACTCAGGAATTCCCATTCGGCGCGGCGAAATTCTGCCAGCGGATCCTTGGCCTGGCGGCGGCCGTTGAGATACTGATTGAAGATGCCATCCGCGCCGGCGACGTCGCCCATCATCAGCCGGGCGCGCGCCGCTTTCAAGAGCTCTCCGCCGCTGTTGAAGTTGCGGTCTTTTTCAAACGAACGCTGGTAGTACTTCTCGGCCTGCATGAATTGCCCAAGATAAAAATGGACATCGCCAAGGGAGTCGAGCGCGTTGGGATCGTCGGGTCTGAGGCGGGCATATTCATTGAGCGCGCCGGTGGCGCCCGCCAGGTTGCCGGCATACATTTCGGCATAGCCCAGCTGGTTGAGAAGCGCGGCATCGGCAGGGACGGTGGCCAGCGCCCTTTTCATGGTGTCGGCCGCCGCCCTATAGCTCCTGGTATTCAACTGCGCCTGTGCAAGTTGACGGAGCAGGACATTGTCGGCGGGGGTCAGGCGAGCCAGTGCCTCCAGGGCGCGCACCTCGGCGGTGGGATCTCCGCTGAGCCCGGCGGCCATCGCCGCCAGGCGCGCTCGGGCCAACTCGGAAATGGCGGCGCCCCGCGCCGAAGCGAGCGCCAGAATTCGGTCGACTTCCGCCCGGTTCCGCTGGCTAGCGGCCAGTTGTGCCCAGGCGACGTATGGCTCGCCGAAGTTGGGATCGGCGGCGACGGCTCGCTCGTAAAATTGCGGTGCCGCCGTGACATCCGTGGTTTCGAGCCCAGAGCAATACTGGCGGAGGGCTTCGGGATTTTGCGTCTCGAAAGGGTGCACTGGAGCCTGTAACTCTCGAGCAAGTGAATCAGCCAGACCGATGATGTTGCCGGATTGCGGCGCCAATGCTGTGAGAATGCGCTCGATTTTCTGGCGGGCCGGGTCGACCAGCGTCGCATCGAGCCGCAGCTTGCCGCTCGCCCGCGAAAGGCGGCCGTACAGAATGCGCGTGGCGCCGGAGAGCAGCGCGGCAGTCCGCTCGACAGAGATTCCGGGGGCTGTGACGGGGCGCGCGCCCAAAAGGCGATCCGTCGCGTGCAGCGTGCCGGAGGAGACAATCGACATGGCCGGTGAGCCCGCCAGCTCCGCGCTGATGATTTCGGAAGCGGCGCGGCCCATCCAGTCGAGCGAATCGTCGCCCGTCAGATTTTCAAACCGGAGTATAGCCAGGCGTTGCGGACCGGGTGGATTTTTCTGTGAACAGGAGGCTAAAACGGCCGCGAGCCCGGCGATCAGAAGTGCGGTCGGCGCGCGGCGGACAAGCCGGCGGCTACAGAACACGCGGTTCCACGGCCATCAATTCCTGAAATTCGGGCAGCTTGCGGAGCGACACGAACTCGGGATCTTCCATCAATTTCTTGCGTTCGGTGAATCCTTCCTCGAGGGCCTTGCGGATATACAGCAAGGCGCGATCGTTCATCCCGGCTTTGGCGTACGTCTTGGCAAGGTAATAGTGAAACTTGGCGCGTTCGTCCACGCTGCGCTCCTGCAACATCACGCCCCAGGAGCTGCGGTGCTCGAATACGTCGGGATCGAGAGACAAAGCCTTCTGGTATGTTTCAGCGGCCTGTTTATAGTTCTTGCGCGCGAAGAAGGCCGTGCCCAGGTTGCTGTAGATGGAGGCGGAATCCGGCGCGAGCTTCAGCGCCCGGTGATACAGCTTGATGGCGCGGCGATAACTCTTCCTCGAGTAATAGATAGTGCCGAGGTTGTTGATGGCCTCGGCATAGCTCGGATCGATCTTCATTGCCCGCTCGTAGTATCTGCACGCAATATCGGTTTGCAGCATCTGGTGGTAGGCGATGCCGATTTTGTTCTCGACAATGGCCGAGTCGAGCGACCCCTGCTTGTAAGTCTCGGCGGCTTCCCGGTACATCTTGCGCGCCATCAGAATATCGCCGCGTCTTTCGGGGCTTAATTGAGGTGCGGGGGCCGCAGCGGGTGTATCCAGTTGATCGGGAAGCTTAGAGGCGTCCAGCAGCGGATTCTGTGCGAAAAGCGCCGCGGAGAAACAGGAAGCGAGTGCGAGGGAAAACCATTTGGCGGAAACCATACCGCCTCCTCGGACTATTTAAACACATCCATGAGGCGGTGGAAAAAGCCCTTGCGTTTCTGCTGTTTTTGGTCTTGCTCATGTGTACTGTCGGGCTTGACGCTCGGCGGAGCGGCGGCGGGCGGTGTTTGGCGAAGGCGCGGGTCGGAAGGGCTCGCAGGCGTGCCGTTCTGTGCCAGTTGCGGGGGCGCAGGCAGCTCCCAGCCGGCTACGTGTGTCGCTCCCGGGCTCCCCCCTCCGTGCAGCGGGCAGGTACCGACGGGTTGTGTCCCGGCGATGAATACCTCGGCCTTCGTCTTGGGGCAGAACGGCGTGGCCGGCATGCCGGACTCGGGATCGATCTCGACCGAGACGATGCCGTCTGGAGCTTCGAACGGCTTGGCATTGCGGTACGCGCGATATTGAAGCGCGCGTTTCATGAATTCCGCCCAGATTGGCGCCGCCGAGTGCGCACCCTCGAGATTCAGCTCGCGGTTATCGTCAAAACCGACCCAGACTACGCACAGCAGCTCGCTGGTAAATCCGGCAAACCAGCCATCGCGCGAAGTTCCCGTTTTACCCGCGGCGGGGACGTTAAATCCGCGCGCGCGCACGGCGGCGGCCGTCCCGGAGCGCAGCACCTCTTCCAGCATGCTGACCATCAGGTAGGCGACGCGTGGATCGAGTACCTGCCGGGTCTCCTGCTGGTTCTGATAAAGCATCGAACCGTTTTGGGCCCGCACGGCGGAAATCCAGTTGGGTTTGACGTACATGCCCTGATTGGCGAAGACAGTATAGGCCCCGGCGATTTCGAGCGGAGTGGCGTCGTAAGAACCCAGCGCCACCGCTGGAGTGGGCTGGATGTCGTCGTTGAGGCCGGCTTTCTTGGCGAACTGCACTACGGCGTCATAGCCCACCATCTCGGCGACTTTGATGGTCGCGATATTCATCGAATGAGCCAGCGCCTCGCGGAGCGTCACCTCTCCGTGATATTCGTGCTTGAAATTTCCAGGCTCATACGGCTTGTTGTCGTACCAGAAAGTGGTGGGCTCGTCCAGCACCATAGTTGCGGGCGTCAGGATGCGCGCTCCGCCGTCGATGGCGGTGTCCAAGGCGGCGGCATAGACGAACGGCTTGAAGGAAGAACCCGGCTGCCGCATGGCGAGGATACGGTTCAACTGGCTGACACCATAATTCCGGCCGCCGGTGAGCGCCCGGATGGCGCCAGTATGAGGATCGAGCGCAATCAGCGCCACCTGCGCCTCTGGAAATTGCACATTCTTGTGGCGCCGCTGTTTTTTCAACAGCTCATCCACGTTCTGCATGCCGATACGCACGGCTTCTACGGCGGCGCGCTGCAAATCGAGGTCGAGCGTGGTGTAGATGCGGTAGGTGGTGGCCTGAAAATCTTTATCCTGAAAATGCGATTGCAGGTCGTCGTTGACCAGATCCACGAAGTAAGGCGCTTCCGCGGATTCCGAGCCGGTTGAGACCAGTTGCACCGGCGTATCGCAGGCCACGGCGTACTCGCGCTCCGTGATGTAGCCGTTTTGGCGCATCAGGCTCAACACCACGTTGCGGCGCTCACGGATTCGGTCGGGATGGCGGAAGGGGTTGTAATAGCTGGGGCGCTGGACCAGGCCCGCGAGCATGGCGGCTTCGGGAATTGTGAGCTGCCGGATGTCCTTGCCGAAGTAGGCTTGCGCGGCTTCGCCGAACCCGCGAATGCCAAAGGTGCCACGGCGCCCGAGATCGATCTGGTTGCAATAAAACTCGAAGATCTCTTCTTTCGAGAGTTTCTGCTCGAGCTCGAGCGTGATCATCACTTCGGCGGCCTTGCGCTTCCAGTTCTTTTCGTTATCCAACCAGAAGCTGCGCGCCAGCTGCATGCTGAGGGTCGACGCGCCTTCGGCTTTGCGGCCCTGCCTCAGGTCGTCATAGACCGCCTTCACAATGCGGAAGGGATCGAAGCCCGCATGCTGGAAAAAACGCTTGTCCTCGGCCGAAATGACGGCGTCGATGAGCACCTTCGGGATATCGGCATACTTCACCAGGCGGCGCTTCTCCCGGTTGCGGTCGAACAGATTGGTGATGAGCTGGGGCTCGATTTGGAACTGGCTGCGGTCGGTGTTGTCCTGGAGGGAAATGATCTGCGAGATGTGATTCCCGCTGAATTTGATCACTCCCGCCTCTTCGCGGAAATACGATTCCGGGCCGGGAAAGATCTCGATGGCGTCGGGCCGCGTGTTGAACCAGCCCATGGGATTGCCACGCGATTCGCTATATCCGCTGCGCCGCAGCTCCAGCATGATATCGGCGGGCGAAATCTCGTCACCCACGCCAATCACGCGTGGGGCGGCGAAGATCTTGGACGTGTTGGCGAACGGGCCGCCCTTTAGTTTCTGATCGATAAGCCGCGAATATTTGACGTAATAATAAGTAAAGCTGAGGACACCTGCTGTAACCAGCAGAACGAAGCCGACCAGAACGACTTTTCCAGCTGGGCCCACCAGGAAGCGGGTCAGGCGCGCGTTCTTGGAGACCCTGACCTTCAAGCCATTCTTCTTTCCGGGCATTTCACTCATTGTATCAACGCGAAGTCCGGTTATCGGTCCAATTGCACCGTCCGGACGGGTGAAATCGGACATCGCCGGCCCCTAAGTCCAGGCACCGTCGACTATTTGCCTGCGTTCCCAGTATTAGACGAAAAGTGCAGATCGACCGTGTACAGCCAAAGGCTGACCCGCACCACGTAGTGTACGTCCAAGCGGTTGGCGCCGGGCGGGCGGCGGACCTGCAGATGGTCGGGAACGATGTCGAGGCCGAGTGTGTGACCTTTATCGATGATCGTTTGCCGCAATGCTTCTTCAGAAGACGGCTGCGCCTGGCGCAGGAAGCGTTCGAGCTCGAAGTTGTGGAGATAAACCGGAATCAGGATGACGCCCATCAGGGCCAGGGCGGCCAGCACGACGGCCGCGGCGGTGACGCGCCATGCAGGAATTCGAGGGGAGGCTCCGGCGTCTTCCGCGCCGGTCACGGACGCGGCTCAGTGTCCCGTGACGCCGCGCAAAGCTCTTCCCACATATCGCCGCTCTCGGTCCACTCCAGTTTGTCGAGAACCGAAATGTACAGCTCCTCTTCTTTGAGAGTGCCATGGCCGTAGGGGCAGATGTATTCGATGCGCGGACGGCCGAGCAGCAGCATCCGGCTCCAGGACCCGGTAGCGATGGGCATGCGGAGGCGGCGCAGGCAGACGCGGCAGCGGTAACGCTGGTCCCAGATGCAGAGGTAGAGTAGCCCCGCAATGATCAGGAACCAAAGGCCGACGGCGGAGGTGTAGGCGAGGTCGAAGCCAAAGCGCGACGCGCGTACATTGAACAACAAGACGGGTGACGGCCAGAAGGAATCGAGGGCCAGAAACAGGCCATAGGAAATCGCTCCCCAAGCCGCCAGCTTGCCGATGAGCAGACCCCAATACCGCATGACTGTTAGACGCCCCTTACCAGTGTAAAGTTTCTTTCTGGTGCGCTACAAGCTACCCGCGGAAAAAATTACGCGCAAGAAACACGACATTAGCCGGACGCTCGGCAAGGCGCCTCATAAAATACGGATACCATGCCTTGCCAAATGGAACGTAGAGCCGTAAACGATAACCTTCGGCAACCAGGCGCCGCTGCAGATCGCGCCGGATGCCGTAAAGCATTTGAAATTCAAAGCTCTCCCGCGGGATATTGCGGGCGCGGGCGAAGCTCTCGGCCTCGACGATTATTTTTTCGTCATGCGTGGCAATCGCAGGATAAGTGCCGCTTTGCAGCAGAATTCTCATCAGGTTCACGAAGTTGCGGTCGACGTCGGCCTTGGACTGGAACGCGACTTCCGGCGCCTCGAGATAGGCTCCTTTGCAGAGCCGCACGCGGATGCCCCGGCCGCTTAGCATCGCGATGTCTTTTTCACTGCGATAAAGATAAGCCTGGATCACCGTGCCTACGGTGCCGTATTGGGCGTGCAAATCCGCAACGAGTTGCAGGGTCCGGTCGGTATACTCGCTCGATTCCATATCCACGCGCACGAAATTCCCGAGCGCCTTGGCACGGGCGACAAGCTGCTCGACGTTGGCGTGGCAGGCCTGTTCGGAAATGTCGATGCCGAACTGGGAGAGCTTGAGCGAGACATTGCCGTTGATTCCGTGGCCCGAGAGTTCATCCAGAGCGCGCAGATAAACGTTGCGGGAGGCTGCGGCTTCCTCGAGTGAAGTGACATTCTCGCCCAGATGATCGAGCGTGAGCGAGATGCCCTCGCAGTTGATGCGGCGCCCGGCCTCGAGCGCGTCGGCGAGAGTGTCGCCCGCCACGAACCGCGCGGCCAGAAGGCGGGCGAGTGTTGAAGTTTCCATCCACCGGCGCAGCGACTTGCGGCGAGAGAGGAAGAGAAGGAGTGCGCGCACCTGACTTTTAGCTTAAGACGATTCACGCCAATCGGGAGCTTAAGACGATTCAAACAGATCGGGAGTGCGCGGCACCAGGTCGATGTGCTCGGGTGCGGGCGGCTCCTCGGCGGTGGTGGCGCCTAATTCGCGAATGCGTCGCAGCGACGGATACAGGCGCGATTCAAGCGATCCGACGCATTTGTTATACGACTCGACTGACTTCCCCAGCGAACGGCCGATATCGTTGAAGTGCGTTTGCAGATTGACGATGCGGTCGAACAATTCGGCGGCCAGCTCGCGGATCTGCTCGGCGTTCTCGGCAAGCTGTCCCTGCCGCCAGCCGTAGGCCACGCCTTTCAATATGGCGATGAACGTGGACGGGGTGGCGACCAGAATTTTCAGACGCGCGGCGTCCTCGACCAATGCGGGCTTGTACTCGAGCGCCGCGCTGAAGAAGTGGTCGCCTGGAAGGAACAGAATGACGAATTCGGGCGCAGGCTGAAACTGCTGCCAGTATGTTTTATTGCTGAGCTGGTCGACATGCTTGGCCACCTGCTGGCTGTGCCGCATTAGAGCGTTCTTGCGGTCGGCTTCTGAGGTCGCGGCCATGGCGTCGAGATAAGCGGTGAGCGGCACCTTGGCATCCACGACGATGGTGCGGCCGTCGGGAAGTTTCACGACCATGTCGGGGCGGATGCGGCCGGTTTCGGTTTCGTAGGTTTCCTGCTCGACGAAATCGCAGCGCTCCACCATGCCGGCAAGTTCGGCCACGCGCCGCAGGGTAATTTCGCCCCATCGCCCGCGGACTTGCGGAGCTCGCAGCGCGGTGACGAGCGACGCGGTTTCTTTTTGCAGGTCGAGCTCGGACTGCACCAGCGTCTGGAGCTGTTGCTCGATGCCGCCAAAGGCTCGCTGGCGCGCGGACTCGAGGTCGCGGATCTGCGTCTCGAGCCGGATGAGCGAATCGGCCAGAGGCTTGACCACGGTTTCGACGGCGGTCTGGCGTTGGGTCATGTCGCCAGTCATTTCCACGCGGACGGTCTCGAGCGTGGAGCGCGCGGAGTCGAGAAACGTTTGCTGCGTCGTTCGCAAAGCTGCGTCGGCCAAGGCCTGAAAGGTCTCCGCCATCTTGCCGGCGTTAGGCTGGACCGATGCGAGATTCACTTCGGCGAGCTTGCGGGCGGAATCCAGCTCGACGATGCGGCTACGCATGAACAGCGCGACAAAAATCGCCCCCAGCACGAAGCCCGAGATAAATAAGCTAACACTGAACAGGGTCGTGATTGGCATGCTGACCTCACCTTAGCACGTAGGCAAGCGTGCGTTAGATTAGAAACAAACGGAGGTCACAGGACCATGGACAAACGCGAGGCGCGCAAGGAATTCAAAGCGAGAATAATTCCCAAAGGAGTGTTCGCCTTGCGTTGCATGGGTTCGAAAGACGTGTGGGTCAGCGGTTCCGATCACCTGAATTCAGAGCAGAACGGACTGTGGTTCATGTTGCGCGGCGGGCTGCATTTTACGACCAGAACCTGCAGAGCGCCTGGAACGCCCACGGGGAGCAGGCGTTCGTGTTTGAAGTTGTTGAAAGGCTGGATGACGACATCTCGCCACTGGTGCGCAAAGATATTTTAAAAGAGCGGCAGAATCATTGGGAGAAAGCACCCGTCTAGATACCGCGGTTGCGTGAAGCCGTGTCAGTGCGCCGCCGGTGATTTCGCCAGCAGGAAAATGCCGAGCGCGATAGTCAGGATGGTTACCGGCACGCCGACCCGCGCGTACTCCCAGAAGCCGATCCGAACCTTGTGGCGCGCGCGCTCGAGGACGATCAGGTTCGCCACCGAGCCCAGCACCGTGAGATTGCCGGCGAGTGTCGACGACGTGGCCAGCATCAGCCACGCATGCCGGCCGTCGGGGAGGTGCGGGATGAAGGGGCGGAAAACCAGCACAGCGGGCACATTGCTGACGATGTTCGAGAGCACGGCGGCAAACGCGCTGATCACGCCGGGGCGCTCCAGGTGCAGCCCGGACGCAATCGCATAAAGATCCGCGGACAGCGACGTTTTCTCCACGCCGCGGACTACGATGAACAGGCCGATGAACAACACCAGCAGCGACCAATCGATCTGCGCATAGACGCGCTCCGGCTTCACGCGGCGCGTGACCAGCAACAGAGCGCCGGCCACCAGCGCCACCTTCGACACCGGCCAACCGGCGAAGAAGAAGACGATCATGCCGGCCGCGACGATGGTCGATTTCCAGGCGAGGGCGCGATGTATGCGCACCGGCGGGGGCTCGATCGCGACGCGTAGTGCGGTGCCGAAAAACTCGCGGCTGTAAATCAGCGCAATTATGGCGATCAGGACTAGCAGCCCCACCGCTGCCACCGGAGACAGCGCGGCGGCGAAGTCGCGATAGGGAATGCCGGAGAAACTGCCGATCAGCATATTTTGCGGGTTCCCTGTTATCG
>Ga0070730_10001571_pt1 | contig 21923 bp, 26 predicted proteins | sample Coa_R1_3_FD_66447 | JGI IMG/M metagenome (GOLD analysis project Ga0070730, IMG submission 66447) | Surface soil microbial communities from Centralia Pennsylvania, which are recovering from an underground coalmine fire - Coalmine... | ecosystem: Environmental > Terrestrial > Soil > Unclassified ... | reverse complement strand
CTCTCGGACCGGTCCATACTCCCAGAAGGTTCAGCTTCCCCATCCCCATATTGGAATACGATTACGCTCCCTTACACGGAAACCCCTGTTTCCATCTGTGAAAATGACCGTGTAGTCGCCGCCAAGTCAGACACTGAGTTTGGCTCTCTGCAGGCCGTTGCTTCCATCATGTAAGTCTCTGCCTCCTTGGGATGAGCACTCTTGCTCAGACGATTGCGCGTTGGAGCGCTAACGTAGAGGTGTGCTTCCAGAATCGTCGAGGCGCTCGAAAATCGCTCGCCGCTTTGCAGGGTGGACTTATGGTGAAGCGAAGTACACCAATCCGGGTCATTTGTTTTTGTCTATTGGTTGCTGGAGGGGCATTCTGCCAGAAACCGGCTGACTTGATTCCGGAGTTACAGTTTGGAGGGTCAGGTTCACCCCAGGGGCAGGACGAGGAGATGCCCACATCAGGACACCTTCTGGACGCTCCGTCGGTACAGCCTCCAACACAGGCAAAGGAATTCCGAACGGTCTTCGCAGAGGCACGTTCGCCTTTGACACTTACCGCGGTTGGCGGCAATGCGCGCGTAATCCGCGAAACAGACCTGGACCACGTCAAAGCCGCAAGGCAACTCAGCTATACCGGTCGGATTAAACCGAGCTCTATTGAAGATAGGTCCAGCGCCTTTTTTGGCAGGTACCTGTATCCGTCGGTGCTAAAGCAACGTCTGCGTTATCATCCTTCGACTAGCGGCAGCTTAATGGGCCGGGCCGCATACGCAGTTTCGCACATCTTTATTGTTCGTGATGACGGTGGAAAGGGGCGGCTGAACACCTCGTATTTCCTCGGAGTGCTGACTTCAGTTGCTATCCACACTGCTTACCGGCCATATTGGGCGCGGTCTGCTTCGGCGACGTTCAACAATTTTGGTTCCACGATTGGCAGTGATGCGGGGATCAACCTCTTCCGCGAGTTTCAGCCCGGCCTGCTGCAAATGATGAAAGGCCACACGCCGAGGTTCGTGTCTAGAATCGAAGCTCGCATCACCGACGACCAAACCCGGAGGGACGCAGTCTCCCTCCGGGCAAGATAATGTACTGTCGTTGAGCCTATTCCACCACCGTCGGGCCCGTGTAAAACTACTTTTCGATGCACGCGGAAGCCGAAGATTCTCGACGAGCAGTCGCTTACAGTTCCCCAAAGGTTGTGGCCGAGCGGGGCTCGGAGCCTCTAGTGATCATCAATCGCCCTGAGCCTGAATCCCTTCTGAGCGAACGTCAGATTCTATCGCGAGGCTGTGCAATGTTGACCAGTTTTGCCGCCACATATCGTCGATCATCGTCTTTCGAGGTCTTCCGAGGTTTCACACATGAACTGTGCACCTGATAGTTCACGCTTAGTGCCTTGCACGTAGGTGCGAGGAAGACGCATAGGAGGAAGGTATTCACCATGTCTACGAATCGCAGCACTTGCCATCCCGGCGATGGCATTGAAGCATTGAATCGATTGCCCGAGCTCGCGGAACCTCTGCTGCAAATCGACTTCGAACGAGAGCTGCAGCAACTGCGGCGAGAAGACTCCTGGGAGCGAGAGACTGGGCGGAGTTCCAAAACCCTCGCGAAATATCCAGATTTCCGAATTGTTCTAATTCTGATGAAGAGCGGCACGCGAATGCGCCAACATAGAGCAGAGGGACGGATTTCCATTCAGCAATTGATGGGGCAGGTCCGTATACATTTGGCCGACCGAAAGGTGACTTTGTCGACCGGCAACTTGTTGGTGTTGGACTGCGGTGTATTACACGACGTCGAAGCGCTGGAAGAGAGCGCCTTATTGCTGACGATCTCTTGGCGAAGAGAGAAGAGTGACGCCTCACAATCACTTTCACCCACCGAACTGCATCTCGACGAAGAGGCGGTGTCGCGCATGGATGATGAAGGTGGCGCTCCTGACGCTGCTATGAACCCGCCCGGTGTGGTAAGTAAGTCCCGCCGCTAGACGTGGGTTGGGCCGGATGGATTTGTGGCGCGGCGATTTGTGCACGGGTCAAGGAGGTAGCCATGGCTACCAATGTGGTCTTGGTGGCAGGTCAGGCCAAGCTGATGCGTCGGGAAGAAGTTGCAGAAGGTACGATGGCCTTTCACTTCGAAAAGCCGTCCGGCTTCAAGTTCAATGCGGGACAGTCCGCGGATGTGACACTCATCGAACCACCGGAAACTGATGCCGAGGGGAACACACGCACCTTTTCCATCGCGAGTCCGCCTTTTGAAAACGAGTTAGTTTTCACGACCCGGATGCGCGACACCGCTTTCAAGCGCTCGCTAAAGAAAGTGCCGCTGGCCACGGTAGTTAGAATAGGATCAGCCACGGGGTCCTTCACCCTACACAAGAATCCGGCAAAGCCGGCCGTGTTCCTCGCAGGCGGAATCGGAATTACGCCCTTTCTCAGCATTGTGCGGCAGGCGGATAGAGACCGCCTCCAGCACAAGTTGTATGTTTTCTATTCCAATCGGCGGCCCGAAGACACAGCCTACCTGGGCACTCTGCAAACTTTGACGACGAATCCTTATTTCCACTTGATCTGCACTATGACGGAAATGTTGAAATCCAAAAAAGAATGGAATAGCGAGACGGGTCTGATAGACAAAGAGATGCTGTCCCGGCATTTGGCCATCCTACAAGGACCCATCTACTACATTGCTGGTCCTCCTGCGATGGTGGCGGCTATGCGCGAGATGCTGGTGAGCGCAGGGGTCGAAGAGGATGACACTAGGGCAGAAGAATTTGCCGGCTACTGAGATACCGGAACGCGAGCTGCTGCGGCTGATTCGGCCTGGAGGCCTAGTTGTTGATTGGCACCGGCGGAGAAAAACTATGAACTCACTAAAACAACTCGGAGACTTTGGTCAATCCATCTGGCTGGATTACATTCGTCGCGATCTGATCACAAGCGGTGAGTTCCAGCGACTGGTGGAAGACGATGGAGTGCACGGTGTCACCAGCAATCCAACTATCTTCGACAAAGAAATTGCAGCGGGGACCGACTACGACGATGCATTGCGCTTGCTGCTGGCGGCGGACCCTGATAGCGATGCTCTCACGCTTTTCGAAACGCTAGAAATCGAGGATCTTCAGATGGCAGCGGACATCTTGCGGCCAGTTTACGATCAGACTAAAGGCGCGGATGGCTTCGTCAGCATCGAGGTGTCCCCGCGACTGGCTTATGACACCGCTGGAAGCGTCGCGGAAGCCCAACGTCTCTGGAAAGCCGTAAACCGGCCCAACCTGATGGTGAAGATCCCCTCCACGGCGCCTGGTGTTCAGGCGGTTGAGGTCTTGATCGCTGAGGGAATCAACATCAATATTACCCTGATGTTCTCGCTTGCCCACTACGAGGCCGTGGCACAGGCGTACCTGCGCGGCCTGAAACGAAATTCGAATCCGCACCAAGTCTCGTCGGTGGCCTCTTTCTTTGTCAGCCGCGTGGATACTGAAGTAGATCGAGAACTGGAGGCGATCGGAACTCCAGAGGCATTGTCACTGCGCGGAAAGATAGCGATTGCGAATGCTAGGGTTGTTTATCAGCGCTTTCGCGAGATCTTTCTGGGAGCTCCTTTCGAGGAATTCAGACGTCGTGGGGCGCGGCTCCAGCGTCCATTGTGGGCCAGTACCGGGACCAAGAACCCTGCTTTCTCGGACGTTGTATACGTCGAGGAGTTAATCGGACCACATACCATCAATACCATTCCGCCCGCGACGCTGAACGCATTCCGTGATCACGGCGGCGTACAGGCAACACTCGAAGCGGGAGAGCAAGACGCCGAACAGGCTCTGGCTCGCTTGGCCAAACTGGGTATCGACCTGGGGGTAATCACAGAGAGACTGCTCGCCGATGGCATCATGTCCTTCACGCATTCTTTGGACGAACTGCTGGCCTCGTTGAAAGTGAAACGCAGAGTGCTGCTTGAGAGTCAGGTAGCCGGAAAGGGTGGAATTCGGAGCGCTCGCGTTGCATGACATGCACCGACGTTTCAGAGGAACTGCAGACAGTCCACGTTCACCGCGTGGCGCGGAAGGTCGGTCGAGACTTTCCCGGAATTGCCGCCGTTTGGCATATATGCCATACGCTATTACGTGTGTTCGAGAGCTGATCGATTTGCACAATAAACATTCGACTGGAGTAGATATGACTTCTCAAGTAGTGAACCTACAGGTGACCGCGAGCATACCAATTGACTGCGATTTCTGGTCGGAAGACGACGGATGGAAGGGGCTCTGTAAAAGCTTGTCGATAACCGTCCAAGGCAATAGTTTCGAAGATGCCAAGAAGAACATGGCAACTGAATTACAGGCGCATATCGAAAGAATCCTGCGTGAGCATCCTAAGAGAAGTGCGCGGCGAGTTGCCTGAGCCAGCGCGCAACATTTCTGGGAGTTGGCACTACGTGGGAACCCTTTAGATTCTGATTCGGGAGCGTGTCCTAGTGCAGATTCTGGACTTTCCGTTATGGCTCCGGGCGGCGCATTTCTTCAATTTTCTTCTCCTTTCGCTTCTCGTCCGCAGTGGCCTTGAGATCTTGAGCGCACATCCGAGATTTTACTGGAACGATCACTGCACGCCGGGTAGCGAATGGCTCAAGTTCACCAAGAAACAGAGACCTAAGGACCAACTCTGGACGGCGAGTGACGAGGAAACTTCATTCCCGTCCGCGATTGCCCTGCCGGGCCACGAAAATCTGGGCCTCGGACGGCACTGGCACTTCCTCGCGGATTTCGCGTGGCTGTTGACGGGTTTGGTATACGTGGTGATGCTCTTCGGCACGCCAGAGTGGCGACGACTGATTCCGACTTCCTGGCAGATTGTCCCAGATGCCTGGCATGCCATGCTGAGCTATCTAAGCTTCCACATCGTGGAAACACCGGGAGCATACAACGCATTACAGCAATTAAGCTACGCGGCAGTCATATTCTTGCTCGCGCCGTTCAGCATAGCGACGGGAGTAGCGATGTCCCCAGCGGTTGCCGCTCGTTTCCCGTGGTATATCAAAATCTTTCACGGACGGCAGAGCGCCCGAAGCCTCCATTTCCTCGCTCTTTGTGCGTTCATCGTATTCTTAATTGGACATGTCACGATCGTGGCTCTGCACGGTTTTCGGAGAGAGTTGGCGCTGATTGTTCTGGGCCAGACACGCAATCCACACCTGGCGCTGGCTCTCGTGGTCTGGCTTTCTGGGTTGACGGGCATCGCCGCGATCCACGTCGTGACCACTGTGTGTTCTCGTCGCCGCCCGCGCTTTGTCCAGAAAGCTACCCAGTCGATCACCGATCCGCTGCGCACGCTACTTTTCGGCCATGAAATCTCCGCGCAGCGCTACTTACCGGCGGACATATCGCCTTATTTCTGGGTGAACGGTCGCCCGCCAAAAGAAGAAAGTTATTTGGCGATGGCACGCGACCAATTCGCAAACTACAACCTAAAAATTAGCGGATTGGTTGATAAGCCCCTGTGCCTGACCCTAGCTGGCCTCCGCGCAATGCCGAAACAGGTTCAAATTACCAAGCATTGCTGCATCCAGGGCTGGTCAGGCATTGCAGAGTGGGGCGGCGTATCGCTGCATCACATCGTCGGACTCTGCCATCCGCTTCCAACGGCCCGCTACATCGTTTTCTACGCGTTCGACAACAAATCCACATCGGAGCCACATGCCCAAGGGCCGGGGTACTTCTATGGCACCATTCGCTTGGAGCTGGCGGAAGATCCGCAGACGATTCTTGCCTACGAAATGAACGGCCAACCCTTACCGATTTTGCACGGAGCACCGCTCCGACTTCGAGTCGAAACGCAGCTCGGATTCACCATGGTGAAGTACATTCGCGCCATCGAATTCGTTGGGGACTACAAAACCATTGGCCAGCGCCAAGGCGGCTGGCGAGAGGATTACCAGTATTTCAGCCAGGAGGCGGGGATCTGATTCAAAACGTCGATACCCAGACTGTGTTGACGATTGGCCATTCGACCGCACATGGATAGCCTTTCTCGAACTTCTGTGAGCACACCGAGTAGAGCGTGTCATTGATGTGCGTAGTATCCCGCGTTCACGACACAATCCGCAGTTCAACCAGAAAACCCTGCGCACAAATCTGCGGGCCGCGAGGATCGGCTACGTGTACTTGTGAAAGCTCGGAGGCTTGCGCCACGCGCGACGCGATTCTTCGAACATGGGGTGGCGTAATAGCTCGTTTCGTGGATTTGCCGACTACATGCAGACCTCGGAATTCGGCGCGGGGTTACAGAGGCTGATCAAGTTAGCTGGGCAAAAACGGCGCGCACTGATGTGCGCGGAAGCGGTGCCTTGGCGTTGCCACCGCTCACTCATCGCGGATGCCCCTACTGTGCTCGGAATCCGTGTCGAGGACATCATGAGCAAGACGCGTTCCCAGGTGCACTCACTGACTTCTTTTGGGCGGGTACGACGCAATCGTGTCACATATCCTATTAGCGAGGGCAGCCGTCCTATCGTCACGCGTTCGATCGAAGAGTAGTGGCAAAAGAACGGAGGGATAATGGCTCAGAAAGTTCTTGTGGTCGACGTGGGAGGAACTCATTTGAAGATTTTGGCCAGCGGCCAGCGGACGCCGCGGAAGACCGCTTCGGGACCGAAGATGACGGCCCGGCTAATGTGCAATTGGGTGAAGAAGGCCTCAAGCGACTGGACATATCAAGTTGCTGCGGTCGGGTATCCGGGGCCTGTGGTGCACGGACGACCTGTTCACGAACCATACAATATGAGTACGGGATGGGTGGGATTTGATTATGCAAAGGCGCTCGGTTGTCCCGTGAAAGTAATTAATGACGCCGCCATGCAAGCCATTGGCTCATACCAGGGCGGACGGATGCTTTTTCTTGGACTCGGCACCGGACTTGGTTCGGCGATGATTGTGGATGGCATCGTAGAACCTATGGAACTAGCGCATCTACCCTACAAGAACGGAAAAACATATGAAGACTACCTCGGCTTGAGAGGTCTCGAGCGCATGGGAAAAAAGAAATGGCGCCACTACGTTGCCCGTGTCGTCGAAGAACTCCAGACGGCGTTGAACACGGACTACGTCGTACTGGGAGGCGGAAACGTGAAGAAAATCAAAACACTACCGCCGAAAACACGTTTGGGTGCAAACGGGAATGCATTCATCGGCGGTTACCGCTTGTGGTCAGAGAAACAGAGCCCGGGAAGAAGCGCTTCCGCCAAGTAGGCAAAAACACAACGAAAATCTCAATCAAATTGCCACAGCCACTCACTTGCTGAGAGTGGAAAAGAAAAAATAACGAATGAACCGGGAGCCTTCATGATGATGAAAACGGATCCACAGCAACTTGCGCCCCACATGCAATCGCGAGAGGCTGGGCGCTCTGACGCGTTTGTATTCTTTGGCGCGACGGGAGACTTGGCGTATAAGCAGATTTTCCCCGCTTTGCAACAGATGATCTTGCGCGACAATTTCAATCTGCCAATCGTTGGCGTGGCGAAATCGGGCTGGACGATTGCGCAGTTACAGATGCGAGTGCGTGACAGTCTGGCGCAGCATGGTGGAATCGATGAAAACGGCTACGCTAAGTTAGCTCAATTGCTTCAATACATCGACGGTGACTACCAGGATCCTAAAACCTTTGAAAAATTACACAAGGCTCTGGGAGAAGCGCGCAGTCCACTGCATTATTTGGCGATTCCTCCTGACCTCTTTGGATCCGTTGTACAGTCGTTAGGTAAATCCCAATATGCGATCAATTCACGCGTCATTGTTGAGAAACCGTTCGGGCGAGACCTGGTGTCGGCGCGAAAACTGAATGCGACCCTGCACTCCGCGTTCCCTGAATCCGCGATTTTCCGAATCGATCATTTCCTCGGGAAAGAGGCTGTGGAGGATCTGTATTTCTTTCGGTTTGCCAATACTTTCCTCGAACCGATCTGGAATCGTCACTACGTTGATCATGTACAAATCACCATGGCCGAATCTTTCGGCGTCGCAGGACGCGGTCGGGTATATGACGAGAGTGGCGCCATCCGGGATGTCGTACAAAATCACCTACTACAAGTCGTGGCTCTTCTCGCCATGGAACCCCCAACGGAGCTTACACCCCGAGCCCTGCATGACGAACAATTCAAGGTATTCCGGGCGATCGCGCCGATTGCGGCCGACGATGCAGTTCGGGGTCAATTCGCAGGGTACCGCAATGAAAGCGGTGTGGCGCCTGATTCCCAGGTCGAGACCTATGCGGCGGTTCGCCTGCATCTTGATTCCTGGCGCTGGACAGGTGTTCCGTTTTTGATCAGAGCGGGGAAATGCCTGCCAATGGACGCAACAGAAGTGTTTGTAAGACTGAAGAGTACTCCATTGCGAGAGCAGATTTCTGAGAGCAACTACTTGCGGTTTCGGTTAGGCCCTGATTTTTCCTTGAACTTAGGAGCGCAAGTGAAGCGCCCAGGCCCGCAAATGCTGCCCATGCCAGTAGAGCTTTCCGCCGTCGAGAAAAACAAGACTCAGCAAGAGACTCCGTATGAACGTCTTCTGACGGATGCGATGCAGGGGGACAAATTGCTTTTCGTTCGCGAGGATGTAGTAGAGGCTGCGTGGTCGATTGTCGATCCGATTCTTAACAACGTGGTGCCTCTGTGCACTTACAATCCGGGAACGTGGGGTCCTGAAGAGGCCGATCGCCTCGCTACAGATGTCGGTGGATGGCGCACCCCGAATCCTAAGTCCGCCTAGGTTCGGACGTCTAAACAGCTTTTTTGCCGACTACAAGTCCCCGTGGAAACCTACCTTCGAGGGCTGACAACACGTCGCTCGTGAAGACAGCTGCTGTGCATTTTAGGATTTCTCAGTAAGCTCCCGTCGCATCGTTGACAATCCTGGAGGTTATCGCACGTGGCTATTCGGTGCAGTGGATAGCGGGTCGGGGATATTGAGGCCAGCAAGTGTGTACTCCCCTAAGAAGCGGACCGTAGCAATGGCATCGAAGGAAATGGGGACCCACATACCACCCAGTTCCGCATATTGCAGTGTGATATGAATGCCCTTGATCCAAAGGGAGGGGCTTTTGGCGGGTACTCCTTCAATTCGGCGGATCCGGAAAGTGCTCGCATCTACCCAGATCTGTCCGCGTAAGAGGTATTTATCCTTCCGCTTCGGGACGATCCGCAAAACGTACTCAGGTACGACGCCGAAGTGCTCTTGTCTAAGAAAAACGAAGTCATAATTCGCCCGAGCGATCTCGCTACCAAATCCTTTCTTCGCCGACTCGGTTTCCCGATCCAAAAGCTCGCGCACTATTCTTTCTCCCCTAGAGTTCCCTAGCGCCTGAATGATCTTGTATGTCTTCATGTCGGGAGGAACGAAATTGATCTGCGCCATGACCTCAGACGTGGGTCGCTTATCATAGCCGCGGAACACTTTGTATTCTCGCCTCACCTCATAAGGCCGAGATCGAGCGGGGTCCTGGTGTTGGACTTCCTCCAAGCGTTCCAATATCAGGTTCAGATCGGGGGATTTGATTTCAGCGGTGACCGAAGGAGCTTGTGAGGATGAGGCAAACGTCGTCAAGAAAACGAGAACTGGCAGCCAGAGTCTTGGCATAGCTGTTTTAGTAATTTCTGCTTCCTGATGGTGGACGCTGTGAAGAATTACTTTCTGAGCCGCGTACCGTCGTGTCTCCCGCGATTGGGCAACGGTGTTACGACGTCGAATACCGAGCGGACCTGTCTTAACACACATTCAACGAATACCCTCACTCAATTCCCAACCGAGAGGCTATGCCGCGCTCTGAGCACGCAGGCGACTCTCGTCTCTCTCGTCATAGCCACTCCTCATTCGCGCGACTTTACCAGAATACAGAGAAAGGCAATTTCTCAAGAAATGCCTTTTCGCGCTCGATTATATGGCAATATGTGGTTCGTGGATTCAGCAGCGATCGTTTCGAGATAGCGGCGCCCAGCCGTCAAGGCGCCTACTTCTGCCGACTTGTCCATCACGACGCCAACCGGCGTGGGACCTTCCGCGGCTTTGAATGCGCCTGGGCGAATGGTGACCACCGCGCCTGACGAGAGATCGCACTTCATGGGACACTGCATCCGCAAGGGGCGATGGGGGACTGCTGTAATTAAGATCAAAACTGATGTCAGAGTCCTCTTTATGCGCACCAAAAGTGAAGAGACCGCGCAACCATTCGCAAGCACTGACGCAGGGCACATTCGGACCAACCAAGACTCCGAAAACGTATTTCATCGATTCATTTACGAGTGATTGCCGAAGCCAAGCGATTTGTGAACTCTCTGAAATTGGCCGGCCGCCGCGTCCGGAGTCGATGAGTGCTATGGTGATGTCGCGACCGCTAACCTGTGGCGCAAGAACTTACGCCGAGACTCTCCGCTTCCCCAGATAATCACTGCACCATTTGTCATAACGGTCAGAGCGCCGGGAGATAATTGCGAAAAGTGAGCAATTGTGACCAGTCCCGCCGTCTTCTTGAGACTTATTATTCGGTTGAAAAAGTGGTCCGTTCACGGAAGGGCACACAGTCCCTTGTGGGTGGGGATTGTCAGTGTTGACCATCTCGGTGACGGTCGGACCCTCGCGTCGGCCCCGATCTCTTACCCCGAATGTATAGAAGCGTAGAAGGGAGAAACAAATGAGCATTTGGACAATCTTATTCGTGGTGCTGCTAATAGCTTGGCTTGGGGGCTTTACTGTGTTTCACGTGGCGGGCGGACTGATCCACTTGTTACTGGTACTCGCAGTAATTTCCCTAATTCTGCATTTTGTGATGGGTAGACGGACAACATAAACACAACCCCCTCTAAGAGCCTTTTAATCTCTTTGGGGCAGCCCATAAAGGAGCAACCTAATGACAAAACTAAGTCGCTTGCTATTGTGTGTGGTTCTTGCTGGTCTGACTACGGCGTGGGCAATCGCGCAGGGCTCCGACACAGACGCCAAATCAAAGGGCGAGGTGAGAAGCATCACCGGATGCGTTACTAAGGGCCCTAGTGCGAACGAGTTCCTGTTGACCGCCAGCGACGGCAGCTCGTGGGAAGTGCACAACAACAACGCAATCGATCTGACGAGTCATCTCGGTCACACAATTGAAGCCAAAGGTGTGGTTTCACATTCCAAAATGCACAACATGAAGGAAGACGCGAAAGGCGCAGCGAAGGACTCCGGCATGAAGAACAACAATACCGAGCACGGTCACTTGAAGGTCACCGACGTCCGCATGGTCAGCGAATCCTGTCAACAGTAGGGCTTCGACGCTTTGCGCGTGCGCAACGGGCGGCACGCTGTAATACCGTCCGTTGCCATCAGCCCTACGAACCGACCACTTCGGCGCACGAACCCGATTCACTTCTACCGCCTCGAATCAACGGCGCACTCTGCGCGCCGAAATATATGCCTGATCGGGTTATGAATAAGGCGGTTGCCGGAAGAAATTAAGTTACGTGCGGCGGAAACGTTGCTGCCGCCTTCGACCTCATCGTCCGATAAGGTGCTTAGCAGAATCGCGACTCTGCTCTTCATATTGGTGGCGGGCTTGCTGACGGTGTTCGGCTACTACGCAAACCCTTTTCGCGGCGGCCCATGAACCGTCACGGAGTGGCCAAAATTGAACAGCTTGGAAGGAGATAGTTCTGTCACACTCCGGCTATGACAACGAAGACGATTCCGGAATACCTTGAGGACGAGCGCAAAAAAGATAGAGACGCTCAGCTGCGTACAGAAGAACAGGCCGCTCGCATCCAGCCTCTGAATCATGGCCACCATCGTACTTCGAAACAGCCCAAGCTGGAATTGTTATCTTCGGCTAAAGCGGCACCGACAGCGAGAAAAACTGCGGCAGCAGCTCGGAAAAAGCCACGCACCGGGCGAAAGACGGCGACGAAAACGCACAAGGCGGCTTGACTCAAGCGCCGAAGGCTGTGCAGGGTGACGCGGTTGAATGCTGATGCGCAGCTCCAATAAAAAGTGGCGGAGCGCAAACCCAGCACTCCGCCAGAAATCTAAAGATGGATGGACTCAGGCTGCCGTCTTGCGAGCCTTCCGCTTTGCTGTGGCCTTCGTCTTTTTATCTCGTTTCGCAGCAAGCTCCTCTGCAACGGCTTTCTGAAGTTTTTCAGTATCCACTCGATAGCGTTTGGCGGCGTCCATGAGAACGCCGCCGGGGCTTGCTAAGCCGAGTTTCAACACGGTCTGCTCTTGTTTGTCGCACGAGGCTTCTTTCCATTCTAATCTCCAGCGACACTTTGTGAGTGCCGGGCAATCCTGGGATTCGGTTGGCTCTGAGAGTCAGATACGTGTGCGAGCTGGACCTGCTTGGCGAGGCCGAACACGTTGAGCATCCAGATCCCGTACCAGTTCATGTCTACCTCATACCAGCGTAGACCGTGTCGAGCGGAAGTGGGATGCGCATGATGGTTGTTATGCCAACCTTCGCCAAATGTCAGCAGGGCGACAAACCAGTTATTCGTGGAATCATCTCGCGTGGCAAAACGGCGAGAGCCCCAGAGGTGCGTAGCTGAGTTCACTAACCAGGTGGCGTGCAATCCAGCAACCGTGCGCAAGAAAACTCCCCAGAACAGAAAGGGCAATCCGCCACTGATCAGCAGTAGCAAGCCAAGGGCTGTGATCGGCAGGTAGTGATACTTGGTGATCCATACATGAAATCTGTCATGGGCGAGATCAGGCACGTAGTGGGCCAGCGTGGTTGTGTCGTGGTGTATGGATCTTCCGGTGAGAATCCAGCCCATATGCGACCACCATTTCCCATCACGCGGTGAGTGCGGATCGCCTGCTTGGTCCGTGAACTGATGATGAATACGGTGCGTAGCGACCCAGAAGATGGGTCCGCCTTCGAGAGTCAGGGTGCTGCAGAACGTCAAAAAGTACTCGACCCACTTGGGAGTTCTGTAGCTGCGATGCGTGAGTAGCCGATGATAGCCCATCCCTATACCTAGGCTTCCGGATATCCACCAGAGGCCAATTGCGATGAAGAGAGCTTTCCAGGTAAAGAAAAACAGAGCGGCAATGGCGCCGATATGAAAGGCGACCATAAAAACAGTTGTTACCCAGTTGATGCCACTGTTGGCGGCTAACTCTGTCGGTGGACCCTGGTTTGGCATAAATGGAGTTCCTCCTTCCCAGATTCAGCGCGCCGGATCACTGTCGCGCTATCGAGACCACCGTCGCGTCAAGAATCCTGCAGAAGGTGACCGGCTGCTATGCCCGTGCCAACCGTTAGTGTCGAACTCTCGGGCTACGAAAAACTGTTCAGAATTGATCGTTTTGCAAAGGATTGTGAAGAAGTACTCTCATAGAGTCAGCGATTGAGGAAAGTTGACTGTGAAGAAAACTGGGCCGAGGAGTCTAACAATTCTCGTCGTCGATGTGGGCAGTACGCACGTGAATCTGCTGGTCACAAGCCGGAAGGAAATCCATCACGATCCCGTCCGGTCCCACTATGACTTGCAAAGCGTATGATCCCCAACTTTCTGGCGGCACTGTTCAATCACCGCCACAGCTCCGGCAGGATTCATTTGTAACAACTGAATCAGTTGTCGAAACGAAGCTACCAGGTGTGCCGTAAGTGTGTCGTACGCTTCGGTATCGTGTGCGCTAAAGTGTGCCGTTTCGATATCACAGCAAAACGCTTCCGTGTGGGCTTGGTTATGGGTAAGCCATTGATTTCCATGAGAAAAAGGGAACCCATGTTGCAGGATCGACCTACTCTTTAATCAGTCGGTAATCGCAGTTTCGCCAGGAATATCGCTGGTCCGGTGTACCACCTGTCGGCTAGGTTTTGAGCTCATTTGGCCGGCGAGCGAGCCTGTTGCACCATTTCCACAAGCACTTTCCGAGTTTCAGCCGGATTGCTTACCTCCCTCAAGAAGGCGATACGGGCGCCACGCATGCCCTCAGCGGTTTTCAAGCGGACATGAAAGCCGAGGCGATCGACCGAGGTCATCGTTGCTTCCGTGGAGTCAATGTGCGCAAACCTCCGGGCAAGCATGACCAGCGCTTCGTTGTGGTCGGCGTTCATGTGCTGAATGATTCCGGCCATGGAGTCCGCAAGAGGATCGGGTTGGCTGCGGCCATAATCGGATGCGGATACCCATCCCATCACTCCGAAGCCTCCCACGTAATAAACATTGACGACGTCCATGCGGTAAAAAGAAAAGTCTTCAAAATCTACCCAATATTTGCTGTTGGCATGACGCTCGAGGTAGAGCTTGCGAGCCCCGGCCAACTCGGGCTTCGGTACCGGCAGAACATTCCCTAGCAGTGTTGCCCTCGATGCTCCAAGTGGTTCGCCCTCAGTGTCCTGCTGAGTGACAAGCAGACTAGCATGGGGATCAGCCTGCAGGTTCTGCGTGTGCATGGCCATGGTGCTGATCAGGAAGATGGGACGGCCATGATCGTCGAGCCCATACGGCATCACCGAACCGAAAGGGAATCCTGGATGTTTTCGCGACAAGGTGGAGAGGCTGCCCACACGACCCAAGTACTCCAATGTGTGGGCACACTCGGCGAAGGTGGGCTCGGGAACCGGCGGCACTTCAGTCGCTGGCCCGGGCCCCGCATGTTTTCTGGCTGATGAGCTGGTCATTCGTGGTCTTCTCTCTCCTACGTTTCGTCATCGGGCGGACCCGCCGCGCCAGCGAGGTCCTGAGGCCTAATCTTCTCGACATTGAACTTCGCCACGCGTTCGCGCATTGTTTTCAGAACATCTTCGAGCGGCGGAGGTTCGCCCTTGATCCATCGCAACGGGTTGATGCGCGCTACCACAAACGATCGCAAATACGGACTCACCAGTCCGCGCTCTTTCAACTTCTTGACTACGGCGGCGACCTTTTCCTCGATCGAGCACCATCGTGGCCCGCTTCTCGTGCTGCTTAAGCGCAGAGCGCAATGACTCGTCGCTAAAGTCCTCAAGGCGGCGAAGGATGGGATAGTAAGCGCCACCACCGAAGCGGGTGACCCGTTCGTAGCAGACTCCCAAAGTGACGAGTGCAGCCTGGTCAAGATAGAAGGCAAATCCTGATTCGGGCCGCGAGCCATCCTCGTCGACGTTTGGGGTCCAGAATCCACCACCGGGCGCGAGGACTGCGATGAGCGGGTCGAGAAAATATCCTGTCTTGCTAATAACGTCCGCTAGACGTTTGTGGTGAGTGTCGGAGAGATCGCGTTGAAACGGCGTGGGCTCGACCTTGTCGAAGGGAAGAATGGAAAGTAGCGTGGGATGACCGCCAAGGGGCTCCTTGTACTGACCCACCACACAGCCCCCAGCCTTCTCGACCGCTTCTGCGGCTTCCGCGGCAGATCCTTCTGCCTGCTCTAACCTGCACTGTGCTGGATCGAGGCCCTTGGTACCGGGTTTGGCTTTCCGAAAACGTCGGGCAGGTGCGCGCTTTGCCATCTAGAAACTCTACCGTATTCTGCCTCGGGTTTCCGGGGCTAGGGCCGCTTTTTGATAACTCGGGCATTGTCCTTGGCGAAACGCGCCTGTCCTTATTATGTCGTGGCAAAAGATAGGACCTGTATCTGGTCGTGGCGGTCTCTCGCCGTTGCGTGTACTGTGGAGCAAGCTGTGGAGAAGCGGGAACAATTCATCCGTCTCTTCAGGAGGGCCTGGCCGAGGTTTAGGAAATTGGGATTCATTCACTATAACAGTGGGCTGCAAGTCCACAGCTCACTTCTCAACATCGTTCTGCACGATTAACCGTCACTTCATTCGACCAATTGTTGCTGTTGTGGCCGCAAGCAAAACGTGGCCAAAGCCGGGCCTGTACGCTGCCGTTGACTTCCGCAGTGCGTTCATGTAGCTGTCCATTGCTGAGGCGTATTCTTTAAAACCGGTCAGAATTGAACAGTCATTGAGATTGTTAACAAGTATTTTATCCGGTAGCTGAGTGAACGCTGTCGTCTGTTAGTAGCGGAGAGACAGCCTCACTTTACTGTTGTGTCGATGGAGGTCGAACCGGCAAGGGTTCGGCCTTTTTTGCGGCCTAGCTACCTCTAGCTGTCGAAATCGGCGATAGCGCTCAAAACCCCGAGCCTGCCATCCCAGGGCGTGGATCCGGCGGTATGGCTATGCCTGTCTTACGCGCCCCAGATATGCGCCGGGCTCATTGCGCTTTCGGTACCTTCGCTCACCCTGCGCACCCCGTATGGGGTGTCGTCCAGGCGCTTGCATTTGTGCGCGACGAACTGTTTTTGGATGAAGGCGTGGGCATCCTGAGGTCGGTCTATAGTCACAGGATCCGCCATGAACTCGCGGTTGCAACATTCACACACTCCAAGCACAGGAATATTGTGCTCTCGTTTCACGATTCTAAACTTGCGCTTCGCCATACCTAAAGTTCTCCACAGAGTTGGACCTATTGCGTTCTATTTTCCGCACGGTGATTCGAGAAGGCGGCGATGAAGCCGCCTCCTCGTGCCGAGTGGCTCAGAGTGTCCGCTACGCTAGTACGGCGTGCATTTCGAAGGTCGAGCTAACGACGTCATAGGTGTGAACCTGGGGCGTTCCCTCGATGAATCTTGCAAGGGTCTTCAACACGGTCGGGTAAGTATTGGTGTTGTAGGTATCAGCATCCTTCTTGTTTTCCCACAGACTGATTGTGGTCACATCAACCCCGCCGGGGCCAGCGAGAGTGATTTCATCCTTGAACCCATTCTGTTTACGAAGCAAGGGGAGGACGTCTTTGTCAAATACGCGCGTGTAATCGGAGAGCATATTGGATTTCAGATGGATAGAGATATTGCGTGCAAACATTATCAACCTCCTAAGGTTGTAGTCGCTAAGAGGAGAGAACTTCAGATGGCTGACTTAGTTTCAGGGAACCTGAAAGAGGAGAAGATGCTCACTCGGTTTAACAGGTGCACTTGAGTGGCCCTCGGCGTCGACACGCAACCTGTTGAATCGATTGAGCAGGAAGCAGAGCCGGGGGTTCCATCGAGTACTTTTGGCGGCAAGCAGGCACAAACGGAGCCACCGGCAGTCATTCGTTTTGGATTGTCGGCGAGAAATCCCTGTTACGCGATTTGGCGCATCGCCGGCAGCGCAAGTTGCCGCCAGCGATCGGTTCAAAAATCTGTTAGTCCGCACTCAGGCTAGGCAGCTTTACGGCCTCCGGTCGTGTCGCTCTTGCCCGGGTCGGATTTCGCTTCTTTCGTAAACGAGAGATTTTGGCCTTTCGTCTCCTCCAAGAGTTTTTGTCTCTTCCAGCGGTTGTAAAGAGGAACCCCTCCGCCTATGAGGAGCACAACCACGATAATAGCAACCAACATCCCTGTAGACCGGCCGGTGGAGGCCTTTGTAACAGGTGCTGCCGGGGTACTGGCAGTCTCCGGAGGCGGGCCGGAAGGCGCGGTGGGTACAGCCGCGTCCGCGACGGGTGTGCTGCTAGGCTCCGCGGGTGCAGCCGCGGCAGCGGGCGTTTCCGCAGGCGTTTCTGCGGATTTCTCAGGTCGAGCAGACGGCCGCGCTCGGCGAACGGCGGCAGTCTTTGCCGGAGTGCTCACAGTCGCATCGGGAGCGGCAGCAGCAGCCGGAGGTGTGCTGGCAGTCGCGTCCGGAGCAGCGGCCGGTGCGGCAGTGGCAGAAGGTGCGCTCACAGTCTCGGAAGGTGCGCTGGCACTTCCAGCTGGTGCAGCGGCGGCAGGTGCGACAGCCGTGGCGGCCGCAGGTGTACTGACAGTCTCCGCAGGGACGCTGACCGACGCAGCGGGTGCAGCCGCGGCCGCAGTGCAATGTTCGGAGATCATGTTTAGTTCGGTGACCGCAAGGCTGTTCTCAGCAGCGCCCGCCTTTTGCCCAGTGACGTTTACGTCTTGGCCCACATACGCCTTGAGATCCGAACTGCTGGTAGTGATCTTGAAAATCTTGCCCGTGTTGTCTTCCGCAACGGTGTAGTTACCGTCAGAGCCGCCCAAGCAACCTTTAATGTTGATCTGGTCTGTGTTGCCGCTCGCCGCGGGAGTCTGTGCAAACGCCAGCGCGACCAGCAGGGCCGGTACAACGATCAGCAGGAATACTTTCTTCATGGAATCCTCCGAGAAGTCTCGCCTTGCGGCGGTCTGAATTCCGCTTGGGTTTGATTGTGCTTCCGATTTCTCTGTCGAATTCTTGCGGGAGCGGGGCCCCGGCCGGAGAACTTGGAGCATCCAAGTGAGACTACACACAACCGTACTGCGTAAAGATCTGGCTGTCTGATCCAAACCGCTCACATTCCGACTCTAGCCGTTGTAGACGATGTCGCCCATGAAGCAAATAGACGGAGCATCCCCAACCACAAAAGCTAGGCTGGCCTATCCATACCAACTCACGCGCATTGCGGCGACTATACGGCTCTTTGCTGTAGCGACAAGCCTCTTTCCCAAGGGGTGAGCAATAGGGGACAGATAAACCATTCCACCTCTGGTCTACTAAGTAAATTGTGTACCCGAACATCAATAGACCGTGGGTGGAAGCGTACCTCCGCGCTGCGCTGGAAGTGGATGGTCAGAAAATGCCAGAGCGAATCGTCGCTGCACGTGAGGCTGTCGCCGGGAGATTCAGGGATTTGGAAGGCAACAGCGATCATCATGCGGAGCGGCACGAGATGCAATCGGCACTGGCCGCTCTAACGAGCCTTCAAGATGAAACGCGTATCTGGCCAACGGCGGCGATTACGCACTCAATGACGACTCTGCTGCCCAAGTTGAGACACAAGAATGCAGCAAAGGGCGCTGCCATGACCTATTCAGGAAAGAAAGTATGAGGATATGACCCCGATCGCCAAACATTCCTTACGTGCACTGCGCAAAGCTCCGGCGTAGCCGCCTCTTTCACACCCAGGGGCAACGCCCGAGGTAGACCGGCCCCAAAAGGCCAGCGCTCGTCAAGCCGTCCGCCACCGGTGAGGAACTGAATCGCGGGGATCGCGTGGAGGGTTTGGGCAACTTCGGAAACCCGACGGGGGAGATCGGCACAGTTGAGCGAACGAACGAAAACGATGCAGGGTCAAGTGGGATGATGACGGTCGCGTGAGAATCGGACAACCTTGGCTCAAGCAAGGTTTAGCGTCTGCGATTAGCTACCAATTGGAAGAAGTGGGAAAATGGCTACTCAACTATGCGCGAAATGCAAACAAGCACACCCCGGGGCTGTTTGCGATTACGATGAAAAAGGTGAATGCGCCGACACGATAAGTGAAGAGTTGGAATATGCGGTGTCCGCTGGCAGTTCTCCACCACCTCCTCATCGCATCGGTATCCTGATGTCTCCCGTGGGCCGTTTCCTGCAGTGCAGAGATTGCCAACTAAGCTATACGTTCCCGGACGGAGCAAAATTCGGCGCGATCGCGAAGCAGTTTGAACCTCATTTGTGCCTTTCCCGAATCCGCATTCCGGGCTGGCACACTGATCGCCGCTTCATAATCGTCCGTTACGAGGGCAAAGTTCCGGCGCTGGCGTCTTGCGCGAAGTGTCAGCGGAAGTTCTTCACTCCAACCACACTCGCGCGGGACGCTGTTGGAGCGGAGGAGTACCTTGGGAACAAGTTCGATGCACATAATTGTCAAGCATAAATCGAAGAAAGACACAAGTAGGCTGTTCTAGAATTCAGCAATCTTCGTCCCAAACGCTCGCTCGACCTGGCGTGCGCATTTTCGCGTTCTGCCTAGCAAAACCCCGATTTCACCGATAACCGATCATCCCCGCCAAAATATCATTATGCGTTAGGCGAAAATCTCGTTGACCTTCTGCCTCGTTTGCTGACTGCGCGATCTCTCGTTATACCCGTTTCAGGAATGCGGCGGTAATGACCTGATTTTCCTCGGTCGGATCCATCCAGATAAAGGTGTTCATCTGGCGATCGAGGTGGCCCGTCTCAGCGGAATGCGTTTGATCATCGCCGGCATCATCCAGGACAAAGGTTATTTCCGGGAACAGATCCAACCGCATCTCGACGATCAAAACATCCTTTATATCGGACCGGTGGATGTGAAGGGCAAGAACGAAGTGTTTGCTCGGGCCCGAGCGTTATTGCACCTGAACACCATCCCGGAAAGATTCGGACTTGTGCTCGTCGAAGCCAATGCAGCTGGCGTGCCTGTGATCGCTATGGACCGCGGCTCTTGCCGTGAGGTGATCAAGGACGGGCAGACCGGTTTTCTCGTTGACAGCGTTACTGAAGCAATTCGGGCCGTGGGACGAATTTCTAAGATCGACCGATCGGCTTGCCGCAGCCGAGTTCGACGATATTTTTCGATCGAGAAGCTGGTGGACGGATATGAGCGAGTGTACTCGACGATTCTTGACCTAGAGGCCAAGAGACGCACATGAAAACCGACATTGTCAGGCGATACAGCCACAACCCCATCCTCAGCAAGACCGAGATTCCTTATCCCGTAGAGACTGTTCACAACGCGGCGGTCGTGAAGTACGGGAACGAATACATCATGCTGTTCCGCTCACATCTCCGCACCGGACGGTCCATCATTGGCTTGGCACGCAGTCCTGATGGGTTCCGCTTCACCGCCGATCCACAGCCCTTTCTGACTCCCGAACGGGTCGGCCCTTTTGCCGCCTATGAAGAGTTCGGAGTGGAGGACCCGCGAGTTACCCTGGTGGAGGGAGAGTTCATCATCACCTACAGTGCATATTCGCGAAACGGAGTGCGGATCGCTCTAGCCAAGACAAAGGATTTCAGGCGGGTGGAAAGAGTTTCCTTGATTACGGAGGCAGACTATCGGAATGTAGTGATCTTTCCCGAGAAGTTTAATGGGCTATATGCCCGGCTTGACCGTCCTCATTCTGAAATCGCCCCTTGGTCAATCTGGATTTCCTATTCTCCGGATCTCTGCTATTGGGGCCAATCACAGCTCATCATGAGGCCTGTGCAAATATCATTGGGACGAAATGAAGATCGGTCCGGGCGCGCCGCCGATAAAAACACCCCGGGGATGGCTTTCCATTTATCACGGAGTTTTCAAGACAATGGATGGATCTGTCTATCGTCTGGGAGTTGCTCTTCACGACCTCAGCGATCCTGCAAAGATCATTGGTGTGGGGGACTCGTGGATTTTGCAACCAGAGGATCCTTGGGAGATAACTGGGTATGTTCACAACGTCGTCTTCACCTGTGGCGCCGTTCCGGAGCCTGATGGAACCGTAAAAATCTACTGGGGAGGCGCTGACACCGTCATGTGCATGGGCGAAGCGCATGTCTCCGAACTGGTTGCACTGTGCCTCGATCATGGCAGACCGGCAAAGTGAGCAAGCAACTCAGCCCTGGACAAGATGGCGCGTTACACGCAACTCACCTTCCCGGAAGAGATCCTGAGAAGAAGGACGACTCTCTGCCAAACCTCGTTCCGCTTCGATGCAAGCAACCACATCGTTCACTGTCCTATTGCTGTCCAATAAAGACTTCTTAGAGTTGCTTACAAGCTTTTTCGAGGGCCACCCGCGTCTTGTAAGTTGTTGAAATTCCGTATTCCTGTGGGCTCATAACCCAAAGGTCGGTGGTTCAAATCCACCCCCCGCAACCAACCTAAACCTCCACATAATCAGTAATTCCACAGGTTCCCTCCCGAAACTGAATGAAAACTGAATGAACGATCTGCTAGACTCTCCGAAACAGAGAGTTCGGCTGAGCGTACGGCCGTTTGTCAGTTTCGGCTGTTCGCGTTACAAAAAGCTGCTCTCCAAACTCAGTCTGTGGAGTTCAGTCGATGGGGCCCCATCCGATCGGTTTAGAAGCAGCGGCCAATACCAATCCGCCGGCCTCGCTTTCCACCCATTCCGTTAAAGGATACGCGCGCCACCAAGAATCCTGCTCCAGGAACGGAGAGCCGTATTGGAAGCGGTGTCACTGCATGAAGTACCTCTACGTTTACAGGGAGAA
>Ga0070730_10001568_pt1 | contig 21947 bp, 19 predicted proteins | sample Coa_R1_3_FD_66447 | JGI IMG/M metagenome (GOLD analysis project Ga0070730, IMG submission 66447) | Surface soil microbial communities from Centralia Pennsylvania, which are recovering from an underground coalmine fire - Coalmine... | ecosystem: Environmental > Terrestrial > Soil > Unclassified ... | reverse complement strand
GCTTCCGAAGGCGTGCGGCCGGACGTGCGGCTCGCCGAGGTCGAGCTGTTGCCGCCGCTCTTGGCGCCGGAAAAGATCCTCTGCATCGGCATCAATTACGCCAACCGCGGCCAGGACTATAACGTTACCAACAACCCGAAATATCCGAGCATGTTCTACCGGGCGCCGAACTCGCTGGTCGGCTCGGGGCAAAACCTGGTGCGGCCGAAAATCTCCGAGCAACTCGACTACGAGGGCGAAATCGCCATCATCATCGGCCGCGAATGCAAGCACGTGCCGAAGGACAAGGCGCTGGAAACCATCGCCGGGGTGACGCTCGCCAACGAGGGCACGATCCGCGACTGGACGCGGCACGGCCAGTTCAACGTCACCCAGGGCAAGAACTTCGATGCCACCGGCGGCATCGGCCCGTGGATCGTGACCGATCTCGATGTCGCCAAGCCGCTGCATCTCGTGGTGCGCAAAAACGGCGAGGTGACCCAGGACGACACCACCGCCAGCATGATCTTCTCGTTCGCCGACATCATCGCCTACACGACGTCGTTCATGACGCTCAAGCCGGGCGACGTGATCTGCACCGGCACGCCGATCAAAAAGGTCAAGGCCGATCCGCCGGTCTGGCTGAAGCCCGGCGATACCATCGAGGTCGAGTGTCCGGACATCGGCTTGCTGCGCAATTCCGTGGTGGCGGAGACGTGAACGCGCGGCCCCGCGCCGCCTGCGTCGTCGGTTGGCCGATTGCGCACTCGCGCTCGCCGCTCATTCATAATTACTGGCTCAAGCATTACGGCATCGACGGCGAGTACCGGCGCGAGGCGGTCTCGCCGGAGCAATTTGCCGAGTTCGTGAATTCGCTCGCAGCGCACGGCTATGTGGGTGCCAATGTCACGGTGCCGCACAAGGAGGCGGCGCTTGCGCTGTCGCAGCCCGATGAGCGCGCCCGCGCAGTCGGCGCCGCCAACACGCTGTGGCTCGACGATGGCATTCTCCGCTCGACCAATACCGATGTCGAAGGATTTTTGGACAATCTCGATGCCAGCGCGCCGCAATGGCATCGCGGTCTTGAGAATGCCGTGGTGCTCGGCGCCGGCGGCGCGGCGCACGCCGTGCTCTATGGCCTGATCCGCCGCGGCGTCGGACGGATCGTGATACTCAATCGCACGCGTAGCCGCGCCGAAGTTTTGTGCCGGCGCTTCGGCGGCAGCGTTGAGGTCGGCGACTGGGGCGACGCGGCCGTATTGACCGGTGCCGGCCTCCTGGTGAACGCCACCACGCTCGGCATGGCGGGCCAGCCGGAATTGCCGATCGACGTGGCGCAGTTGCCCGGCCATGCCATCGTCGCCGACCTCGTCTATGTGCCGCTCCTCACGCCGCTCCTGCGCGCGGCGCGCGCGCGCGGGCTCGCCACCGCCGACGGGCTCGGCATGCTCCTGCATCAGGCCGTGCGCGGCTTTGCACTGTGGTTCGGCAAGACGCCGGAGGTAACAGGCGAGCTGCGCGCCTTGGTGGAGGCCGATCTCGGCTCTTCCACAGGTTAGGCGGTCGGAATAACGTAGCTGGTTCCGGGGTTAAGAGATTTGCGCGCCGGACGTGCGACGCAGGCGTAATCGGGAGGATGGTTATGACGACAATGACACGAAGGATGGCGAGCGCGACTGCGGTTGCGCTGCTTTTCGCGGCCTTGCCGGCCGCGGCGCAGGCGCCACAGGTGGTTCGGGTGCGCGCCACGATCGAGAGCGTGAACGGCTCAGTGCTGGACGTGAAAACCAAAGAGGGTACCGCCTACAAGATCCGGCTCGCCGACAACGCGCCGGTGAATCAAATCGTCAAGGCCGCGCTCTCGGATATCAAAGACGGGTCATACATTGCGGTCACGGCTATGCCGCAGCCGGACGGCAGCCAAAAGGCCATCGCAATTTACATCTTCCCGCCTAACGTACATCCGGGCGAAGGTTTTGGCCCGTGGGACTTTCTGCCCGGCAGCACGATGACCAATGCGACCGTCGCCAGCCAGGTCACTGGCACGGACGGTCAAATCTTGACCGTCAAGTACAAGGACGGCGAGAAGAAAGTCATCGTTCAGCAGAATGCCGAGATCACGACGGCCAAAAAGGCCAGCGTTGGCGATCTGAAGGCCGGGCAAAAAATCTTCATCTTCGCCGCGAAGAAGCAGGCGGACGGCACATTGGAAGCGCCGAACGTCTCATTTGGCGATTACGGCGTTTGGCGTTAGCTACGGGTCCTCATCGCGGTCGCGCGACCGGTCGCAACCAAGTGGGATTGGATCGCATATCCAATCGCATCCGCTTGGGTAATGAAGGATGACAAAATGAACAGACTGCTGGCAGGCATTCTTGCCATCGTGTCGCTTGTCGCAATGCCGGTGCTCGCGGAGGCGCAAGCGCCGCAAAGCGGCCCGCCGCCGGTGCGGATCCGCGGCACCATCGAAAAGATCGAGGGCAACACCGTGACGGTGAAGACCCGCGACGGCAAGACCGAAACCCTCAAGCTCGCCGAAAATCCGCGCATCACCGCGATGGTCAAGGCGACGCTCGCCGACATCAAGGTCGGTTCGTTCATCGGCGTCACCGCCATGCCGCAGCCGGACGGCAGCCAGAAGGCGATCGGGCTGCACATCTTCATGGATGCGCAACACGGCGTCGTGCCGCTCCGTTTCGGCCCGTGGGACCGCGAGCCCGGCAGCACCATGACCAATGCGGACGTCACCTCGAAGGTCGAAAGCGTCGACGGGCAGGTCATGATGGTCAAATACGCCGAGGGCGAGAAGAAAGTCATCGTGCCGCCGAACACGCCGGTGGTGAAGTTCGTGCCGGGCAACATGGGCGACGTGAAGCCGGGCGCGCAGATGATCCTGTTCGCCGGCAAGCGCAATGAGGACGGCACCATCGCCGCGCCCGGACTCAATGTCGGCCGCGACGGTGCTGCGCCGCCGATGTAATCGGAGAAGCCGACGCACCTGCGTAACGAATGGAGCTTTGTATGAACAAACAATTGTTTGCGTGCATCTTCGCCGTTGCCGCCATCGCCGCGGCTCCGACTTTTGCGCAGGCGCCCCAGCCGGTTCGCGGCACGATTGAAAAGGTCGATGGCTCCGTCCTTTCCATCAAAGAGAAGGACGGGTCCGTGGTGACGGTGAGATTGACCGACAATGCGCAGGTGTTCGGCGTGGTGCAGGCCAAAGTCGCCGATATTAAAACCGGAGACTTCATCGGCGTCGGCGCCATGCCGCAACCTGACGGCAGTCAGAAGGCCATTCAGGTGACGATCTTCGCGCCGTCGCAACGCGGACTCGGTGAAGGTTTTCGGCCGTGGGATCGTCCCGGCTCGACCATGACCAATGGCTCGGTGGACGCCGTTGTGGAGGGCGTGAACGGCCGGGTGCTCACCGTGAAATACAAGGGCGGCGAGCAGAAAATCGTCATTGCCGAGGATGCCACGATCCGCGCCTACTTGCCCGCCGAAAAGAGCGAGCTCAAGCCGGGCGCTCGCGTGGCCGTCACGCGGCCCGAAAAGGCGCCGGATGGCTCGCTGCAAACGAACCGCATCAACGTCGGGCGCAACGGCGCCGTGCCCTGACGCCGCTCGGGAGCGCATGTTCCGCTGACCGCGTCTGGCACGGCACTTGCCTCCGCATTGGGCACACGCGTGCCTAATGACGGGAGGTTGCCATGACGCGAGCCGAACTCACCGAGAAAATACTCGACATCAAGCGCGACAAAAGCTGGAGCTGGAAACATATCTGCGACGAGATCGGCGGCATGTCGCCGATGCTGATCACCGGCGCGCTGCTCGGCCAGATGAAGCTGACCAAGCCGCAGGTCGCCAAGGCGGCCGAGCTGTTCGGGCTATCCAAGGCTGAGCAGGCGCTGCTCAACGAAACGCCATATCGCGGCACGGCGATGCCGCCGACCGATCCGCTGATCTACCGCTTCTACGAGCTGGTCATGGTCAACGGTCCGGCGCTCAAGGCGCTGATCGAGGAGGAATTCGGCGACGGCATCATGTCGGCCATCGATTTCGACCTGCAGCTCGAACGCCAGCCCGATCCGAAGGGCGACCGGGTCAGGATCACTATGTCGGGCAAATTCCTGCCGTACAAATATTACGGCGCCGCCGGCAATGCCCAGGCGTACGGGTATAAGGAAGAATAATCGCGTGCGTTTCCCGGGCGCAGCGCAGCAAAAGCGCGTTTGCGCACGTCTTCGACGCGCTATGGCGGAGCGAAGTGGTGTGCTGCAGACCCGGGATCGTAACAGACCCGGTGCTTGAGACGATCCCGGATCAGCGGTGCACCGCTTCCGCGCTGCACCGCATCCGGGAAGCACTTTTTTACGACGGCGATATCACATCACCAACGAATCCCGGCCGATGTCGCCAACGCTCTTTGTTCCGGTGAGCGCCATGGTGACGTCGAGCTCGTTCTTGATGATCTCGATGGCGCGGGCGACGCCGGCCTCACCGCCGGCGCCCAGGCCGTAGATGTAGGCGCGGCCGGACATGCAGGAGCGCGCGCCGAGGGCGAGCGCGCGGAACACGTCCTGGCCGGAGCGGATGCCGCCGTCGAACATCACCTCGATATCGGAACCGACCGCGTCGGCGATCTTCGGCAGCATCGAGATCGACGACGGCGCGCCGTCGAGCTGCCGGCCGCCGTGGTTAGAGACAATCAGCGCCGCGGCGCCGGTCTTCACCGCGATGCGCGCGTCCTCGACGTCGAGGATGCCCTTGAGAATGAGCTTGCCGCCCCACAGCCCGGCGACCCACTCAACGTCTTTCCAGTTCAGCGCCGGATCGAATTGCCCCGAGATCCAGGTCGACAGCGAGTTGACGTTCTCCATGCCGGCGACATGGCCGGAAATGTTGCCGAAGGACTTGCGCTTGCCGCGCAGCACGCTCAGCGCCCAGCGCGGCTTGGTAGCGATGTCGAGCAGGGTATCGAGCCGCATCAGTTCCGGCGGCACGGTCATGCCGTTTTTGATGTCCTTGTGACGCTGGCCGAGCACCTGCAGGTCGACGGTGAGAACCAGCGCGCTGCATTTGGCCGCGCGCGCTCGCTCGATCAGCGAGCGGATGAATCCGCGATCCTTCATGACGTAAAGCTGGAACCAGAACGGCTTTTTCACCGCGGCGGCGACGTCCTCGATCGAGCAGATCGACATGGTCGACAGCGTGAACGGAATGCCGGCTTCGTGAGCGGCGCGGCAGGCGAGGATTTCGCCGTCGCCGTGCTGCATGCCGCACAGCCCGATCGGCGCCAGCATCAGCGGCAGCGGTGCCCACTCGCCGAGAATCTGCGTCTTGGTGCTGCGCGCGGCAACGTCGACCAGGATGCGCTGGCGCAGCTTGATGCGGTGCAGTTCGGCGCTGTTGGCGCGCAGCGTTTCCTCGGCATAGGCGCCGCCGTCGGCATATTCGAAGAAGGCGCGAGGCACTTTGCGGCGCGCGGTCTGCCGCAAATCCTCGATGCAGGTCATGGTTTTCATGGCGGGTTCCCCCAAGCTCTCGCTCACGGCTTGATAGCACAAAGCCGGGACGGGTTCCGGCCGTCGCGGAACCGAGGAACGCCGCGGGCCGCCGGCCGTTGTCTTTGGGCCCTTAGGGGCGGCTTCGAATTGGCGCGGGCCGCGCCCCGTTTCAAAAGCACAGGAACCGAACATGATCGACTCACCGCACCGGCCGGACTCCCACTCGCCTCGCGGCGAGCATCCCGAGAACCAGCCGCACCGCGAAGACCGCAAGGAGCGCCAGGAGAAACGCAAAAAGGCGCTCGACGATGCGCTCGACCGCGGCCTCCAAGACAGCTTTCCCGGCTCCGATCCGGTCGCGGTGACGCAGCCGCCGCCGAGCGCGCGCGACAAGAACAAGCCGTAAGGTTCATGCCGGCCGCGGGATACGCCCGGCCGGCAAGCCGTTGACGCGCATGCGCTTTCTCTGATCTATACTGAATGAAACGTTAGCCAATGCAGTAAGATTACTGCATCTTTTTACAGCATCAGTCCGGGAAAAAAGGTTAGTATCCGCTTCCGGCTGGCGGGGCGGCGGGGCATCCGAGAATGGTTCGTAAGTATTTCGGCACCGATGGCATTCGCGGCCGCGCCAACGGCGTGATCACGCCGGAACTGGCGCTCAAGACCGGGCAAGCCACCGGACTGGTGTTCCGGCGCGGCGACCACCGCCATCGCGTGGTGATCGGCAAGGACACCCGGCTGTCCGGCTACATGATCGAGACCGCTTTAGTCTCGGGCTTCACCTCGGTCGGCATGGACGTGCTCTTACTCGGTCCAATGCCGACGCCGTCGGTTGCCATGCTGACCCGCTCGATGCGCGCCGATCTCGGCGTCATGATCTCGGCCTCGCACAATCCGTTCGACGACAACGGCATCAAACTGTTCGGCCCGGACGGCTACAAGCTGTCCGACGAGGCCGAGCGCGCGATCGAAGCGCTGATCGATTCCGATCTGACCAAGCGGCTGGCCGGCAGCCGCGACCTCGGCCGCGCCAAGCGCATCGACGGCGTGCACGACCGCTACATCGAGTTCGCCAAGCGCACCTTGCCGCGCAACCTGTCGCTCGAGGGCTTGCGCGTCGTCATCGATTGCGCCAACGGCGCCGCCTACCGGGTGGCGCCCGCCGCGCTGTGGGAGCTCGGCGCCGACGTCATACCGATGGGCGTCGAACCGGACGGTTTCAACATCAATCACGAATGCGGCTCGACCGCGCCCGAAGCATTCTGCCGCAAGGTCCGCGAAATGCGCGCCGACATCGGCATCGCGCTCGACGGCGACGCCGACCGCGTGCTGATCGCCGACGAGCGCGGCCACCTGATCGACGGCGACCAGGTTCTGGCGGTGATCGCCGAAAGCTGGCGCGACGACGGCCGGCTCGCCAAGCCGGGCATCGTCGGCACGGTGATGTCGAATCTGGGCCTCGAGCGGCACCTGCGCAGTATCGGCCTCGAACTCATTCGCACCCCGGTCGGCGACCGCTACGTGCTCGAGCACATGCGCGAGCACGGCTACAACGTCGGCGGCGAGCAGTCCGGCCACATCATCATGTCCGACTACACCACCACCGGCGACGGTTTTGTCGCCGCGCTCCAAGTGCTCGCGGTGGTGCAGAAGCAGGGCAAGCCGGTGTCGCAGGTCTGCCACCGCTTCGATGCGCTGCCGCAGGTGCTCAAGAACGTGCGCTACAAGAGCGGCAAGCCGCTCGAGCACGCCAACGTGCGCTCCGCCATCGCCAGCGCCGAACAGCGCCTCAACGGCCACGGCCGGCTCCTTGTGCGGCCGTCCGGCACCGAGCCGGTCATCCGCGTCATGGGCGAGGGCGACGACAAGGCGATGATCGAGGAGATCGTCGACGGCATCGTCGACGCGCTCACCGCAAGCGCGGTGTGACGTTCGGCGATCAACAAACCGCCGCGGCCCTCACACATTCAGCCGATGCATCTGCTCGACCGGATAGCGCGTGCCCGATGCGGCGCCGGGCGGCGCCAAGTGATCGATTTCGGCGAGGTCGTCGGCGCTGAGCACGATGTCGGCGGCGCCGATGTTTTCTTCGAGGTGCCGGCGCGATTTTGCGCCCGGGATCGGCACGACGAACAAGCCGCTGCGCGCGCCCTGGGCCATCGGCCAGGCGATGGCGAGCTGGGCCAGCGTCGCGTTCTTGCGGCGCGCCAGCGCTTCGAGCGCGGCGCGCAGGGCGAGATTGCGCTCGACGTGCTCGGCATGAAAACGCGGCAGCCGGACGCGAATGTCGTCCGCTTTCATGCCGTCGAGCTTCGGCAGTTCGGCGCTGAGCATGCCGCGACCGAGCACCGCGTAGGCCATCAGCGCCGTGTCGAGCTCCTTGCAGGCGCCGGTCTGACCCTGAGTCTCGGCGTCGCGTGAGAACAGCGAATACTCCATTTGCAGGCAAGCGAGCGGATGCACGGCGCTGCCGCGCCGCAGCGATTCCGCCGAGCACTCCGACAGCGAGATGAAGCGGGTCTTGCCTTCCTTGACCAGTGCCGCCATCGCGCCGACGCTTTCCTCGACCGGCACGTTCGGATCGACCCGCGACATGCAGAACACGTCGAGCGTCTCGATGCCAAGATTCCGCAGGCTCTGCTCGCAGGTCTGGCGCAGATAGCGCGGATCGCCGCCGCCGCGCACGCCGCCGGGCGCGCCGTCGCGCGGGCTGCCGCTCTTGGAGTGGATGACGGCTTCGTGCCCCCGGCCGAGCAGCGCCTGGCCGATGAGCCGGTGATTATGGCCCTGGCCGTAGCTCGCCGAGGTGTCAAAAAAATTCACGCCGAGATCGAGGGCGCGGTGGATGGTGGCGATCGATTCGGCATCATCGGCCGGCCCGTAGACGCCGGACATGCCGTAGCAGCCCAGCCCTATAGCTGAGACCATGAGATCGGTGTGGCCGAATCTGCGGCGCTGCATCGATGAGCTGCCTCGTTTGAACGTCGTGCCGAAAACGGCAATCCGCCGCGCCCAGATCCGGCTCGCGCTTGTGAGGGGGTATTTCAATTTGGCTGCCCCTGCAATGTGTTCGATTGGCACATGGTCCGAAAAAAATTTCGGGCTATTCAACAGTCGAAGGCACAAATCCGTCGTTGTTGCGCCAATGCGACCAACCTTGTTAGCTTTGCTCCGGTTCGGAGTTGTCGCGATGCAGATCGAGTATTTTCGTCAACCGACGCCGCATGCGTTCATTTCCGAACTCGTGGCGCCCGAAATCTATGCGCGCATCCGCTTTCCGGACATTCCGCCGCGTCCGATGGGCCGCATTGGCCGCGACGTCTATTACGGCGAACCCGAATGGTCGCAGATCATGGCGCAACCCGGATGGGGCGAATTCGCAGACGCCTATATGAACGAAGCCTTTGTGCGGCGCATCGTCGGCATGTTTGCCTCCGATATCCGCGATCATGGCTGCGCCATCGACCCCGACAAGATCTATCTGGCGCAGCGCGCGGAAAGCCGCCAAGAGACCGAATCGTCGCATCCGCTTCGATCTGCAGGCGATCGACGCGAGCTACGGCAAATCGGTCCATTGCGATCACCTGCGCCGCCTGATCGGCGGCGTCCTGTTCATGACCAGCGCCGAGGACGAGGCGCTCGACGGCGGTGAATTCGCGCTTTACTCGGATCTCGCGTTCAACAACGACCGCAAATGCCACCAGCCGCGTATCGAGAAGACATTCACCTTCCGGCACAATCAGGGTGTGCTTTTTCTCAACAGTAATCGGGGCTTTCACGGCCCGACGCCGATCCGCAGCATGGCCGGTCTGCGCAGGTGGATTTATTTCTCGATTTCGAGCCGCAGCAACGTCTGGAAGGTAGCGCCGTATCGCGCGTAGCCTTCTGGTTCGCCGATACTACGCTACGGTCGCATTTGCGCCGCGGAAAAATTCCGTGATCCGGCCACTGAGTTGCACGCGGTGCTGCAGATAGCGCGTTGGGTTCGGTGGCGGTTCGTTAACGTCGTAGTCTGTCTTGAGGGCGCAGAATTCCTCCGCTTTGCAATGATGCACAAGATTGGCCAGACCTGAAAAGCGGTATTGGTCCGGGGCAACATCGATGAGTAGGACCGGGGTTTTGAATGCGAGGCACGGCATTGCGGCGTGCAGACGCGTTGTGATGACGCAGCCGGCGCGGGCATAGAGGTCGAGCAATTGCTGCGCTCTCTGCGTCCTTGCCTGGATGTCGAAACGTTCGAAATCATTGTGGAACGTCACTACCACGCGCTTGGTCGTGAGCGATGGAATAATCCGTATGATTTCATCCGGCACGTCGTTCAAAACCAAAAGGTCATGGTCCCTCGGCAGATTTGGGCGTTGCAGAGCCAGTGACAGACATCCCGAAAAATAACTGTCGATCCCCGAACGCTGCAGAAACTCCAGCGTGCTGAAATCGCGCGCTCCAACTGGACCATGTTGTTTCAGGTATTGCCGCACAGAGTCTTGCGCAAATACGTCGACAGGCCGCAACCCGGACCACATCCCGGGCGTTTGCGAAACATGAAACGAGATCAGCAGCGGGCGGATGGAGCTTGACGGCGGCCAGCGCTCTGGGCGATGACAGAACCAGCCGTTCAATATCAATCGCACTTCCTGGTCTGGCGCCGGCGCGAAGGCATCGAGCGCCTCGCGATCGATGTAATAGTCGATTGCCGGCAGAAACTGTCGCGCGGCAATGCTTTGGATTTCGTCGCCGAGATTGATGGTGTCGTTGTAGGCGAGCAGGCCAAACCGGTTTTGCGGGTGCGGCGGCTTGCGCTCGTTGACGTTGCGAGCGCCAACGTATCGATCGATACACGACTGGGCTACGGCAAAGCGCCCGATCAAACGGTCGACATAGCGCCGGATGCGGGGCTGATCCGTGCGATAAAGCGCGACGGTCGCATTGACGTTGCGCTGCCAGTCGAACCGTTCGGCAACGAAGCGACGGCTATGCTTGGCGGCCCGTCGCGGCCAGCTGGCGTCGTTCAAGATGCGCAACGCCGCATCGGCCAGCTGTGCGGGGCTGCGACCAGCAGCGACAAGACCGGTAACTCCGTCGATCATGGCGTCCCTGATGCCGCCGACGTCAGGCGCGACGACCGGGACGCCCGCGGCCTGGGCCTCGATCAGCGCGTTGGGTGTGCCTTCAAATCGCGAGGTCATCAAAAACACGTTCATGCAGGCAAAGATCTCGCCAATATCGATCGATGGGCCAGGCAGGACAAACCGATCCGACAAACCCAGTTGTTTGGCTCGATTCGCGATCCACTCCGCCAGCGCGCCATACCCGGCAAGCACGAAATAAACGCGCGGACAGGCAGCGGCGACGATCGCGGCTGTTTCGAGCCAGAGATCGGGATCTTTCTCCGGCGCAAACCGCATGATTGCGCCGACCGTCGGTGCGTCGGGCGGAATGCCGTAGCGCTGACGGCAATCCATCGCCGCACTGTCATTGCGAATCTGCATGATGTCGGGAACGAAACTGTGGCCGGCGAGACCGACCGTACCCGGCGGCATGTCCAGCCATTGTTCCAGGCTACGGATTCCCGCGGCGCTATCGATGAGCAACCGGACGTTCGGATAACGGAGCAGCGAACGATAGGCGTCGCGATAGAGAGCCGACCCGGGCAGCTCGAGCTGGTTTGCCGGAACGTTGACCAGCTGCAGCACGATGCGCCCGATACCGAGGGCCGCCGCGACGTGACCCCCGATCACGCTCGAAGGTTCCGACCAGCAATGCACGACGTCCGGCTTGAACCGCCTGATGACCTCTTCCAGGGCCAGACCCAGCCGGACAACGCTGAGGTGCTCGAGGATCGGCGCGAATGGCGCCCAAGCCGTGGCGATAATCGCCGGCGCCCCGCGCCGGGCTCATGTCGCCGAATTCGCCGGCGCAGGTCGACTTGACCCCAAGCGCCGCAAATTCGGCCTCGAAGCTGATGTCGCCGGCCGGGACCGCGGAGAGCGTGAAAATCTCGATCACGTAACCGCGCTGCAGCAGGCCGCGAACGGTCGCCAGCAATTGCCGCTCGCAGCCGCCGCGCGCAATCACGGACGTGACCATGAGAACGCGTTTGCTGCGAGGAAAAAAGGACAGACTCGACATGCGCCAGCCGCTTTACGCCGTAAGCGTCAGCATGCCGAGGGCGGCTGCGGCAGGCAAGATCATCGGTCGTCTTGCCTTCGCTCGACAATTTTTCGAGCGCGAATGCCAGTTTCGTAACGATAAATTGATTTTCGCTTTGGCGCTAAGCCGACCGTTTCTGTCGGGTCCGCGTGCGTAGCTCTGGTTTGTGAGCTGCGCGCAATGTCAGCGGGCTGCGCCTCGTCAATCGAGGTCGGTCCAGGACCATTATGGCAAGCATTGCAACACGGATGCCCATCGCCGGGTTGCAGAATCGGTTGCGGGAACGGCGAACAGATTACAAACCCAATCGATCTTGTCCGGCTTCTCGACCGGATGGCCACAAGGAATTTTTTGTCCGCAATAATCGTTGACGTAATTGTCACTTGGCCGACATTGCTGTCGATTTGCGACAGCCGGCTTGTGAGGGGAGAACGGATGCTGAAAAGCTAAGACGGGGGGCGTCGCCCACATACGCCCGTATCAGTCCCGCGCCTTCAAGAACTGCGCGAAGGCCTTCAGCGTTGTTTCCGACACATGGTGCTCGATGCCTTCGGCATCCGCTTCGGCGGCTTCGCTCGGCACGCCGAGCGCCTGCAATACATCGACGACGAGACGGTGGCGCACGCGCACGCGATCGGCGAGCGCGCGACCCTTGTCGGTGAGGAACACGCCGCGATAGGGCCGCGCCGTGGCGAGGCCGGCGCGCTTTAATCGGGAAATGCTCTTGATCGCGGTCGCGTGCGAGACGCCGAGCCGGCGTGCGATGTCGGTCGGTCGCGCCTCGCCTTCGCTGGCCAACAGGTCGGCGATCAGCTCGGCGTAATCCTCCACCAGCGCCGTCGACTGCGCCGACCGCGTCTTGCCGAAGCGGCGCGCCTGGGTGCCCTCCGCGGGCAGCTTCGCGCTGGCTGACGGGTCGGCATCCGATGCGGCGGGGCTGCGGGCCATGGCTTGAGCCGGGACCATATTCGGTTTGGTGTGTCAAAATGTAACCGAGGCCACAATTTAAAGCAATTGACGCAGCCGCGCCGCGGACCTATAGTAACCGAGGCTACATTTTGGTGTGAGTGCTGCATCGATGTTCCGCGCCGCCGACCACGAGCCGGTCATGCACCAGAGCCGCACCGCCGTCGCCTCGCTCTCGGAGCGCACCGTGGCGACCGGGCGCGCCGTGCTGGCCGGCGAGCGCCGCGGCCTGCGCGCCTCGCTGGCGTTCGCCGGGCCGGCGGTCGTCGCCTCGATCGCCTACATGGACCCCGGCAACTTCGCCACCAACATCCAGGCCGGGGCCAAATATGGCTACGCGCTGCTCTGGGTCGTGCTGCTCGCCAACCTGATCGCCATGCTGTTCCAGGCGCTGTCGGCCAAGCTCGGCATTGTCACCGGACGCAATCTCGCCGAGCTGTGCCGCGAGCAGTTTCCGCGGCCGGTCGTCTTCGCCATGTGGGTGGCCAGCGAAATCGCCGCCATGGCCACCGACCTGGCCGAGTTTCTCGGCGGCGCTATCGGGCTGTCGCTGTTGTTTCAGATGCCGTTGTTCGCCGGCATGGCGGTGACCGCCGCCATTACCTATGCGCTGTTGATGTTCGAGCGCTACGGCTTCCGGCCGCTCGAACTGATCATCGGCGGCATGGTCGGCGTGATCGCGCTTTGTTATCTGATTGAAATGGTCGTGGCGCCGGTCGACTGGGTTGCCGCGGGCTTCCACACCTTCGTGCCGCAGATTGCCGATGCGCAAGCGTTGTTGCTCGCGGTCGGCATCATCGGCGCCACCGTGATGCCGCACGCGGTCTATCTGCATTCCGGGCTCACCCAGGCGCGCATGCCGGTGCGCAACGACGCCGAGCGGCAGCGCGTGCTGCGTTACTCCAACCGCGAAGTGATCATCGCGCTCATGATCGCCGGTCTGGCCAACATGGCCATGGTGATGATGGCGTCGAGCGCGTTCCACGCCGGCCATCCGGAAGTGGCCGAGATCGAAACCGCCTATCACACGCTCACGCCGCTGCTTGGCATCGGCGCCGCCGGCGTGTTTTTGCTCTCCCTGATCGCCTCGGGAGTTTCGAGCTCCACGGTCGGCACCATGGCCGGGCAGATGATCATGCAGAGCTTCGTCAACTTTCGCATTCCGGTCTGGCTGCGCCGCGCCGTGACCATGGTGCCGGCCTTCGTGGTGGTCGCCGCCGGCGTCAACGCCACCAAGGCGCTGGTGATCAGTCAGGTCGTGCTGTCGATCGCGCTGCCGCTGCCGATGATTTCGCTGCTGATGTTCACGCGCCGGGCGGACATCATGGGGCGGTTCGTCAACGGCCGGCTGACGCAGCTCGCGGCGGTGGTCGGCGCCGCGATCGTGCTATTGCTCAATGCATTTTTGATTTTGCAGCTGATCGGGGTGCCGTTCCCTGGCTTTGCCGCGGCCGGTTAGTTCGATCAAACAAAACCCAGCGGGTTCGCCGCTGGGCAACAGAAAAAATCCCGCAAACTGGTCCGCTTGTGCGGACCAGCCCGTTTGCTTCGCGATGGCGCCCCGTGGCGAGATGGGCGCGCCGCTGACCTATCAGGCGGTCTTCAGATTCTCGGCGGCGGATTTGCCGGTCTTGCGGTCGGTCACGATCTCGAAGGACACGCGTTGTCCTTCACGGAGTTCGCGTAAGCCGGCGCGCTCGACGGCGCTGATATGGACGAACACGTCCTTGCCGCCGCCCTCGGGCTGGATGAAGCCGTAGCCTTTCTGTGTGTTGAACCACTTAACGGTTCCGCTATTCACGAGACACCTCTCCTGGTAGGCACGTCGATATGAGCCGGGCGCGAACGCTCGACTCGGTTAGCTCGAGATTTTGGTGAAGGATCGTCGGTCAGCCGCGTTGTCGTCGCTGAGTAATCAAATCTTTCGGCCCGAAAGCTCGAAGCTCCTATCTAGCGGCAACCGCGCCTTCGCGCAAGACTTCGCGCAAGACCTGGCAAGAGGCCGGCAGGCCGGTGACGCTGCAGGTTGAATGAAATGCTACCGGCACGATGAAAATTGCGCGGATTTGTTGATTGGCGCCGCTTTCGCAAAACGATCCACCCGGCGCTGTCGCATTTCTGACACAAAAGGTCTGAATTCGCCAGCCGCGCTGGCGGCTAAAACGGGTCAGCTCAAGCGGTCCCAGCCGAGATCGGGCGCGAATCGCGGTCCGTATTGTTGGGCGAGCCGGGCCAGTGCCTGGCGCACGTCGGCGATGCCGCGCGTGCGGGCGTAATGCATCGGGCCGCCGCGGAACGGCGCGAAGCCGGTGGCGAAGATCATGGCGCCGTCGAGTACAGATTCGTCGGCCACGACCCCTTCGCGCAGGCAAGCCACGCAGGCGTCGATCATCGGCAGGATCAGCCGGTCGGTGGCGTCGGCCGGCGCCGCTACGTCGTCGTGCGATTTGACGGCATGGCCGTTCTTCCAGTCATAAAGTCCCTTGCCGCTCTTCTTGCCGAGCTCGCCCTTGGCGACCTTGTCCTTCAGCCATTGCGGCGCATCGGGCATGTCGCGGTGCAGGCCGCCGCGCAGCGTCTCGGCGACATGCAGGCAGACGTCGAGACCGACCTCGTCGGCCAGCTCGATCGGCCCCATCGGCATGCCGAAATCCGTGGCGGCCTTGTCGATCGCTTCCTTCTTGGTGCCGGCATCGAGCATGACCAGCGCTTCGAGCAGATAGGGGGTGAGCGCGCGGTTGACCAAAAATCCCGGTGCGCTTTTCACCGGCGCCGGCAGCCGGTCGATGCCGCCGAGGAAGGCGCACGCCTCGGCGAGCACTTCGGGCGCGGCCTGATCGTGGCCGACCACTTCGACAAGCTGCATGCGCGACACCGGATTGAAGAAATGAATGCCGACAAAGCGCTGCGGCCGCGCCAGATTTTGGCGCAAATCTTCGAGCGGAATGCTCGATGTATTCGTAGCCAGGATCGCACCGGGCTTCATTTTCGATTCGACCGCGGCGAAGATCTTGCGCTTGAGCTCGAGATTTTCCGGCACCGCCTCGATGATGAGATCGGCATTGGCGGCGCCGTCGCCGCGCAGGTCGGGAATCAGGCGATCGAGGGCGTCGCGTACCCGCCGCCGGTCGGCGCGGCCGATTTTTCCGTAAAGCGCGGCGGCGCGTTTGACGGCGCCGCCGAGCGCGCTGCGGTTGGTGTCGGCGAGCGTGACCAAAAGCCCCTGCCAGGCGCACCACGCGGCAATGTCGCCGCCCATGGTGCCGGCGCCGATGACATGAACGCGCCGGCCTTGCCACGCGCCGCCGGCGAGCTTTTTCAAATTCTCGCGCAGGAAGAACACACGCACCAGATTTTGCGCGGTGTCCCCGACCAATAGCCGGGCAAAGGACGTAATCTCGGCCTGCTGCATGGCCTCGGCGTCGCCGCCGTGCTCGACCCACGCATCGATCAACGCATAAGGCGCCGGATAGTGCGCGCGGGGCGCGCGCTTAGCGGCTTCGCTGCGCATGCGCGGTGCCAAGAGCTGGCGCGCCGGCTTGCCGTTGAGCAGCCATCCGGCGAGGCCTTGCTTGGCGCGGCGCAGGTCGCCGTCGACAGCGGCCCGGACGGCGGCGCGCACATGGCGTTCCTGGGTGACGGCATCGACGAGGCCGAGGCGGCGCGCGGGTCGCGCACGCTCGATGCGGCCGGTCAACATCATGGTCATGGCGGCGATCGGATTGATCAGGCGCGGCAGCCGCACCGTGCCGCCGAGGCCGGGATGCAGGCCGAGCAGCACCTCGGGAAAACCGAAGCTCGCGTCCTCGATGGCGATCCGCCAATCGCAGGCCAGCGCCAGTTCGAGGCCGCCGCCGAGGCAATAGCCATGGATGACGGCGATGGTGACGGCCGGCAGGCGGTCGAGCCGGTCGAACACCGCGTGGCCGCGCTTGAGCAGCATTTCCAGTTCGGCGACGTCGCTGACGCCGCGAAACTGCGCGATGTCCGCGCCGGCGACAAAACCGGCCGGCTTGGCCGAGCGGATGACGACGCCGCGCGGGGAATCGCGTTCGAGCTTGCCAACGACGTCGTTGAGCTCGGCCAGCACGTCTTCGGACAAGGTGTTGGCGCCGGCGTCTTTCTTGTCGAACAACAGCCAGACGATGCCGTCCGGATCGGTGCGCATGCGCCAATGCGTCCACGGGTCGGTTTCCTGGGGTGTTTCGTCGACCGCGAACGGACCGAGCTCGAGATTACGCTTGCCGAGTATGGCGAGGGCCGGTTTGGCTGCGGGTGTGGTGGTCATGGTGTCGGGCATGGCCGCGCCGTCCGTCAAACCGTTTCGATCAGCATGGCGCCGCCCTGGCCGCCGCCGATGCACTCGGTGGCGATGCCGCGGCGCTTGCCGAGACGTTTCATGGCATTGACCAGGTGCAGCACGATGCGGTTGCCGCTGGCGCCGACCGGATGGCCGACGCCGATGGCGCCGCCGTCGACGTTGAGCCGCTCGCGCGGGATGCGGCCGGCGGCGCCGGCAAGCCCGAGCGCGTCGCGGCAGAATTCATCATCCTGCCAGGCGGCAAGGCAGCCGAGCACCTGCGCGGCAAAGGCTTCGTTGAGCTCCCACAATTCGATGTCGTCGAGTGCAAGGCCGTGGCGCCGCAACAGCGCGGTCGAGCAATAGACCGGGCCCAATCCCATGACGGCGGGATCAAGCGCCGACCATTCGCTGTCGACGATCACCGCTCGCGGCGTGAGCTTGTGCCGGGCGACGGCGTCCTCGGAGGCGAGAATGACCCAGGAGGCGCCGTCGGTGATCTGCGAGCTGTTGCCGGCGGTCACCTTGCCCCACGGCCGCTCGAACGCCGGCTTGAGCTTGGCGAGCGCATCGGCGCTCGAGTCGGGCCGCACGCCGTCGTCATGGTCGTACACTGTGCCGTCGCGCGCGAACGCCGGCTCGATCTCGTCGGCGAAAAAATTTTCGCGCTGCGCCGCCGCCAAGCGCTGCTGGCTCTCGGCGGCATATTGATCGGCCTCGCGGTGCGTGACGTGAAACAGATGACCGACCAGTTCGGCGGTCTGGCCCATGTTGAGATCGGTGATCGGGTCGGTGAGGCCGCGCTCGAGCCCGATCACCGGCTTGAAGAAAGCCGGGCGGAAGCCGAGCAGCGCCGCCAGCCGCGCGCCGATGTTGCGCGCGCCAAACAGCCGCGCATACCAGTTCACCGCGGTGCGGTTGAAGACGAGCGGCGCATGGCTCAAGGCTTCGGCGCCGCCGGCGAGAATGAGATCGGCCGCGCCGTCGCGGATATAACGGTAGCCGGTGTCGATCGACTGCATGCCGGAGCCGCAATTGATCTGCACCGTGAAGGCGACCATGGCCTCGCCCATGCCGAGGCGAAGCGCCGCAACGCGAGCCGGGTTCATTTCGTCGGCGATGACGTTGACGCAGCCGAGGATCGCCAGATCGAAGGCGTCGGGCGCGAACGGCTGGCGAAGGAGCAGCGGCCGTCCGCATTGCACGGCGAGATCGACCGGCGTGAACGGTCCGGGCCGGCCGCGCGCCTTGACGAACGGCGTGCGGCTGCCGTCGACGATATAGACCGGCCGCCTCACTCCGCCGCGGCCGGCGGGAAGCGCAGTGGGATTTCGTCCGCCGTCGCTTCCCGCTTCGCCTGCAATGTCGGTAATGACACGTCTCCTTCGTGCGCGGCGCCGCGGCCGGTCAGTTCCTCGGGCGCGAAATCATCGACGGCGATCGCCGCCGCCACCGCATCGGCCGCTTGTTTCAGCTGCGCGGCTTCCTCGTCGTTGATGGTGCGCTGCTTGAGCGCCTGATCGACATCGCGGACGCGCACGGCTTGCATCCGGTCGCGGACCGGCTGCACCGCGGTGACGAGCGCGAAGGCGCGTTCGAGCCGCGCCACGCCATTGTGCCGCTCGCTTTGCGGCGGATGAAACAGATCGGGCAGGAGACGGTCGCGCGCCGCGCTCGGCGCCGTGAGCAGCGCCGCGCAGCGCGCGGTGACGCGGTCGGACGGCCCGCGCCGCCTTGGCCCCAGCGGTTGCAGCAAGAGGCGCAACAGCCAGCCGACCGGCCGGACCGGGAAATTGGCGAAGATTTCGTCGAACCGCGCCGCGATGGTGGCGAAGCTCGCCTGCATGCACCATTCCAGCAGCGCAAAATCTTCGCCGCGCCGGCCCTCGTCGTTCCAGCGCTTGAGCGCCGCGCTCGACAGATAAAGCTCGGAGAGAATGTCGCCGAACCGCGCCGAGAGCATCTCGCGGCGCTTCAATCCGCCGCCCAGCGCGAGCAGCGCCAGATCGACGCAAAGCGCAAACGCCGCGGCGTGGCGGCTGAGCTGCCGATAAAATTTGCTGGCCGCGCCGGCGGCCGGCGCCGGCGCAAAGAGCCCGCCGGTCCAGGCGCGGCCGAAGGCGCGCAGCGCGTTCATGGCGCTGTGGCCCACATGGCCCCAGAACGCGGCGTCAAATGCGTCGAGGCCGCGGCTGCGGTCGGTCTCCTCGAGCGCCATCATTTCCGCCAGCAGATAAGGATGGCAGCGGATCGCGCCCTGGCCGAATTGGATGAGACTGCGGGTGACGATATTGGCGCCTTCGACCGTGATGGCGATCGGCACGCCGCGATAAAGGCTGCCGAGATAATTGAGCGGGCCTTCGATGACGGCCTTGCCGCCATGCACATCCATGGCGTCGTCGACCGAGACCCGTAGGCGCTCGGTGGCCTGCGCCTTCATGATCGCGGTGATGACGGCGGGATGGTGCCCGGCGTCGAGCGCCGCGCACGTCATGCGCCGCGCCGCATCGAGCAGATAAGCGGTGGCGGCGAGGCGGCCGAGCCGTTCCTGGATCGCCTCGAAGCGCCCGATCGGCACGCGGAATTGCTCGCGGATGCGCGCATAAGCGCCGGTGACGTGCGCCGTATAGGCGGCGCCGGCGGCCGACAACGACGGCAGCGAAATGCCGCGGCCGGCGGCCAGCGCGCTCATCAGCATCTTCCAGCCCTTGCCGGCTTGGCCGACGCCGCCGATCACGTAGTCCATCGGGATGAAGACGTCGCGGCCGGAATTCGGGCCGTTCTGGAAAACGTGCATCGCCGGCAGATGCCGGCGGCCGATGCTGATGCCGGGCAGGTGCGTCGGCACCAGGGCGAGGGTGATGCCGACGTCCTCGTGCGCGCCGATCAGGTGGTCGGGATCGCGCAGCTTGAAGGCAAGGCCCATCACCGTCGCGATCGGGCCGAGCGTGATGTAGCGCTTGTGCCAGTTGAGCCGGATGCCGAGCACGTCGCGGCCGTCGAAGCGGCCGTGGCACACCACGCCGGTATCGGTCATCGCGGCGGCGTCCGACCCGGCCTCGGGGCTGGTCAGGCCGAAGCACGGAATTTCCTCGCCGCGCGCGAGCCGCGGCAGCCAATAATCCTGCTGCTCTTTGGTGCCGAACTGCAGCAACAGCTCGCCGGGGCCGAGCGAGTTCGGCACCATGGCGGTGCAGGCGGTGCTGATCGAGCGCGACGACAGTTTGCGGATCACTTCCGAGTGCGCATAGGCGGAGAAACCGAGGCCGCCGTACTGTTTCGGAATGATCATCGCGAAGAATTTTTTCTGCTTCAAAAAATCCCAGACTTCGGGCGGCAGGTCGTGTAGCTCCCAATTGATCTTCCACTCGTCGACCATGCCGCACAGTTCTTCGACCGGGCCTGAGAGGAATTGCCGCTCCTCGTCCGACAGCCGGGCCGGCGCGAAGTCGACGAGCTTGTTCCAGTCGGGATTGCCGGTGAACAGTTCGGCGTCCCACCACACGTCACCGGCTTCGATGGCTTCGCGCTCGGTCTGCGACAGTGTCGGCAGCGCGCGCTGTGCCAAGCGAAAGATCGGCTTGGTGATCCAGTCCCGCCGGAACGATGAGTGGGGCATGGAATTTCCCCTGTCTGGCTCTCGATGCGATGCGCCCGTGCGGCCGCCGAGGCTCGCGGAGTCTAGAACTCAAAATGTTACTTTTTTGGGCTCTTTTAGTCCCCCGCCCTAGCACCGGGGAAGCGACGCGGCACAGAATCGACGGCTATTTCCGCGGGATTGGCAACATTGCGGCCGGCGCCGGGGGCCGGGCTACGCAAGTCGGGCGCCAGCTCCGCGTGGCACGCAGTGAGTAGCACGCTTCCGAAAAAATGCCCACAAGCGATCTCGGCCGACGATGAAACAAGTCGCGGCTCTGGCACTTGCATAGACATAAGGCCAAGAAAGGAGCCCACCTGCCATGTGCGATTATAGTCTTCACGGCGTTGCGTCCCGGCCGGCGAAAGTCGGCGACCGAATAGTCACCACCGATTTTCCTAACACTCTGACCCGCGGCTTTTCGGCGGTCGAGGAACCGAACGTCGCGGTGTGTCTGATGCCTGGCACCGAACTCGCGTTCGAAGCCGAAGTCGAGCGGCATCACGCCTGGCTGCAAACGCTGTTCTTCCGCAAAGGCCGGTGGACGATTCCGCACAAAGTCGGGCGGTTCCGGCAAGTCAACGTCGACAATCCGGCGACGCATCATGACGCGATCGAGTTCCCGGACGGCCGGGTCATGCTGGTGACGCGGCTGCGTCCCGGTCAATACGCGACCGTGCTGCAACTGCCGGCGCGCGCCCCCGCCGCAGCCGAAGTCAAGATCGCGCCGCGTTCGGCAAGCCCGGCTCCCGCGCGCTAACGGAGCCCTGCATCAACTGCTCAATGACGCGGCGCCCGATGCGGCGCGGCGCGGCGGGCGAGCGATCTTTCTGGGCCGCGGCGCCGCGTGGCGCGTCGCGGCCGGTCGCGGCACCTTGTGTCGCCGCAGCATCGCGACGCTGCCGCTCAGTTGTTTGCGTAGCCGCTCGGAGCCATTGGTACCCGTATGCCCTGCGGCCTTGAGGCGCGACCGCAACAGCGCCAGCACCGCCGCCTCTTCGGGTTCTAACGAGCCACTGCGCCGGCGGCGCGACTGTTTTGGCCAATGCCGCGCGAGGTCGCGCATCAGCGTGCCGTCGAGATATGCACTGATCACGTCGGGATGGACGTAGCATTTGCGGCAGATCGTCGGCGTGTTGCCAAGCCGGGCCGCCACCTGCGCGATCGCGGCGCCCAGCCGCTTGTTCGGCTTCGCTGCAATACCGGCGTTCTCCGTTTCGCGCAGCGCCATGACTGCCAACACGGTGCCGGCCCAGGTGCGAAAATCCTTCGCGGTGATCTCTTGGCCGGTGACTTGCCGCAGATAGTCGTTAACGTCGCTTGAGGTGACGTCCGCGATGGCGCCCTCGGCGTCGCGATATTGCAGCAGCTCCTGGCCAGGGAGGTCCTGGCACGCCTTTAGGAT
>Ga0070730_10001567_pt1 | contig 21948 bp, 17 predicted proteins | sample Coa_R1_3_FD_66447 | JGI IMG/M metagenome (GOLD analysis project Ga0070730, IMG submission 66447) | Surface soil microbial communities from Centralia Pennsylvania, which are recovering from an underground coalmine fire - Coalmine... | ecosystem: Environmental > Terrestrial > Soil > Unclassified ... | reverse complement strand
AACTAACTCTGAGCCAGGTTCGTAACACCACACTATACCGTCCTCTTACGCCCGCCCACGCAAGGAGGATACCACATTTTCATCCCTGGCGGGTGCCCGGCAGGGCATGAAAAACTCTGAAGAAATGCGGCTGTCCACACAATGGGCACGCTGAGGAGCAATCCCCAAGCGAAGGGATGATTCTGAGGATCATGCATAAGGAAAATACCGCCAGCAAGCGCCCCTAAGGTTAAGGGTAGGAAGCACGGATAAATTACAACAAAACTGAATGGGGGCCAGTGCGGATCGCTCATAACAGCTAACAAGAGAGGTAATCCAAACTCTAAGCTGATCGCCACGATTAGCGTGGCGATCAGCTGGATGAAGGGTAGCACGTGCGGTAGCGCTTGGCGCAGGTGGTTCATTGCGGATTTTATCCTGCGCGGTTAATAGCGACAGGCCCGCATATAGCTTACAGCGTCATCGGGGTGCTGGTCCAGCACTCAGGTGCGCGTAGGTGACTCAGGCCCGGCCGTCACTCCCCATACGGCACCCAGATGTTCTTGACTTGCGTGGCTTCGCGGAGAAACTCCGGGCCGGCCCCCTGCACCGGGTCGTGCCAGGCGCGCGGGTGGCCGTAATTGACCCAGGTGCGCTTCATGTTCCCCGCGCTGGCCTCTTCGACCAGCGTGCTCCCGGCTGCCGTGCCGAAGTACCACAGCGCGTCCACGTCGTCATGCTCGGCCAGCACGCGGGTCAGCAGCTCGCGGGCGCCGGTCACGATATTGACCACCCCGGCGGGCAGGTCGGAGGTGTCGAAGACCTGGTAGAGGTCGGTGGCGCTGAGCGGGTGCGGCTCCGACGGGATGACCACCACGGTATTGCCCATGGCGATCGCCGGCGCCACCAGCGCGACGCAGCCCAGCAACGGGTGCTCGTGGGGGCAGGCGATGCCGATCACGCCGATCGCTTCGGGCATAGCGATCGTGACATTGCGGATCGGGGTGTGGTGGACCTGGCCATCGTATTTATCGGCCCAGGCCGCGTAGGTGAACAGGCGGTCGATGCTGGCCTCCACTTCCGCGCCGGCCTGCTCAGGGGCTTGGCCCGTGCTGGCGACCAGCCGCGCCGCAAACTCGGCCGCGCGGGCGGCCAGGTTCTCGGCGATATAATAGAGGATCTGGGCCCGGCTGTGCCCCGTGCTGTCCGCCCAGCCCGCCGCTTTGTGCGCGGCCTCGACGGCGTTGCGGATGTCTTTCCGATTGCCCTCGCCCACCTCGCCCAGCAAGTGCCCCTCCGGGCCATACACGGGTCGGCTATACCCCGAGTCGGGCCGGGCCTGCTTCCCGCCGATATACAGCTTCGGCGTGCGGTCGATGGGGGGGAACGCGGGTTGAGTTTTGAGTTTTGAGTTTTGAGTTTTGAGTTTTGAGTTTTGAGTTGAACTGCCGACTCCATCCTCACTGCCAACGGCCGCCTGCCGCCTGCCGTCTGATTCGTCGCTGCCTACTGCATACTGCCTACTGCCTACTGCGTCGTCACTGCCTACTGCATACTGCCTACTGCCTACTGCGTCGTCACTGCCTACTGCATACTGCATACTGCCTACTCGCTCGTCCCACGCCGGCCGCACGTACTCGTACAGCCCCTCGCGGCCCCCTTCGCGGCCGAAGCCACTTTCGCGGTAGCCGCCGAAGCCGGCGGCGGCGTCGAACAGGTTCGTGCTGTTGACCCAGACGGTGCCCGCCTTCACGCGCCGGGCGATGTCGAGGGCCAGGTTCAGGTTGTCGCTCCAGACGCTGGCGGCCAGGCCGTAGCGGGTGTTGTTGGCCAGGGCGACCGCCTCGCTGGGCGTGCGGAAAGTCATGGCGACCAGCACGGGGCCGAAGATCTCCACCTGGGCGATCGTGGCGGCGGGCGCGACATTCGTGAAGAGGCTCGGCGGGAAGTAGCAGCCCTCCGTGGGGCAGGCCCAGGATGGCTGCCAGAGGGTCGCCCCTTCGTCCACCCCCTGCTGCACCAGGCCGCGGATCGTCTCCAGTTGCACCGGACCGACGATCGCGCCGATGTCGATCGCTTTATCCAGCGAGTCGCCCACCCGTAGCTTTTCCATACGCTCGCGCAGCTTGGCATAGAGCGGCTCGGCGATGGTCTCCTGGACCAGCAGGCGCGAGCCGGCACAGCAGACCTGCCCCTGGTTGAACCAGATCGCGTCGACGACCCCTTCGACCACGCTGTCCAGGTCGGCATCGTCAAACACGATAAACGGCGACTTGCCGCCCAGCTCCAGCGACAGACGCTTGCCGCTGCCGGCCGTGGCCCGGCGCAGGCTGCGGCCCACGTCGGTCGAGCCGGTAAAGGCGATCTTGTCGACATCCGGGTGGCGGACCAGGGTGTCGCCGACCTGCCCGGCATCCCCCGTCAGGATGTTGACCACGCCCGGCGGCAGCCCGGCCGCCTGCACGATCTCGGCGAAGGCCAGCGCGGTCAGCGGCGTGAATTTGGCCGGCTTGAGCACGACCGTGTTGCCCATGGCCAGCGCCGGGGCGATCTTCCAGGCCAGCATTAGCAGGGGGAAGTTCCAGGGGATGATCTGGCCGACCACCCCGAGCGACACATACCCGGCCAGCTCACTCGCCATGAGTTGCGCCCACCCCGCATGGTAGTAGAAATGGCGCGCGACCAGCGGGATGTCGATATCGCGGGTCTCGCGGATCGACTTGCCGTTATCCAGCGACTCGAGCACGGCCAGCAAGCGGGCCTGCTTCTGGACCTGGCGGGCGATCGCGTAGAGGTAGCGGGCCCGCGCGTGGCCGGGCAGGGCACTCCAGGCCGGGAACGCCGCCCGCGCCGCGGCCACCGCCGCGTCGACATCGGCGGGCCCGGCGGCCGCGACCCGGGCCAGGGGCTGGTTATCGGCCGGGCTGCGGGTTTCCAGGTACTGCCCGCTCTGTGGTGCCACCCAGGTCCCATTGATGAAGAGCTGGAGCTCACGCCCGTGGCCGTCGAGCCAGGCCCGGGCCGGATCCCGGGACTCGGGGGCCGGGCCATAGACCATCGTCTCAAAAATCTCCGCGACCGTCGGCATCGGGATCTCCTTCTGATCAGTTACGAATCTGGGTATCCACGAAGGACACGAAGATCACGAAGGGTTTAGTTTACGAAGAGTACGAAGAGTACGAAAATGGGGAGAGCAGTTTAGGTATCGCGTTTTCGTACGCTTCGGGTCTTTGGTGGATCAATGGACAAAGCGTTTCCACTCTAGCTTATGGGGGCTGCCGAAGTTGACCAGGAGCCCTACGCGGAAGCTGGTTGCTTTCAGGTAGTTGAGCACCTGGGCTTCCTCTTTCCCGGCCAGCTGATCGAGGGCTTTCAACTCGACAATGATATTGTCATAGCAGATGAGGTCGGCGATGTACTCCTTTTTGAGTTGGTGGCCTTTGTATCGAATCGCCAGAGTCTGCTGGCTGATAAAAGGAATGCTACGGTCACGCAACTCAATTTCCAGCGCCTCATGATAGACGGCCTCCAGGAACCCCGCGCCCAGCTCACGATGTACCGCAATCGCAGCACCGACGATCGCATACACTTCATCCTTGCCCACAATCTCGACGACGCTCAAGCGTTTCCCCCTCCGCCCTCTTCTTTACAACCCCCAATCCTCGCCCTCTTCCCCATCCTTCGTGAACTTCCTAATCTTCGTCCTCTTCGTCCTCTTCGTGTCCTTCGTGTCCTTCGTGGATCTAACGCGATCAGGCCATCGGGTTGTGATGCCCCGCCGCGTAATGGCCGGTGACGTAGTGCGAGAGCTGGCGCTCGATGTCGGCGAGCAGGCTGCTCGCGCCGAGGCGAAACAGGGCCGGCCGCAGCCAGGGGTCGCCCAGCTCCTCCTTCATCAGGATCAGCCATTCCAGAGCTTCTTTGGCGCTGCGGATGCCGCCGGCCGGCTTGAAGCCCACGCGGTGGCCCGTCTGCTCAAAGTACTCGCGGATGGCCCGGACCATGACCAGGCCCACCGGCAGCACGGCGTTGACCGCCTCTTTGCCCGTCGAGGTCTTGATGAAATCGGCGCCCGCCTGCATACAGACCAGGCTGGCCTGGCCCACCTGGCGCAGCATGGCCAGCTCGCCGGTGGCCAGGATGGTCTTCATGTGCGCGGGGCCGCAGGCGTCCCGAAAGGCGGCGACCTCGTCGTAGAGGGCCGGCCAATTGCCGGTCAGCACATGCGCCCGCGAGATCACGATGTCGATCTCGGCCGCGCCCGCTGCGACCGATTCTTTGATCTCCTCGATCTTGAGCCGCAAGGGGGTTTGCCCGGCCGGGAAGCCGGTCGAGACGGCCGCGACCGGGATGCCGGAGCCGGCCAGGGCCGCGACGGCGACCGGCACCAGGTTGTGATAGACACAGACGGCGCCGACCGTCAGGGGGGGCCCGGTCAGATTGAGGGCCGCGAGCAGATCCTGGCGCACCGGCTGGCGGGCCTTGGCGCACAGCCGCCGCACCGTGCCGGGCGTGTCGTCGCCGGCCAGGGTCGTCAGGTCCATGCAGGTGATCGCCCGCAGGAGCCAGGCGGCCTGCCATTCTTTCTTCACCGTGCGGCGGGTGCCGAGCGTTGCCGCCCGCCGCTCCACCGCGCTGCGGTTCACCCGCACCTGGCGCACCGCTCCCAGGTCGAGGGGTAGGCCCGGGTTGCGCGGCGGGGCCGTGATCGGCGGCGCCGGGCGCTCCAGCGTAGTGGTCATCGCATTCTCCTCCTGGCCGGCCCCGGCCTCGGGTACTGGACCCCCGGCCCCGCATTCGCCGCGGGCGGGTAGATTCCATTGTCCCCAAAGCGCGGCGCCCTGTCAAGAGATACTGCTGGCCAAGCCGGCCATTATTCGCCGGTTTTCGGCCGCCAGATCAGGTCATACGACAGGTGGCCGGGCGCGAGGAGGGTCCAGGTGACCTGCACGTCGGGGACGTGGACCAGGGCGGCGAGCCCTTCGATCACCCCTTGCAGCATCTCTGCCGGCATGACCTCGTCCTCGAAGTCCAGCCGCCAGTGCTGCGGGCCCAGTTCCCAGACGGTGCGCGTGCCGTAATTGGACTGGCCGGCGAGGGCGGACGGGATCCGCACCAGCACGCGCTCCAAACCCATCACGGGGATCGCGGCCAGCAGCACGCGTCCGAGGATCGACTGGCGATAGCCCACCAGGGAGTGCCGACCCCACAGCCGGCGGGCGGCGGCCAGCGAACGGCCCGGAAAACAGGCCAGGGCCAGCCGGTCGACGAGCTGGAAGCGGAGCAGCGCCGGGGGCTGCGCTTTGCCGAAGTGGCCCGTAAACTCGGCGCGGATCTGGGCTTCGAGGCCCGGCGGCAGCAACTCGCCGGCCATCTGGAACACCGTATCCAGCGGCAGGCTGTAGGCCTTGTCGGCGTCGGGCACCGGCGGGCGCGCCTGGTGGACGCGCGGCGCCGGGAGGCCCGGCGCGGCGTGGGGCGCCGGGCCGGCCGGGACCTCGCTCACGGTGGCGCCATTCGCCGCCGCCGGCGCCGGGTGTCGCGGATCGCGCGTTGGGGCGCGGGCACGGGGAGCGGGGCAGAATCGATCATGGCCGACCTCCTTCGGGGCCATTGTAGCACCATCGCCGGGGAAACACAACGGCCTGGCCGCGGCCCCGGTTTAGTGCTATACCAGCAGGATTTCACGCCACTTGGAGACATTGCCCCAAGCGCGGCGCCTTGTCAAGATGGCTGCGTGCCAAAACGCGGCCATTCCCGTTTGAAACAGAGTTATGATCGATCGGTTTCCTATCTGCGCCCGGCGCCGGCGCGTGTCCCACCCGCCTAGCCGCCAGGCGATCCTACTGGGCCTGCTGCTCGGCACGGTGGGTTGGCTGCCTGGCTGCCTGGAACCGGCGGCGCCCTCGCCGGGGCCGGCCGCTAGCGCCACGCCAGTGGGGGTCGCCTCGCCGGCCTGGCCGGCGACGGCCCATGTTGCCGCGCCGGCCGAGTCCACGCCATCCCTGGTGCCGGCGCCGGCGACGGCGACTCTCGCGCCCCCGCCGGCCTCCGCCACGGCCGGTCCGGCGCCCACGGCGCCGCCGACGATCGCCCTGGCGGACTTGCCGCCCCCGCCGGCTTACGCGCCCGAGCCCGACTGGCCGACGGACCTGCGGCCGACGCCTTTCCCGCCCCCGGCGGCGCTCCCCGATGCCGCCGGGCTGGCCCTGCCGGCCGCCCCGCCCCTCGCGGCGTTTGCCGCGGCCCTGCGGCCGGAGTTCGCCGGCGACCTGGCGGGGCAGACCGATCGTAGTCTCTACCAGATCGCCATGCGCCTGGACCCGGCGCGCCAACTGCTCCTGGGGCATGAGCGGATCGCCCTCACCAACCAGTCGGCCACGCCGCTGACCCGGGTGGTGCTGCGGCTGTACCCGAACTTCCCGGGCATCTTCGACGAGCGCAAATCGCCGATCGGCTTCCCGCGCCTGCAGGTCGACGCCGCCCGGGTGGATGGGGCGCCGGCCGATACCGGGTATCTCGACAACAATACGGCCGTAGCGATCACGCTCCCGCAGCCGCTCGCGCCCGGCGCCCGGCAGGCCGTGGAGCTGGAGTTCCGCTTGAGCACGGATGGCCTGGGACCCGCCCCCGATACGTGGTATTTCAAGTCGTTCTACCCCCTACTGCCCGTCTATGATTCGAACGGCTGGCGGCTGGATGTGACCGCCTTTCCCGACCAGGTCTTCGCCGAGAGCAGCTTCTACGCCGTCGATTGGAGCGTGCCGGCGGGCCTGACCCTGGCGAGCAGCGGCACGGAAACCGGGCAGGAGCCCGCCGGCGATCTGACGATCCATCACATCCTGGCCGGGCCCGTGCGCGAGTTTGCGGCCACGGCGGGGGCGCGCTACCGCCAGGAGACCCGGCAGGTGGCTGGCATCAGCGTCCGCTCCACCGCGCTGCTGACCGATACCGCGCAGGCCAGCCAGGACCTAGGCATCGCCGCGACCGCCCTGGCCCTCTATAGCCGCCTGTTCGGCCCCTATCCCTTCAACGACTTTGACCTGGTGCTCACGCCCGACGGCGGGGGCGGCATTGAGTTTCCCGGCTACGTGATGATCTCGCACCTGCGCCCGACCAACTACTGGCGCGAGCATGTCGTCTCCCACGAAGTGGCCCACCAATGGTGGTACAGCCTGGTGGGCGACGATATTTTCCGCGAGCCCTGGCTCGACGAGTCCTTCGCCGACTACACGACCTATCTCTACCTGCAGCAGACCGCCGGGCAGGCCGTGGCCGACAACGTGTTCCAGGAGCAGACGGCCGGGGTCTGGCCGGGCTTCCAGGGCGACGTGGCAACGGCCAATCCGTTCGCGGGCAAGCGGGTCGGCAGCGCGATCTGGGAATTTCGAGACTTCGACGAATATGACGGGATCATCTATGGCAAAGGCCCCGTCTTCCTGGACCGGCTGCGGCGCGTGTTGGGCGATGATCGCTTCTTCCGGCTGCTGCAAACTCATTATGCCCGCAACAAATATGGGATCACGACCGGGCGGACCTTCCTGCGCGAGGCGGAGGAGCTCGCCGGCCCCGATGCGCCCGCGGTTGAGTCGCTTTACCTGGCCTGGGTCGAGGGGCGCCGGCCCTAGCGGGCCCGCGGCGCCCGAGGAGGCTCCCGATTTATACTGCCAACCAGATCACCATGGCGGCCGACCCGGCCGTGATTTTCAAGCTGGCCGCCGAAATCGAGCGCTGGCCCTTGTTTCTGCCGCACTACCGCTACGTGCGGCTCCTGCGCGTGGCCCCGGATCGGCGCTTTAAGGTCGCCGCCATGGGCGCCCGGCGGGACTTCCTGCCTGTTAGCTGGACGACCACCCAGGAGCTCTTCCCGGACGAGAATCCCCGGCGTATCCGCTTCCGGCATGTGCGGGGCATCACCCGCGGCATGGACGTGGCCTGGCTGATTACCCCGGGGCCCCACACCACCCATGTCGCGATCCAGCACTATTTTGCGCCCGGCTGGCCGCTGATCGGGGGCTGGCCCACCGAACGCATTATCGGCGCCTTCTTTGTGGGCACGATCGCCGGGCGCACCTTGCGCTGTGTGAAGGCGACCGCCGAAGCCGCCATGGTCGCCTTAGAAAGAAGCTGACCCATGCCCCCCCGTCCGCCTGGATCGGCCGGCGCGCGCTCGTCTGCTGGCCCACGCCGGCGGGTCGTGATCACCGGCCTCGGCGCCGTGACTCCCCTCGGCAGTGGGCGCGACGGGCTCTGGGGCGGGCTGCGTCGCGCCCACTCGGCTGTGCGGCTGCTGACGCGCTTCGACGCCCGTCCCTTCAAGTCCCAGGTCGCCGCCCAGGTGGACGATTTCGACCCCCTCCTCCTGATCGAGCCGCGGACGGTGCGCCGCCTCGACCGCTATTCGCAGTTCGCCGTCGTGGCTGCGCTCCAGGCCGTGGCGGACGCGGGTCTGGCGCTCACGGCAGCCGATCAGGAGCAGGCCGGGGTCTACCTGGGCAGTGCGCTGGGCGGGCTCAGCTTCGCCGAAGAGCAGCATGCGCGCTTTGTCGCGGCCGGGATTCGCGCTGTCGACCCGATCCTGGCCCTGAGTGTCTTCGGCGCCGCCGCCTCGGCGAACGTGGCCATGATCCTGGGCCTGCACGGGCCCAACATGACCAATGCGAATTCCTGTGCCTCGGGGGCGCTGGCCATCGGCCAGGCCTGCGAGCTGATCCGCCAGGGCGGCGCCCCGCTGATGCTTGCCGGCGGCGCCGAAGCGCCCCTGGCCCCGCTCACCTTCGGCTCGTTTGCCCTGATCAACGCGCTGTCCAGCTACAATGACACCCCGGAAACCGCCAGCCGGCCGTTCGACCGCACCCGCAACGGCTTCGTCATGGCCGAGGGCGCGGCGATGCTCGTGCTGGAGGATGCGGCCCATGCCCGGGCGCGGGGGGCGCATATCTATGCCGAGATCTGTGGTTACGCAACCAGCACGGACGCCTTCCATATGACGGCACCGCTGCCCAGCGGCGCGCAGACGGCCCGCGTCATGCAGGAGGCGTTGGACGACGCCGGCATTGCGCCGGCCCAGGTGGGATACCTCAACGCGCACGGCTCGGGCACGCCCCTCGGCGACCGCGCCGAAGCCCTGGCCATCCGCGCCGTCTTCGGCCCCGCCCTGGCGGCAGTGCCGATGAGTGGCACCAAGGCCCTGCACGGCCACGCCCTGGGCGCGACCGGGGCGATCGAGGCGGCGATCTGCGCCCTCTGTCTGGAGCAGGGCTGGCTGCCGCCCGCCGTCAACATCCAGACCCCCGATCCCGACTGCGATCTGCCCTTCATCGCCGCGCCCGGGCTGGAACGGCGCGTCGACTACATCCTGAGCAACTCCTTCGGCTTCGGCGGCCTCAACGTGGGGTTAGTATTTGCTCGCTATCGGCCATAGCGTCGACCGCGTTGCCCCCCTGCGCCCTCAGATAGCTAGGCAAGGAGCGGGGCGTAAACACCACCTGAAACTCGGATCGCGCGATCACCGTGGGATCTCAGGCCGGGCCTCGGGCTGAGAATCATTGACGGAGTCGGCGTGGGGCAGGTATACTGATCATACCCCGGCGATTTTGCGCCGGAAGCCGCTGCTAATCGCGGACCCACGATGGCGTTTTAGCTCGTAGTTGAGGCTCGTAGTTGAGGCTCGTAGTTGAGGCTCGTAGTTGAGAAGGGAGTCCACTTTCCATGGAAAACGGATCGGGCAACGGGAAGGGGCATGAGCCGGGGCCGCCCAACGGCGCAAACGAGGCACCCAACGCGCCGCCGCCGACGCTGACCACCCGCCAGGGCCATCCCGTGTACGACAATCAGAACACGCGCACCGTCGGCGACCGCGGCCCGACGGTTCTGGAAAATTACCATTTTCTGGAAAAGATCACCCATTTTGACCGGGAACGGATCCCGGAGCGGGTGGTCCATGCCCGCGGCGCGGGGGCGCATGGCTATTTTGAAGCGTATGGCACCATCGGCGACGCGCCGGCCAGCACCTACACCCGCGCCGCGCTGTTCCAGGAGCAGGGCAAGCGCACCCCGGTGTTTGTGCGCTTCTCGACCGTGATCCACGGCGGCCACTCGCCCGAAACGCTACGCGACCCGCGTGGCTTTGCCGTCAAATTCTACACCGAGGCCGGCAACTGGGACCTGGTGGGCAACAATCTGAAAGTCTTTTTCATCCGCGACCCGCTCAAATTCCCGGATGTGGTCCATGCCTTCAAGCCGGACCCGGTCACTTTCCGGCAAGATGCCAACCGTATCTTCGATTTCATCAGCCTCACGCCTGAAGCCATCCACATGATCACCTGGCTGTTCAGCCCCTGGGGCATCCCGGCCGCCTATCGCTTCATGGAAGGCTCCGGGGTCAATACCTACAAGATGGTGAACGCCGAGGGCCGGGGGGTGCTGGTTAAATACCATTGGGTGCCCAAGCAGGGGGTGCATAATCTGACGCAGGCCGAAGCCACCGCCATCCAGGCCACCAATTTCAACCACGCCACCCAGGATCTCTACGACGCCATCGCCCGGGGCGACTTCCCCGAATGGGAGCTCAATGTCCAGATTATGTCGGACGACGACCATCCCGAGCTTGACTTCGATCCGCTCGACCCGACGAAAATCTGGCCGGTGGCGCAGTTCCCGCTGCGCCCGGTGGGCCGCATGGTGTTGAACCGCAACCCGGTCAACTATTTCGCCGAAGTCGAGCAGGCGGCGTTCGGCACCGGCGTGCTGGTCGACGGCCTCGACTTCTCCGACGACAAGCTGTTGCAGGGCCGCACTTTCTCCTATTCCGATACCCAGCGCCACCGGGTGGGCACCAACTATTTGCAACTCCCGATCAACCAGCCGCAGACGCCGGTGGCGACCAACCAGCGCGACGGCCAGATGACCTACCGGGTGGATGGCGTCGACGCGGGCGAAAACCCGCATGTGAACTATGAGCCGAGCAGCCGCCATGGCCTGGCTGAGGCCCAGCCGGCGGGCAAGCCCCACACGCCCTATGTGCAGGGCCCGCTGGTCCGCCAGAAGATCGCCCGCACCAACGACTATGCCCAGGCCGGCGACCGCTATCGCACCTTCACCGCTGCCGAGCGCGACGAGTTGATCCTTAACCTAGTCACGCAATTGCAGGTGTGCAACCCCGACATCCAGGCGCGCATGATCCAGCACTTCACGCGGGCCGATGCCGAGTACGGGCGCCGCGTGGCGGAGGGCTTGGGCCGCGCCGTGCCACAAGCCGAAGCGCTCGGCGCCGGCGCCTAGCTTAGCGCTCCGCGCGTAACACGAGCTCATGGGCCGCGCTGGCGGCGACGGCCGGGGCCGAGAAGGGCAACGGGATATATTGCCCGTTCTGCCAGAGGGGCACCTGGTCGCTGTAGTGCGGCGACAGGGGCTGGCCCGCCTGGCCGCCGGCGAGAATGATCTGGGCGCTGTCCCAGGCGCCCAGATCGAACAACTGGCGGTAGGAGACGCCATTGCCGCCGGCCGCCACCGGGGAGTCGGGAAGCTCGGCGGTCATGCAGACCGTATCGCGATCGCCGCCCATCGCGACCGCGGGTGGATTAAAAATCCGGGCCAGGGGTCCGAGCATCCCCAACGGGTGCACCAGGGTCACGCGGTGCAGGCGCCCCCAGCGCCAGCGGGCCATGTCGCGGCCCAGCCGGCGGCGCAGCAAGCGCAGCCCGTCGTCCAGGCTGCGCGCCAACAACGTTTCCCAGTCGAGGCCGGGGGCGGCCGCCGGATCGGCGGCGAGCCCGCGTAGCCAGCCCACGTCGTTCGCCTGGAGCGCCCGCAGCAGCTGTGGGATCGCCCGGGCGATATACGTCGTACTCCGCGTGACTGATTGCGTGGCGCTGCCGAGATATTGATCGAGCACGCTCTTGTCGGCGAAGGCCAGCCCATAGACATGCCGGGCCAGGAAATGGCTGGTCACCTCATAAATGGAGGCGGCGACGCTGTCGCGATCCATCCGCCCATCCCAGGCCGCGAGGTAGCCCAACGCTTCCCGGCGGGCGGCTTCCCGGCGCCCGGGCACGGCGGGGCGTGCGGCCAGACGCTCGACCAGGATCTGGCTCAGGAGGTGGCCGGGGATGGTATAGATATCGCTCTGGATGGTGGCGCAGTCGTCGAGCGTGATCTGCGGTTTCGCCGCCAGCAGATCGGCAATGCGCCGGGCCCGGTAGCCGGTGGCCCACTCGCGACCCAGGAAGTACGGGTAGGCCGGCCCGGCGATCCGGTTATTCGCCGTGACGATATAGCCGGCCGCGGGATTATAGCTGTGGGGCAGCTCCGCGAAGGGGATATAGCCTTGCCACTCGTAGCGGCCGGTCCACCCGGGCACGGGCAGCACGCCCTGCCCGCGTGCCCGGATGGGCACCCAGCCCACCAGGTGATACCCAATATTGCCGGCCCGGTCCGCATACACCATATTGACCGCCGGCGCTTCCCATTTCTCCACGCCGGCCAGGAAGCTCGGCCAATCATGGGCGCGGTTGAAGTCGAGCATGCCTTCCAGGCTCCGGGTCGGCGTGAGCGCCGCCCAGCGCAAGGCCAGCGCGGTGGGCGGCCGCGTCCCACCGGCCGGGGCCGGGTCTTTCGGCAGGGGCCGCCGTTGCGGCAGATTCAGCAGCTGTGCCCCGGCGTGCAACCACTTGCCGGTCTCCGGCGACCACTCCCCGGTGATCACCGGGCCGTGGCGCGTGATCAGGATGCGGTCGACCACCGGCCGGGGGCGGCCGCGCACCGCGATCCGCTCGGTGCGCACCGTGCCCCGCTCCCAGCCGTCTTCGTAGCGGACCTGGGTCGGGTCATCCGGGTGGAGCTGCTCCACGTAGAGATCCTGGGCGTCGACCATGGCATTGGTCGTGCCCCAGGCGATGTCGGCGTTGTGGCCGATGCAGACGCCGGGCGCCCCGGGGATCGCCGCGCCGGCGACCTCATAGCCGCCGCCGCTCAGATGGACCAGGTGCCAGACCGAGGGGCTGTAGAGCGGCAGGTGGGGGTCGTTGGCCAGCAACGCCCGGCCGCTGGCCGAGTGGGTGGGCGCCACGACCCAGTTGTTGCTGGCCGGCATGGCGCTCTGCATCATACCGCCGAGGCCCGTCGTCTGCACCAGGTCTTCGTATTCGTCGAGGAGGCTGGCAAACAAATCGTCGAGTCCCGAAAAGGCGACACCCGGCTCGGCCGTCAGCGGCTGGCCGGGGGGGTAGTCCGGCTCCAGCGCCGCCGCCCGCGTCGCGCCCAGGTAATTGACCAGCCGGGCGCGCACGAGTTCGCTTTCCCAGTTGCCGCCCAGCCCCCAGGCGAGGACTTTGCTCCAGATCAGGCAGTCGGCCACCGTCCAGGGCTCGGGCTCATAGGCCAGGATGGCGAACTCGGCCGGGAGGGCGCGCTGCTCCCGCGCCCAGGCCATATAGGCGTTGACCCCCCGGCAATACGCGGCCGCGGCCGTCGCGGGCACGTCGTTCAGCCCGGCGGCCTCAGCCGCCGCGGCCTGGCCGATCCCGAACCGGCGCAGCAAGATGTCGCTGGCCAGGGTGATCGGGCCGAAGATCTCCGAGAGGCGGCCCGCCCCGACCCGCCGCTGTAGATCCATCTGCCATAGGCGGTCCTGGGCCTGGGCATAGCCCTGGGCCGTGAACAGATCCGCGGCATTCTGCGCGTGGATGTGCGGGATGCCCCAGGCATCGCGGACCACCCGGACCGGGGCCGTGACCGGGCAAAAGAAGGTGCCGTCCAGCGGCGGCAGCGAGCGGTGCAGGCGCCGGTAGAGCCCCGCGCCGGCCGCGGCCAGCGCCGCCGCGGGCAGGCTATAGGCCAGGGCGGCCGCCAGACGGGTGTGGCTGCGCCGGGCGGCCGGCCCCGGGCGCGGGCGCGGGGCTTCCGCAAAGGGCGGAAGCCCGGGCTGTTTGGGATTCGTGACCATGGGTCTACCTCTCCGCCAACCAATGCCAGAAGTTGATCTGATAGTGCTCGGGGGTATACCAGGCGCCGCGCTCCGGAGGGCCTTCGTATACCTCGCCGATGATGGACCAGGTAAGCTCTTGCAGGGCGCTGCCGGGCCCGCCGAGTGCGGCAATGTCGCGTGGTCGATCGCCGGTGAACGGCAGGCCGGCATCGAGATTCACGGCAGCGGAGAGCGTCCGCAGGGCCGCCCAGGCCGCCGTCTGCTCGCCGCGCTGGACCAGGCGCAGCAGGGCGCGGAAATCGGTGCTCGCGTTGCGCGCGGCGTGCGCCCGCTCGCCGTTCAGGGCGGCGAAGGCGGAGACGTCGACCGTGATCCGCTCCTCGGTCGGGACTTGCTGCACTTCGTCCAGCAGCAGGCTGAGGATATTAAAGTAATCCCAGAGATAGGGGTTCTTTTGCAAGACATTGATCGTGCGATCGAGACTGTCCGTGGCCTCCCAGGGTGTGGTTTCCCAGCCCCAGAACGTGCCGTCCGCGGCATCGATCGGCGCGGCGTCGCGTAACAGCGCCAGCCAGGCCAGGGGGATGCAGCCATTTTGCCAGATCTGGCTGTATTCGTCAATGCGCAAATAGGCGGGATACGGCATATGGCGGCTCCTTTGTGCTGCAGCACCGGCTCAGAGGAGATCGTCGTCGGCTTCGTCCAGGGTGGCCGGGTCGGGCCCGGGCGGGTCGAGGGGGGGCAAGTGTAGCCGGCGGCGCAGATCGGCCAGGTAGGTGTGGCCGGCCGCGCCATCGGCCTCGTCCGGCGCCCAGGGGGCCAAGGTTTTATCGGTGGCCGGATCGTAAGGCCCCTCCTTGATCTCGTAGAAGACGGTGCCGGGCTCCAGGGCCAGGGCCGTGTGCCAGGCGCCGGGCGGGATCTCCACGCCGTGTTGCGGCCCGGCCGGCGTCAGCACCGCGGTCTCCAGAATCGCGCCGCGGGGGTCGAAGCGCACGACCAGGCCGCGGCCCCGGAGGGCCAGGAAAACCTCGACCTTCGGCGGGGTGAGGTGCGCATGCGGGCGCACATAGCTGCCGGGCTCCAGCGCATTCAGCATCCGTTGGACCGCCTCCGGCAGCGCTTGGTAACGCACGAGCGCGCGGCGGCGTGGGGCGCGCTGGGCCTGGAGGGCGACCATGTCGAGCAGGATGCGGTCGATCGGCCGCAGGGCCAGGGCATCGGAGTCCGACGGGGGCGGGATGCGGTTCGTCATCAGGGCACGGGGTGGCCGATCACGATCAGGCGATGGGTGTAGGTGGTGTACGGCCAGCAGGTGATCAGGGTCACGCGCTCGTCGGGCGTGTTGTTGACATAACGCGCATTGGCGACCTGCTGGGCGCGGTCGACGCCCTGCTCCGGGACTTTGTACATCTCGGTGACCTGGTAGTGGTGCGCCACATTGTCGCTGGTATAGATCGTGAACGCGTCGCCGATCTGCATGAATTCCAGGTAGCGGAAGACTTCGCCATGCCAGTTATTGTGGCCGGCGAAGACGCTGTTGCCGGGCTGGCCCGGCTGCGGGGTGCCATAGAGCCACCCGGCGGCATAATCGGCCACCTGCCAGGCGCCGTGGTCGATGTAGGTGGGGATGATCCGTGTGTCGATGTGGGCCGTGGGGGCGACGATGCGCACCGCGACGGCCGGGGGCGCGAGCTGCCCGGGCCGCGTCGCGCCATAGCGCCAGTCATAGTAATGCCGGCCGGCGTTGCCCATCTCCACCTGCCAGGCCGGTGCATTGGCCGGCGTGTAGGAGAGGATGCGCCGCTCAAAGGCCTGGATCAGCACATCCCGGTCGCTCGTGCCGACCCGCGCGCGTACCCAGTAGGGCTCGGTGATCGGATAGCCCATCGTGTACACCCAATTGACGAGGGGGCCGGTGCGCAGGTCGCGCCCGTCCAGGTACGGCCCCTGCGCATTCATGTAGCTCCAGAAGATATCCGGGATGTTGTGCCCGCTGGCCGCCACATACGTGCCCAGGCGGGTTCCGGGCGCACTGGCCAGGAGGGGAGACGTGCCCACCTGCCCGGCGGCATCCAGGGTCTCGGCAACGTGGCTGCCGACGCGGTTGGGGGCGCGGTTGCCGGACCCGGCCAGCGAGGCGACATTGCCCAGGGCCGCATAGCTCGGCGCGTGGTTCTGCGGCGTCCAATCCCCCACCACCGGCTGCGTGGATGGCGCCTGGATCGTGGTTTGCTCTGGCCCAGTGGCCACCACGCCCGAGATCAGCTCCTTGACCAGCAGGCCGTTGGTGACGAACCAGGGGCTGTTGCGGTCGCCCTGCGGATCGTTGATCTCCATGCGGCTCTTGTCGTAATATTCGACCGTCCGCGTGCCCGTGGCGGTGCCCGCAAAGGGCTCATCCAGCCGGGCAAAGGGATATCCGCCCCAGAACCAGCTGCGGGTGACGTTCTGGGCACTCACCAGTTGGTCGGTGCGCGCCCAGACCCGATCGAACGCCGGGTCGGCCGCCGGGATGGCGGGCGGGGCGGCCGCCGCCGCGGGCGCGCCCAGGGCCGGCGGCAGGATGACCGCGATAGCGGCCACGCCGAGGAAGAAGGAACGCAGCATGCGACAGGTCCTTTGCGCCGGGGTGCGCCTTAATTGGGCAGGAAAATCGAGATCAGCCAGCCGACCACGCTGACGACGATCGAGCCGACCAGCGCCGCCAGGAAGCCGTCGACGCGGAAATCGGGCACGATCGCGGCGGCCAGCAAGAACATCAGGGCGTTGATCACCAGCAGTGCCAGCCCCAGCGTCAGCAGCACGACGGGCAACGCCAGGATGGTCACGATGGGTCTGACGACGGCGTTGGCCAGCCCCAGCACGGCCGCAAATAAGGCCAGCCCCAGCCAGCTATCGTAATGAATGCCCGGCACCAGCTTGGCGGCCACAAACACGGCGATGATCGTGACGGCCCAGCGCCCCAGTATACCATTCATAGCGATCCTCCGTCCAGTGGCGAGGGGTCGGGGGTCAGGGGTCGGGGGTCAGGAACGCACGATTGATCCCCGGGCTCCGGCCCGCTAGCTCGTCAGCTTATCCTTGATGCGGCTGAAAAAGCCCTTGTCCTCGCCGTTTTGGGAGATCTCCTCGCCGAAAGTCAGGGCCAGCTCGCCCAGCAGCTGGCGTTGCTGCTCGGTCAGGGTGGTGGGCACATGGACTTTCACGCGGACGATCTGGTCGCCGCGGCCGGCGCTGCGCAGGTGCGGCACGCCCAGGTCGCGCAGGCGAAAGACCTTATCATGTTGGGTGCCCGGCGGAATCTTGAGCGGCGCCGAGGTGCCCGCGACCGTGGGGACCTGGAGCTCGGCGCCCAGGGCCGCCTGGGCGACATTGATGGGCAGATCCATCCAGAGATCGTTGCCCTGGCGGCGGAAAAACAGGTGCGGCTTGATCGCGAGCTCGATGTAGAGGTCGCCGGGCGGGGCCCCGCCCGGGCCGATATCGCCTTCGCCGGCCAGGCGGATCTGCGAATGCTCGTCGACCCCGGCCGGCACGCGGACCACGAGGTGCTTGGTCGCGCGCACGCGGCCGTCGCCCCGGCAGCGCTCGCAGGGCTGGCTGATGATCTTGCCGTCGCCGCCGCAGCGCTCGCAGGGCATGAGGCTGACGAACTGGCCGAAAATCGATTGTTGGACCCGGCGGACCTCGCCGCTGCCGCTACAGACCAGGCAGGTGATCGGCTGGCTGCCGGGGGCGCTGCCGGTGCCGCCGCAAGTCTCGCAGGCCTGGAGATGGGAGATCTCCAGCTCCTTATCGGCGCCGAAGATCGCCTCCTCGAACTCCAGGGTCAGGCGATAGGCCAGGTGGGAGCCGCGGCTCGGCGCGGCCCGCGCCTGGCGCGTGGCCCCGGTGACGAAAGTCTCGAAGATGTCGGCGAACGGCGAGGAGCCAAACGGGCTATAGCCCGCGCCGCCCCCGGCGCCCGTGACGGCCGCGTGGCCGAAGCGATCATAGGCCGAGCGCTTACTGTTATCGCTCAGCACCTCGTAGGCCTCGTTGATCTCTTTAAACTGGGCTTCGGCGTCCGCGTCTTTGTTGAGGTCGGGGTGAAACTGCCGGGCCAAGCGGCGATAGGCCTTGCGGATCTCGTCTTCGCTCACGCCGCGGGCCACGCCTAGCACTTCGTAATAGTCGCGCCTGGTTGCACTCATGGTCGTCTTTCCTGGGGATTCCCCGCTTATGCGCCGGCCGGCTGGCCCTTACCCACCTTTACGACCGCATGGCGCAGCACCTTGTCTTTGTGCTTGTAGCCGCGGGCGAATTCTTCGGCCACGACATCCTCGCCCATGCCGCCTTCCTCATAAGCGACGGCCTCATGTAAGGCCGGGTCAAAGCGCTGCCCGATCGACTCGATCGGCGTCACGCCTTCGGCTTCGAGCAGCGCGTGCAGCTTGCGGGCGATCATGCGCACGCCCTCGGCCCAGGCATCCCCCGCGGGCGCATTCTGCAGCGCCCGATCCAGATCGTCGACCACGGGAATGATCTTCTTCAACAGCTGGGCGGTGGCATACTGCTGGGTTTCGGCCCGCTCCTGCTCACTGCGCCGGCGGAAGTTGATAAAGCTGGCCCGCTCGCGCTGCAAGAGGTCCAAATACTCCGCGGCCTTGGCTTCCGCCCGCGTGACCTGGTCCTCCTCGCTGCCGGCGGATGTGACATCTTCGGCGCCGCCGTTGACCCCCGGCGCATAGCCCTCGCTCGTGTTATTCTTGGTCTCTTCACCCGTCATCTACAACCTCCCGTCAAAAACAGGCACCCGCCGCGAACAAACAGGCTGGCGCCCCCTAGTTGCGTTAACTAGCAGCGCGGACTCACGCGTCCGCCCGCGAATTGGCTCCGTAGATCTGATCCAGCAGCCCGGTCAACAGGTCGGACAGATACCGGACACTGGAGACGGCCCGCCCATAGGGCATCCGCGTCGGCCCGATGACGCCGATCACGCCGTTGACGTCGTTGGGCAGGCCATAGCGGGCCACGACGACGCTGCAATTGCGCATCTGATCGCTGCGGTGCTCATCGCCGATAATAATCTGGACGCCCTCCCGCGCCTGGACGGCCGGCACGATCGACAGGAGGATGCTATCGCCCTCCAGCAGGTCGAGCATTTGCTTCAGGCGGTCCGTCTCGCGGAACTCCGGCTGATCGATCAGCTGGGAAAGCCCTTCCCGGTGGAGCCGGGAAGCCGCGGGCTCTTCCAGGCGGGCCAGCAGGCCGGCCAGCACGGCGCGCACCCGGCTCAGCAGCGGCGGCGCGTCGGGCGGCAGCACCGCCTCGGCCAGCTCGCCCGCGGACAGGTGATGGAAATGCTTGTTCGCTTCGGTGGCCAGCGCACTCAGGTGCTCCTGGTCCCAGTCTTCCTCCAGCGTCAACAGCTGTTGCGTCAGCGTGCCATCCTGGACGACCAGCAAGAGCATCGCCCGCCGCTCGGCCAGGTCCAGCAGCTGAAAGTGTTTCAGCCGCGGGATGGTCGAATGGGGCGTCGTGACCACGGCGGCGTTATGGACCAGCCGCGAGAGCAGCGAGGCGGCCAGGTGCATCCATTCTTCGACGTCGAGCTCGACCTGGTGGAACTGATGGTCAATGGTCCGCTGCTCGGACTGCGGCAGGATCGCCGTACCCATCAAATGCTCCACGAAATAGCGGTAGCCTTTATCGGACGGCACGCGCCCGGCACTGGTATGGGGCTGGAGAATATAGCCGGCGCGCTCCAGATCGGCCATCGCGTTGCGAATGGTCGCCGGGCTGACCGTCAGGTGCGGGTTCGCGGCCAGCACATCGGAGGCCACCGGGCGCGCGGTAGCCACGTACTGCTCAATCAGCAGCCGTAAAATCGCGCGCTGCCGTTCGCTGAGTTCGTCCCCCATAACACTACCTGGCCTGTTCCCTGGTGCGGGCCGGCATTGTGCTCCCGCGCGACGATCGGATATTAGCACTCTCAAGACGAGAGTGCTAATATGTATAGAATACCATGTTGAAGCTATCTCTGTCAAGATCTACGCGGGCGGCCCGATCAAGGTCACAAAGCGGTCGATATCGGCCCGGATCACGGCCAGGCTGGCGCGCCAGAAATCGGGGGTACGGACGTCGATGCCGAAACGGGCGGCCAGGGTGGCGGCATCGGCCATGCCGGTCGCGGCCAGGAGCGCGTCGTAGTTGGTGCGGAAGCTGCCCGGGTCCTGCTGGTAACGCGCGAAGAGCCCGAGTCCGAAGAGCAGCCCGAACATATAGGGATAATTGTAGAACGACGCTGCGCTGTAGTAGTGGGGCTTGGCGGCCCACATATAGGGATGCAGCTGGTTGCCGTCGAGCCCGTCGCCGTAGGTCTGCCGCTGCGCGTCCAGCATCAACGCGCCGAGCTCGTCGACCGCGAGCTCACGCTGCCGGCGGGCGGCAAACGCGGCCTGCTCAAAGAGGAACCGGCTGGTGATGTCGACGACCACCTGGCAGTAGTTGGCCAGCGAGGCCTCCAGGATGGCGATCTGGTCGGCCGCGGGGGCCTGGGCCAGCCCGGCCTGCCGGACGATGGTCTCACAGAAGATGCTGGCCGTCTCGGCCAGGGTCATAGGCATGTTCCGTTGCAGAATCGTGCGCCCGACCAGATTCAGATTGTGGTAGCCATGGCCCAGCTCATGGGCGAGCGTGCTCATACCGTCGAAGGCCGGCTCGAAGTTCGTCAGGATGCGCGACTGATCGTCGTGGAGCCACATGCAGAAGGCGCCCCCTTGCTTGCCGGGCCGGGGTTCCGCGTCGATCCAGCGCTCGGCGAAGGCGCGCCGGGCATAGGCTTGCATCTTCGGCGAATAGCTCCCGAACTGCTCCAGGATGAAGTCCCGGGCCCGGTCAAAGGTCCACGTCCCCGCCTGCTGGCCGAGGGGGGCGAACAGGTCATACCAGGCCAGGGTCGGGATGCCGAGCGCCCGGGCTTTGGCCTGCAAGTAGCGCCGGAAATCCGGGAACGACTCGCGGGCGGCCGTGAGCATCGCGTCCAGCGTCGCCTGGTCGATATGATTGTCGAAGATGCTGGCGGCCAGGGGGGACTCCCAGCGGCGCCGGCCGCTGAGGGTCAGGACCTCGCCCTGCACACTGTTCAAGGCGGCGGCGATCGGGACGGCGGCGCGCTCCCAGCTCTGGAGCTCGGCCGCATACGCCCGGCGGCGCTTTTCCCGATCGGCGTCGTAGGCCAGATTGCGCACCGCCGGCATCGGGATCTGCTGGACGGCGCCGTCCAGCTCGATGGCCACCAGGAGCTGGGATGTGAGATTGCGGTACAGTTTCTGCCAGGCATCGCCCCCGGTGGGGGCGAGCTCGGCCGCCAGGGCTTCTTCGGCCGGCGCCATCAGGTGGGTGGCCTGGATGTGGGCGACCTGGAGGATATAGGCGTGCTCGCGAGCGTTCGCCGATCGCCCGATTAAGGCGTCGATATCGAGGCTGCCGATCCAGGCCGTGAAGCGGGTCGCGAGCTGCTCCAGGGTGACGTATTGCTGCTGGAGCTCGCTAAAGGTCGCTTGCGCCCGCGTATCCCGCGAATCGGTGGCCAGAAACCCCTGGGTATAGGCGGCCAGCGTATGCGTGGCCGTCAGCACGGCGTCGTAGCGCGTGAGCACCGCCTCAAACCGGGCCCCCGTATCTGCCGCCAGCGGGGCGGGGGCGCGGTGGCCGATGCCCTCGGCGTCGAAGAGGGTGCCCAGGTCGGCGATCGCGGTGCGCAGGGCCTGGAAGGCCGCGGCAAACTCGGGCGAGTCGAGGCTGGGATAGACCGTGGTCAGGTCCCAGTGGGGCAGGGCCGGTGCGGCGGTGGTCATAGTTGGCGCACTCCTTTGTGGTTGGGTTTGGATGCCCGGCAGCGGTAGGCAAGCTCTACCACCATTATACATGCGATCGCCGGTGGGTGCCCATCGCCCAAGCCGGGGGCCTACTACAAGGTCGCCCAAAGACCGGCTTTGTGGTATACTTGGGATGCTGGTGCAAGCTGGCAGCCCCGCCCTTTAGGGCGGGGGTAG
>Ga0070730_10001566_pt1 | contig 21951 bp, 38 predicted proteins | sample Coa_R1_3_FD_66447 | JGI IMG/M metagenome (GOLD analysis project Ga0070730, IMG submission 66447) | Surface soil microbial communities from Centralia Pennsylvania, which are recovering from an underground coalmine fire - Coalmine... | ecosystem: Environmental > Terrestrial > Soil > Unclassified ... | reverse complement strand
CACTACCCATTTCCCGATGAGGTAATCGTTGAAATCACTATTCAGCGCGCTTTGATTGACGCCGATGTAATAGTCCGCGCCCGCCAGGAGTTTAGGTATCGTGTGAGCAATCGTGGATTTACCGTTGCCTTCGGTCTTTGACCAAATCAACGGCGCTGTGCGAATCTTAAGCGCCGGGTGCTGCACCATGTGTGCGTAGAACTCGCGCAGCCATTCGCGGTAGAACGGGTCATCGATGCGGTTGAATAACCATTCGATCTTCTCTAATTCCAGCGCAGTAGGCTCAAGAGGCTCCGGTATACTTGATGCAAAGAACGTATTAGCATATCGCTTGCCCTCAAATTCAAATATGGCCTTCTCGCCAGGGTGAAACGCCATCGCCTCAACGTCGGTCTTCTTCGGCGTTCGCATGAGCATATCGACAGGATCAGCCAGCCGGCCGTTCTTGCGCGGCATATAGGGGGTCAGTAAATGGCGGATGGCTTTATCGCCGATCAAGGCATTGCGCTCAGCGTCGAAATATTCTTGGTTCCAGATGACGAACACGAACCGCTCATAGAGCGCGTCCAGCGCCGATAGCCGTTTGGCTTCCGCCTCGTTAACCGGTGCGGGTGCGTCGTCTACTGCCTCAATCGGAAACTCATCCGCCTCGGCGGGTAGCTCCGCCGCCAGCGCGGCGCCTGTCGCGACGCGCTTGCCGGGTGCGGAGTGAAACGAAAGCCAATGAGTCTTAAGGAGTGCGTCTCCGGGGTAGGGCGCACGCTTGATGCTTTTGGACCAAGCTGCCCACGCATCGAATCCTTCCTGAGCGCCTCCTGTACCTTGATGCATCTTCATGCCGAGGGATATCCACTCGTCATACTCGCAATCAGGGGAATGTTTCGCTAATGCCTTGCGCAGTTTCTCCAGGTCCACGCTAGGTGCGGGCTCGGCTTGTGCTGGTAAGTCTTCGCAGTCGCCCTCAGCCAGTTCGCGCCAGAGCGATAGCAGCGCGGATGGGATCGCGGGCAACGATCTCCAATCGCCTAGAAGACCAAACTCCCATCGGTATGGTTTGCCTGTGACTGGATGGATACTAGGCGGCAAGACATCCTGCACGGACGCCAAGTTAGCCGTCGCGCATCGCAGCTCTAACCCGCTTGCCTTGGGCTTAAACGTCCGGAGTGGCTTCGCCATGCGGTAGAGCAGCTTCGCCCTGCCATGACGCCCTGATTCGATCCTAACGGCATAGTCATCAGCAAGCAGCGCATCGAGATAGACGTTGCGCTCGGCAAGCCACGGTCTAGCCGCGTCAATGTTATCGATGTCTAGTGCGGCTGTGCCGCTCAAGGCATGCAATAGGCCGGCGCCGTCTAAGCCATCCGCCGCATCCGCCGGTATCGGCTTGGTGTTCCACTGGGGATAGTCAGGTAGCTTACCGCCGCGTTTGATCGCACACAATTTCCAACCGTGCGCCGCGTATTCCTTAAACACTTAGATAGGCTTCAATGAACTGCGCCGCTTGCTTCGGGACGATTGCATTGCCATCGCTCATCGACATCACCTTCTACAATGTGCCCACACAGAATCAAATCGCGCAGCCATGCCGCCGCTTTGGGATCGTTTTCGTTGTAATACGCTGTCACTGTGCGAAGGGACAGTTACCGCACGCGACGCACAGTTCTCTTTGATCGAGTATCAAGTCTTGGTAATCGCCTATGGATAAACTCGCATGAGCCAAGCGTTGAGCAAGGTCCGCACTCACTGCGCGCCGCCCCGCTGCGATATGCCGTAGGTGGGCGACGCTGGTATCGGCCGCCTTAGCAAGCTCTCTGGCTTGATTTGGCGTAGCCGCTTGCAGCCAATTGCGCATTGTGGTATTGGGGCGACGCATAGAGAGCTCCGCGTTGAGGAAAGGGCGTGATGGTATCAGATGCTTGCGCGTTGCGGCAATTTAGCAGTTAATAGTAAGATCGCTGTGTAACATACTCATGCTTCCATAGCCCAGAACGCGAGGAACCACAGCGCAATCATTCCCGCTATAACCAAGCAGCCGAGGGTCATGCCGATGAGTAGCAGGATGCGGATGATTAGGGTCATGTGCTCACCAGACACGGCATGACGTAGATGTCAGTCAGCGGCGCCGAATCGAGCCACGCCATTAACTGCTTTGCGCCGGCTAGGTCAATCTTGATGTTGGTAAAGCGCTTGACTTCGTTAGTCGCCAAGACGGCCCAGACGACAACCGGCTTACCGCATTGGACTACGCCGAATGCAGCTTTAGGTGGCGCTGGCAATTCCTGCGCAGCTGGCGGCGCAGCGACAAGTACATCAGCTTTCGCCGCGATAATTGATCCGATGGTAAAGGCTAAGAGGATTCGTGTGATAAGACTCATTGACACTCCAGGAATAGGTTCTCGACATATAGCGCAATTCGTCCGTCAGGGCAATTATCTTTCGATGGATTCTGGCCTTGACCCCAGTTGGTCAGAGAATCAACCGGCCTATGCGGCAGCGTCTTAGGCGCGCATTGACTGGAACCGAAGCACAGAACTGCGAGGACTAGGAATCCGAACACTGCATAAGAGCCTTCTTTCAAGTGTCATCTCCTAAAAACTTTTTTAGAAATTCGATTAGTTGGGCTGCGGTCTCTTTATCAATATCGATACTGCATTCACGCCCGAAGCCAGTTTCACTATCTCCGGCCCAAGGCTCATCTATCTTCACTGTTAGTTTCGTGCCTGATGGTTTTATCGTCAATAAATCCTCCGTGCTGTATTCACCGTCAACGCAGAAGACTCCATTTCGGATTATAGCTTTCACGATTGAACCTCCAGTATGTAATAGGCGATGAACGCCCAGAAGATTATAAACGCCGTGACGATGTTTAGCCCGATCATGAAGCTAACGGCGCGGTCGTAGAGTGTCATGTACCAAAGGCTACAAGAATTTTAGACAAAAAGAAAGGGCCGCAGCGAGCGGCCCTTTAAGTCTGCGAATTGCTTGATGTTTTAGGTCTTGTGTAATTGCCTCCAGAACTTGCTGATTGCGGTCGTGAGTAAAAATTCCTCATTCGCGCAAGCCAGAATCGCCTCGCGTACATGCCCATTGCCATGCGTTAGTTCCCTCTCTTGCAATTGCATCTTCCGTGTAATCACTTCATCTCTGGCCGCTCGCGCGACACGTAATACGCGCTCTATCTCAATCTTTGAGAGATGGTCGCTCGGATCATCTAGAGGGATACTCATGACGGCTTGCTCCGCTGCTCGATAACCTGCGTCGCGGTCGGGATAAAGACCATCTTCTTGACTCGCAACGGCCGCCTTTCGCGCATGGCCGTAGCCATGTCCGTCGTGGCGCCACTCGTGGAGAGTTCCAGTAATTGCGTCGTGATTTGATCCATGAGCAATTGCAGTTCCTCGATGGCCTTTGTCTTGTCCGCATCCGCCAGCGCCATGATCGTGACTACCAGCGCCTTACTATCGCGCTCCGCGCGTGTCGCTAGTGCCTGGGCACTGACTGCACGCGGCGTTGCAGCAACCGCCAATTGCGCCTTGGTCACGGCCTTGGGGATCAGCGCGGTTACATCATTGCCGACCTTAATCCATCGTCGCACGACGCTCATTGCCGTACGCGCGAAGTTGGTCTTGCGGTTGATCTCCAATGCCCGATCCTTGCCGGCGGGCACTGCGGCGCTCACGACCTTGGTCACGACCGCGTAAAACCGCTCATGCACGTCGCTAAGGGCCTTGAGCTGCTTGGCCGTGCCGTCCTCGTCTAACTTGGGCTGTTTGCCGCTCTGGCGCTTCCTAGGCTCTGTCCCAAGGGCTTGTATGGTATTGGCTACCAGCATCTTGAGATAGTTGCCGCGGCCCGCCTCAATGGCCTGAGTAGCTCCTACGATGCTCTGCGTGACTTGCTCAACGTCCGAGTCCGCTGCGATGTAGCCTTTGGCTTCAATTGATACTGCGTTCATTGCTGTTTCCCCTATGGTTAATGTGATATCGACGATAGGAGTGTATCAATTGCTATGAATTTAACAGTATAAGAAAGTTGCATTATGTAGTAGGTGGAGTCCTACAGCGTGTTATGAATTTATGGCGGCGAAAGTCAAAAGAAAAGCGCCGGTTGCGCGGCGCTTTATGGGAGTTACAGGAGGAATACTGCGTAGAGCACGGCGAACGCGCCGAGGATTGCGATGAAGACGCATAGTGCCCAGGCAATTTCGATTTCTTTTTCCCAGTCGCGGCGTTTCACAAATCCTCCTCGGGGCCTGCTCATATCAAAAATTCCCTGGTTGATTGCGAGTAATAGCCGGCCGCCAGCGTTGCTCATACGTCTGGCGGCGTTTGCGAAATAATTTAAGCAAGTAACGGATCATGGTTGACTCCTACGTATCGCGTACCGTCCCATCGTTCAAGCGTTATGACGGTATCAGTGCTGCGCCCTGCTTCGCGCATTGCGTCTGCATCGTCTTTAGCGCCAATCATTATCCAACCGTATCGACCTTTCGCTCGATAACTAATAAAACTGCGATCAGCGCAAGGCTTTTCGTGATGCGGAATCGCGCGCTCTGCCGCATGCTCAGTGGTCCATCGGTCATGGACGCGTTGCCATTCGCAGTGCTCGCATTGACAATCAGGTTTGTGCAGCTTCATTGAGTATCCCTGCGAATTTCGCATCGACTACCGCTTGCAGCCTGTCGCGGGATTGCTTTTTGCTTTTCTGTCTGGCGGCGGCGGCGGCGGCGTCGGCGGCGTCGGCGGCGTCGGCGGCGTCGGCGGCGGCGGCGTAGGCGGCGTAGGCGGCGGCGGTGTAGGCGGCGTAGGCGGCGACGTCGGCGGCGGCGTCGGCGGCGTCGGCGGCGTCGGCGGCGTCGGCGGCGGCGGCGTAGGCGGCGGCGGCGGCGGCGGCGTCGTCGGCGGCGTCGGCGGCGTCGGCGTCGGCGGCGGCGTAGGCGTCGATACGCGCTTTTATCCGAATTGATTCATCTTGTGTTTCAAGGTATTGGCGAACGATCGCCGGCATCTTCCATCGATGCGCAACACTTAACGCTGACTCGCAAGCGTCTTTGCGTAATAGCGCGGCTGCATCAAATCGCGCAATGATTTTGCGCTTCGAGGCACAGACTTTGTCACTGCCTTTGATGATTTCGCCGTCTAACTCAACTATGCAGAGCGTTGTACCAGGTGCATAGCGCACGGCATCGGCGACATGCTCTGAAGCGTGCAGCCCTCGCGAACAGAGTCTAAGTGTACCCTCAACCGATAGCCATTCGCCGTCTGCGGGTATCGGCGAACCGTCGCGAAGAGTTGAGGATACGAAATGGTAATACCTTTTGTTCATTGGGTAGCTCCGTGGATAATTGTAAATGCCGCAATAAGCGCCCAGCAAACAGATAGGAGCAATGTAGCCGATTCAAAGCGGGTAAAAGCGCCGAAGGATAGTGTTGCTGTAGGCCGGCGGGGTCTCATGATTTGTGCTCCATACCCCTGATGTATGCCCACAGCAACGATTGCAGTTCGCGCTTAGGGACATAATCGCAGTACAGCTGCTCTGACACGCCGCCGCCGCTCGTGTTGACCATCCGATGTAGACTCACGCCGCCGTAGGCATGCGACAAATGGTAATTACCGATCTGCGCGGTGAATTTGCCATCTGCTTCTTTGACGTAAGGTTGCATAGGACTATTCGTCATTCGGTTGATGCGATCGACGATGTTCTGCAAGTCTTTGTACGTGACTCTATTGCTCATGTCCATTCTCCCGTGTACGTGCGTTTCAAGATTGTCCCGCCAGCCTTAAACCAATAGTCCCAGAACCAGCGCCGGGCGGATTCGGGTGTGTGCTCTATGACGTTCATGATTGTGCTTCCAAGTGATCTAGAAACGCTGTGGTTTGCCGCGCGTCTGCTTCCTGCTCGGCTCGCTCTCGCGTGTCGTGCTCTGAAATGCATTTGCCGCCAGTGACGTGGAATACGCCCCACGTATGGGGTTTATCGGCGTTCCATATTTTGATGATATTGTACATGGCGATGTCGCTCATAAATAATATCCCATGTGGTGCATGAAGTAGACCATCCCTGCTAGCGCGACGCCCGCGGGAAAGGCGCAAAGCAATTCGTCGATGATGTGGTTCATATTTGGTTGATCTCAATTGCGTCGCCAGATAGGACGGATTGAAAGACTTCCGCAATGTAGTCTTTGATGTCATGCCGATTGCGACCGCTCACGACGCTGATATCGAATCCACCAATGAATGCTGGCCGTATCGTCACGGTATAATGCGTCCAGCCGCAATAACTGCCGCTGTCATCCATAGGGCGGAATGAAGTCTCCATGACAATGCGATCGGCATTGCTGCGGTCTAAGTCAAACTTAGTGCCGCGGTCGAATCCTGAGCCACTAGGCAAGACGTTTTTAGCAATGTGCTCTAACTGGTCTCCCCAGCGCTCAAACCATTCCCGGTGCGTGTCAAGTTTCTTAGCGCAATTTGCGCGTGCTTGTATCGCGTTAGCGATTTGTTCGTAGAGTTTTTTCATGACTGTACTCCACACGCGGCCGCCGCTCGATTGTGTGAGACGCCAAGCGCACGCAGCCAAAAATAGCGCGCGTTTCGGTCAGTCATGCGCTGAAAGCACGTGCGTGTGTCGTACTGGTAGCCGCGCGACATCCAGCCAAGGGCGATACCAATATAGTGCCGACGGCAAGTAGGATTGGCGCGCATGTCGTGCGTCAGTAAGCGCGATGCTGTCCTGAGGGGGCGATAGTCTTTTTTGGTCATGCTCAATACTCCTAGTGGGTTTGGGTATGATCAGTAGCTTGTGCTACATGCGGGTAAGGTAACGCCGCATGCATCACAAGTCAAGGTAAAGATAGATGAAATTATTTCACCCTAACAATGGGTCATGTTGCACTGCGATATCGGATTGACGGTCAGGCTCGGCATTGAGGATTACCGCGTCGAGTTCCCCATGAGCGTAAGCCAATATCATGCGGCCAGACAGCAACGACCATTTCTCGCCGCCAAAGTACGGCACTAGTCTGGGGTCTTGATGCAAGTCATCGGCCTCTTGCTGAAAGGTTGCTGTGTCTTCCCATTTATCCAACTCTTCGATTATGCGGTAAGCATGAGCACGCGATACGCCGTGCGCTTCCGCAGCTTTGTTCATTGGCATCTCTTCCCTCAATAGCCGGCGAATGATTCGAGCCTTATTGCGCCGTTGCACTGGCGTCATGCGGTCAGCTACTTCATTTGATTTACCGGTCATAAATATCCTGTTGTGTGACGTATTAAGGTATCAGCCGCGCGATATAAGCATATGACTCAGAGCGCTGTCAACCTGAGACAAATAGCGGTTTTCTTAAAATAGACTGCGTGTCTCCTTCGTGGTCTATGCAAGTTACTGATTGCATTGAGCAATTTGCGCAATGAGACACTTGAGACAATAAAGACACTGCAAATTGCAGGTCAGTTCTCAGGCGCACGCGCGTACACGCATGCGCGCACGCGCACCCGTGATGCGTAGTTCATATTTAATAGTCTCAAGTGTCTCACTTGTCTCAAAGCAACTATTAATCTGCAAAATCAATGGTTTAGTGCGAGACACGCTCCGAGACATTGGAGACAAACGCGCGCAAGTATCTGATTGCATTGAACATTACGCCGCTCGCAGCTCGCCGACCGCTGGTCGCCGCCAGGGGCGGACGCGCGTGGTACATAGGGCTGTGTGCTATTTGCAAATTGCGGAGAGGGGGCGGCACACCCCTTTTTCGGAGGCTCATTAGCGCACAGCGAGCGGGGGCTTTGTTGCAAGTCCAACGCGAATAGCAGGAGGCCACCCGCCTTTCGCTAGAGGGACCCGAAATCCGCCAGTAGACAATTTAGTGCCCAGGCACTATGCTTCAGGCCATGCGCAAACTTCTGCTTCTCGTTGTCGTCGCCTCTTTTGCCGCCGGCTTCTACTTCGACCGCTGGCAGCACCGGCCGATTGTTTTAATCCTGAAGTCAGCCGCGCATCCGGCGCAGGAGGTAGTCGCTCCGAAGGACCCACGATCGCCGGTATATTGGGAAGGCGGCGGGGGGCGGCTATCACCCAGCAACTTCTCGTGCGTGCAGTCATTGGCTCAGTGTTGGTGGGAAACATGAAAGCATATCTATTCAACGTCCTCCTGGGTCTGGACCTATTCGCAAGCGCTATTCTTGGCGGCCTACCGGGGGAGACCCTTTCAGGCCGTGCGGGAACAGCGAGGCGGGAGGGACAGTTGCGCGGCCGAATCTTTGCGCCGATCATCGATGTGATCATGTTTAACCCGCTGCACTGTGCCCAAGCGATTGAGGGCGATATCCGGAGGGCCAAGGCTGTCATCACGGACGACATGAAATGAGCCGGCTATTTCGCTCAGCCGACGCCCTAGCCCGCGAGCACACAGAGCGGGCGGTTGAGGTTATTGCGGAAGTCATGAACGACCCCTTCGCCGAGGACCGGGACAAGGTCAAAGCGGCGGAAGCAATGCTCGATAGGGGACACGGCAAACCGCTGACGGCGACCATCCAAGTCCCGGCCAACCGCGCGCAGGCGGCGTTGCTGGCGGCGATGAGCGATGAGGAACTACTCAGTGCGATAAGTCAAGCGCAACTCCCGCGGCTGAACGCGCCCAGGGATTTCATTGACGTAGTTGCAGAGCAGCTAGACCCCTTGCTACGATAGGGCATGTCCGACCTGCCCCTCGAACAAGCCGCTGGAGAATTGCTCCGGCGGCAACGCGCCCGCGCCAGCTTGGTTGAATTTTCCCAATCTGTGGAAATACCAAGCGTACCGTTACTGAGCGAAGCCGATCCCTTGAACGCGACGGATGATAAAGGGCAATTAGTAAATCGCCTTGAACTTCAACCCACGCAATACACTCCCGTCGAGTCACAGATGGCAGTCCACCACCTGAAGATTCTTCAGGCCATCCAGCGATGCATCGAAACTCCGCGCGGTAGGCTAATGGTATTTTGTCCGCCGGGTTCTGGGAAGTCGGTTTACGGAAGCGTCGTTGCGCCCGCGTGGGCGATGGGTAGAAAACCAAACACGCAAATAATTCTCGCTAGCTATGGCACGTCGATCGCCGCGAAGCAGAGTCGGAAGGTCCGCGCCATTATGCGCGATCCGCGGTATACGTCGTTGTGGCCTGAAAAGCCGATGCTTCTCGACGACCAACGCGCCGTGGACGATTGGCAGTTAACTAATGGTTCAAGCATGATGGCTGCCGGACTTCTCGCAGGAATTACCGGCAATCGCGCGGATGGAATCGTGATAGATGATCCCGTTGCTAACCGCGAACAAGCCGACTCGCCGACTATTCGCGAGAAGACGTACAACGAATATATCGATACCGCGATGACCCGCGCCAAGCCTAAAATGTGGTGTATTTTGATTCAGACGAGATGGGCCGAAGAAGATTTAGCCGGCATGATTCTTCCCGTCGATTACGCAGGTGAATCTGGCATGATAAAATGCCGCGACGGGCAGACGTGGGAAGTTCTTTCGATTCCCGCAAAAGCTGAGAGGGAAGACGATCCCCTTGGCCGAAAAGTTGGAGAATATTTATGGCCGACTTGGTTTCCAGAAAGCCATTGGGCCACCTGGGAACATAATCCGCGAGCGGCACGCACATGGTCGGCATTGTACCAACAACGCCCGGCACCGTTCACAGGACTGCATTTTTCGAGAGAAATGTTCAAGAGGTTCGACTTAGACAAGGCGCCAGTTGACGTATGATAGACGTTTATGACGATCTCGACGCTTTACCAAAGAGCCTCCGAATATATGGCGCGAGCGACTACGCCACGATGGCGCCAAAAGCCGGAAAGGACCCAGACTTCACGACTCATGGCGTCGTGGGCCTAGATAAAAAAGGCGACATGTGGTTTATAGATTTTTATTTTGGTCAAACGGAGACGGACGTAGGCATTGAGCAGTTCATACGAATGATAGGGCTATACCGTCCGATCCGTTGGTTTAACGAGGGCGGACTTTTGGATAAAGCCATCGGACCAGCCATTAGGAAGCGCATGCAGGAGACTCAGAAGTTCGTCGCTATAGAACAACTCCCTAACTTGAGTGACAAGGCAATTAAGCTACAATCGTTCCATGCGCGAGCTGCATCAGGCACAGTGCATATCCCCATTCGTCGCCCTTGGGGGGAACGGCTCATTGATGAATTGGTGAAATTCCCAGCAGGGCGCCACGATGACATGGCAGATACGTGTGGATTACTAGGCCGGGGGATCGATATGATGTTTGACGCAAGGCTCCCGGCAGAGTCCCACAGACCCTTACTTGTGCCCTTCACCGAAAAATGGTTAGAATACAACGACCGCAACCAGAAACCCGCGGTGAGGTACTTTTCCTAATGGCACAAGTTAATTCGACTCCCGGCGTTCCGCCGACGCTTCCGACCGTTCCTAGCAACATGAACGAAGTCGGCACCGACGCGCCGAAAGCGTTTGCCAAGGCAACCGTCGTTCCCGCCGCGGAATCACACACCGGTAGTAAGCTGCACATATGACGCAAATCAGCAGTTCGCCGGGGGTGCCTCAGTCACTCCCGACGGTGACTGCGAGTTCCGCAACGCCGATCATGGCGGGCACGACGGCGATATCGACGCAGAGTAACGTCTATCCCACAGTGCTAATCGAACAAGGCGTCGTGGTACCATTCAACAGCTATACGCCGATCCAACTCCCAACAAATACAGGGTTCCCGATATGATTCACAGCAGGCCGGGGTTCCGCCCACGGACATCGGACGAGGAATGCGCCAAGTTGCAACCTGATATGGTGCCCGCGATCAATCGGCACAATCAGCCGGAGACGACGAACCTAAAGACAGCGACTATTCAGCATATGCAGGCGCAGGCGGAAGCCGCACTAAAGCGCATGAAGGACGGCTCACAAGTCAACGTGCTGGTGAACCCGAATCCCAGCGCCACGCCGGTCATGACTTCGCCGCATAAGGACTAAGCGTGTCAAATTCCGGCGCCTCCAATGGTCCTGCAACTCCCGGCGGTATGGCCGGCATCCTCACCGATCCTAGACAGGCGACCGAAGGGAAGGACGGCGGCGATTACGAAAAGCCGGATGACGACAAGGAAGTGTCGGAGGCCGAAGAGGCGCAAGTCGCCAAGCTCTGGAAAGAATACGATGATGCCCGAAAGTTCGATGAGAACTTTCGTAAGCAAATTGCCATTGACAGGCGCTATGCCGCCGGGACGAGTGACCTTGCATGGGCAGTTTCCACGAATTTAATTGGAGCATTCATCGATATTCTGGTTGCATTGCTCTATGCCCGAAACCCCGACGTATCGGTGCGAAAGTCACCACAGGTAGACGAGTCAAATACGTACCAGATGCAGATTTTTGCCCGTACTATGGAAATCGTTATCTCTTCCCTATGGAAGAAAGCAAGCCTGAAGAAGTTCGCGCGCAAAGGTGTCCGTTCGGTGCTGTCGAATGGTGAAGGGTGGTTCAAAGCCACGATGGTATCGGATAAGCGTCCGCAACCCGAAGTGGAATCGGCGCTGAATGATGCGCAGGAGACGTTAGCACGCATTCAGGCACAGCAGAAACTCTTAGAGGACCCACAGGACCAAGACCCGGAGACGCGGGAGCAAGAACAAGCCGAAAAGAAAATCCTCATTGAGGAATTGCAGGAGAAGATCGAACTTGCCGTCAATCGGATGTTCGTCATCGATTTCGTCAAGACGGAAAACATGCAGGTTTCGACCGATATCGAGTCCATTGAGGATTATCTCGACGCTGACTGGATCGGAAACGAAGTCTACTACGCGAAAGAAAAGGCATTAGCGCAGTTCCCACGTCTCTCCGTTGAGGACATGAAGGGTGCGAAGGTTTACTTTCAGCGGGCGCCCAAGGAACTGACGACTCGCGAAGTTGATAACGTGCTGCCGCAGGGAATGCTGACGGCGGAGAGCGCGCAGTCGTTCACGTCGCAGACGAGTACGACCGAAACACCGTCCTTCGTGCGTTGCGTTGAGATTTGGGACCGCACGGACAAGCAAATTCGCACGATTATCGACGGAGTCAAGAAATGGGCGAAAGAACCGTATCCACCGCCGTATCCGACGAGCCGCTTCTTTCCGTACTTCTACTTCGCCTTCTACGAAGTCGATGGACAGAGACATGCTCAATCACTCTCGTGGCGGCTATACAAATTGCAGGACGAGTACAGCGCGACAAGATCAAACTTCAGACTTACCAGAGAGCGCTCGATACCTGGCGTACTATTCAACGCGACCATGTTGGACGACTTGGAAGCGAAGAAGCTCACCGAATCGAAGTCTCAAGAGTATACCGCACTCCGTCCTAGCGATCCCCAGATTCCGATTGCCAATTTGTTCGCCCCGAAACCCGTTGCGTCAATCGACATGAGGCTTTATGACCCTTCGCTCATCCTTAACGATATGGAGAGAATTTCAGGAGTTCAGGAAGCGCTGTCAGCAGCACTTAGCCAGCCAGGAAATCCGAAGACTGCTACAGAAGCCAATATTCAGCAAAGCGGAACGCAGGCTCGCACAACGTCTGATCGCGACAACCTCGAAGGACTCCTAACAGACCTAGCCCAATATACGGCCGAACAATCTCTTCAGTGCTTGAGCACTAAGGACGTACAGCGACTCGCCGGGCCTAAAGCCTTTTGGCCGACGGGAATGGACATTGAAGACCTATTCACGATGGTAGAGATCGTCATCGAGGCAGGCTCCACCGGCAAGCCGCGGCAGCAGACCGATATGCAGGCATGGTCAACCCTCCTGCCGCTGATTCAGAATCAGTTGAAGGAAATCGAACAAGCAATGGCGAGTGGCAATATGCCGATGGCTAATGCGCTCATTGAATTGGTTAAGGAAACCATGTTGCGGCTTGGCGATGAAAGCGATGTCGAGCGGTTTATCCCGCGACAGCCGCCGCCAGGTAGCCCCGGCGCAGGCGGCCCGCCTCCGGCCATCCAGCCGCAAGTCAGCATTAGTCTTAAGGGCACGCTTACCACGGCAACCTCCGAAGCGATGGCGCAGCCTGTGCTCACGCGCGACGCTGCCAGTGCGCCTCCACCCCAAACTCCGCCGTCAGGTGCCGCCCCGGCTCCTGCAATAAGCAACGCACCGAGCCCTGCGGCTCCGGCGCCGGGCGGCGGACCTTGATTTAATACAACGCGATAGGAACCCCTAAAAATGGCTGAGGAAACTGTGTTAGACGCCGTGAACGCGGCACTGAGCGGCGAGACGCCGCCTCCGCTTGAAGAGGAAATCCCACCGGAAGGTGAAACTCCGCCTGAAGGCGAAACGCCGCCGGAAGGTGAGACTCCGCCCGAAGGTGAAACCCCTCCAGAAGGCGAGCCGGAAGAGACCGACGAGGAAGCCGAAGCGCGAGGCGCCGAACGCGATCCAGTCACGGGAAAATTCGTCAAGAAGGCGGAAGAAAAACCCGTCGAAGAGGAAAAGCCTAAGCCTGCGGAAAAGGCAAAGGTCGAACCTCCGAAGAAAGACCCGATCAATGACCCGATTCCGGAGAATCTCAAGAAGGATACCTCTGAGCGCATCCGATCGCTGATCGACATTGCCAAGAACGTCACGCAGGAACGCGATAAAGCGAAGCAGGACTTCGATTACATGGTCCAAGGCGTTCAGGCGACCGGCACCAGCCCCGAGCAGTACGGGGAGACCTTAAGCTGGCTGGCACTCTTTAACAGCAACGACCCGAAGCAACAGGAGAAGGCCCTTGAACTTGTTGAAACTGTCGCCGAGAGACTTGCGACGTTACTTGGCAAAGAACGGACCGTCGGAGATCCCCTGGCAGCGCACGCAGACCTTAAAGACGCGGTTTCTAAAGGGCAGATTACGGCACAGTATGCGAAAGAGATTGCTCGCACTCGAAATGGACAGCAATTCCGAACTGAGCTAACGACTCAGGCGACAACCGCGCAGCAACAGCAGCAAGCGCAGGCCCAGGAGCTTGCGACTGCGCGCACGGACCTGAGTACCCTTGAACAAACGCTAATGGGTAGCGATCCTGACTACGCCGCGAAGAAAGCAATTCTCGTTCCGGCGCTAAAACCTGTGTTTGCTGCGATTCCGCCGTCGCAGTGGAAGACGAAGTTCATGGAGGCGTATAAGGCGATCAACTTACCGAAAGCTGCGCCTCGCGTGGCGGCCAAAGGCGTTCCAGCCAACCAACCGCTCCGCGCCAAGCAGCCAGCGGGCGGACAGGCCAAGGCGCCGAGCAGTGGGCTTGAGGCAATTAACGCAGCGCTAGCGGGGATGGGGAAATGACTCCTGAACTCGTAGACCATATATTTTCCGACTTCTTTTGGACGGTTGTCGGACTGTTTGTTATAGCCTGCTTCTTCGGAGTATTCGACAAATGACCGACTTCAGCAAAGTGCTCATCGCAACGCCGATTCGCGGTAACCAGACCGTCACGCTCTATACCGCAGGACTCCTACAATCGACTGGGCTGCACGGCGGATGGTTGCCGATGGCAGGGCAGTCTGACATATATGTCGCCCGCAACGTCCTCGCCAATGAGTTCCTACAGCGCACGGACTACACGACGCTCGTCATGATAGACAGTGATATCGGATTCACCCGGCAGCATCTGCAAGACCTGATAGAATCGCAAGAAGCGTTCGTAAGCGGGCTATACACCGATAAGTGCCAACCGCCAATGCCATTCTGCCGCGACGTGGAGGGAAAGCCCGTGCCTATTGAGGACATACCGCTTCAGGGCATGCTTAAAGCGCGGTTCGTCCCTGGCGGGTTCCTCAAAGTAGATCGCTCAGTGCTTGAAGCAATCATCGAGCAGAAACTCGTGGCGTCCTACGGCGGCGGCAAGTTCCACCATTTCTACAACGGCCGTATCGTATTCGATAACTTGCTGTCTGAAGATTACTCGTTCTCCGACTTGGTCTATCAAGCCGGTTTCCAACCGTGGATCAATTGCGGGATTCGCTTGAACCATGACGGCAGGACGCTCGATCCCCAACCCGCGCAGATCAAGACGGATACGCTATGAAGCAGCTCTCCATCTGCATTCCCACGTACAGCCGCGATCCGTTCTTGAATTGGACGATAGACAAAACGAAAACGGACTTCCCGGAAGCTAAAATTATCATCTCGGACAATGGTAAAAGCACCGTCAACACCAACGGACTACGGTACTTGCGCCAACAGCATAACATCGGCGCCTTTCCCAATATGCGAGCGGCATTGCTCGCGGCGTCTACCAAGTACGCGATGTTCCTGGGTGATGACGATTACCTGCTACCGGCCGAAGTGCAGAAAGGGATTGACTTCCTCGAATCGCACCCTGAAGTCCTCGTGTATTACGCTCCATGCCAGCTCTACGATGAAGTTAATGGTAAACCTGCGTGGGATGCGTTCTACGTCGCGGAGGACGAGACGTTCACTGCCGCGGACACCTTGTGGAACTTCGTGATGCACAAGCATGTCTGGCCGGAGCACGCCATCTACCGGCGCGCCGGGCTGCAAGACATCCTCCAACCGCGGGGCGGCGCTTACTGGTGCTTCGTCGATTTGGCTAATGCTGCGGTGCGCGGCCCAGTGCATTTTGCAAAGACGCCGTTTTACCGAAACATTACGCAACATCCAGTAGGTGGTCGTATTAAGCTTGGCGACCAGCAATGTCTGACGGACTTTGACGCCTATCGCTGGGGGCTTGAGACGCTAGCCCATGATATTTTCAAATCGCATTTGAATGATGTGGATTTGAAGCGTAACATTGAGGGGATGATTCGCCAGTTCATTTGGACGCGCTACGAAGTCGCGGCGCGAATCTTGAACGCGCAAGGCCGCATCGTTGAGGCGGCGGCGCTGACGAAGCGAATGGAGTTGACGAGGTATTAATGGAGAAGATTACCCGCGCGACATTCCTCTACATGGACCCGCAGGCGCCGAAGGTGAAGACATAATGCCAGTCGGGCACGCCTACGACTATGTACAAGACCATGCCAAGAAAGCCATGGACAAGGCGCTTGGCAGCAACCAAGAGCCGATCTATGTGTTACGTCATGGTCGCACCGCATTAGACGCACTCCACCGCTCGGACGGCTGGCTAGACTTCCCGCTGACCGATGAAGGCCGCCGCGGGCTCATTCCCGCACAACAGTACTTGAAGGACATCCCGAAGCCGCTCGTCTGCATCTACGCCTCGTCTTTGAAGCGCGTCATGGAGACGGCTGAGATCATCCAATCTGGAATGGGCATCGACCCGCCGGAGATCGAAGTCGATGACCGGATACGCACGTGGAATATGGGCAGAAAACTCCTGGGCAGCCAGAAGTATCCCGCGAAGCCGATCGTCCAATACTATATGCGCCATCCCGACGAGACTCCCGAAGGCGGCGAATCGCTGAATGCGTTTAACACCCGCTTTCAGACATGGTTCGATGACATGGTCAAAGAGAAACGCGCGGGTCCTGTGTTGGTCGTCCTGTCGGGTAGTGCAATTCGGGAACTCAGCCAGTACATCGAGGGCGATCGGGAATCCTTAGACCTTGACGAAGGCGGCTTGATGGAAATCCAGCCGACTGGCGACGGTTGTACTGCGCATGTTATTCTCGGCGGCAAGTCTGAATCAGACGAAGAGGAACCCGTAACCTACGGGAGTTGACATATGGCACATACGATTGTGATGGTCCCAGAGGGACACACTGTTCAAGTTCATCCTCCAGGCATGTTAGGGCAGCCGCCCGGCATGATGGCCGATCCGCTAGCGGCGGGCGGCAAAGCGGCGATGGACGCTGTCATGCCCAAGCCGAAAGAGGAGCCGGCCAAGGTGAAAGGCAAACTGAATCCGAAGAAGCCGAGGGTTAAGGCGGAAGGTAATAAACCCGCGGTAGAAGGTAAGAAAGGTTGACATAGGTTTTTAGCTGCGCTATCCTTAGTGCATGCCATACAAAGACCCTGAAGAAGCCAGATTAGCCCACGCGCGATACCGCCAGAAGAACCGTGATGCGATACGCCAGCGGCGGGCAGGGCAGAGCGATAAAATTCGTGCCGATGCTCGGGCTCGATACCATGCTGATCCTGAAAGGTTTCGCGATCAGGAATTATGGCGTAAGTATAAGATTCGTACCGTAGATTTCGAAGTTATGCTTCAAGCACAAGAAGGCCGATGTGCAGTCTGCCGCACGGATGAGTACGTAGGGCCGGGCCGCCGCCCTCACGTAGACCACGATCACAAGACAGGAAAAGTTCGCGGGCTAGTTTGTGTACGGTGCAATGTGCTTTTAGGCATGGCGCAAGACCAGCGTGAGCGGTTTCTTGCTGCCATCCATTATCTAGAAAAACACGAGCAGTTGACAAAGGACGAATTATTGGCGTAACCTTTGCAATAGAGCGATTGTAAGTCGTGACGATGCGGGGCCTCATCAACGGAGGGCGGCGACCCGCGAACTCCAGTGCGTCACTCCTGGGAAGAACAGATGTTTTTCCATTTTCAGGAGTCAGACATGCCTTTCACGTCAGAGCAGCTACAGTATGCTGGCAATGCTGCGATAAATTTTTTCTTACGCAATGACCCAGTGGACCAGGTCAATGTGGCCCGGCCGCTTATCAAGAAACTTCTCGAAGAGAAGAAGCCGTACATCGGTGGTCTTCAGTACATCGTTGAGCAGCTCCGTTACTCGAACGATTCAAACTTTCAGTCCTATTTCGGTGACACTCAGGTAACGTACAACCGCAAGCGTACTTTGCAGCAAGCGAAATACACTTGGGGTTCCTTCCATGACGGCTTTGGACTGAACGAGGACGAACTAGCGCAGAACGGAATCGTGATGACGGACGACAAATCGAGCGTCCCGACTGAAGCAGAAAAGGTTCAGTTGACGAATCTGCTTCAGGAAAACACTGAAACCCTGAAGCTGGGTTTTCAGGAAAACTTTGACTACATGCTGCACCGGGACGGTACGCAGTCAGTCACCAACATCCCAGGTTTGGACTTGCTCGTATCCACCACGCCGACTGTTTCACAGGTCGTGGGCGGACTCGATCAGTCGATCTATACTTGGTGGCAGAACACGGCGATCACCGGCATTGCTTCCACGTCAGGCACTCTGACGCAGCAAATGGAAATCGCGTGGCGCGATTGCACTCGGTACGGCGGACTGGCTCCGAACTACATCCTCTGCGGCGAACTCTTCCTCGATGCGTATCGCCTCGATGCGAAGAACACCATCAACCGCACGGTGTACATGAAGGACGATGCGAAGCCGACGAAGCTCGACGGCTCCGTGGGCGAGGGCATCCGCACCGGCTTGTACTTCAAGAACGTGGAACTCTTGTGGGACCCCGTTATGACGGTACTCGACGGCTTGGATTCGCCGACCATTCCTTGGGAGAAGCGTTGCTACTTCTTGAACACGAAGTTCCTTAAGCTGCGCCCGATCCAGGGTCACTGGTTGGTCAATCGCACCCCGCCGCGCGTGTACGACCGTTATGTCCATTACTTCGCGCTGACGGCGAAAGCGGCTCTCACCACCGGCAAGCGCAATGCGCATGCTGTTCTCTCCATCGCGTAACCCATAGGAAATCACGAACATGCAAGTCTTAATTACTACGGGCACGACCGCTGGAACTCAGCCGATCTATCTGCCTTACAACCTCGCGCCGGTTCCGTTCGGCGATCCCCTGGCGTGTTCCATGACGGCGGCAACGCCGACCGTGGTCACTGTCCCTGGGTATAACCCGACGAACGGCGACGCGGTTTCGTTTTCGGTGGCGAGCACGAGCGGGTTCCTGTCCAGCCTGTCGGGATTGAGCACAATCTCGATGCAGTTGAACACGACCTACTATGTCAGCTCGGCTTCCGGTCAGACCTTCACGCTGTCCACGCAGAAAGCCTCTGCGGCGACTCCTGCGGGCGTTCTGTCGGCGATCACGACTCTTGGGCAGTTGGGCGGGCAGCCGTTCGTTCACTTGCTCTCGAATCAGCCTGACGGCGCGCTGATTCCCTTCGAGTCGGGCGGCACGGTGCTCGCGATGAATGGTGGATCAGCTCAGCTTTTGGGCACCGCCAGCTTTGCGGCGATCACGCTCATGGGGGCATCCGACAAGAGCAGCACGCTCGCGACCGGTACCTTTGGTGCGCCGCTGGGTCCGAATACCTTCGCGGTCATCGCAACGATTGGGTTCGGTGCGCCGAAGCTCCTTCAGTTGAGCAATGACTGGATCGTCGCTTCAGGTTCGACTTCGACGTTGATTTTGATCCAAAACTAAAGGAGGGCTCCATTGCGATACGAAAGAGTGAAGATTTCTCGTGACACCAACACGGTGCATAACCGTGCGGTTCCGCCTTGGGAAATCCCCGTTCTCGAATTTTTGTTCGATCCGGGGAACATCACGACGCTCGATGAGTTCGAGGAAGTAGCCGGCGACTATCCGGATGCGGCCACAGAACTTGAGCGGCTGCAGAAGGTTTATGGTTCGGACCCTAAGAGCGGCATCCCGCATGCTCTGTCGGTGTTCGGAGCCGGCCGTAAGGGCGTGACGGAACTTCGGAAGCTGATCGATGGTGCGAAGACAGAAGATGAGGTTGCTTCAAAGCAGGTTAAGAAGCCCGCTGCGGTGAAGAAGTCTCGGCGCGTGGCCTACGAGCCCGCGAGCGATAGTCTACTGGGTTGAGGGGGCTCCTATCGCGGCTTAGCGATAGTTTACGGCCCTGGTGTTAAAGCCAGGGCCGCTTTTGTTTAAGAGGTATGAAAATGGGCGTTGTTGTCGGCGGTCAGGGCGATTTAATCAATCCACTTGCCTGGCAAGATGCGATCGGCAACGTCCCGCCATTCCAGTACCAGAACCTGCCGCCGAACGTCAGTCCGCTCAACGGTGACGGTCGGTACTGGTTCCAAGGCAATGCGCATACCCAGACGACCGGGGTGCCGATCACCTTCATCGGTGATCCCACGTTCATCTCCGCCGGCAGCGTCAACCTGCAATGGAGCGTGACGCAAGCGGCGACCGATAACAGCGTCTTAAATGTGGCCTATCTGACCAGCGCTACCTGGACGACGGCGACGCTGACGAGTTCAGGGGCGCAGCTCGCAGGCGTTCAGAACGGTCAAATAGTCATACCGCTCAATACGCTAACGACGCTCGCCAAACTTCAGATTCAAGTCTTCTCAACGGGCGGCACGAACCTGACGACGGCGACGCAGGGGATCGTTGCGCTTGCGATCACCCGGAACGTCACCGAAGGGCTTGCTTGGGATAGTCCGAACCCGTTCAATCCGATTGGCTATAACGCCGCTTGTATTGATGACGTGGTCCCGACGGCGACGCTGGGCGCGTTGCAACAGCGCATTCTGATTCGATTGGGGTTCGCCAACCAAGCGAGCAACCCGCCGCCCGGTATGGGTTCCTTGGTCAATGACTTCCTCCAGAGCGCGCAGACCTATCTCTATCGCCGCTATCAGCAGTTGCATACGAAGCGGCTGTTTAGATGGAAGGTTAACCCCGGCCAGCGGTTCTACTCGATCAAAGACAATGATGAGGACGTGTTATGTAAGTACCAGATAGACCCGGTGAAGAGTATCGAGTGGGCGGGTATTCAGGATACGCGGAACGTGTGGTATCCATTGATTCAGGGCATACCCCCTTCCTTGTACACGATGGTCACCAAGCCTTGGCGCCCTGCGCGCTACGACATACGGCAAGCGATCGAGCTTTATCCTGCACCGGATCAGACGTACTTTTTGTGGATGAAGGGGCATTTCGGTCTGCGTGCGTTCACGCTTTCGACACAGTCAACCACCCTCGATGCGGAACTTGTGTTCCTCCATGCACTGGCAAATGCCAAGGCACACTACGGGCAACCCGATGCGAATAACATTGAGGCGCAAGCCAACGCGTATCGCGCGGAACTGATCGCTGGAACGCACCAGACCGCCCATTACGTGCCAGGTACTATCGCTGTGCCGCCGGCTGTCCGGCCTACTTTGATTCAGTTCGATAACACTGGAGGCGGGGCGTGAGACCCTACTCGCTGACGGTTTTGCAAGGCGGAATAGACCGATTGAGGGTAAAAGGCGGCGCCGCAGCAAATCGCCTCTACGACTTGCAGAACGCCTATATCACCAACGCAGGATCTATTGCCCCTCGCGAGGGCACTATCCGCGCGGCGACGCTCGATACTAATACCGTCGGGTTAGCGTCGCTCAATGGCGTGCTAAACGTGTTCTCTAACACGTTCACGACTTCGACCGCGACGGTGCCAGCCGGATATCAGTTGAACGTGCTAGCGCATCCGACGCTATCGACAGAGGCGCCCGTTAAGATTTGGTTTGCCAAGCCCTTCATGGGATTCCTCTACGTCGTGCCGCAATTCGCGAACGGCGACATCTTTCATTATTGGCTCCAGAGCAACGGTGTTTGGGCATCGAACACCGTCTATAGCACAGGGAATATTGTCACACCGCCGACGGCGAATGGGTTGGCGTATCAAGCCGTGCGCGACTTCCCGCCGAACCCAACGTGGACGGCCGAGACGAATATCACACTTGGCCAGGTGATTGAGCCCAACCAATACACGGGGTTTGCTTATAAAGCAGTCACGCTTGCTGGGCAGCAGCAGGGGCTTATCTATCACTTTGACGGTACCGCAGGCTCGACCACGTTCACTGATTCCGGCGGATACAACATCCCGGCGGTTATCGGTACGGGGTCGCCTTCGATAGAAACAACGCAGGTGAAATTCGGAACTGGCGCGTTGAGCCTCAATGGTTCGTCCTATACAACCACGACCATGACAGCCGGCGGCGCGGTTGATCTTGAAAGTGATTTCACTATTGAGTGTTGGGTCTATCCGACAACGCTTCACCTAGGCACCATTCAAATTCCTATTTCCGTCAGTAGTTCAAGCACCACTGCGGATTACATTTGGTTCCGGTGGGATACAG
>Ga0070730_10001564_pt1 | contig 21963 bp, 14 predicted proteins | sample Coa_R1_3_FD_66447 | JGI IMG/M metagenome (GOLD analysis project Ga0070730, IMG submission 66447) | Surface soil microbial communities from Centralia Pennsylvania, which are recovering from an underground coalmine fire - Coalmine... | ecosystem: Environmental > Terrestrial > Soil > Unclassified ... | reverse complement strand
AAGCCGCGACGCGCATATTGGGCGCGGAACTCGTTAAAATCGCGGTCGCTGATCACCGTGTCATGCTGGAAGGTAAGGTCAAAGTCGCGCGATTGCGTCAGGCCGGTGCGGGAGCCGGCATTTTGACCGAACACCTGGTTCTGGGAAGTGGAAGGCTGCCCCGTAACCAGGGAAGGTGAAATGCCCACGCGCAGGAAAGAATTGTTGCGGTTGTTCCAGCGCTGATCGATGCGGCCGGACCATAAGCTGGTTTTCTCCGCGACGGGATAATTGCCGCGAATGGAATTCAGCCCTACGAAGGAAGCCGGCAGCGGCGCTACGCCAGCCGGAACAACAGAACTCTGCGGCCCCACTGCGGCGAATCCGCTGCAAACCACGGAGTTTACCGTCTGGCCAGACGGGCACGAGACGGGAATTGGGAACTGGGCGCCAGGACCGGGGTTAAGGGATCCCCCTGACAGGGAGTTCGCGACAGCCCCGAAGTCAACTTTGTTAAGCCCCACACTGGAGGCCGAACCCATGAACACGGCATATTGAACGCCGAGCTGCTGCAAAGCGGAACTCCCGGAGCTTAGCAGGGCATTGACCGCATTGGCTTGCGGACCAGTGAGCTGAACTGTCAGGCCTCCGGCCGATGGCGGAAGTGTAACCGGGACCATGCCGAAGTTGTCTACTCCGATGCTGGAAAACCCGGTTTCTTCGCGCTGGGTATATTCGTACGAGAGGAAATAAAACGTTTTATCTTTTTTGAGCGGACCGCCAATCGTCAAGCCGGATTGCGTACGGGTGTAAGCCTGTTTGACCGGATCGAGAACACCGGTGGTGGGATCGACTTGCCCGGAGAAGGGATTGCGCGCCTGAAAAGATTTGTTGCGGAAATAGCCGAAAAGGTCCCCGTGAATTTCGTTGGCGCCGCTCTTGGTGACGATGTTGATGACGCCGCCGGTAGCGCGTCCATATTCCGCGTTGTAATTGCTGAGGATGAGCTGAAATTCCTGGACCGCTTCCTGGGAGACCGTGGCGCGAATGCCGTTGACGGAGTTGTCGACCGCGTCGGCGCCATCCACGCTAACCATGTTGGAACGGGCGCGGGCGCCATTGATGTTGAGACCGCTGTTGGGAGCGGGACCGATGGTGGGAGAAACGTCGCGCGTGGTTTGTGAATTGGTCAAAGTGAAATTGAGGTAGCCGCGTCCATTGATTGGGAGATTGTCGATTCGGCGCTCGTCTACGGTTTGGGAAACTTCGGTTTTGGAGGTTTCGATGGGGGCAGTTTCGGAGGTGACCGTGACGGTCTGGCTCATGCCCTTAAGTTCCAGGCGAGGATTGAGTGTGGCATTTTCGCCGACGGTTACGACGATCGAATCATTTTGGAACACACCAAAGTTGGCACCCCCCTCAACGGACATCTTATAGCGGCCTGGAGTTAGACCGATGAAGCTGTAGCGACCGTCATCGTCGACCACCAGAGTCCGGGAGGCGTCGGTGGCGGCGTTGGTAACGGTGACTTTCGCGCCGCGGATGGCCAGGCCCTGCGGGTCGGTAACGATTCCGGAGAGCGTAGCGGTGTTGACCTGCCCGGCGCTGCGAACGGCGCAGCTCAGCACCAGCACACACAAGATAATCCCGCACACGCGCAATCTGCGTCGCATGTTGCCTCCTCGTTGTAAACCGGCGTGGTTTTGAAGCACGTTCCGCTACCCCTAGCGGCGGCGGTTTCCCGCCATACTCCTCGACGGAAAGAAATTGGATATAGCGCTTTTACTGCAATAAACAAATGCTTTCAATCGAAAACTTGCTGGCTGGGACGGGTGAGTAATCGTTACGGCCCAGCAGCACCAGTGCTGCAGGATGAAGAGAATTGGGATGAGTTGCAAGCGACAAGCCACGAAAACAACGGAAGACAGCGGAGATGTCGCCGATTGTCGCGGGCCAATCGGATTATCGACGGGAGGAAACGCAGGTCAGGACTGCAGGTGGCGCTGCACCAGCTTGCGCAGCTTGTCGCGGTCTTCGTCTTTCATGTGCACGAACTCAACCCCGTTGCCTTCCGAGCCGATGTTGCGGACTACAGCGGTGAAGTGAATTTTCCGAAGGCCGGAACGTACTTCCAGTTTGATGGAATCGCCGACGCTAAGCTTTTTGGGCGATTCGAGATAAGCGCCGCCAAGGCTGATGGTCTTGACCCGGGCCAGTCCAGCTTGGGCTCCTTCAATTTGAGCTCGAAGCGGGGATTCCAGCGGGACACGAGTGTAGCGGCGCGGGACGACGAAACTCGAATTGGAGCTACCAGCTGCCGTGAACGCCGCGCGAACACGGCCGGAAGCCGGGTGATCTTCGAGCATCGCCAGGGCATCTTCCGCAGCTGCGCGGAGCCCCGAAGGTTCGGCATAGGTTAGGCCATCCCGGCGTCTGGCCAAGCTGCGGAGCAATTCGGCGCCATCCTGGGCGCGCATGCGGCCCAGAGCCTCAATGGCTTTTATGCGAACGAACTGATCGCGTAGGACATTGTGCTCGCCGGCAGCGATTTCCATGAGTTGCGGCAGGGCTGCATTTTCCTGAGCCAGGCCGATCTGGTCGATCATCATGGGAACAACCAAAGGATGCGCGTCCGCAAGGACAGCGGAAAAGACGAAGGCGGCGCTCTGCACGGTTGCCGGGCTTGCCGGACGAGCTAATTCACTGACGGCCAGGTCCTGAAGGCTCCATTCCCAACTGGCCAGCGCGCGGGCAAACCCGCGGAGCAGTCGATCGGCATCCGCTGCGGCGAGGATCTTGATCGCGGCGCTTACCCGCTGCCGACGCGCCTCATATAAGCGAGTCTCCAACAAATTGAGCACCGGGACCCCGATGGTGCGTACCAGCCGCGCCATGGCCGGAAGGTACTCGCCACCCTGCGGCTCGGTGAGCAGCAGGGTCAGACGATCGAGCAGGCGGTCAGGATCGCGCTGCAAAAGACGGGGGAGCACGGGGTCCAGCGCGCGATTGGCCAGCGAAGCGTCGACCAGCAACAGCCAGCGGTCTTGTGCCACCAGCCGATGGGCTAGGGCGGAAATATGATCGTGCGCGACGTCATGCGGAGCCTTTTCCAGCGCGTTCAGGATGGATTCAAAGCCTGCATAGTCGCCACGCATAACGGCTACCCGTCCGAGATTTTCCAGGAAGGCAGCTAGCAAAGCGGCGGTTTCCGGCGTGGATTCTTTCTCCAGGGCCTTGAGAGCGCCACGGCTTAGGTCCTCGGGAACCTGATTTGGCCACAGCGATTCGATAATCGGGGCAAGTTCGTTGAGCCCTGCGGCCACCGGTCTCCGGACGGCAGCGTCCGCACTATCGATCCGGCGAGCATAGTTCAGCAGGATGTTGCGGGCTTCGCGGCGGGGAGCATCCGCGCCGGAACTGGCGAGTTGGCCCAGACTCTGCTTCAAAGCCACGATGGGAACACACCAAATATCCGGGCCTCGCAGCACCGCGGATTTTTCACGCGGCGGCAACTCCAACCAGAATTTCTCAATAAGTTTTTCGCGATGCGTATCGGCAGCCCAGGTGGCTGCGAGAGATGACAAATGCGCGGAGGCATGCGGGCCGGTGTAGCCGCCGGCGGTAACCAGCACTTCGGCAAGGCGGTGGAACACAGTCCGCAGGGCCGCTGGCGCGAGGGTTGCCGAAGAAAATTCCGATCCCAGAAATTCGAAGATCAAGCTTTCCGACAAACGGAGAAGATAAGCCTGCGGGCGCTCGCTATCGCGTGGAGGATATTGGGTAACCGCGCTCAGCAACAAACGGACTGTCTCCCGACTGGCTTCCTCCATCGCACTATGGATCCCGCGGGCGGCCTCTTCCGCGGAAATGTTGCGAGCCGCTTCGAGCGGCGGAGTCAAGCGCGCCACCAGCCGCAGTGTGGCTTCCAGGTCTTCGATTTCCGGGATCTCAATGGGCGCTTCGGGAGCCTCCCGCGGGGAATTTCCTCCATAGGCCACCAGCGCGGCGATCAGGCTGGCCAATACCGTATCGACCTTGCGCTCCGTTTCCGTGTTTATCGCGATACCTTCCACCCGGTATTCCCTCAACTTGGCCGGCCACCAGGCCATGGCCTGCTGTTTTGTAGGTTGCCCTGATTTTAGCAGTGCCGCTTTGCCAAGTTGCGCCAGCGTGTCCAGTTCGCCTACATGGAATTTGCTGGCGAAAACCAGGTTGTAGATTCCGGCGCGTTGCAGATCCTTCGCCAGAGCAAATAGGTCGCCCCGTGCATCCGGCAGAGCGGCTTCGCTGATCTTTGGCGCCACCAGGGCGCTGCGCTCCACACGAAACTCAAGCCCGTTCGCATCCCCAACCACGGAACGCAGAGACTCGTACGCACCATCAAGGCTCTGTAGCACGCGCGGGTGTTCGCGGTCATACAAGCGCGCCGAGCGCAAGAGCAGATGCAGCGCGCGGAGGGAGCGCACGAGATCCAGAACCAGCGGCTCGGAAGTTCGCGGTTCGGCGAACGCCTCAGGGACGGCAAGCGGCTTGTGCACCAGCGGGCCTGGCTGTTTCTGAGGGGTGCGCTTTTGCCGCTCGATTGGAAGTGTAGCGCGTAGAACCACAGCTCTCCTTTTTTCTCATCCGGCTGCGGCGCGTAATACCGTCGCGGACGGGAAAAACCCTCTGTATTGCCAGCACGCCCCCTTCCTCGTGCGCCCGCCGCCAAACAGCCCATTTGCAGAGAGATAGGAGAATAGTACTAGGACCAAAGGCGGCGCAACGTTACGAAATGTAACCAAACTGGTAGTGGCTGGGGCTGCGCTCAACGGCTAAAAACGACTGAATTCGCTAACGTCTTAGGACTTCTGAGACGGGCACACTTCCCCCCTCGGTGGTGGAAATAATCCGTTTAACGGCTTGATAGCCGCTCAGCTTGAGCATTACTGTGTGGGTCCCCGCAGGAACCTCAACGCGTGCCGGAGTAAACCTTCCGGTAGAGTCTCCATCCACAAAAATCTCGGCGCCGGGAGGATCGCTCCGAACCTGAGCCCAAGCAATGTGGTTGGTAGAACGTTCGGTAAGCTTGGTGTTGACCTGAGTCGGAATATTTTCCTTCACTTGGACGCTGCCAACGTAAGGATCATAGCCTTGCAGGCGCAACACCAGGTTGTACTGTCCAGCCGCCAGCGGCAGGGTCACCGGAGTCTGCCCGGATTGCTTGGCTCCATTGATGAAAACGTCGGCGCCGGGTGGATCGCTGCTGACGTAGAGGCCCTTGGTCAAGGATTCCAGAGCAAGCTTCTGGTCCGAGACAACGCCTTCTTTTACTTGCAAAGCGGTCTGCACCGGTTGATACCCATTCTTTCTTACTTCCAGGCTGTATCGTTCCGGGCTCAGATTGTTGAAGCTGCACGGCGTAACGCACTGGCTCACTACGCCACCCGACGTATCATGCAGCATCGCGGTGGCGCCAAGGACGTCGGTCACCACATGAATGGCGCCCGATCCGCGGACCGGGACTGGATGCCCGCCTAAGTCAGAACTTGCGGGTGTGCCAGTCGCGGCCGCCGGCGCATCGTCATATTCGATATGGTCGATGAGGTGAACGCTCGCTGGTGCATCGCGCAGGAATTTGAGCAATGCAGCGTGCTCCGCAGGGTGCAGCTTACCGGAAAGAGTCAGCGTGCTAGAAACGCCTTGCACCTTGGCGCGAGAGCCCAGTCCGCGTTCGGAGATAGCTTCCTCGATGCGCCCCTTATACTCCGCCGCGCTTGCGGTCAGCGCCCCTTCCGGTTTTTTCATCGCAGCTTTTTCCGTGTGAACAGGCTTGATAACCGTCGGAGGGTTGGCGGATGTTTCTATCGGTTTCGTGTCGGGCGCGGCTGCCTCGGAATCACCGGAGGATGATTCCGCGGCGGCGTTGCCGGCGGCATCCTTCTGCGCCAGCGCCGGTTCCCCTGCTGCTGATGGCAAAGCAGGTTCCCCGGACGTACCGGCCCCACCGCGATGGTGCTGGCGTACGTCGTCATAGATTGGACGAAGTTTGTTAGCGCAATAGCCGATGACGCCGAGGAGCAAAATCGCGACGAATACGGTGCCCAGCACACTTTTCTTGGGTTTAGGTTCTGCAACAGCGGACAAGGCTCCGGTGCGGCGCACCGCCGGAGTCTGGCTTGCACTGGCGGCGCGAGCGACCGCGGCGGTGTCGTCATTGTGCACTCCACGCAGCCCGGCGGGGCTCAGCGCCATGGTGGCGCTCGCATCGGAGCCAAGAGCCATCGTCGAGTGAGGATTTCCGGAGGTGGCGTTGAGCGCGCGATAGTTGCGCAAGTCCTCCAGCAATTCGCGGCAGGTCTGATAGCGTGTTTCGGGATCTTTGCATAGCGCGCGCATGACCACGGCACTGATCCCGGCGTGAATCGATGGGTCCACCTGCTTTGGCGGGACCGGTTCCTCGTTTACGATTTTGTAGATTACGGTGGTGATGTTCTGGCCGGGGAAAGGTTTTTCGCCGGTGACCATTTCATACAGCATGACGCCCAAAGAAAAGATGTCGCTACGGCCGTCCACCGCCCGCCCTTTGACCTGCTCCGGCGACATATAGCTGGGCGTGCCCATGACGTGCGCCGTTTGCTGCACCGTTCCGAATTGCAGGATTTTGGCGGTGCCGAAGTCCGTTACCTTCACCGTGTCATCGCCGGTCAACATCAGGTTGGCGGGCTTGATATCGCGGTGCACCACGTTGCGCTCGTGCGCAAACTGCAGCGCACTGCAAGCTTGCTCCATGATCCGCAGAACGCGAGGCAACGGAAAAGAATGGCCATCATCTAGGAGCGCTTGCAAGCTGCGCCCTTCCACCAGTTCCATGGTGATGTAATACAGGCCGTCTTCTTCGCCGGCGTCGAAAACTACTACGATATTGGGGTGGGTCAGCAGGCCGGCGGCGCGCGCCTCCGTTTGGAAGCGGGCCAGCAGTTCCGGGCGGGTGAGGCCGGTACCCTCGGCATTAAGCTTAATGGTCTTGACCGCGACGGTGCGGCCGATAACCGGATCGGTTGCCTTGTAGACTACACCCATAGCGCCGCGGCCGAGTTCGCCGACAATCTCGTAACGTCCGGCCTTCGCCAGCGTTGTCATGGGTATGTCAGACATGAAAGGGAAATGCCTCTTCCTTCAACTTTTGTATCCGCAATGCGCTAGCGACTCCCACCGCTGCGGCCCCACGCACACGGATACGCCTGATTGACAGTACCCAGCAAATTTTCTGTAGGTCAACGTGACCGGCGTACTAGTGTTTCGGACTCGCCACCCATGGTGGCAGCGGGATATCGTTGAACGGGGACGGGATGTCTCGTCGGCTCACTTTTGCTGCGGGCTTGCGCCCATCTGCATGGGAAGGTTGACTTCCCGCACTGGCTGGTCGATTCCGACTGGCTGCGACGGAGCTTCCAGGCCGTCCGTAAGCAAGTAGGACTCCAGAGCAAGTGAACTCGTTGCGAAGTTCTCCAGCGCATTGATGTAGGAGACTTCTAGCTGCATCAGGGTTCTCTGGGCGATCAGGACCTGGGGGTAAGCCGCAGCCATGTCCTGGTATTTTTTGGTGTACATCCCATACGCCTTTTGCGCCCTCGGTATCATCTGGTTCTTGTAGCGGTCGACCGCGATTTGCGAAAACGTGTAGGTCTGGACGACGCTGGCCGCCCGCTCCCGCAAAACGAGCTTCACGCGTTCAACTTCGTGCTTCGCCCTCTCGGTATCCGCCTTAGCAGTGCCGATGTTTCCCTGGTTGCGGTTAAAAATAGGGATTCTCAACCCCACGTCGGCAAATCCCTGCAGTCCGACAGGCCTGCCGTTAGATTCGGACAACAACTCGCCGTTCTGCTGCAAGCCTCCGCGGATCTGCAGGTCGGGAATGGTTTCTCGCTTCGCGCGTGCCAAGGCCGCTTCCGCTCGCTTGACGCCGAGCTCGGCGATTCTTACGGCTGGACTCTCGTTGACGATTTTCTCCACCAGGTCATCCGCATGGACCGCCGCGGTGTCCTCCAGTTTTCCTTCGAGTTTCACCAGGGGAAGCCGCGGATTGCCCACCACAGCGCCCAATGCTTTCCACAGCCGCTGCTGATTTTGTTCAGCCATAATCACCGCGAGTTGTGCTTGCTCCGCTTCGACTTCCGATTCGAGCACATCCGGAGCGTCCGCTTGCCCTACATTCGCGAGCTGGCGGGAGGTCTGGACGGCATCGTTGGCGAGGTTGCTGAGGTTTTGCCGCAACTCCAGCGTCTGCTGGGCCGCCAGCGCCTGTATGTAAGACATCTTTACATTTGTGACCACGCGCATTTTTTGTTCCTCAGCCTCTGCTTCGGCCTGTTTGAGTTCCTGGTCCAAAATCTTCCGATTCAGACCCAGCTTTCCGCCCAGCACGATGTCCTGCTGAACGAAAAACCCTTGCTCGCCCCCATGAAACGACCCGCCCCGGACTTGTTCGCCCTGGTAGCCGACGACTGGGTTCGGGTAAAGTCCCGATTGCTTCTTCCTGCCTTCCGCCGCCTGAATGTTGGCCTCCGATTGCGCGAACGTCGGGTTGTTCTGTAAGGCCATCTGTTGCAGTTCTTCGAGCGTGATCGTCTTCTCCTCGGAGGCTCCCGTTTGCGCACCGCTAGGCCCGGCGACCATGAGCAAAACGCTGAAAAGTACGAATCGGGCCGCATGACGAAGTCGCGACATGGTTTCGCTCCTCACTCCCATAAACTTCACCGGCGCATTTACGTTATTCATGTTGGTGCTCCATCCCCGGCATGTCCATCTTGAGCGGCTTATTGCTTTCGTGCTTTTTTCGCAGCTCTATGATTTGGTCGTACTGCTCTTGAGGTAGTACGCGTACGAACGTCATCATTCCCGCCATGAAGCCGCTCCATCCCGGCCGAAGCCCGAAGTTTTCCGGTTTATCGACCATCTTATCCATCGCCATCATGGGGCCTTCCATAAAGGCGTCCTGCGGAAACCCCGGCACGGCATTCGCATCCTTGGCCACATCGGGCTTGCCCATCTGCATCCCCTGCATGTCTTCGTGTTTCGTGCCGGACCTGTCTTGGTTCTGCATCGGACTTCCCGCCTTCAGCGGAGAATTCGACATGGTTTGTTCCGACGTCGAACCCACGCCCATTCCGCGACCGAGGCTCGGACCGTTTTCTTCGGCCGTCGCACTTCCTTGTCGGAGCATTCCCATCCCTCGTTCCATGTCGAGACCCGCGGACATTCCGTTTCGACGTGACATCGGGCCCACCATCGACGACATCTGGTTCATCATGTGGTGCGGCAGATGGCAGTGCAGCATCCAGTCGCCAGGATTATTGGCCACGAACTCCACGTCACGCGCCTGGGCAACTCCCACAAGCACCGTGTTCCCCGGTCCCCACGTGGACTCCGGTTGGCGGCCTCCTTCCGTTCCCGTGACCACGAACTGGTGTCCATGAAGATGGATAGGGTGGTGGTCCATACCAAGATTAATAAGCCGGATACGGACGCGCTCCCCTTGCCGCACGATAAGAGGAGTATTGGCGGGGCCCGATTTTCCGTTGAGGGTAAGCCAGTTGAACTCCATGTTCATGGAGTTCGGGACGTCGATGTTCGGCAGCACCGCGTATTCCTGCAGGACGATCGCGAAGTCTTTATCGACGCGAGGCTTGTAGCTTTCCTTTGGGTGCATGATAAACGCACCGATCATGCCCATCATTTCCTGCATGGCCATATGCGAGTGGTAGAAATACGTACCTTCCTGATCGAGAGTGAACTCGTAGACGAATCTGCCGCCGGGTGCGATGGGGTCTTGGCTCAACCCCGGCGCGCCGTCCATATCATTCGGAATCTCAAAGCCGTGCCAGTGCATTGAGGTCGCTTCGGGAAGATGGTTATCCACAATGATGCGCACGCGATCACCCCTCGAAACCTGAATGGTTGGCCCCGGAGCGCTGCCGTTGTAACCCCAAAGATCGACAACTCGGCCAGGAACGATTTCCTGCTTCACTGGCTCCGCAATGAGGTGGAATTCCTTGACCTTTCCATCCATCCGAAATGGCAGGTCCGGCACATCGGGCGTCTCGACAAGAACGGGAGCGCCGTGGGGGTGGTCGGACTCCTTCATTCCCCCCTTTCGTTTCGACTTCGTTCCCTTCATCCCGTGGGACATATCCATCTCTTGGGCGGAGAGCACTCTCGCGGATGCAAACACGCCTGCTCCCGACAAAATATGCTGCAAAAACCCGCGCCTGCTGCTCATATTTTTCCCTTTCAAGACCGAATGACTGAACTTTCAAAAGTGGATCGGATATAGCGAGCGACGACTCAAGACGGACGTACACCAATCCGTCTCTTCTTTGAACAAGCGGGCGGAAGTTAGCGGGCGTCCTAGATACGAAGGGGAACCGAAGCAGAGCTTCTGGTTATGCTAGAAGCGTCGAAGACGAAACAGCGCTTGCCATCAAAGGCTAATCCGAGAACGGAAACGGGAGTTTCGGCGGTATCCAACCGAGCGCTCCCGCTCGGTGCATCCACAGAGAAGCGACCTTCCTTCAGCGCCTCAATCTGAACCAAGTTGGCACAATCGGACCTCTGGTTCAGGCCGTTCCCTGAATTGGGCGGACACTCCCCGCACTCTTCACTTTTATGATGAGCATGGAGATTGCCGCTGCCTGTAGAACCTGGAGGTGACTCCATAGGATGATGGAAAAACGCAGAGGACCCGCAATAAGCGGCGCACGTCGAGGCGACACCAGAATTCGCTGCTGACAGCGCCAACACCAGAACCGCGATAAGCAGCTTAGCTCCCATCAAGTTTTGAGCATACACACAAGACAGTTTTTGTACAAGAATGTGAACTTGCCTAAAATCTGGCGGCTGATTTGAATCGGCACACTCATCCGCGCAGCGGTTTCGCTCCGGAATTTGAGCTCAGGAATGGGTTTGATCCTTCGCCACCACGACCTTGCCCCGTAAAAGCGAAGTGCAGGCGGTGCACATCGAGGGATTGTTCCATGGAAACGACCTCATAGCCGCTAGTCGACCCAAGCTGAAAACGGACCAGTCCAATTAGCGCGCCAATTGCTGCGGCGCCATTCTGTTACTCCTGCGCAAAGCCGCACAATTCAATTTCTTGATGCGCTCATCAAGTCGGGCAGGTTCCCCCGGCTACAGCTCCCGGGAAAAACCGGCTTTCAGCCTTTGATCGCGGCACGAATTTTGGGTGAGCTGGCAATGGCGCTCTTTAAGTCCAGATCGCCGTTCATCAGGTCCACAACCGCTCGGGTGATATGATCGTCGATTTCGGACGCGCTGCGGATGTCCACCGGATAGCGCACGATGAATTCCACCCCCGCGTCAGCAAGCTGCAGTTTGGCTTCGGTTTTCGGCGCCTTCAACTGAATTTCCATTTGACGTTCGATGCCTCCCAATTGCCCTTCAATTCTCTCGCGGTATTGTTCATAGACGGAATTCGCGGCGCTGGAGAGTTTGTCCTGCACCAGCCTGTAATTGCCGCCGGGGGCCAGCGTTACCGCGAGCTCGTGCCAGGCATATTCCGTCCCCGGAATCTGCTTAAATAGCGGAGTTCCTGCTTGAAACAGCACGGAATTTGAGAACACCACCACGCGCCCCGTCGGAAACAGATCTACACTCGTGCCGGCAAGTTCCATCAGATACAAGCGCACCAGGCCGATGTCGATGACGTCGCCGGTCACTCCCGCGATGCTGATGCGGTCGCCCACCCGAATTCCGTATCGCCCAACCACAAAAAAATACGCCGCCACCGACAACAGCAGCGCTTGCAAACCCACCGCAATTCCGGCGGTGACAAAACCGGCGAAAGTGGCCAGCGAGCTGAACTCGCTGACGAATCCCACAATCAACACAATGCCCATTAGGAATCCCATCACGAACCGGCGCAGCAACAGAAATTGCCGCCGGCGCCGCGGATCGTGAACGTAGCGGAAGGTAAGGCGGCGCCACACCTCCGAAAGAATCGCCACTACCCCCAGGGCCAAAGCGATTCCAATCACACGAATCAGGAGCGATCGCAAAGTATCTGTGGATTCCCGCACAATCGTTCTGCGCCACTCGATGTAGTTTGCCCGGCCCTGCTCCAGCAGCAGCACTTCCTGGCTTAGCGGCATGGCGGCGGCCGAAAGCTGATTGAATTTGGCGATCAGGGTTTGGTACTGGCGTTGGGTGTCTTCTTGTTGCCCGGCTTGGCTGGCATCTTGCGTGCCGGCCAGCTCCCGGCCGCGCTGCAGAATCGCGGCCAGGCTCTCGCGAAGGGGCTTGCGCAAATTCTCCGCGTTTTGCCGCAGCCGATCCGTCTCCTTAATCATTTGGTCGATTTGGTGCATGCTGCGCATGCGTCCGACCAGGGTAATGGCTTGCCCGATCAGTCCCGAAGAATTGCCCGCTCCGGCCGGCGCATTTCCCGCTTTGGTCGAGGGTTGCGCGGGGGCTTTGTTCGCGAAGACCTCGGGCACCGCACGCGCCAACTGGTTGATATTTCCCTCCAGCCCCTCGCTCACTGTATCGGTAGCCCCTTCCGCGAAGGCCTGCATCTTTTGCACCGCTTCCTGCACCGCCTTGTCCAAAGACAATTTCCCCTGCAGCTTCTCACGCTCGCTCAGCAAAGCGCTTCGTTTTGCTCGCGTAGCAGCGCCCAGCTGTTTGTTCACGTCGTCCAGCCTGGATTGCGTGTCCTGTATTTCCGCGGCAATTTTTTCGCCAATCTGCGCGAAATTCTGCTGCTTCGGCGGTGCCATGGAATTTTGACTGAGGCCGGCGTTTTTCTCGCTCGCGCTGAGGATTGCCGCTTGCGCGCGAGCCGATTGAAAGGCGGCGCGCACCACGTCGGCCGCCAGGTTTCGCGTGCTCTGCTCGTAGATCGCGTCGCTCGGCAGACCGGCCGCCTGCACATTGTTTCCGGCGTCGCGATACCAGGTGATCGCCGCGTTCAAATGGCCCAGGATGGCGTCGCGATTTAAGGCCGGCAAGTTTTGCGCATGTAATATCCCCACCACGCCAAGGAGCGCGCAAAAGACCGTCAGCAAAAGACGGCCATATCCCCACTTACGATCGTCGGGCATCTTCATCAATCTGCTCCAAATCCATAAATAAGACGCCCGAGGTCGCAGGAAAGGTGTAATCGTGAGCGAGGTGGTCCATCCGCCGCTATTTTGCAATCGCGATAACGCGGAAGCTTTCTTCAATCGCGCCTTTGAATTCCTAGTCGGGCTTCGGTATCGCGGCGGCCTACCCGACGCCGAAAATCCAGAAATTTTAAAATGTATTTGGATAGCCATAAATCCGGGGTGCAGCGAAATTTTCCCAGACCGGCCGGATTATCCCGCGTCTCAACTCGGACCAGTTTATAGCTCGGCGTGCTCTAAACTACAGCAATTCCCCTACCCCATCGCATTTTGACGGCTTTCCCTGCAAGCGATTGCGAGGATTCACCTGCTTGTGATTATTTCCTGCCCCGGTAATCTGCCATCAGCAACACCGGCAAGGCCCATCCGGCCGGACACCTGAATTTGCTGGCGATCACCACCGTCCAGATGGGCCGCCGGTTTATGAGGAAACAACGTCGAATGATAGCGCTTCCGTACGACATTTTGAAAAAAGATGCTGCCGAACTGGTATGGATTGAAGCCGTAAGAGACTTGGCAACCGCAAAAGTGCGAATAAAGGAGTTAGCCGCCGGATCTCAAGCGGAATATGTCGTTTTCGATCAGCGCACGCGTAAGATTGTCTTTAATCTCAAGGTGTCGGGCGGCCCTTTGGAGCTTTTCTAGCGTACTGCGATTTCCGAAGATCGCGACGGATCCAGCACCGCTCGCGCCTGCCAAATCAAGTTTTGCATCCCATCTGGTTTTGAAAAGACCGCCGTCACTCCCGAAGCTAGCGCTTGTTTCTCTGTAGCGCTGCTGTGATAGCAGGTCAGCATCATCAGAGGAATTTGCGGAAACAGCCTTTTGAGCAAACGTGCCGCTTCCAGGCCATCCATCACCGGCATCCGTAAATCCAAAATAATCAAATCCGGAGCAAGTTTTCTGGCCTTGCCGATGGCATCAAATCCATCTTCGGCTTCTCCACAGACGGTGAACCCCGCCTGGCTCTCGAAGGCTACACGCAAGGCTCGGCGGATTGCCGGATGATCGTCAACGATAAGGACAGACGCCAATTGCCCCTGCTCCCTGGGCCGCCAAGGAAGTAGCCTCACGGCCGAAGTTAAGATTTAGTCACGACCCATGCCCGGTGCGCAACTGGGGATTCACCTTAGTACTATTTTGATTGCCCGCGGTGCTTCCACGGTCCGCGCTTTACGGCCACTCAGATCCGTTGGCGTTTCCACCTGCCCCTCTTGAATAGCACCACTCCTGCCGCTGCTATGGCCCCTTCCGCGACAACAATGGCCCAGAACGCTCCTTTCGATTGCATATGCAAAGGGATGGCCAGCGCATACGCCAAGGGAATCTCCAAGAGCCAGAAGCCGAAGAAGTTCACGATCGTCGGCGTCACCGTATCCCCGGCCCCATTGAACGCTTGCAGCATCACCATTCCGTAGGCAAAGCCGATATTCCCGTAGCTCAAGATGCGCAGGCAGGACGCCGCCAACGGCACCACCTCCGGATCGTGCGTGAACAGTCGGACCGCCGGTTCGGCAAAGAAGATGAAAAACACGCCGATGGCCCCTAAAAACAGCATGTTGTAGAACCCCGTGCGCCATACCGATTTCTCCGCTCGCTCCGGTTGTTTCGCCCCCAGGTTTTGCCCCACCAGCGTGGCCGCCGCATTGCTCAGCCCCCAGCTCGGCAGAATAATGAAAATCACAATGCGAATCGCAATCGTGTAGCCGGCCAGCGCCGCCGACCCGAACAGGCTCACGATGCGCACCAGCCCAATCCAACTGGTATGCGCAATGGCGAACTGCAAGATGCCTGTCACCGATACCCGCAACAGTTTCCACAACACTCCCAGCTCCAGCCGAACCTGCTGCCGCAAGATTCGGATGCGCTCGGTGCCGCGCAGCAGCCGGTAAAATTGGTACAGCACTCCGATACTTCGCCCGGTAAATGTGGCCAGCGCCGCCCCCGTGACTCCTAACTTCGGAAACGGTCCCCACCCGAAAATCAGGCACGGATCGAGTACCAGGTTGATGATGTTGGACACCCACAGCAGGCGCATCGCGATCGCGGCATCCCCAGCCCCGCGAAAAATAGCGTTATTCAGGAACAGCAGCATGATCGCGCCGCTGCCACCCAAGGCGATCCGCGCGTAGCCGCTGCCCACCGCGATAATCTGCGGCGAAGCGCCCATCAGACCGAGCAGCCGCGGAGCCAGGAACACGCAAGGCACTCCCACCAGCAGCGAAATCCCAATGCCAATGACGATGGCCTGCATGCCCGCCACCGCCGCGCCGGCCGGGTCCTTCTCCCCGATTCGCCGCGCCACCATCGCCGTGGTCGACAGGCTAAGCCCCAGCCCCACTGCAAACACCAGGCTCAGCAGTGACTCCGTCAGGCCCACCGTCGCCACCGCGTCCGCGCCCAGCCGCCCAACCCAGAACACATCCACCACCGCAAACAGCGATTCCAGCACCATCTCCAGCACCATCGGGATGGCCAGCAGCAGAATGGCCCGGTTCAGGCTGCCGGTGGTGAAGTCTTGATGCGAGCCGCGCAGCGCTTCTCGAATGGAGCTCCAGATTGGAATTGGAGGCGTCCCCACGGCAAGTTCCTGCGTTTCCATGAAAACCTATATATTTCTGCGAGAGCGCGGTGCAAATCGGCTCGCGCGGCTAAAAGTAGTGTGCTTGGAACGGGAAAGAACTGGTCCGCCTAAGCGGCGGATTTACGCGACAGCCACCAACGAGATGTTTCGAGGAGTGAACATCTTTTTTTCCTAGGGAACTCGATGCAGGAGATTGTAGCTTGAGCGGCTTGCCTTGGCTAGCGAAAACCGCGGCACCTGCCGGGATCCAGCAGGCAGTCGGCAACCCGTGCGACTTGCGCCATTTCCGCCACGTTGTGGACACGCACGATGTGCGCCCCGCCCAAAATGCAGGCGGTCACCGTCGCGGCGGTGGCCCACAGCCGCTTCTCGGGCGGCGCCGGTTTACCGTTCTCCGCCAGCGTAGCGCCCAGAAAACCCTTCCGCGACGTGCCCACCAGCAGCGGATAGCCGAGCTTCGCTAACTCCCTCAGGTTCCGCAGCAACTCGTAGTTTTGCTGGAAGCTTTTCCCGAACCCGATTCCCGGATCGAGGATGATCTGTGACTTTCTCACCCCGGCCGCACGCGCCTTCTCGATCGCCTCCCGCCAACCCTTCGCCACATCCTTCATCACGTCGCGCGCGAATGGCCCCTTCTGCATCGTCCGTGGCTCGCCCCGCATATGCATCAAGATGAGCGGCACATCCCGGCGCTGCGCCACCTCCGCAATCCGCGGGTCGCCGCGCAGCCCTGAAATATCATTGATGATTTGCGCTCCCGCGCGGATGGCCGCTTCCGCCACTTCAGACTTTCGCGTGTCTACCGAAATAGGAATTTTCAGCGTCCCGCGCAGTCCTTCCAGCACCGGCAGGATGCGGGCCAACTCCGTTTCCGCCGCGGTTCCCCTCGAGCCCGGTCGCGTGGATTCCCCGCCAATGTCGAGCACATCCGCTCCGGCCCGCTCCATCTCCAAGGCATGCTCGATCGCGAGCCGCGGCTCCAGAAAATCTCCGCCATCCGAGAAGCTGTCGGGCGTCGCATTCAGCACGCCCATCACCAGCGTGCGCTCGCCGAGCGTCAACCCGCCGGTGGGCAAAGTCAGCCGGAATTTGCGTCGCCGGTTCATCAACCTCGGATTCTATCTTGAACAAAAGAATAGCGCAGGGTTCTCTTTTAAGTGAACTCTGCGCAACTCCGTGCCCTGTATGTCGAGTCTTTTCCTGGTCAGTCCAGGTCGAAATCCCGGATCGGCTTGCCGGCCGGCGCATCCTTGGCCTTCTTCATCGCTTCTTCAAATTTCTTCGCCAGGATATCTTCCTTATTCGTCTCCTGAAACCAGGAATCGGCAAATTTGTCTTCGCGCTGCCGCTGCTGCTCGCTCAATATCCCTGCCGCATTGGTCAAGTCCACGTCCGGCCCCTTGCGCGGCGGCTCTTCATGCGCAAGCACCACCCCCAGCGCCGCATCCACAGACAATTTCGCCTTGCAGCACGGACAAGTGACCTTCAGCGGCTCCTGGTTCTTCCCCATGCCCCTATTCTAATCCTTCTGACTGCCAAGAATCATTGCCTTTAATGAAAAGAGGCGCGGTCTCCGCGCCTCTTCGAACCAGAACCGCACTGAATTCTATGCTTTCGCCGGATTCTCCCCGCGCGTGAATCCCGGCGCCGGCCGCAATTCCGGCCGCACCACCTTCGGATCCGTGCTCGGCGCCGCCTGCGGCGTGCTGGGCGGCGTCCGCGGCTTTTCCGGCAGCGGCTTGCCTTCCATCAACAGCTTCACTTCGTTGGCGTCGATCACTTCGCGTTCCAGCAGCGCGAGCGCAATGCGCTCCAGTGTCTCGCGGTTATTCGATAACAGGTTTTTGGCTTTCTCGTAGCCGCCGTTGACGATCCGCTTCACTTCCTTGTCGATTTGAATCGCCGTGTCTTCCGAATAGTCCCGATGCTGCGCAATCTCCCGTCCCAGGAAAATCGCTTCGTCCTTCTTCCCGTAAGCCAGCGGACCCAGTTCGCTCATGCCCCATTCGCAAACCATGTTGCGCGCAATATCCGTTGCCCGTTCAATGTCATTGCCCGCCCCGGTGGTGATATGCCCGAGGAAAATCTCCTCCGCCGAGCGTCCTCCCATCAACACCGCCAGCATGCTCTCAAGATATTCGCGCGTGTAGGTATGCTTGTCGTCTTCCGGCAACTGCATGGTCAAGCCTAGCGCCATTCCACGCGGGATGATGGTGACCTTGTGTACCGGGTCGGCATTGGGAGTCATCGCCGCCACCAGCGCATGCCCTGCCTCGTGATACGCCGTATTCTTCTTCTCTTCGTCCGACAGGATCATGGACTTCCGTTCCACGCCCATCAGCACCTTGTCTTTGGACATCTCGAAATCCGTCATCATCACGAATTTTCGGTTTTGCCGCGCCGCCCACAGCGCCGCTTCGTTCACCAGATTGGCCAGGTCCGCTCCCGAAAATCCGGGTGTCCCGCGCGCAATGATGGACAGGTCGACATCGTCCCCGATCGGCACCTTGCGCGTGTGCACCCGCAAAATTTCCTCGCGACCCTTCACATCCGGGCGCGCCACCACCACTCGCCGGTCAAAGCGTCCCGGCCGCAGCAGCGCCGGATCCAGTACGTCCGGCCGGTTCGTCGCCGCAATCAAAATCACGCCTTCGTTGGACTCAAATCCGTCCATCTCCACCAGCAGCGCGTTCAAGGTCTGCTCGCGTTCGTCGTGACCGCCGCCCAACCCCGCTCCACGATGCCGGCCGACCGCGTCGATCTCATCGATAAAAATAATGCATGGTGCATTCTTCTTGCCCTGCTCGAAAAGGTCGCGCACCCGGCTGGCGCCAACCCCCACAAACATTTCCACAAAGTCCGATCCCGAAATCGAAAAGAACGGAACGTTCGCTTCCCCGGCAATCGCCCGCGCCAGCAACGTCTTGCCCGTTCCCGGAGGGCCCACCAGCAGCACTCCTTTAGGTATGCGTCCGCCCAACTTCTGGAATTTCTGCGGATCTTTCAGGAACTCGATAATTTCCTGCAGCTCTTCCTTGGCTTCATCCGTTCCGGCCACATCTTTGAACGTTGCCTTCTTCTGCTGCGCCGAAAGTAGCCTCGCTCGCGACTTCCCGAAACTCAGCGCTTTGTTTCCGCCCGCCTGCATCTGGCGCATCAGGAACAAACAGAATCCCACCAGCAGAATCAGCGGCGCCGCGTTCAGCAAGATCAGCACCCAGTCCCCGCTGCGTACTTCCTTCACCTTGATCTGCACCGCTTTGTCTTTTAATTCCTTGGTCAGGTCCGGAGCCGCTTCCTTAAATATGGTCACGTGGAACTTGTGGTTCGCCGGCCGTACGTATTCGCCCTGCAGCTCGTAGCTGTTCGGCGACAAATACATCGTGACTTCCTTCACGTCGCCGTTATCCACCTTGGCCATGAACTCGCTGTAACTGGGATCGTCCTCGCGTGTGGTTTGCCCGTTGGCGGACACCAATCTCCACAGCATCACCCCCAGAAACACGATCGAAATCCAGAACAGAACTGTTTTCGCCGTAGAACTAGAATTCACGTCATCCTCACCTTTTGCTCCGGGCCCTAAGGGGCTTCCCCCTCATAGCGCCGGACCACCTCTATGATCTCTCCCGACCTCGCCGCGTCCCTGCCAGCGGCTTCATCGACAAACCTTTTTCATTGCGGCCCGTTCCATTAGATGCCGCCAGCCCATACCCTACCCATAATCCTTTAGATGCAGTCCGGAACCCAAAGTAATCGGGCTCCAGCGCCACTCGACGCTGTTCCGGCTTATCCAGCAATACCGCTAGCCGCAACGACCTCGGTTGGCTTTCGCCTAGCCTCCGCAGCAGAAATTCCTGCGTCACCCCGCTATCCAGAACCGCGTCCACCAGCAGCACATCCCGCCCCTTAACGTCGGGTCCCCTACCAAACGCGACCTCTCGCCTTGCATGGCCGCCTTGTTCTACATCGCGGATCTCCGCGCGAACGAAGTGGCAAACCGTTGGCGCATCGATCTGCCGCATCAAGTCGGCCGCAAATACGAACCCTCGGTCCAGGATGACCACCACATCCAACCGCTTACCCGCGCAGGCTCGCGTAATCTGCTTACCCAGCTCCGCAACTTTCTTGGCAATTCGCTCCCCGGAAAATTTCGAGCCGCCTTGAGTGTGGTCTGTTCCTCGTCGACTTCCCATCACCGAATGGGTTCCTCTGTGACCACCAAGCCGGCTCGCGTCTTCTCGCTCGCTGCAAACTCCGCTGCCACCGGAAAGCCCCGCGTCCAGGCCACAACGCCGCCGCTGGTCAATACCGGCCAGCCGTTCCGCTCCCACCGCACCAAATGCTTCTCGCTCAACAATCGTTTCAATTTGTGCGCGCTCCGGTGGCCGTACGGCCGCAACTTGTCACCCGGGCGCAAACTGCGCAGCACCAGCGGTGGCTGCAAGGCGTCGCAGTCCAGCACAAACCCCTTCTCGATAGTGTCGCCTCTCTTCAGGGGCCAGTCAATCACCCTGAAGCGGAAGATGCAACTTAGTTCCGCCACCCGAACCATTGCCTCTCGCTCGTCCAGACGCACCGCCTGCTCGAAACTCCGCGATCCCGCCGATTTCGTTTCCTCCGCGGGGTCGCGCGCGCAAAAAATCAGATAATCGTGTCCCCGCAACACTTCCACGCCGCCCGGCAAGGCCAGCCGTTTGCCTCCGCCGTCCCGCGCCGCGGCCAATTCCAGCACCGCCCGCACGTGTCCGGCGTTGAGCTGCCCGCCGCGGCATTTCACCTCCTCAACGATGTGCCTCACCAAACGCTTCACCAATGCGGCGCTGCTCTCCGCCGTTCCCGGTCTGACCCTTTCGCCGCCCAGCAATTTGTCAATCGCAATCCGCGCCGACCCCGCCTTTCTCTCCACGCACGTTTCGAATCGTTCGCTGGCCAGGGCCGCAAAGAATGCTTCGTCCTCCCGCGCCAACTCCGCCAAAGTCGCCAGATGTTCCACCGTCGCGCGCTGAAATTGTTTTTCCAGTAGCGGTAGTAGCTTCTTGCGGATGCGCGCCCGCATCCTGGTCGTGTCACGATTGCTCGCATCCTCTCGCCATTTTTGTCGCTTCGTTCGCAGGTAGACTCGCAACTCCGCCCGCCGCACTTCCAGCAGCGGCCGCACCACATTTCCGGATCGCGGATGAATTCCCCCCAGTCCCGCCAACCCCGTCCCCCGCAGAATGTGCGCCAGCACCGTTTCCGCCTGATCGTCCGCCGTGTGCGCCACCGCCACTTTGTCGACGCAACCGTCGTCCACCAGCTTCGTGAAAAACTCGTACCGCGCCCGCCGCGCCGTATCCTCTATGTTGCCTTTCTCCCGCTTCGCTCTTTCCGCAATGTCAGCACGTCCCCCATGGAATGTGATTCCCAGCTTGGCCGCCAGCTTCGCCGCGAATTTTTCATCCCCGTCGGAATCCTTACCTCGCAATTGATGGTTGAAATGGATCACGCTGAGCACGCAACCCAACTCCCCTTTCAACTCCTCCAGCAAAAATAATAGCGCCACCGAATCGGCCCCTCCCGATACCGCCACCCCAATGCGTTCCCCGGCGCGCACCAGGCTTCGCCGCTCGATTTCTCTGCGCGTGCGCGTGACCAGCGCCGTCTCCCTGCTTTCTTTCATGCCTTCTGGTCCCGCTTCATGATTAAGCCATGGTAACAGCGCCTAAGCACCATCGCAGCACTCATGCAGTCCCCATCGGCCATGGCAAAAACGTAGGGGCACGGGACACCCGTGCCCGCCCGCCGCTCATGACAATACCGCGCTTGCCAGTCTGAACTCCTCGCTTCCTGCGTTGCAGTCTGAACTCCGCGCATTCCACAAACGCCTAAAGTCCGCATCTCGTCTCTCCTGAGGACCTCTGTGGAAATCGCAAAACCGTGGTTGACTTCACGGAGCCCCACCCGTATACTCCCTTAGTTGTTGCTTCGCCTTTCTGCTGGACAGGGGGGCTTATCGCTCTTTGACAATCGATACGATGTGCCAGAATCCGTTCGTACCGTCTGCCCTTTTCGAGCGCAGGCGGTTTGAGTAAATCGAGCGACAATAATTTGCTTGGCAGGCTGGCCTGGGTGCAAACCCAGGCATTTTTTATCGCCAAGCGACAGGCTTCAAACGAGAGTTTGATCCTGGCTCAGAGCGAACGCTGGCGGCGTGCTTAACACATGCAAGTCGAGTGCGCGTTTCCGTAGCAATACGGA
>Ga0070730_10001563_pt1 | contig 21963 bp, 18 predicted proteins | sample Coa_R1_3_FD_66447 | JGI IMG/M metagenome (GOLD analysis project Ga0070730, IMG submission 66447) | Surface soil microbial communities from Centralia Pennsylvania, which are recovering from an underground coalmine fire - Coalmine... | ecosystem: Environmental > Terrestrial > Soil > Unclassified ... | reverse complement strand
GGAAGTATCGATGAGTTGGCCGCGGCGGCACGCCGGTTCTTCACCGAGCTAGCCCCACATCCAGTGAAGGTGCCAACCGCCGCATAATTCTCGTGCCTTTCTTTTGATCATATGCTTAGCCCACGCCACTACGAAACAGATGATTGGCTGCGCCATCTAGGAGCAACCGAAGAAGAGATTCAGCGAGCCAAGGAAGAAGCTGCCAGAGAAGAGGTAGAAGTCGCAGATGCCGACGCATGATGAGGAGGATACCTTCTGGCATGATTGGGACACATTAACCAAGGCCCAACGTCAACGTTTCTACACGGCTATCTACAAATTGGTTGATGACTTCAAAGCAGGCCAGGGCTTTCGCAAGAGTTCGAGAGTCAAAGGCGTTCAGGGCCATGAAGGTCTATGAGATGACCTGGGCCGACGATGGCCGGGCCACCTTCACGTATGGCCCGTCGCCTCATATGGGCGACGCGCATATTGTCTGGCGGCGCATTGGCAGCCACGACATTCTAAAGAAGCCCTGAACGCTGGCTCCTGTGACACGGCGCCCCTTAAAGCGTCACGCCATCGGTGGAGGGCGCCACCTGCGCCGGTTGGCCCTGCGGCGCTGTTGGTCCCGGCTTTGCGCCCGCGTAGAGGCGCGCCGCCATCAGGGAGATGATGGCAACTGCCAGCAGCGCCCAAGGGATGCCCAGGTCATCGGCCAGCAGGCCAATCACCAATAAGATCGGCACTGCCGCCAGGTTAAAAATCGCCTGCTGGAACGCGACGATGCTGCCGCGCAGCCGGGGCAACACACGCTCTTGCATAATCGCCTGGCAGGGAACCGAGATCAGGTTGAGCGCAAAGCCCAGCAGCGACGCCTCGGCCACCGCCAGCGCGATGATCAGGCCATCGGGCAGGCGCAAAAAGTCGCCCAGGGGCCGGTTCAGCGCCAGCAGGACGACGGCCAGCACGACGCCGTTCACGCCCAGCCCGGCGGCGGGCAGGCTGCCCATCTTGCGCGCCAGGCGTGGAGCGATCATCGCCCCCACGATCAGCGCCACGCCTGCCGGGGCCAGCACCAGCGAGATCTCATCCGCCGGGCGGCGCAAGACCTGCACGACAAAGTTGGGGGCCAGTTCGCTGACCAGCGCGATGACCACGCCCGCCAGTGAGAGCCGCACGACGGCTATGAGCATCTCCCGATCCTGAGCGATAGGCCGCCAGCCTTCTTTTAGCTGCTGCCAGAAGCTCTGGCGCGTCTTCCCGGCCTCCAGCGTGGCGAGCAGCGCGGCGTCTTGCGTGGCAGCGGCCAGGTCCAGCGGCTCGCCTTCCGCGCCCTGATACGCGCCCAACTGACGACGCGGCAGCAGCAGGCTGAGCAGCAGGGCCAGGCCAAAGCCTGCCATGCAGACATAGAAAAGCGAGGGCCAGCCAAAGGCGAGGTGCAGAATTGGCCCCAGCACGATCAGGCCCAGCGCCTCGGCGACCACAAAGGTGATGCCAAAGAGCGCCAGGCCGTGCGTCAGGCCGCCCAGCCCGACCAGGCTGGGGATGGCCGTCGCCTCGGCGGGCATGTAGAAGCGGGTAGAGATCGACAGGCTCAGCGAGAAAAGGTAGAGCCAGATGACCAGGCTGCCGCTGGCGCTTCCCTGCGCCGCGCCATGATAGATGAAGACCAGTGCCAGGCCCATACCCAGCCCCAGCAGCGTGCGCAGCAGGTTTGACAGCCACAAGACCCACCACCGTCCCACGCGGTCCACCAGCATTCCCGGCAGCGGCCCCAGCACAATGGCCGGGACGCTAAAGAGAATCACCAGCACCCCGCCCGCCAGCGTGGAGCCGGTCTGCACATTGACCAGGACAATTAAGGCAAAATTAACGACGTTCTGGCTGATCTGGCCGAGGAACTGCGCGCCCCATAATTGCAGAAAACGGGGGCTGCGCAGCACCGCTTGATAACTATTTGCAGGCAACCGCTTCTCCCACTGGTGTTGATGTGATGCCCCCACCTTATCACGCGCGACACATTCTTAGCAATCTAGCAGGCGGAGTAAGCGAGAGTTGATAGGGGGTTAGTTGGCTATCAGTGCCTCTGTCATGGCATGGCACAAATCTTCGGTGGCGCCCTCATGATGAGCAGGAATAGCGGCCAGCGATACGCCAGCAGCCCCAAAAGTCCCGCGCTTCAGCAATCGCTTGACGATGGGCACAATATCTGCTATACTTTGGTTGTTACCAGGCGGCCTCATCTTGTGAGGCCGCGAAATCTGTCAGCACGTTGCCAATTGAGCGAAACGGCATAACGCGGTCGGTGTAAACGCACCAACCGCGCCACTGACCCGGTTCCTGGTTGTATCAGGAGTCGGGCTGGAGGCATTGTACCATCGTGGGCTGTTCCAGGGTGGGCAACGGCTCTCCAGCCACCTCTTGGGCGCCGCAGCGCGCCAGCGTGAATCGGGGGCAGGCCGCGTGAGGGAAGCAGCAGCTTCTCTCGCGCCGCCTGCCCCTGTCGCGTCTGGCGGGCGTTCCGCCCACCCTTCAGCCGGGAGGTGGCCGCTTCGCGCCTTGTCGGACTGGCAGCGCGCCGCATCTCGTGCGCGCTGCCGTTGCGCCTTGCGCGGAAAGCGAGAGAGAACGATGCTCGCCGATCTGTACTTCCCGGATGTCCATGTGCCCGCTTCCTAGCTGCCCCCGGTGGTGGAGCAGCCCCCTGGTCGCCCCCCGATCAGCGTCTGGCCTGGGCCAGCGCTGGCCGCGCTCGACCTGCCCATCGCTCTGCGCGAGCGGCTGTTGCGCGGCCTGCTCTGGCTCTGCGCTGCTACGTTGCGCCAGCGGCGTGATGGCAGGCCGGGCGCAGCGCACGATGAGGCGCTCTGGCAGCTTGAAGAGTCCCGGCTGGCCGCGTGCGCCGAGGCGGACCTTTCCTGGCAGACGACGATCTGGATCACCTGGCTGCTGCACGCCGAATTACGCCAGGCGCTGCGCGTCCTGCTGGCTGGAGCCAGCGCGTTTCATCCCATCGGCTGGCGGGCGGCGATCCTCCGGCAGACGACGATCACTGAGCATCTGGACCGCGCGCTGCGCCTGTATCACGAGATCGAGCGCCGCAGCGATGAGGCCGAGGCGCTGCTGGCGCTGGATGAGGCGCTGGCCGCGCTGGCAGAGGAATAATAGCAGGCCCGCGTGTGGCGCCGCCATCCCTGGCGGCGCACTTGTAGCGCCAGCACGGTGGCTAGCGCTACAAGCGATGGCCCGGCTTGCCTCCCTTGACAGCAGCGGCTGCGCTGCGACACAATAGAAAGACGTGGGAATAGATGGAAATTGCCTCATACCCCTAGATGTTTCCGGGCAGCAATGGCTATGTATAGAAGGAGCGCCTTGTGTCCTCGTTCTGGCAAACCCTTCCACAACCGATTCTGGCGCTGGCGCCGATGGATGGCGTCAGCGACGCGCCGTTCCGGCAAGTGCAGGCCGAAATTGGCCGCCCGGATGTCGTCTTCACCGAGTTCACTAACGTGGAGGGACTCTGGCGCGGCGATGTGCGTCTGCTGGATGCCTTCCTGTATGACGAGACCGAGCGCCCGGTGGTTGCGCAAATCTTCGGCTCAACGCCGCCCGATTTTTATCGCTCGGCGATCATGGTCTGCGAACTGGGCTTCGACGGCGTAGACATCAACATGGGCTGCCCATCCAAATGTGTCACCGGACATGGCGGCGGCGCGGCGCTGATCCGCGAGCCTCGGCTCGCGCAAGAGATTGTCCGCGCCACCAAACAGGGCGTGGAGGACTGGGCCAACGGCCAGACCCTGGAGGGCATCGGCCTGGCCCCCCAACGCATTGCGCGCATCCGCCAGATGAACCAGGAGCGACAGACGCCCATTGAGCGCCGCCGCCTGCCCGTCACGGTGAAGACGCGCCTGGGCTATGACTCCATCATCATCGAGGATTGGGTCAAGATACTGCTAGAGGTTGAGCCGGTAGTCATCTCCATACATGGGCGCACCCTGCGCCAGATGTATACCGGCTCCGCCAATTGGGAGGCCATTGGGCGCGCGGCTGCCATCATCCGCCAGACGCCTACGCTGGCGCTGGGCAACGGCGACATCCACACCGCCGAGGACGCCCGCCGCCGTATCCTGGAGACAGGCGTGCATGGCGTCCTTGTGGGCCGCGCCAGCATGGGCAATCCCTGGCTCTTCCGCGATCTGCGGGCAATGCGCGCCGACCTGCTGACCGCCAACGCGGCGGAGACCGCCGCCGCGCCCGCCCCAGTCACGCGCCCCACCAGCCAGGAACGCCTGCGCACGGCGATGCGCCACACGCGGCTCTTCACCAGGCTGCTGCCCAACCATCGCTTTGTGGAGCTGCGCAAGCATCTCTCCTGGTATTGCCGCGATTTCTTCGAGGCAGCCTTGTTGCGTCGCCAGCTTGTCCAAGCCAACAGCCTGGAAGAAGTCGAGCGCCTGATCGAAATGGGGCTGAGCGAGCAACAGCCACGCCAGGAGGCGGGAGACTAAAACCCTCGCCGCTCGTTCACAACATGGAAGAGCGGCGCCCCGGCAGGGCGATCAGCGGGCGCCAACTCCCAGAAGCTGTTGGATGCGCTGTGGGTTTGCCCGCGCGCCAACCTGGCAGATGAATTCGCCCCGAAAATGGTGGAGCGTCGTACACGTCTGCTGCTGGAGGGAGCCATCCGGTGTTGTCCAGGTTTGATGGTAGCGCGAGGCCAGCCCTTTGGGACGGCCATAGAAAAGCACATCCTCAACATGCAGCAGCGGAACCCGCTGGAAGACACGCTCAAGATAGTCACGGTAGGCGGCTTTCCCATAGAGCTTGTGGGCGGCAAAAACCCGCGAGGGGGGATAGTAAACCAGATCGTCCGTATAGCACGCCAGCAGAGCCTCCAGGTCGCGGGCATTGAACGCAGCGGACACGCGCTCTATCACCTCCGCCTGGCGCTGTTGTTCGCAGGTGAGGGGCCGATGGAGGCTGATGGCAATCCGCGCCAGCAACTCCTCGGTATCAAAGGGCTTTTCGACCAGGAAGGCGAGCCGCTGGCGGACGACCTCTTCTGGCGCCACTTTCCAGGCCGTCATGATCCCGACTGGTGTTGGCAGGACGCGCTGCTGGATGATCTTTGCAGAAGCAAGCGGCGTCGCAGATCGGCCATCGACCAGATCGGTCAGAATACCATGAAATGTTTGCTCTTCCACCAGCGCCAGCGTTTCCTCCAGGGTGGAGGCGCAAGAGACAAGATAGCCCTCATCGCTCAGCAATTCTCTGAGCAATGCCTGAATCGCCAGATCATCTTCAACAACCAGCAGGTGTAACTCTGGCGCCGTCAATCTATCCATTACCGTGCCCCCTCCTTATGGGCGCTGGATGGGCGCTGGCAGGAGATAGACAAGTGTCAAGTATTTGTAAAGCACCGCCAAAAAAATCAGAGGAAGCCTTACTTGATTGCTACTACATCAGCACTTTAGCTTGCTCTCAAAAACATCCTCTATTATACAGAACCGCAGCAGCAGAATGCAATGAAGCACACAAAGCGTCTGCGCATGCACGCGAGTTTGCATTGGACAGCCAACGGTTGTAGAATAGGCTGGGCGTTCTGGCTGCGCGTCAACGCCGCGTTGCGCCCTGATCTCTACGCCCATCCTCGGCGCTTTTTCACAGCCCACCCGCTTAGGGAACGCACTACCACGAGAGGAGTCATTCATGTCAAGCACCTTTCGCTCTGTCCAGGGCAGCGTGACAGCGCCGCCCGGATTCCGCGCCGGGTCCATCTCCGCCGGTATCAAAGCCGAAGCTGGCGCGCGCGATGTCTCTCTGCTCGCCTCTGAGCAACTCTGCACCGTCGCCGGAACCTTCACCACCAGCCGCGCGCCTGCCGCGCCCGTCCTGCTCTGCAAAGAACACCTGCTCGCCACCAATGGGCGCGCGCAGGCGCTGGTGATGAACAGTGGCAACGCCAACTGCTCCAACGGCGAGCGCGGCCTGATCGACGCCCGCCGCATGGCCGAACTGGCCGCCAACAAGCTAGGCATCGACCCGCAGCATGTCCTGGTCAGTTCCACCGGCATCATCGGGCGCCCGCTGCCAATGGAGAAGATTGAGCGCGGCATCGCCCAGGTGGACCTGCTGCCGGATGGCGGGCATCTCTTCACGCTGGGCATTATGACCACCGACACGCGCCCCAAAGAGATCGCCATTGAGTTCGAGGTGGAGGGCCAGACGGTGCGCCTGGGCGGCGCAACCAAAGGCGCCGGGATGATCTATCCCAATATGGCGACGATGCTCTGCTACCTGACCACCGACGCGGCGCTCGACCTGACCTTTCAGCAGGACGCGCTGCGCCGCGCCGTCAACGATTCGTTTAATATGATCTGCATCGATGGCGATATGTCCACCAACGACACCGTGCTGCTCTTCGCCAACGGCCTGGCCGGGAACACGCCGCTGGCCGCCAACTCGCCGGGCGCGTCCGTCTTCGAGGCCGCGCTGCGTCACGTCACGCGCTATCTGGCCCGCGAGATGGCCCGCGATGGCGAGGGCGCGACCAAGCTGATGGAGGTGGTCGTGCGCGGCGCGCGCACCGACGCCGACGCCCGCCGCGCCGCCCGCGCGCTGACGATCTCGCCCATCTGGCGCTGCGCCGTCTATGGCGAAGACCCCAACTGGGGCCGCGTCCTTTCCACGCTGGGCGCCTGCGGCGCCGAGATGCTGCACGAGCGCATCGATGTCAGCTTCGGGGAGGTTGGCGTTGTGCGCGGCGGGGTCGCCGTCGATTACAAGCCAGAGGCGGCCAAGGCCGTCCTGGCGCAGGCTGAGTTCACCCTCAACATCGATCTGCACATGGGCTTTTATAGCGCCACCGCCTGGGGCTGCGACATGACACACGGCTACATCGACGAGAACGCGACGTATCATCGCTGAAAGGTTGGATTGGTGAGCGAAGCAAGCGTGCCACATAAAACGTCCACCAGCGCCTGGCGCATGCTGGCGCTCTTGCTCTCTGTGATGCTTTCCACGTCCGCCGCGCTGCTGGCGAAATACGCGCTGACGAGCTTCTCGCCGTTTACAATGACGGCCCTGCGCATCTGGATTGCCGCGCTGGTCATGCTGCCCATCGCCATTGTGAACGTGCCCGGCGGGCTGCACTGGCGCAGCTTTCGCAGCGCCCTGCCGATGAGCCTGTGCTATGGCCTGAACAGCGTCTGCTTTGCGATTGGGGTGAGCTTGACGACGGCCATCGCCACGCAATTGATCTATATGCTCGTGCCCGTGCTGGCGCTGATCGGGACCAGGCTCTTTTTCCGCGAGGCGCTTACGTCGTTCAAAGTGATCGGCACCACGCTGGGCATCTCCGGGGTGGTCATCGTTCTGTTGGGATCGCTGGAGGGCGGCCTGGGCCACTCGCTGGGCACGCCGCTGGGCAACGCCTTTATCTTGATCGCGGCGTTCGTCTGGACCGCTTTCACCCTCCTGGCGCAGCGCCAGAGCAAAGCGTATCACCCGCTGGAACTGGTCTGCTACGCCCTGACCACCTGCGCCTTGATTATGCCGCTGCTCGTGCTGCCGGACATCCTGCGCCATCAGGCCATCCACGCCAGCGTCACCTGGCTGGCGCTGCTCTCGGCGGTGGGTCTGGCGCTCCTGGTCTCGGTGGCCCGTGACATCACGCTGCAATGGGGCATTCAGGGCACGAGCGCCTTTGTCGCCAGCGCGATGGGCTTTATCTCGCCCTTCCTGACGGTGGCCTATGCTATCCCACTGCTGGGCGAGCAGTTGAGCGTCAACCTGTTCATCAGCGGCGCGCTGATCATCGTGGGACTCTTTTTTGCGGTGCTTCTCCCGGCGCAGCAGCAGCGCCGGGCGCGGCGCTCGATGGAGCTTCCGCCGACCAGCGCGCCCTCTCCCACGCTGAGCGCGCCGCCAGAAAGCGGCGCGACGTTGCCCACGCAGCCCGATTAGAGAGGAAGTCAGTATGTCGCAAAACGCCCCCGGACGGCAGATGAAGCTTGGCTTGATCCCCTCGATTGATGAAGCCTCGGTGAGCGGCCAGACGCCGCGCTTCCGTGACCTACAAGCAGCAGCCCAGGCAGCAGAGCAGGTCGGCTTTGACTCGCTCTGGCTGGCCGATCACCTGATCTTTCGCTTTCCCGGCGAAGAGGAGCGAGGCTGCTGGGAGGTATTCACCTTCCTGAGCGCGCTGGCCGCCGTCACCTCGCGCATTCAGCTTGGCCCGCTCGTCGCCTGCACCTCGTTCCGCAATCCGGCGCTGATCGCCAAGATGGTCGACAGCATCGATGAGATCAGCAATGGCCGCCTGATCCTGGGCCTCGGCGCGGGCTGGCACGAGCCGGAGTATCGCGCCTTCGGCTATCCGTTTGATCACCTCGCCAGCCGCTTTGAGGAGGCGCTGAAGATCATCCTGCCGCTGCTGCGCGAGGGGCACGTTGATTTTGAGGGCACATACTATCAGGCGCGCGACGCGGTATTGCGCCCACGCGGCCCATCGAAAGCTGGCCCGCCGATCTGGATTGGCGCGAGCCGCCCGCGCATGCTGGAACTGACTGCGCGCTACGCCGACGCCTGGAACCGCACGGCCTGGCGTTTCCGCGCCGACCGCATCGCCAGCGAATATCCCAAGCTGCTGGCGGCCTGTCAGCAGGTGGGGCGCGACCCGGCGACGATTGAACTCACCGCCTCCGTCGAGGCGCATCTGCTCTGGCCGGGCGAGGCCAAGCCAGCCGACGCGGCTGGCGTCACTGGCACGCCGGAAGAGGTGGCCGGGCTGCTGCGCGAGTTCGCCCAGGTCGGCGTCAAGCACCTGCTCGTGTCCGTCTCGCCAGAAGGCGTCGAGGGCATCGAGCGCTTCTCGCGGGTGATCGAGCTGCTGGACCAGTAGCGGGCGCGCCGTTCTACCCTGCCAGTTGGACCAGGTGGATGGGGCTGCCGTTCAGCGAGACTCTCATCGAAAGCACATCGCCGCCAGCCGCAGATGCGAAGTATTCCACCTGCCCGTCTCCGAGTTCGACAATCATCCAGTCGCCATCCAGCCGCTGCGCCACATCCATTGTGAAGAAGCGACTCTGCGCGTGGCGCGCAATGGCCTGGAAACGCATCTTTCCAGCTTTCAGGACAGCGCTTCATAGTAAATCAGCCGTCGTGCTGCTGCTTCCTCCGGCTCAAGCACGAGCGCAGTATATTCAAGAAACTCAACGTACTTGCCGATACTATCCTCTTTATGGAGCCAGATGATTCCAGCATCAGATGGTTGACGATAGGCCAGATCAGCAAAATCCTCTCCGATCACGAAGCTCCTTGATGCGCTGGCGCAGCATTCGCGCAAAAGGCGCTGTATCCTCTTGAGCGCGCCTCTTTAGCTCTGCGGTTTCTTCAGCAATCTCGCGGTCAATCTCTTCCTGATGCTCATAGTAATAGTGCAGGGCAGCATAGACCTCCGCCAGCGTCAGCGTAGGGTAGACCTCTTCAGAGGCGATCTGCTCAGGCGTGTACCCTTGTTGGATGTGCGCCGCAACATCATGCACAGAGATGCGGTGCTGTCCAATAATGGGCTTGCCACCAAAGATACGCGGATTGCGCACAATGCCTTTGATCTCGGTTGGTTGAATCTCTGAGGCTGGCATATACGCCTCGGTTTCTTTCTCTGGCTCAACGCTCATGCGTGTTGCTCCTTTCCGCGTGATGATCCATCACAGCGTCACTCTTCCGTCGCCGCCGGGCATGGTGAAGCGCAGGAAGCCGCCGTTCGCCAGCCGCGTGCAGACAACGGCGATGGTGAAGTAGATCAGCAGGAAGGCGGCGTAGCCCAACTCGTTGACGACAAAGGCGACCACCGAGAACGGATGTGCCGCCCCTGGGAGGAAACGCGCCCACATGGGGCCGTTGCCATCCGGCCCGAACAGTAGGGCCGCGTTGCCCAGCGCCAGAGTGACGATCAGATCAACCAGCAGGCAGAGGCCCGCCAGGATCGGCCCCATCTTCCAGAAGCGCCTGCTCATCTTCTCGCGCTTCGTGGAGACGACGCGCATGGCCGCCCAGACCGGGGGGAAAAATTCGAAGAAGAGCAGCAAAAAGAAGAAAGCAATGATCGCCCCACCCGGCCAGGTAGTCCGCGAGGCCATCTCCAGCAGCCGGAAAGCCGCGAAGATGATGACGCCCTCGCTGATGGCGCGGGGATAGCCCGTCCGACGGAAGACGCGCCCTCTGGTCGGTTTCTTTCGGATGGGATGCTGCGGCGCGACCTGCGCCGACGCGGGCGTTTCGGTGGTCGGCGTTGCAGCGCCGGGAGGCGGTGTTTCGTTCATATCCTTACTCGTTGCAGACAGGGATGGTTCACTCATGCCCCCATTATAGCGCATCATTTCCCCGCTGTGTTCGGGCTGGCATGCTTCGGGCTGGCCGCCTCGCTCTGGATGAGAGCGTATCGTGGGCGCAGCTTCCTGACCAGGCTGGGACGAGGGCGGGCCTGGATGAGAAAGCAGGAGTACACAAGATAGATTTTGGCTTGTGTCCAGGTTCTCTAGTGAAACGTTACCAGACGGCTTTCTCATCGTTCTAGTGATTGAGTCCAACAAGGCGAGCAATAGATGTCTTCAGCGCGGCGGTGCGCTGAAGAAGTGCCCCTACATGGAGGTCATGCGCGTTTCATTGCTGTTGGCGGGCCGCTCTAGGCGCGGCGCCAGAGTTGGCCCACGCTGTTTGGTATCTTGTGGAAGGAGCGTAGTATGGCTCTTGCTTTGCGTCCTCGAAAAAGCGTATTTCTGGTCGGAACTGTCGCTACCTCGCTCGCCCTGCTGGTAGGACTCTTTGCCGTTAATTTCATCAGCGCCAAAGCTGACGGGTACACACGCTATGTTGGCCTGACGGCTGGCTCCAACTCCGGGTGTTCCTCGCCTGGCTACACCTCCGTGCAGGCGGCGGTGGATGCCGCCAACAAGGGAGATACCGTGCATCTGTGCGGGGCCAACACCTATACCGAGCAGGTGATTATCAACAAGAGCATCACGTTGACGGGCGATCCTGGGGCGACGATCAAAGCGCCCAGTCCCTTCCCGGCCACCTCGCTCTCGCGCCTGCCGTCGCAGTTCACCACCGATAACCTCTTCGTTCCGCAGGCGATTGTGGTGGTGTGGGGCGCGAATGTGAACGTGACTATCAGCAATCTCACCATCGCCGGAACACTGCCAGGCAACGGCGGCTGCGCCGAGCAGGAGTTCGGCATCGTGGTGATCGCTGGCGCCACCGCCGCGATCAGCAGCGATAAGGTGCTGGACAGCCGCGACGCCAATACCGCGCTGGCCGGGTGCCAGTTTGGCGTGGGCATCGAGGTTGGCCGTGAATACTGGCCGACGGCAAGCTTCAGCCAGTTCCTGGTGGAGAACTTTGTCGGGCACGCCCACATTCTCAACACCACCGTGAGTGACTATCAGAAGGCTGGCATCGTCGTTGATGGCCCTGGCTCAACGGCGGAAGTGAACCAAAACACGGTGACTGGGTTCGGACGGGACGCGATCTATGGCCCGATCATCGCGGAGAACGGCATCCAGATGTCGCGTGGGGCCAGCGGCAAGATCGGCTACAATACCGTCAGCGGCAACTCCTACACCGGGGCGTCCTTTGCGTCTTCGGCGGGCATTCTGCTCTTTGGCGGCTGCGGCGATCCGCTGGTGACGGGCGTGGTGGTAATCGGGAACACGCTCATCAACAATGATGTGGGCATCTACCTCAATAACTTTACGCCCGATTGCGCGAACCCTGCCTCGACGCCGACCAGCGACTCGGCAACGAGCAATCACATCAGCAACAACGCCGTCACCAACGTTGGCAGCGGCTTCTGCTGCGGCTTCCCCTACACCGGCTATCAGGCGGGCATCGATGACATCGGCAACGGTGATGTGATCAACGCCAATGTTATCTCCGGCGCGGGCTATGCCGCGCAGACGACCGTCGGCGGGCCGTTTGTCCTGCCGATTGACACGACTTCGTTCCCGACGATTAACCCCACGCTGCGCGAGAACAGCACGATGTAATGCTTGCTCACGCCGCAGCAGGGCGCGGCACGCGCCGCCCCCACCTCAGTCGGCAAGGATGCCGACGCCCCAGGTGGACCGCTCCACGCAGCGCCACACTCCCAGCCGACAGCCACCTGGAGCGCCGCCCTTCCAGGCGGCCAACCGTGTGTACCCCCGGCTTCCAGCCGGTCCGTCCTGGGGTGGGGCCAACCGTGTGTACCCCCGGCTTCCAGCCGGTCCGTCCTGGGGTGGGGCCAACCGTGTGTACCCCCGGCTTCCAGCCGGTCCGTCCTGGGGTGAGGCCGACCGTGTGTACCCCCGGCTTCCAGCCGGTCCGTCCTGGGGTGAGGCCGACCTGGTACCCCCGGCTTCCAGCCGGTCCCTCCTGGGGTGGGGCCGACCTGGACCAGCCCGCGCAGGCAGGCTTCGTAGCGCCGCCGCGCCTCTCGCCGCGCGCTTTAGACGCCAGGCTCCCCTTCGGCCTCTTCTTCCTCCTCGTCCTCGCCCGCTGGTTCTGGCGCCAGGCCGACGGCGGGGGCCAGGCTCAGCAGGCGCTGCGCGATCAGGTCGATCTCGGCGATCTGGGCGCGGGCGGCCTCGCGGGCTTTCTTGCGCGCCGCCACAACGCCGCCCGCCGTCAGATCCAGCGCGGCGACGGCGGCGTGGGCCTGCTGGCTGAGCGCCGCCAGCCGCTGGTGATCCGGGTCGGCAGGGTCGAACGGCGGTATCGGGCAAACCTCGAAAGGCAGGCGGGTAATATGCCGAGGGCCAACATAAATGCCGCGTGGCTGGTGCGCCTTGATGGCGTGGTCAACACATGGCGCATTTAGCAGCGCACTTAGGAAATATGCTTCTGCCGGATTAGGGCCACGATAGAAGTAGGTATTAGCCTCAGCAACAAATGCCCTGGGTTTTGTCCCGTTGATAATCGGGAGCTTGCTGGTATCAATTACTGCTGAGGCCAGGTTACTGCCACTTTTGTTGTAGACCATCAGATACCCAGGCGCGGCGCTCTGGGCCGTGATGCCTTGCTGGTAATTGTAGCGTTCCCAGAGGCTCATATTCACCGATTTTCGGTATTGCGCCCAGAGTTGCTCCGCTGGCTCGAACCAGTCATCGGCGCTGCGCGCCAGGCGGATGGTGTCGCGCATCTCTTTGAGTGACATGAGGATAAATCGCTCTGGTTGGGAGCCTGCTATCAGGGTTTTCTCTTTTGGGATGCCAATGGTCACGGGCAGCGCCACCAGATGCAGGCGGCGCACGCCGAAGGGGACCATCTGCTTGCTGAGCAGCGTGGCGTAGAGAAACTCTTCATCGAGATGCCCTTGCAGACGCAGCCCCTTCCAGGGCGCTTTGGCCTCTTCGTCCACGTCTGGGTCGCTGCGCGTGATGCTGGAGCGCGCCAGTTCGCCGGGGGCCAGGTCGGGCTGCGCGCTGGTCACAAAAACGAGGTTACGCGGGACAAGGGTTGCGCCCTGCTTGAAGCGGGGATGATAGTAGGGCGAGGCGACCTGCGCCTGGCGGGCAAAATCGGCGCCGCCCTCGCTGCGCGCCAGGCGGGCGCTGGCCTGCTCCCAGGAACATTCGTGCGCGGGGAGCGCGCCGACAAAGCGCGTGGTGGGGATGGCCGCTTTGTAGACGACATCACCGCTGCGGATCATCACGCAGCACTCCACGCCGAAGAGCGGGGCCACGCCCTTCAGGTCCAGCACCCGCGAGAAGCCCTTTTCCTGAAAGGCTCGGTGCTGCTTGGCCCCGGTCAGCACGCTGCGCGGCAGCACAAAGGCCACCGTGCCGCCGGGCTTCAGGTAGACGGCGTGGCAATGCTCGAAGAAGAGCGTCCCTAGTTCCATGACAGAGTTCAGCTTGGTTTCGCTGGAGGCCAGCAAGCCATACTCGCGGATGAGCGTTTTCACGTCCTGCTGATAGCTCTGGTCTTGCAGGTAGCGGTAGGCGATCCAGGGCGGGTTGCCCGCGACCACATCGAACTTGTGATGCTGCAAGATCAGCGGGCGGCTGGTGTTTTGCAGCACATAGACCCAGATCGAATCGCGCCCGGCGGCGATCTGCTTCGCCAGCAGCTTGGCGTTGTTGTTCCAGATCACGCGCTGCGTCTCCGCCGCGTCTGTTGGGGCTAACCGGCTCAGGGCAAATTTGCCAAACTCCACAAAGCTGGGGTTGTCGGGCAGCCTGGGCGCGGCGCGCTCGGCAAAGCGGCCCATCTGCTCCAGCACCTCGGTCAGTTCGTTGGGGCGCTGCGCCGCCTCAGCCGGAATCTGAAAGGGCGGCGGGCTGTCCAGCGGCACCTCGATCACCTTGAGGTTCTTGATGGGCGAGGTCGGCATTTGCAGTGAGTTCGCCAGGAAGACAGGGATGGCGCGCTGGCCGCGCCGCCCGCCTGCGCGCAGGTGCGGCAGAATCGCCAGCATATAGTTGATGCGCGCAATCGTCACTGCCAGCGGATGCACATCCATGCCCATGATGTTTTCCAGCGCAAAATCGACCAGCGCCGCGCCCGTCACGCCCTGCTCTTTCAGCAGGCGCAGCGCGAGAAAGAGGAACGTGCCCGAACCACAGGCGGGGTCCAGCAAGCTCTGCCCAGGGTGGTAGCCGATCTCGCGCAGAGTCAGTTCCGCCAGCCAGTCGGGGGTATAGAACTCGCCCAGTTCGTGGCGCGTCTCGGCTTCCACCAGATTCTGATACAACTGCTTGAGCAGGTCTTCATCGATGCGCGCCAGGTCATAGACCACCAGGCTTCCGGCAATCTGGCGCAAGACGGCCAGCGTTTGCTCGCGCACCTCTGGCGCGAGCGCCCAGGCGAAGAAATCTTGCTCGCCCACATTGCTGACGCCCAGCACCTCGAAGGCGCGGCCATCGATGATCTGCTCCATCTCCAGCGTGGCGCGCTGCACGCCAAAAGAAGCGGTGTAGGCCAGAATCTTGGCGAACTGGCAGAGGTAGGTGTGGCGCACAAACATTTCATCGTTGCTGGCGTCGGCGCTGCCATAGACGCGGGCAAGATGGAAGGCCCACTGCTGGCGCTTGACCGCCAGGGCGTTGGCCTCGCTGGCGGCGAAGACGCGCAGCGCGGCGCGTAGAATGCTGGCGGCGCGCCCGAAGGTGGGGCTGGTCAGGCCGAAGCGATGCACGATGTCGGCGGAGGTGGGCGGGAGGTGCTTCTGCTTGAGCAGATAGGCGTCGAGCCAGAGAAAGGCTTCCGCAGGCGCGGCTTTTTCCAGATCGAAGCTGTCGCCTTTGAGCAGCCCATCGGGCTGGTCGGCGTCGAGCGTATAGGCGATGAACTTGAGGCCGTCGGTCATCAGGCCGACGCACTCGGCGCCGTTGTCGATGGTAGAGAGGTAGTCGCGCAGTTCGCGCAAGCCGTCGGCCTCTTCGCGTTTCAGATCGCGCTTGAACTCGAAGATCAGGTCGCGGAAGACGGCATCGATCCACCCTTTTTTGACGCGGGCAATGCCTTTGGCCGAGACTTGCCTGCCCGCGATCTGGTGATACTGCTCGACCTCGACATCGGCGGCTTTGATCTCAAAGGCGTCATCGAGAAAGCCGAGGAAGAGTTGGCGGCGGTGGTCGTGGTGCTGGTCGCTGTCTCTGGCCTGGCGCGCCTGCTCGACATAGCGGGCAAAGGCGGCGTCAAACTGCGCGGTACTCATAACGGTCTCCCTCCTCCATACAATGGACCTATCATGGCGACGATGGCGGGCGGTACAGGCAGCCGCCAGACCCCCCGCCCCTGCCGACGAGACGCTGGCGCTACAGGGGGCTGGCCCTTGTAGCGCCGTCCTTCCAGGCGGCCCAGCGCTGAGCTGCCTGAACGTCTGGCCCTCCCCTGCCTGTTCCACTGAATGGAACGGCACACATTACCGTCAATTCTGTCAATTCTGTCAATTCTTGGGCGCTGGACCGCTCGACGCCTGGGCTGAGCAGCCACCCAAGAATTGCACCCCCGACACATCGGCAGCGCCTGTCGCTTTTGGCAGCCCCCTGGCTGGCGGATGAAGGCCGCGCCTGGAGGGTCTGGCCCGCCAAGCCTGCCTGCGCAGGCTCCCCACCACCCTACCCGGATACGATACACGCCTACGTCCCAGGCCGCGCAGGCGGCCTTCGCGGCGTAGCCTCCAGGCGCGGATGTATCCGCCAGCCCCACCCCAAAACTCCTATTCTCGCTTCAGCAGTTGACAGCGGAAGCTTTCTTCAGTATACTACGAGCAGGCGAAACGGTTGACAGCGTGACGCCGCCAGTCTTCCGCTGGCGGCGCCACTCCCCCACTCCTGACACAGCCAGGAGATGAAGGCTGAGGGCATTGTATCACCTGCTCGCGCAGCGAGCAGTTAAGCAGTCTTCGCAGCGGCCATCTCCTGGAACGGGTTGAGGCGACCGAATGCCAGCAGGTTCAGAGCGATCAGCGCTTCTTGTCTGATCGCTCCCCTGTCCGGCAGGCGGTGTCTGGCCCGGCGTGAAGCGCGGCTTCATGGTTCATTCCAGGGGGTGGCCGTTTCGGCTGATTTGGAGTTGTTTGGCTTCATTCAGACGAAAGCGAGGACTCTCTATGGTTACGTCCGCTCACGCCCATGCCCCCGCGACACCCGCCTGGCAGCGCTTAGACGCCACCTGGCAGACGCTGCCCGACACGACGACCGGCCTGGACGCGGCGGCGCAGCGCCTGCTGCGCCAGGGTCTCACCGAAGCGGTGGGTCAGCGCCTACGGCTGCTGCGCACGCTGGCGCCGGAGTCGCTGCGCCTGCGGGAGACGCGCCCGCACCTGGCGAAGTACGTCCGCGAGCGGCGCTTCTACGCGAACCTGCTGCGCCATTACGCGCTGGTGGAGGTGCAGCGGATGCTGCGCGTGGAGGCGGCGCTGGCGCTGGAGGTGCTGGAAACCAGGCCGAGCAAGCTGGGCATCACGGAGTGGGGGGCGCTGCTGGACCTGCAATGCCAGCGCATCGGCCAGTTGTACGCGCACCTGCGCGAGCGGGTGGGCACGCTGGCGCTGGAGTGGCTGGCCGGGGCGCTGGCGGGTCTGGCGCGAGCGTAGGGGGATGCCTCACCGCCAGGTGATACAATCTCTTGCATGAGAATTGCTGTCCTGACGGATGCGCATGCCAATCTTCCCGCGCTGCAAGCAGCGCTCCGGGCCATCACGCAGGCTGGGTGCGACGCGATCTACCATACGGGCGACGCAATTGGAATCGGTCCGTATCCAGCCGAGTGCCTTGATCTGCTGCTCAGCACGCCGCGCGCGCAGCTCATCATGGGCAATCACGATGCCTGGTTTGCGGATGGTTTGCCCCAGGCGCCCTCAGCGCAGATCAGCGCGCGCGAACTGGAACACCAGCGCTGGGTCCACGCCCAGCTTGACGCGGGGCTGCGCCCGGTAGTGGCAGCGTGGCCCTTCGTTCTGCACGAAATCTTCGATGGTCTGGGGGTGACATTCCTGCACTACGCGCTGAGCGCATCTGGACGCGGCTTTGCGCCGATCATCCCCGATCCGCGCCCGTCCGACCTGGACGCGCTCTTCGCGGGAGATTCCGCGCAGATCGTCTTTTATGGGCATCATCATCCTGCCTCGGACCTGACCGGCAGAGCGCGCTATGTGAACCCTGGCTCGCTTGGCTGTTACCGGGAACCGCTGGCGCGCTTTGCCCTGCTGACGACTCGGCGGGCAGGCGCCTATACGTTGGAGCAGCGCGCGGTTCCTTACGACGACACGGCGCTCTTCCAGGAACTGGAGCGCCGCGCGGTGCCCGAGCGCGACTTCATCCGCCGGGTCTTCCTGCCGCGCCCGGCAGGATAGGGCTGGCGGTGCGCTTGTACCACCGGCTTCTAGCCGGTCCGTCCTGGGGCGGCGGGGTGCGCGCCTTATGAAGCGCCGGGGGCTGGCGGCTGAAGGCCGCGCCTACGGCGGCAGGCGCTTGCGGGCGCCGGGCGCCCGCAGTCTCGCTGCGCTCGGACCTCTCGCTCGACCGCTTCTCTCGGCTGCGCCGCGAGAGCAACGCCTGCGCGGGCGAGGACGAAAAGGTGTCCCAGCGAAAAAAGCAACAATCATCAGGCGGGCTGGCCGGTTTGGGAGGGCTGGCCGCCAGAGGGCGGGGTCGGCTGCGCCTGTGGCGCGGGCTGGGACTTCGGCTTGCTGAGCCTGACAAAGAGGCCCAGCGCCACTGACATGACGGCTGTGGCGATCAAGAAGGGGATGGGCTGATTGACTGAGACGGGCAGCAGGTGGTCGAGCGAGAAGTCGCCAGGACCGGCCAGGCCGACGGTAAAGGCGACTGTCCAGAGAACCAGGGGAAACTCGATGCCGCCTTTGCCGTTCCAGAAGCCTTTGGGGAGATGGACGTTGATGATGGCAACCTCCATCGCGCCTATGATGCCCAGCGCGCCCAGGGGGGTGAGCAGGCCGAGCGCGAGCAGCAGGCCACCGCCAAACTCGCCCAGCGCCGCGAGCGTGGCCCAGAAGAGTGGGGGGCGCAGGCCCATGCGCCGGGTGGCGCCTGTGAAGCCTTTCAGCCCTGGCCCGGCAAACCAGCCAAAGAGTTTCTGGGAGCCATGCCCCATGAAGGTAAGCCCAACGACCAGACGCAAGATCAACAAACCAGCATTGAGAGCCATCTTCTCTACCTCTTGTGAGCAGGTTACTTTTTATAAGTTATACCATACAGCAACCGATAAACGGCAGAGAACCAGAAAGAGAACCGCAGGGCGATGTAAAAGCAGGAGACTGGCGGCTGAAGGCCGCGTCTCGAGGCGCTGCGGCGCCACGCAGTCCGCCTGCGCGGACTGGGTACGAGCGCCCGTTTGTTCTCTATGCGTGACTTTTACATGGCCCTGAGAGAACCGTCGTGTTAGTTGGCAGCGACGCTGCCAACTAACACGACGCCTGGCGACTCATGATTTCTGCTTTTTTAGCTGGGCCAGCCCTTCGTCTCAGCCCGCGCAGGCGGGCTTCGCGGCGCAGCCTCCAGGCGCGGGTTTACCCGCCAGCCGCCCTTTAGTTGCGGCGCCCGCCGCCGCCACCGCCAAGCAAGCTGAGGATGCGCAGAATGCTCAGGAAGAGGTTGATGATGTCCAGGTAGAGGCTGACGGTCAGCAGGATGGCCGCCGAGAGGGTATTCTGAGTGAACTTGATGCGCTGGACATCATAGAGAATGTAGCCGCTGAAGATGACCACGCCGCCGACGGAGATCAGCCAGGAGAGCCAGCCAAACGAGAGGAAGAGGCTGAAGATGCTGGCGACGACCAGCGTGATCAGGCCAATAAACAGGAACGGCCCCAGGCGGCTGAGGTTGCGGCGGGTGGTCCAGGCGTACATGCCCAGACCGACGGCCAGCACGCCCGTCAGGACAAGCGCCTCGGCGATGGCCTTCTCGGCCCCGATGAGAACATACTCGGCGATCACCGCGCTGATCGTCAGGCCGCTGCAAAAGGTAAAGAAGAAGAGCAGGGCCAGGTTCAGCACGGCGGCGCGCTTCAACACACGGGCGGTGATCATCAAAGCGATCAACGAGATAATTTCAAGGATAATGGCCGGAAGCAGGAAGGTTGCGTTGCCAGCGTGGAGCAGCAGATACATGCCCACGCCGATGCCGATGCCCGCGACGAGCAGCGTGAGGCTGAGCAGCGTGAGGACTTTGCTCAGCAGCGATTGATAGCCAGCCCCGGCGGCCACGCCGGAGCCATACTGCGGCGGCTGATAGCCATAGCCACCGTAGGGAGAATTCATGCGCATCGTGTTTGCCCCCTTGTTCAACCAACGCGCTCCTTATGAGCGCCCATAGATGCTTCTCCTAAAGTATACGCATGAGGCAGGCCAGAAGTTCAAGCCCTCTCGTGTGTCTGCGACAGGATGTGGTATACTGGACCTAACGAAGAGATGCGATGCGCACGTGGTTTGTGCCATCAGGGCGCCAGGGCGGCGCCCTGCTGATAGCTTCTCCCCGAAGTATTGAGGTGGCCGGCGGACAGAGAGGTGGTGGCGCGCATGCTGCGCTCTTGACAGAGACAGCCGACTGGGCTATGCTACGTAATACCAGCAGGACGAGCGAGCAACGCGGCACATATCTTGCTCTTGCTGGCAGCAGTAGGAGACCGTAGTTTCTTAGCCAGAGGGCTGGCGCTCACCGCGAGTTTCCCCCTCTTTTGTTCTTTAAACTTATCAACGACCAGGCGAGAATGCAACGTTGTAGCCGCGGACGCTGGAAGGGCTGGTTTTACCTCGACGGGCGTTGAGTGAAACCCAGCCTTTTTTAGCTTAGCGCCGGATTCAGGAAGCGAGGTTTACCCACATGGACCTGGTTAAGCGGCTAGAGGAGTATCGAGATCGGGAGCGGGAACTGGCCTGGGAAGGCACGTTTGCTCAGTATTTTGAGATTGCCACGAAACAGCCTTCCATCGCCCAGTTGTCCCATGAACGTATTTATAACATGATTGTGGCGGCAGGAGCCGAGACAGGCCGCAACGGCGAACCGCGCTACAAGTTCTTCGACCAGGATATTTTTGGCCTGGACAAGCCGCTCCAGCAGATCGTTGAATACTTCCACTCTGCCGCGCAGCGGCTGGAGGTGCGCAAGCGCATCCTTCTGCTGATGGGTCCGGTAGGTGGTGGTAAATCAACCATCGTCTACCTGCTCAAGCGCGGGCTGGAACAATATACCCGCGCCAAAGAGGGGGCTATTTACGCCATCCGCGAGTGTCCGATGCACGAGGAGGCGCTGCACCTCATCCCCAATGAACTGCGCGCCGATGTAGAGCGCGAGTTCGGCCTGTATATCGAGGGCGACCTCTGCCCGCACTGCCGCTGGATGATCGAAGAGAAATATGGCGGCAAGATCGAGGATGTGCCCGTTCAGCGCATCGCCTTCAGCGAGAAGAACCGCATCGGCATCGGGACTTTCACGCCGTCTGATCCAAAATCTCAGGATGTAGCCGAGCTAGTAGGCGGTATTGATCTCTCGACGATTGGCGAAGTCGGGGTGGAGAGCGACCCCCGCGCTTACCGCTTCGATGGAGAACTCAACATCGCCAACCGAGGGCTGATGGAGTTCATAGAGATTCTCAAGTGCCAGGCAGGCAGTGTTTTGACGTTTACACAATCGGGCATTCGCAGGCTCGACTCATTTGCGCAGCCTGACCATCCGGTCGGTGAATCACGTCCGCTGGAGGTGCAGCTTGCCAGCAGCACGGGCATCGAGACAACGGCCCATCTCTACCACGCGGGCGTGCAGCCGACCAAGCGTGTCACCACGCGACGCGGCTTCGTCTCAGAGGGCACGCACGAGCATCGCATCCTGGTGGTGAACAGCGAAGGCGTGCAAGTCTGGCGGCGACATGATGAGCTTCAGGTGGGCGATTGGGTGGTGATGCAGAAGGGGCAAAACCTCTGGGGCCAGGATGTCGAGATTGCCTGGCAGCCGAAGCGCCCCATTCTGGCTTCGCGCATCAAGATACCTGAGCGCATGACGCCAGGGCTGGCGCGCTGGCTGGGCTATCTCACGGCAGAGGGCGATGCGCAGGAGAATGGCACGATTCGCTTTGCCAATGTCGAAGAGGAATTGCGCTCGGATTACTGCCAAATGACCGAGGAACTGTTCGGCATCAGCCCACGCTGCTACACGAAGGTGATCCAATTCAACAGCGCGGCCCTGCTCGACCTGCTGACCTACCTGGGCTTCCATACGGGCGCGTACAACAAAGAAATTCCCTGGTCGGTGCTTCAGTCTTCGCGCGAGTGCGTTCTGGAGTTCTTGAGCGGCTACTTTGCCGGCGATGGCACGGTCAACCTGGGCGGGCGGCTCTCCTGGACGACTGCTTCGGAGCGGCTGGCCGAGCAGATTCAGATCGTCCTGCTGAACCTTGGGGTGGTCAGTCGGCGGGTCAAGACGCGCGCGCGCGCATCAAAAGATGCGCCTTATCAGGACTATTGGAACG
>Ga0070730_10001561_pt1 | contig 21975 bp, 13 predicted proteins | sample Coa_R1_3_FD_66447 | JGI IMG/M metagenome (GOLD analysis project Ga0070730, IMG submission 66447) | Surface soil microbial communities from Centralia Pennsylvania, which are recovering from an underground coalmine fire - Coalmine... | ecosystem: Environmental > Terrestrial > Soil > Unclassified ... | reverse complement strand
TGGCAGGTTTGGGGGCCGCCGGGCGCTTCCTTGTCGAACCGGCCTTGGCCACCGCCTGAGCTCCCGCCGCCACATCGCCGGTCATTCGGCGGATCCGGCATCTTAGCCCTGAACCAATCGCGCGCCCACACGCTGTAGGGCCCGACCTCTTCGCAAGATCGGACAGCACGCGTGAAACTCTTCTTCGCCGACGATCTGAAAGTGTTCCTGCCCGGCGCCGCCGTGGCCCTGGCCGTCGGCCTGCTGCTCGGCGGCGCGATGCAACCGCACCTCGGCGACGACGACCGGCCCGGCGGACCCCAGATCATCGCCGCCGCCTCCGGCGAACGCGGCGCCGACCCGGTCGACTCCGGCCTGGCGCTGGCCGCCTATCATGGCCGGGTTCCGGACTATGTGCTCGGCACCGACTGGAAGAAGACCATGGCCTGGCCGTCCGAAAGCGCCGCGGTGTCGGCGCCCGCGCGGATGGCTGTGCAGGACGATCCGGCGCCGGTCGAGGCCCCCGCGACGCTGACCCGCGCGGCCTACAACGAGCCGTACCCGCAGCCCCACGTCTATCCGTCGCTGAGCGGCGGCGCGGGCCGCAGCGCGCACGCCGCCACCGACCCTGACGTCGCCGCCGACGACGACACCCTGCCGGCCGATCGGGGCTGAAGCCCCTCGCCTTTCGGCTTTCCGCCCGCTAGAGGCGGCGGATGAGTTCCGACGCCGTTCAGACCATCGCCAGAGGCCCGCGCGCCGTGGCCGAGGCCGCCGCACTGGCCATCGACGCCGAAGCCGCCACCGAGAGCCTCACCTATTCCATCCTGGAGGAGGACGAAGACCACGACGTCTGGCGGATCGACGCCTTCCCGACCACCGACGAAGAACAGGCCGCGCTCGTCTCGACCCTGGCCGGCTTCCCGGCGCTGCGGGTCGTCACCGAGAAGCTCGCCGACGCCGACTGGCTGGCCATGGCGCTCTCCGGCCTGCCGCCGGTCCGCGCCGGCCGCTTCTTCGTCTATGGCGCCCACGACCGGGGCCTTGCGCCGCCCAGCACCGTCAACCTGCGCATCGAGGCGGGCGCGGCCTTCGGCACTGGTCACCATGGCACGACCGTCGGCTGCCTGCTGGCCTTCGACCAACTCCTGAAGCGCCGGCGGTTCCCCCGCGTGCTGGACGTGGGCTGCGGCACCGGCGTCCTGGCCATCGCCGCGGCGCGGACAGGGTCGAAGGCGGCGCTCGGCACCGACATCGACAGCCCCTCCGTCCGCATCGCCAACGAGAACGCTAAGCTGAACCGCGCCAAGGCCCGCTTCGTCCACGCCAGCGGCCTGAACGAAGCGCGCGTCCGGGCGCCCGCGCCCTACGATCTGGTGTTCGCCAACATCCTGGCCCCGCCGCTGGTGGCGCTCTCGCAGGACATCAAGGGCGCGCTGAAGCCGGGCGGCTATGCGATCCTGTCGGGCCTGCTGCGCACCCAGGAGCGCCGGGTAACCGCGGCCTATGTCTCGCGCGGCTTCCGCCTGGAGCGGCGTATCCGCCGCGACGCCTGGTCAGCGTTGGTGCTGCGCAGGGCTTAGTCCGTCGCCGAGCGGCAGGAGACCTTGGCCGAAGCGCTCATCCCGATAATCCGGACGATCCGCCAGCCGTCGGGGAATCGGCGCAGCACATAGAGGCTCGCGCGGTCCTTCGGCGGCAGGGCCGTCCCATCGGTCTTGAGGCGGGAGAAGCGCATCTCGGCCAGGGCCTGGTCGGGCCCGACCAGGCAGGCCTCGATGCCGGCATTGGTCGAGTGGTCGTAGCCCTGCGCCTTCAGCCGCGCGAACTCGGCGGCGATGCCGGCCTCGCTGGCCATGGGGTTCGGGGGGTCGAGCCGGTAGATGCGCGCGTTGATCGCCGCCGCGTCGTGGGCGTTCCAGAGGCTGAGGTACTGCTCCATGAACGCCTTCACCTCGGCGCCCCGCTCGTCGGCGCGGGCGGGCCCGGCGACGACAGGGGCGGCGATGAGCAGGGCGGCAAGCAGGATCGGGCGGCGCATGCGCCCATCTGACCCGAAAAGCCGCTAGCCAACCAGCTTGTTCGCGCCGAGCTCGGCGCGCCAATGGGCTGCGCGTTCCTTCAGCAGCGTCTCGCGCCCGATGGGACCGAGCTCCTCGGTCTCGAGTTCTTCCAGCACTGCGAAGGAAAACGCAGCCTCGCCGTGCGCCCGCCAGGCCGCCAGAACGGCCCGGTTCGGATGCCCGCCCTGGCGCAGACCGAACCAGATGCGGTTCTGCATCTGAGTGACGTTCGGCGCGACACCGATCCAGGCCTCACCGCTCGCCGCGCAGCGCACGGCGAAGATCCCGTGGGAGACCTTGCGGTCCTTGTAGTCGCGGATCGCATCCCGGCGGCTCTGCTTGTCCATAGCCGCCGTCTAGGCCGCGAGGCGCCGCCTGTCAATTTCATCCGGGTATAAATCGAAAGCGATGGCCACGCTTGGCCCGCCCGGTCCAAACGGATTACATCCCGCGCCATGCGCCAGACCTTTGACGAATCCACCGACCGCTCCTTCGGCCCCAAGCACGTGCCGCTGATCCGCAAGGCGATGGCCGACCAGGGCCTCGACGGCTTCGTCGTCCCACACGAGGACGAGCATCAGAACGAGTACCTGCCCGCCGCCAACGACCGGCTTGCGTGGGCGACCGGCTTCACCGGCTCGGCCGGCGCCGCGGTGATCCTGAAGGACAAGGCCGCGGTCTTCGTCGACGGGCGCTACACCTTGCAGGTGCGCGACCAGGTGGATCAGGGGTCCTTCGAGATCCGCGACCTCGTCGAGGGCGGCGTCCCGGCCTATATCGAAGCCGCCACGGCGCGCGGCCAGGTGATCGGCTACGATCCGCGCCTGCACAGTCCCGACGCGCTGGACCGCCTGAGGAGCGCCGCCGCCAAGACCGGCGCGGAACTGCGGCCCGTGACGCCGAACCCGCTGGACACCGCCTGGGGCCAGGCGCGACCGCCACAGCCGGCCGCTCCTGTCGTGCCGCATCCCTTGCAGTACGCCGGCGAAGATTCGGCCTCCAAGCGCCACCGGCTGGGGGAAGGCCTGGCCGCGCGGGGCGCTCAGTCCGCGGTGATCACCGCGCCGGCCTCCATCGCCTGGCTGTTCAATATCCGCGGCGGCGACGTCATCCGCTCGCCCCTGCCGCTCGGCCAGGCGATCCTGAACGCCGATGGCTCGGCGCGGCTGTTCCTCGATCCCGCCAAGGTGACGCCGGACCTGCCGGCCTGGCTCGGCAATGAGGTGCGGCTGGAGACGCCGCCCGATCTGCCCCAGGCGCTCGCCGAACTGCGCGGCCAGCAGGTGCTGGTCGATCCGGCCGTCTCGTCGTCCTGGTACTTCGAGGCGCTGGCGGGCGCCGGGGCCACGGCCCAGCGCGGCGACGACCCCTGTGTCATGCCCCGGGCCTGCAAAAATCCGGTGGAGATCGCCGGGACCAAGCGCGCCCACGTCCGCGACGGCGCGGCGCTGACGCGCTTCCTGCATTGGGTCGCCACCGAAGGCCAGATCAACCCGCCGGACGAGATCGAGGCGGTCTCCAAGCTGGAGGCCTTCCGCGAGGAAACCGGCGCGCTGAAAGACCTCTCCTTCGACACCATCGCCGGCGCCGCCTCCAATGGCGCGATCGTCCACTACCGGCCCACGCAACGACTCAACAAGCGCACGGAAAAGGGCTCCCTGCTGCTGGTCGATTCGGGCGCCCAGTACCTGGACGGCACCACCGACGTCACCCGCACCGTCGCCATCGGCGAGCCGACGGCCGAGATGTGCGAGCGCTTCACGCTGGTGCTGAAGGGCCATCTGGCGCTGGCCCGGGTGCGCTTTCCGGCCGGCACGACCGGCTCGGCCCTGGACGCGCTGGCCCGCGTGGCGCTCTGGGCGCATGGGCTGGACTACGACCACGGCACCGGCCACGGCGTCGGCTCCTACCTGGGCGTGCACGAGGGGCCGCACCGGATCGCCAAGGCGCCCAACATGGTCCCGTTGAAGCCCGGGATGATCGTCTCCAACGAGCCCGGCTACTACAAGGAAGGCGGCTACGGCATCCGCATCGAGACCCTGCAGTACGTCACCGAGGCGGCGATGATTCCCGGCGGCGAGCGGCCGATGCTGGGCTTCGAGACCCTGACGCTGGCGCCGATCGACCGGCGTCTGGTGGTCGCCGCGATGCTGACGCCGGAGGAAACGGCCCAGCTCGACGCCTACCATGCGCGGGTTCTGGCCGAGGTCGGCCCCCTGCTTCCGGCCGAGGTTCGGACATGGCTCGAAGGCGCCTGCGCGCCCCTGTGAGCGGCCCACCCGGTCAGGGCGAGAAATAGTCAGGCCTGCGGCAGCCTGCCGCAGGTGAAACGCGCGTTAGGGTGGCGCCTGTCCAGTCACTGATGGCTCGCCCGCCTGAATCTCCAGAACGCAAACGCCGTAAATTCTGTGGAACTCGCCGGCATTCTGACCGTTCGGCCAATAGAGATCGAAAACCGCTCAAACGGCCGACGCATTCTACTTCGTGACATATTCGTTATGTTCTAATGCATTAGAATATTCAGCGAAGCATCGGCAAGTTGTGGTTATCGAGATAACGCCACCCGATCCGGCACAGCCAAGCTGCGCGGGCTACCGGCGTTCGCCATATTCTATGTTGCGGCGCCACATTTCATACGAGTGTTTGCGTGCCGGCGCTCGGCGTCTCGGCAGTTATGTGGCCATTATGCGACATATTGGCAATCGGATGGCGGAAGACTTCGCAAAGCGCGTTGACCCAAAACTCTAGTCGAAGCTAACTCCGCAATAATCGGGGCCAAATGTGGTCCTGGGTTGGCAATTGTTGGGGAGCGGATCCGCCGTCATCGGTCGACCGCTGGAGGATTTAGACCTTGAAAATTCGAAACACTCGGGAGCGCCTGCTGGCCTCATCGATGATCTGCGGGGCGGCCTTCCTCGGCCTTTCCGCGACCCAGGCCGCCGCCGCCGCGGCTGACACCACGTCGGGTGAAGTCTCCGAAATCGTCGTGACCGGCACGCGCATCCCGTCGCCGAACCTGACCTCGATCGCGCCGGTGACGACCATCGGCAACGCCGACATCAAGGCCCAGGGCGTCACCCGGATCGAAGACATCACCAACTCCCTGCCGCAGGTGTTCGCCGGTCAGGGCTCGTCGATCTCCAACGGCTCCACCGGCGCCGCCACGGTCAACCTGCGTGGCCTGGGTTCGTCCCGCACCCTGGTGCTGGTCGACAGCCGCCGCCTGATGCCGGGCGACCCGACTGACCCCGCCGCCGACCTCAACTTCATCCCCTCGGCCCTGGTCGAGCGGGTCGACGTGCTGACGGGCGGCGCCTCGGCGACCTACGGCGCCGACGCCGTGGCCGGCGTCGTCAACTTCATCATGCTGAAGAACTTCGAAGGCGTGCGGATCGACGCCCAGTACTCGGGCTACCAGCACGACCAGCATGAAGACGCCATCCAGGCCGTGGTCCGCAACAATGCGGCGCACGCCAGCGATCCGAGCCAGTTCGCCCTGCCGCAGCACAACATCTGGGACGGTGAGGGGTCGGAAGTCACCCTGATCATCGGCGCCAACGCGCCGGACGGCAAAGGCAACGTCACCGCCTACGCCGCCTATCGCCAGAACAACCCGATCCTGGAAGGCGCCCGCGACTTCAGCTCCTGCACGCTGAACTCCGGTACGCCGACCTTCGCCGAATTCGGCTGCGGCGGCTCCGGCACGGCCTTCCCGGCCCGCGTCGGCAGCTTCCTGGTCGACCCGACCACCTTCAACACCTTCCGGCCGCGGACCAGCGCCGACGTGTTCAACTTCGGGCCGCAGAACTACTTCGTGCGTCCGGACGAGCGCTACAACCTTGGCGCCTTCGCCCACTACGAGATCGCGCCCTGGGCCGACGCCTACATGGACGCCATGTTCATGGACGACCGTTCGACCGCCCAGATCGCCGCCGGCGGCATCTTCGCCGGCACCTTCTCGATCAACTGCGCCAACCCGCTGCTCAGCGCCCAGGAAGCCGGCCTGTTGCCGTCCACCACAGGCGCCACCTGCGCGGCCAACCCGACCGGGACCTTCACCGGCACGGTCGCGCGCCGCCTGCAGTCGGCCGAAGCTCAGGGCCGCCAGACCGACCTGCGACACCAGGACTACCGGATCGTCATCGGCCTGAAGGGCGACCTGGGCAAGAACTGGAACTACGACGGCTACATGCAGTACGGGTCGGTCTTCTTCTCGCAAGAGCAGACCGGCAACTTCAACTCGAACCGCATCCAGCAGGCTCTGAACGTCGTTCAGACGCCGACCGGTCCGCAGTGCGCCCCCGGCGCCGACGCGGGCTGCGTGCCGCTGAACATCTTCACCGCGCACTTCATCTCGCCCGCGGCGCTCAACTTCCTGAACGCCAACAGCTTCGCCCAGGGCAACACCCAGGAGCGCGTTGTCAGCATCGCCTTCACCGGCAAGCTCGGCGACTACGGGATCAAGAGCCCCTGGGCTTCGGAAGGCGTGGGCGTGGCGTTCGGCGGCGAATATCGCCGTGAGCACCTCGACAGCGTCGCCGACTTCCTCTCGGCCAACGGCCTGGTGGACGGCAATGGCGCGGCGGCCCCGCCGGTCAACGGCGGCTTCGACGTCTACGAGCTGTTCGGCGAAGCGCGCATCCCGCTCATCAGCGATATGCCCTTCGCCAAGTCGGTCTCGGCCGAGTTGGGCTACCGGTTCTCCGACTACTCCTCGATCGGCGACACCAACACCTACAAGGTGTCGGGCGACTGGGAGATCATCGACGGCCTGCGGGTTCGGGGCGGCTACAACCGCGCCGTGCGCGCGCCGAGCGTGATCGACCTGTTCGCACCGCAGAACGTGGTGCTCGACGGCACCACCGACCCCTGCGCCGGCCTGACGGCCGCCAACCCGCTGGTCGCCACCTGCGCCAGCGTCTTCCATCTGACCACGGCGCAAGTCCTGGCCATCGAGAAGAACCCGGCCAACCAGTACAACGGCCAGGTCGGCGGCAACCCCAACCTGAAGCCGGAAACCGCCGACACCTATACCGGTGGCATCGTGTGGCAGCCGAGCTTCGCGCCGGGCCTGAACCTGTCGGTCGACTACTTCAACATCAAGGTGAACTCGTTCATCGGGACCGTCGGCGAAAACCTGATCCTCAATCAGTGCATCACCGGCGCGAACTCAAGCTTCTGCAGCCTGATTCACCGCGAGCCCGGCAACAACTCGCTGTTCCTCGACCCGACCGGCTTCGTGCAGGACACCACCCTGAACACCGGTTCGCTGAAGACCACCGGTGTCGACTTCAATGCGTCGTACCGCACGGACCTGTCGGCGATCGGTCTTGGCGACAACGGCAGCCTGAACGTCACCATGGTGGGCACCTGGCTCGACAGCCTGATCACCCAGCCCCTGCCGGGCGGCCCGAGCTACGACTGTAAGGGTCTCTATGGCACGGTCTGCGGCGTCCCGGCTCCGGAATGGCGCCACAAGGCTCGTCTGACCTGGAACACGCCGTGGTCGTATGGCGACTGGCTCAAGTCGGCGAGCTTCTCCGTTCAGTGGCGCTACTTCGGCAAGGTCACGCTGGACGCCTACAACGCCAACCCGCAGCTGAACAACCCGGGCATCCAGTACGAAAGCGACCGGACCTTCGGGGCGCGCAACTACATCGACCTGACGGCGAACTTCACGGTCCACAACAACCTGAACTTCCGGGTTGGCGTGAACAACGTGTTCGACAAGGACCCGCCGATCACCGGCTCGTCCAACTGCCCGGTCGGCTTCTGCAACGGCGGCACCTACGCGCAGGTCTACGATACGCTGGGCCGCTTCGTGTTCGTCGGTCTGAGCGCCGACTTCTAAGCGCGTCAGTTCAACTGGCTATCGGGGGCGGCGGAGCGATCCGCCGCCCTCTTCTTTTGCGCCCTGCCCGCGACATCGGCTAATCAGAGAGCGTAGGCCGGGTTCGATCCTAGAGGACATGGCGTTGACCAGCTGGAAGACCGGCCCGATCAAGCTCAGCGTGGGCGCCACGGCGCCGGCGGCCAGGCCGAACGCCGCCGCCTTCGCCGAAATCCGCGCCGCGGTCGATGCGCGAAACTACGACCTCGCGAGCCAGCTTGCGGAGCGCGCCGTCGCGGCCGGCGTCGAGCATCCGGTGATCTTCAATCTGGCCGCTCTGAAGTGCGAGCAGGAGCAACGGTTCGATGACGCCGTGGCGTTGCTGGAACGCGCCGTGGCTCTCGCGCCCAATGACGCGGCCGCCCGCAACGCGCTTGGCCTGACGCTCAACCGCCTGGAGCGCCACGCCGAGGCGCTGGCCCAGTTCGACCGCGCCGTGGCCGCCGCGCCGACCTTCGACGGCGCCCATACGGCGCGGGGCGGCGCCCTGGAGGCGCTGGGCCGCCTGACCGAGGCCGACGCCGCCTTCCGTCGCGCCCTCGAGCTGCAGCCTGAAAGTCTCGGCGCGATGGCCGGCCTCGCCAACCTCATGAGCCGCCGCGGCGCCCATGCCGAAGCCCGCGGCCTGGCTGAGCGGGTGTTGACCGCCCAGCCGGGCTTTCCCGACGCCGTCAACGTCGTCGCCGCCGCCGAACTGGCCGCAGGCGATGCGCCGGCCGCCCAGGCGCGGCTCGAAGCCGTGATCGCCGACCCGCGGCTCACCGCCCAGCAGCTGGCCATCGCCCAAGGCCTGCTGGGCGACACGCTCGACGCCCAGGATCGCATCGCCGAGGCCTTCACGGCCTACGCCGCCTGCAACATGGGCCTGTGGCGCGCCTATGCGCCATCCTACGGCCAGCCCAGCGCGCTCGCCTTTGCCCAACAGATGATCGAACGGCTCGACGAAATCGGCCCCGACGCCTGGCGAGCCCAGCGCCGAACTGAGGCCGAAGCCGCGCCCGACAGCGCCCCGGGTCATGTCTTCTTGCTGGGCTTTCCGCGCTCCGGCACGACGCTCCTGGAACAGGTGCTGGCGAGCCACCCCGCGGTCGAGGCCCTTGAGGAACGCGAAACCCTCACCGACGCCATGCGCGCCTTCTTAGGCGCGCCGGACGATCTGCACCGCCTGGCGCAAGCCGACGAGCGCGAGCTCGCGCCGCTCCGCGCCGCCTATTGGGAGCGGGTCCGCGCCGAGGGCGCTGAGGTCGCCGGCAAGCTCTTCGTCGACAAGCACCCGCTGAACACGCTCAAGCTGCCGCTGATCGCCAGGCTGTTTCCCGACGCCAAGATCCTCTTCGCGCAACGCGACCCGCGGGACGTGGTGCTGAGCTGCTACCGCCGCCGCTTCGCAATGAGCGGCTCGGCTTATCAGCTCCTGACGCTCCCCGGCGCGGCCGGCTACTACGACGCGGCCATGAGGATCGCGGCGCTGTTGGAGCCCGCGCTGGGCGCGCGCACCCACGTGGTGCGGCACGAGGCGCTGATCGCGGATTTCGATGCGGTGGTGGGCGCGGTGTGCCAGTTCCTCGGCCTGTCTTGGACCGACGCTATGCGCGGCTTCGCCGAGCGCACCCGCGACCGCGGCATCGCCACGCCCTCCGGCGCGCAACTGGCGGGCGGCCTCAGCGCCGAGGGCGTCGGCCAGTGGCGGCGCTACCACCAGCAGCTGGCCCCGGCCCTGCCCAAGCTCGCGCCGTGGGTGGAGCGCTTCGGCTATGAGTCACAATGAGCGCAGCCCAGGCGGGTCTTGAGCCGGACCGGCGTGACGCCCGCGGCTGGGGCGCGCTCGGCGACCGGCTGCGGCTGGAGGGCGATGGCCCAGGCGCGGACCGGGCCTATGCGTGCCAGATCCGCGCGGCGCTCACCGATCCGGAGCTGATCGCGGCGGCCGACGCGCTCTGCGACGGCGAACCGGTGGACGCCCACCGCCTGCTGCGCGCCATCCTCGTCAAACGCCCGAATGAACCCCGCGCGCTGGCCATGTTCGCCGATCTCGCGGCGCGCAGCGGCCGCCACAACGACGCCGAGCGCCTGCTCGCCCAGAGCCTGGCCGCCGCGCCCGGCACGGCCGCCGCCCGCTGCGCCTACGCGATCGCCCTCCATCAGCAGGGCAAGACCCTTGAGACCCTTGCCCAGGCCGACATCCTGCTGGCCGCAGATGCAAGCCATCCGGTCTACCGGCAGATCCGCGCCGCCGCCCTCATGCGGGCCGGCGAGTTCGCCCAGGCGGCCATCGCCTACCACGGCGTGCTGCAGGCGCATCCCGACCTGGCGCTGACCTGGATGGCCTATGGCCATGCGCTGAAGACCCTGGGCCGGCAGGCCGACGCGGTCGCCGCCTACCGTGAGAGCGTGCGTCTGCGCCCAGCGTTGGGAGAAGCCTGGTGGAGCCTCGCCAACCTCAAGACCATCGCCTTTGGCCCTGACGATACCGCGGCGATGGAGCGCGAGCTGGCGGAGCCCGGGCTGGACGACGAAGACCGCTTTCACCTGCAGTTCGCGCTCGGCAAGGCCTATGAAGACGCTCAGGACTACGCCCGCGCCTTCGCGCACTACGCTGACGGCAATGCGCTGCGCCGCGCGGATCTCGACTACGACCCCGACGAGACCAGGGGCCAGGTCGCCCGCAGCAAGGCGCTGTTGAGCGCGAGCTTCTTCGCGGGCCATGCCGGCCAGGGCTCGCCGCGTCCCGACCCGATCTTCATCGTCGGTCTGCCGCGCTCCGGCTCCACGCTCATCGAGCAGATCCTGGCCAGCCACAGCCAGGTCGAGGGCACCCAGGAACTGCCGGACATCGAGGTCCTGGCCGACCGTCTGGCTGGCCATCCGAAGCGGCCGTCGGAGGGCGCCTATCCCGATGTGCTGGCGGCCCTGCCGGCCGGCGAACTCGCCGCGCTCGGCGAGGAATACCTCCAGCGCGTGGCCATGTACCGGAAGACCTCGGCCCCGCTGTTCATCGACAAGACGCCGAACAACTTCGCGCACATCGGCCTGATCCAACTGATCCTGCCCAACGCCAGGATCGTCGATGCGCGGCGTCACCCGGTCGGCTGCTGCTTCTCCGCCTTCAAGCAGCATTTCGCGATCGGCCAACCCTTCGCCTACAGCCTCGCCGACCTCGCGCGGTATTACCGCGACTATGTGGAGCTGATGGCCCATTTCGACGCGGTTCTGCCCGGCCGTGTCCACCGGGCGATCTACGAAGAACTGGTCGCCGACCCGGAAGGCCAGGTGCGGCGCCTGCTGGGCTATTGCGGCCTTGCGTTCGAGGACGCCTGCCTGCGGTTCTACGAGAACCCGCGGGCGGTGCGGACGGCCAGTTCCGAGCAGGTCCGCCAGCCCATCTTCACCGGCGCCAGCGACCATTGGCGGCATTTCCAGCCCTGGCTGGGACCGTTGATCGAGGGTCTCGGCGATGTGCTGGAGGCCTATCCGGCCCCGCCGGAAACCTGGCGCTCCAGCCCCGCCTGAACGCTCGTCGGCGGCGAAAAATTTTATATGGATTTTATGCCGTTCCGCACGTAACGTCCGTGCAGAAACTGAACTCTTGGTGTGGCGTAGAATGGAAAAATCGCAGTCGCGCGCCGACCAGCCGGCCTTGGTCGGCGGGCCGGCCAATCAAGGCCGTAGCTTCGCCAAGGACATCGCTGAACTGGCGCTTTTCCTTGAGCTGACCGAGCCCGCCGACCCCGCCCAGTTCGACGCCGCCGCGGCGGAAGTCGCCCAGGAGCGGAAGATTCCCGCCACCACCCTCAAGCGCTGCGCTTCAGAAGCGCGGGCGTTGATCGCCTTCGCCCACGAGAGCGGCGTGGTCGCCAAGGTCAAGGCGCAGGCCCACGGCTCCGACTGGGACCTGCGGCAGCGGCTGGCCGCCTGGCTCGACGAGACAAACCTGCGCACGGTCCTGAAGCAGCGGGCGCTGCGCCTCAACCGCCGCCGCGGCGGACGCCCGCCGACGCCCAGCCGCACCCTGCGCGCCGTTGAGGAGCTGATGGCCTTTGCCCGCGCCGGCCGGCCAGGCGCCGCCGACGAGCTGCGCTCGATCCGCGCCTTGATCGCCGACGCCTGAGCATTCTCCTCACCGGCTGAGGTCGCCCTGGCGCGGTCTTCAGTTCATTTCGAGCTCTCGTGGCGTCGGCGCCTCGGTTTTATTTGCGCACGAGTGTCAAAAGCCGCGCGCGGCGCCCAAGAAATGAGCCGTTCGGTGCGATCCGCTGTCTCGGGACTGTAATATTTGCAGGCGCCGCAAGAAGCGGTTTGCGGTCGTTCAGCGCGATTTCAGTCATCGCCTGTTGTCTTGAGCATCGCGCCGTAGACAGGGCCACACACCCCGCCACTCTCAAGGACAACAAAGAAACCGGCGGGGAGAAACGTTCGGTCGGGCCACCATAAAAAAACGGGGGTCATGACGTGAACAAACTATTCGTAGGCGTAAGCCTGATCGCACTTTCTGCTATGACGTCGACGGCGGCCATGGCGGCCGCGGCCGATACATCGTCTGTCGACGAGCTGATCGTCACCGGCACACGCGCCACCGGCATGAAGGCGGCCGACAGTCCGGCGCCGATCCAGGTGCTGGGCGCCACCGCCTTGAAACAGGTCGCCCAGACGGACCTGATGCAGGCCATCGCCCAGAACCTGCCCTCCTTCAACGCACAAGGCTTCGGCGGCGACGCCGCCAACCTGACGCTCTCAGCCGCCCTGCGCGGCGTCAGCCCGAACGACACCCTGGTGCTGGTGAACGGCAAGCGCCGCCACGGCACCGGCAACCTGGCGGTCGACGGCGGCAGCCCCTATTCCGGCTCGGCGGCGGCCGACCTCGGCCTGATCCCGATCGGCTCGATCGACCACATCGAAGTCCTGCAGGACGGCGCGGCGGCCCAGTACGGCTCCGACGCCATCGCCGGCGTCGTCAACATCATCCTGAAGAGCAACGACAACGGCGGCTCGCTCTCGGCGACCGGGGGGCAGTACTATGAAAATGGCGGCAAGACCGGGGCCTGGTCGTTCAACGACGGCAGCAAGATCGGCGACCATGGCTTCGTGAACTTCACGCTCGAGGAACGCTACCACGAGCATAGCATCCAGGGCGGCCCGGACCGGCGTCTCTACGACATCACCGGCAAGCTGCTGGCCACCGACAGCGCCGTCGACGCCGGCGTGGCCAACGCTCCCGGCGCGCCGAAAGTCAATTTCATCAACGGCGACCCGGCCTACAACCTCTACAACTTCTTCTACAACGCCGGGTACGACCTGGGCGGCGGCATCGAGGCCTACAGCTTCGGCAGCTACAGCCACCGCAACGCCTCGTCCTATGAGAACCTGCGCGTGCCCAGCAAGGTCAGCGGCACGACCTCGACCGGCGTGAAGTACTTCCCCTTCCCGGCCGGCTTCGATCCGGTCGAGGTGCTGGCGGAGGACGACTTCTCCTTCACCGGCGGCATCAAGGGCTCGATCGACGGCTGGAACTGGGACCTGTCGACCACCTATGGCCGCGACCGCGACGCGATCTCCACCGACGGCTCGGCCAATGCCCAACTGTTCCCGGTCCTGGCTGCGGTCTCGGCGACGCCGATCGCCCCGCAGCGTGATTTCTACGACGGGTCCTTCATCAACAGCGAATGGACGACCAACCTCGACATCGTGAAGAACATCGAGGCCGGCATGGCCAAGCCGCTGGTCCTCGCCTTCGGCGCCGAGACCCGGGAAAACACCTTCGAACTGACCGCCGGCGAGCCCTCCTCCTACTTCGGCGCCGGCGCCCAGTCCTTTACCGGCTATGATCCCTCCAACGCCGGGCGGCACACCCGGCGCGACTATGCCGGCTATGTCGATGTGGCTGCGGACCCGATCGAGAACCTGCACCTCGACGTGGCGGGCCGCTATTCGCACTACAGCGACTTCGGCGACGCCACGGTCGGCAAGCTGACCGGCCGCTACGACTTCAGCCCGATGATCGCCATCCGCGGCACCATCTCCAACGGCTTCCGCGCCCCGACGCTCGCCGAGGAGTACTACTCGGGCACCAACGTCTCACCGTCCTTCGCTGAGGTGCAGCTGCCGCCGAACTCGCTCTCGGCGAGCATCGCGGGCTTCACGCCGCTGAAGCCCGAGAAGTCGACGAACTACAGCGTCGGCTTCGTCGCCCACCCGATCGAAGGCCTGCAGATCAGCTTCGACGCCTATCAGATCGACATTCGCAACCGCATCGTCGTCACCGGGCTGATCTTCGGCTCCGATGTCAGCGGCGGCGTGAACCACGTGATCTCGCAGGCGGTGCTGAACGCCATTACGGCGCACGGCAACACGCTCGACAGCGGCATTTCCTACGCCGGCATCGCGGTCTTCACCAACGGCGTGAACACCCGCACCCAGGGCGCCGAATTGACCGTCAACTACGCCTCCGACTTCGGCGAATACGGCCACGTCGATTGGACCGGAGGTCTGAACTATAACAAAACCTCCGTCACCGGGGTCGCCGCCCTGCCGGCCGCCGACTTCTCCGCGGCGCCGACGATCATCACCCAGAACACCCTGCTGACGCCCAGTGCGCTCTCCGCGCTCACCACGGCCACGCCGCGGGAGAAGTTCGTGGGCAACGCCTACTGGACGCTCAGCAAGTGGAGCGTGAACCTGCGCGAGACGGTCTATGGCGAGACCTCAGAACTGACGACGACCAGCAACATCACCACGGACCTGAAGGTGCCCGTCTCGGCGATCACCGACCTGACCGTGGGCTACAAGGTCACAGACTGGGCCAAGGTCGAAGTCGGCGCGAACAACCTCTTCGACAAGAAGGCGCCGACCGTCCCCAACCTCGCCGGCCTCAACAAGCCAGCGAACGGCAGCAACGTCTGGAACTCGCCGATCGGCTTCACGCCCTGGGGTATAAACGGGGGCTACTACTACGGACGCCTGACCGTCAGCTTCTAGACGGCGGCGTCTTTCCAGGGCGACGGTGGGGCCGGGCGGAGGCTAACCTCCTCCCGGCCTCGTTCGTGTGGGGCCGGAGTCGCGAACCCGATGAGAAGATGCTCCCGACATGAGTGACGCCGGCGCCGGATCGCCGGCCGCGGTCATCGCGCGCGCCGCCGCCCTGCTGGCGAGCGATCCGCGGCAGGCTGGCCGCGAAGCCGAGCGCGTGCTGGCCGCCGCGCCGAAGGACCCGCGCGCCCTGCTGATCCTGGCCTCCGCCAAACGCCGGCTGGGGGACGCCGCCGGCGCGAAGACCTTGCTGGCGCCCTTGGCGCGAGCCTGGCCGAACGCCGCCAACACCCACTACGAGCTGGGGCTGGCGCTGACCGACCTGGGCGAGGCTGGCGATGCAGCTGGGGCCCTGCGTCACGCCGTCCGCCTGAACCCAGATCTCGCCGACGCCTGGCGGGCGCTGGGCGACCTGGCCTTCAAGGCCGGCGACATCGCGGGTGCGGACGCGGCCTATGCGGAGCACCGCATCGCCGCCGTCACCGAGCCCGCCCTAAAGCCCGCGGCGCGCGCGCTCTACGGCGGCCGGTTCGTCGAGGCCGAGGCGCTGCTGCGCCCCTATCTCGCGGCGCGCCTGAACGACGGCGCCGCGACCCGCCTGCTGGCCGAGGCCCATCTGCGTCAGGGACGCTATCCCGACGCCGAGGTGCTGTTCTCCCGCTGTCTTGAACTGGACCCGCAGCACGACGGGGCGCGGTTCAGCCTCGCCGACGCCCTCTTCCGCCAGCAGAAGGCCGCCGAGGCGATCCCGCTGGTCGAAGGCCTGCTGGCCCGGCGGCCGGACGACCCGGCCTACCTCAACCTGCTGGCCGCGTGCCTGGCCCTGGTCGGCGAGGACGCCCGGGTCATCTCCCTCTACGATCGCCTGCTGGCCGACTATCCGAAACAGCCGAGGCTTTGGCTGAACTACGGCCACACCCTTCGCGCCGTAGGCCGCCGGGACGAGGCCGTAGCCGCCTACCGCCAGTGCCTGGCCCTCGCCCCGGCCTTGGGCGACGCCTACTGGAGCCTGGCCAATCTGAAGGTCGGCGGCCTGACCGACGGCGACGTGGCCGCCATGCAGACGGCGCTTTCCCGCGCGGGCCTCGAGGCCGACGACCGGCTGCACCTGCATTACGCGCTTGGCAAGGCGCTGGAGGATCGCGCCGAGGCGGCCGGCGCCTTCAGGCACTACGCCAAGGGCGCGGTCCTGCGGCGCGCCGAAGTCCCCTATGACGCGCGTGAGCTGACCGATCATGTGCGCCGCGCCAAGGCGCTCTATTCCGCGGATTTCTTCGCCGAGCGGGCGACCGCCGGATCCTCCAGCGCAGCGCCGATCTTCATCGTCGGCCTGCCGCGCTCGGGCTCGACGCTCATCGAGCAGATCCTGGCCAGCCACAGCCGGGTCGAGGGCACCATGGAGCTGCCGGACATCGGCCTCATCGCCCGCGGCTTCGCGCCCAACTACCCCGAGGCTGTCGGGCGGTTGTGCGAGACGGAACTCACTGCCCTGGGCGATGGCTATGTCCAGGCGACCCGCATCCACCGGAAGCTCGGCCGCGACCGCTTCATCGACAAGATGCCCAACAACTTCCTGCATGTGGGCCTGATCCAGCTGATCCTGCCGCACGCCCGAATCATCGACGCCCGCCGCCATCCACTGGGATCGGGGTTCTCGGCATTCAAGCAGCACTTCGCCCAGGGCCAGGCCTTCTCCTACGACCTCGCCGACATCGGCCGCTACTATCGCGACTACGTGGAGCTGATGGGCCACTTCGACGCCGTCCTGCCCGGGCGCGTCCATCGGCTGATCTACGAGGACCTGATCGAGGACACCGAGCGCGAGGTCCGCCGGCTGCTGGACTATTGCGGCCTGCCGTTCGAGGCGGGCTGCCTGGCGTTCTACGACAACGGCCGCGCCGTGCGGACAGTGAGCTCCGAGCAGGTGCGCCGGCCGATCTTCCGCCAGGGGCTCGACCAATGGCGCGCCTACGAGCCCTGGCTGGAGCCGCTGAAGACGGCGCTGGGCCCGGCGCTTGAGGGCTGGCGGGGCTGATCACACGGCAAGGTAGCGGCGAATCGTCAGCGACCATCGCTCGATGAACCGGATTGTCTGAAAAATAGGCACAGATCGCGCAATATTCAGGCAAACAGCTCTGGTTTCCGTGGCGTCGCTGTGGCGGTTTTACAGTGTCCACAGACTATTTTGCACAAAATCGTCAAATCCAGGCGACGGCGCATGGACAGTTCAGCCTGTCGGCTCAGTGTCCGCTTGTCATCGGGACACCGAGGCTGGGGACGGCTGCCTCGGAAAGTTTGGGGAACGAAACTTATGAAAAACTTATACATGAGCGCGAGCGTCATCGCTTTGGCGACGCTCATTTCGTCGGCCGCGGTGGCGGCCGAAGCTGCGGCGGACGCCGCGACCGGGGTCTCGGAAGTGATCGTGACCGGCACTCGCGTCACGGGTGTTAAGGCCGAGGACAGCGCCGCGCCGGTCCAGGTCGTGGGCGCGCTTGCGCTGAAGCGGGTGGGACAGCCGGACCTGATCCAGGCCCTGTCGCAGAACCTGCCGTCCTTCAATGCGGAAGGCTATGCGGCGGACACCGCGGCGCTGACGCTGTCGGCCGCGCTGCGCGGCCTCAATCCCAACGACACCCTGGTGCTGGTGAACGGCAAGCGCCGTCACCCGACCGCCAACCTTCACGTCGACCCCAGCTCCTTCCAGGGCGCGGCGACCGCCGACCTCAGCTTCATCCCGGTGGGCTCGATCGACCACGTCGAAGTCCTCACCGATGGCGCGGCGGCCCAGTACGGCTCCGACGCCATCGCCGGCGTCGTGAACATCATCCTGAAGACCGCCAATTCCGGCGGCGCCGCCAGCCTGACCGGCGGCCAATACTATGAAGGCGACGGCGACACCGCCGCCTGGTCGCTGAACAACGGCTTCGCGCTCGGCGACAAGGGCTACATCAACACCACGATCGAGCAGCGCTACCACGGCTTCAGCCGTCAGGGCGGCGCGGACCGGCGGGTGTTCAACCTCGACGGCTCGATCGCGGCCGGCGACAGCGCCATCGACAAGGCCGGTCTGCCCGGAGCCGCCGGCTCGCCGAACGTCAACAACATCTACGGCGACACTCAGTCCAACACCTACGACGCCTTCTACAACGCCGGCTACGATCTCGGTGACGGGATCGAAGCCTACAGCATGGGCAGCTATGGCCACCGCAAGGCCTCGGCCTTCGAGAACTTCCGCCTGCCCAGCAAGGTGACCCGCACGGTGGGCGCCGTCACGACCGTGCCCTTCCCGCACGGCTTCTCGCCGCGCGAGCAGATCGTCGAGGACGACTACGCGCTGACCGGCGGCATCCGCGGCAAGGCGGCCGACTGGAATTGGGACCTCTCGACCACCTATGGCCGCGACCATGATGACGTCTCGACCATCAATTCGGCCAACGCCTCGCTGTTCGCCGACACCGGCCAGACGCCGCGCAACTTCTACGATGGCGCCTTCGCCTCGTCGGAATGGACCACGACGCTGGACCTCGACCGCACCTTCGACGTGGGCATGGCCGCGCCGATGAACCTCGCGCTGGGCGCCGAAAGCCGCCAGAGCAAGTTCACCATCGGCCAGGGCGATCCGCTCTCGACCTACAAGGAAGGCGGCCAGTCCTATCCCGGTTTCCAGGCCACGGACGCCGCCACCCACACCCGCACCAACTACGCGGGCTACGTGGACGTCGCGCTCACCCCGGTCGCGGGCCTCAAGATCGACGCCGCCGGCCGCTACGAGCACTACAACGACTTCGGCAGCGCGACGGTCGGCAAGCTGACCGCCCGCTACGACTTCAGCCCGATGTTCGCGCTGCGCGGCACGATCTCGAACGGCTTCCGGGCCCCGACGCAGGCCGAGGAGTTCTATTCGGCCACCAACGTCGCCCCGACCTTCGCGGTGGTGCAGCTGCCGGCCAACTCGCCGGCCGCGGCGCTCGCCGGCTTCTCGCCGCTGAAGCCTGAGAAATCCACCAACTACAGCGTCGGCTTCGTCGCCCACCCGGCGGAAGGCCTGCAGATCACCCTCGATGCCTATCAGATCGAGATCCGCAACCGCATCGTGGCCACCGGCACCCTGCTCGGCCTGAACAACGGCACGGTCGTGTCTCCCGGCGTCCTCAAGGCCATCGCCGCCCACGGCAATGTTCTGGATCCGGGCGTGACCTACGTCGGCATCAGCGTCTTCACCAACGGCGCCAACACCCGCACCGACGGCGCCGAGCTGACCGCCAACTACGCCTCGGACTTTGGCGACATGGGCCACGTCGATTGGTCGCTGGGCGTCAACTACAACAAGACCACGCTCACCAAGCAGTTCCCGCTGCCGGCCGCCGTGACCTCGGTCGCGATCGGCCAGACGGTGCTGCTCGGCCCCAACGCCGTCGACACGCTCACCACGGCGGTGCCGCGGGAGAAGGTGGTGGCCGGCGCCTATTGGACGCTGGGCAAGTGGAGCGCCAACCTGCGCGACACGGTCTTCGGGGAGACCTCGGAACGCTACAGCCTCGACGGCACCGGCAACGGCGGCGTCAAGACGCGCATCCCGGTCACCAGCATCACCGACCTCGAGGTCGACTATGCGATCCGCGAGGACCTGAAGTTGGCGGTGGGCGCGAACAACCTGTTCGACCACCATCCGCCGGCCATGCCGAACGTCTCCAACGGCGCCGGCGGCGTCCGCCCGGCCGACGGCAACAACGTTTATGGCGAGCCGCTGCAGTACTCCCCGTTCGGGATCAACGGCGGCTACTACTACGGGCGGATCACCTTCACCTTCTGAGGTCGCCCTCGCTTAAGAATGGCCGGTGGGGCCGAGTCGCGAGGCTCGGCCCCATTTGCTTTTTGGGGGCGTCCCAGACCTCCGCGCTGGAGGGGCCGACTCGCCGAACCGGGAATGTCCGATTGAGGGCGCCCGTGAGAGCAGACTGGTCAGAATCTGGGCGACAGGCAGCGCCAAAGCCCTCTCCGCGCGCCGATCCATAACCCTCGCCTGCAGCCGCTCGCCGCCCTGGCCTAGAAGGAAGACCGCCCGTCCGCGCCCAGGCCCGGACGGCCAGTAAATCCTTGAGGTGCGCATTGCTGTTGGCTGGCTTTCCCCCCACGACCATCGCCCTGCTCGTGGCGATCCTGGCGGCGTCGGCGCTGATGAGCGGACTGTCCGGCTTCGGATTCTCGGCGATCGGCGCGCTCTGCCTGATCTTCCTGCCGCCCAAGCTCGGCGTGCCGCTGCTGATGACCTTGTCGGCGGCCAACCAGATCATGTCGCTGCGCCAGCTGAAGGCGGACATGGCGCCGATCAAGCACTGGTGGCCCGATGGCCCGGCGCCCTATCTGCTGGGCGGACTGATCGGCGTGCCGGTGGGTCTGGCGATCCTGAGCTCCCTGCCGACCACCGACCTGATGCTGGTGTTCGGCGGCTTTCTGGTGATCTACGCCGGCTATTCCCTGGCGCGCCCACACGGTGCGCGCGCCACGGTGCAGGGGGGCTGGCTGGCCTCGTCGCTGGTTGGCATGTCCGGCGGGGTCATCGGCGGTTTCACCGCCTTTCCGGGCGCAGCGGTCGTGGTCTGGAACGGCCTGCGCCACGTGCCCAAGCGCGAGGCCCGCGCCATCGTCCAGCCCTACATCTTCGTCCTGCAGCTGCTCTCGATCTCGCTGCTCGCCCTGCAGAAGCCCGAGACCTTCGGCCCCAACTACTGGCTGCTGGTGGCGATCACCGTGCCGGTGGTGCTGCCCTGCACGCTCCTGGGCGTGAAGCTCTATCACTCGCTGTCCGACGTGAACTTCCGGCGGGTGACCTTCATCCTGCTGGGCGTCTCAGGCCTGGGACTGCTGATCAAGGCCGCCGACACCTTCCCCGCCGTGGCGAGCGCGGTGAAGTCGGTGCGGCTCTAGCCGCCGCGTCCGCGCACCGATTCGTGATGTAGACTCCGACAGAACTCGGGGCGTAGGCTTTCCCCATCAGGGCGGCGCGAGCCCCTGAAACGGTCCGCGACCGACCCAAAACCGCGCCATGGAAGCATCGCCTCCGCGCGACCGCGTCCCTGGCGCCCAAAGGTGATGGGAGACGCGACCATGCCAATCCAGACAGCGGGGTCCGTGCGCGCTCTGGCGCTCGTGGGCCCCACCAGCAGCGGCAAGACCACCTTGATGGAAGCCCTGCTGCAGGTCACCGGCGCCGTCGATCGGCGGGTCGGTGGCGAGAAGGTCGGCGACAGCAGTCCCGAGGCGCGCGCCCGCGGCCACTCGGTGGAGCTCAACCTCGCCGGCTTCGACTTCATGGGCGACCGCTATTCGGTCGTCGACTGTCCCGGCTCCCTGGAATTCTGCGCCGACCTCGACGCCGCCCTGCCGGCGGTGGACCTTGCCGTGGTTGTGGCCGAGCCCGATCCGGCCAAGGCCGCCCTGCTGCAGCCGACGCTGCGCGAGCTGGAGCGGCTGGGCGTGCCGCACGCGCTGTTCATCAACAAGATGGACCTGGCCCGAGGCTCGCTCTCCGACCTGCTGGCCGCGCTGGCCCCGGTCAGCACCGCGCCGCTGGTCGCCCGCCAGATCCCGACCTGGGACGGCGAGAAGGTCTCGGGCTTCATCGATCTCGCGCTGGAGCGCGCCTTCGTCTACCGGCCAGGCGAGCCCTCGACCCAGGTAGATATCCCGGGCGACCTGCGGGACGCCGAGGCGCAGGCCCGCTTCCACATGCTCGAGCAGATCGCCGACTTCGACGACGAGCTCCTGGAGCAGCTGCTTTCCGACGTGACGCCGAGCCGCGACGCGGTCTTCGCCGATCTGGTGCGCGAGATGAACGAGGGGCTGATTGTGCCCGTGTTCTTCGGCTCGGCGCAGAACGGCTTTGGGGTGCGCCGCCTCTTGAAGGCGCTGCGCCACGAGGCGCCGCTCGCCGACCGCGCCGCCAAGCGGATCGGGATCGAGGCCGGCGCCTATGTGCTGAAGGCGGCCTACGCCGGCCAGTCCGGCAAGCTCGCC
>Ga0070730_10001560_pt1 | contig 21979 bp, 24 predicted proteins | sample Coa_R1_3_FD_66447 | JGI IMG/M metagenome (GOLD analysis project Ga0070730, IMG submission 66447) | Surface soil microbial communities from Centralia Pennsylvania, which are recovering from an underground coalmine fire - Coalmine... | ecosystem: Environmental > Terrestrial > Soil > Unclassified ... | reverse complement strand
TCGATGGCAAAACCCAAAAGGAAGAAACCACCAACTATCATTGCACACGTAGCCCAAGCCGGAGTTTGATTTTGATAGGGAGCAAGAATATTTGTTGTTTGTTGGGCTTCCTTGCGATGTTTCACGAGCCTAAATGTGGTTAGTACCCCGCCAACAAGCAATAAAAAGAGACGCCAAAATACAGCAATTATGCTTCCTGAGTTGTTTCGGCGGAACAAAACAGCCTCCATGCCTGGGGCGGTAGCCACGAAAGAAACGAATATTGACAGGTAAGTGTATGCAAAGTTTTTGATTTCCACCAAGCAGATTTTCAAGAGCCACAGTGTTTTTACCAAAAGCACAAACAGTCGGCATTGCCGACGAACCTACCTACCGCACCATCGAGCGGATATTTCGTTAGCAACCTGTGTTTACACGTAAACACAGTCAAAAACACAGGACATCCCCGTACCTGGAAATGTCCTGTTTGCGATCTCATGAATGAAAGTTGGTGATAACTTTTACTGTGTTGAGGGATTTTCTCTGTCTTGATACCGCCGAATCAACCGGTTCACGCGGCGAACCGAAATCTTGAATTCTTTGGCAAGATCGGCAGCACGTTCTCCGGCAAGGTAGCGGTTGTAAATCGTTCGGTTGCGATCTTCTTTCGTTGGAAGCATACTGGACTGTGGTTTGGTTGGCATCGGCGTATCGTTATACAGAACACGAAGAATATGAGCGGCGGCTGCCTCTGGATCGGCACTAGCTCTGCGTTCGTAGCCCGCCGGGAGCATAGCTGATGACAGGGGTTCCAATCCAGTCCCCGTGCCGGTTTGTGAGGGCGTCGTGTTCCCGTCGCTATACAGTGCTGACCGCATGACTAAAAACCGATCTGCCCAGGGTTTCAGCTTGAAATCCATGATCCGCCGTGCGTCCAGGTCATAGACAACGGACGTGAATAGGGTACGCAGATAGTTTTGTCGGTCTTCTGGCTCTCCTGTTTCCCACAACTCATCCAGTTTATTCAGCGCATCCATGCACATGGCGAGTTCCAGTGCAGTCTTTTCCGTTTCGGTTGTACGAGCTTCCCAATGGGCAATTTCCCGCTCATTTTCTTCAACCCGTCGAAGGTATTCATCGCGGCTAATCCGCCCATCACCGAACAGGATCACCGCAGCATCAATTCGGCGTTTACACAGCGCAATCGCATCCTGCTTTTGTGTTTCCAGGTCAGGTTCATCGGCTTGTGGATTGCGCAGCTTTTGGACTTGGATCGCCAATTCGGTCATCAGTTGCAGCGCTTCCGGGCGAATGGTCAGTGTCCGAATGAGTTTTCCAAATGCCGCTTCGTATTCTTCCAGAAGGACGCTCCGATTCGTGTTGCCACACTGCATTCCTTCCTTATGTACATACCGATTGCGGCCACCTTTGAGGCGCGTGCGCAATTTCGGATTGTTGTGTTGCAGCGCCAGACGTTCACAGTGCGCACAGTAGGTAATCCCGTTCAGGACGTAGATACGCACATGCTTTCGAACACCGTTATTGCGGGCCGCACGCGCCCGTTCAATGTGGGTTTTGGCAACTGTCTCCAACAAATCAACTGAAAACACCGCATGTTCTGGCACAAATGGTAAGTGGTCAGGATCAAATTCACGGGGATGTCGTTTTTTAGACGCTTTTTCCAAGACGATCCCACCATATTCCGGCCAGTTCCGAATGATCCGCCGCACATCATCTTTGTTGATTGCACGCGGTTCACCACTGCGATCCCGAAACGGCCAGCCTTCCATATTGAGTTGATAGGCGATCAGTTCCAAGCCACGTCTATTTTGCGTGTAGAGCGTCAGGGTACGTTTGGCCGATTCATAATAGCTACGCCATGCAGCACCATCATCGGGACAGTGGTTTGGTTCGCCAGCCACAAACTGACCATCGGGTAGCCACCATCCCCCTTCTGTACTCGGTTCCAGATACCCATCAGCATTGCGCATCGTACCAAAGGGAATCGCACCCGCAACTTTCCCCTGACTTTTACGGTGCGCAACACTATCTTTGGCGCGGCGGGAAATATCGGCAGCGTACCATTCATCAAAGATCGCGGCGAGTTGGGCAAACACCAGCCCACCAATGCCAGTCAGATCAACTTCCTGTTTGCTGGCAGCCAGTACCAAGCGAATCTGATGCTCTTGAAGAAAATCAAGCAGATCGCCAATGCGCCAGCTTTTCCGGTGCAGGCGCGATGTATCATTAGCAACCAGCGCCACGACATCGGGATCAGTCAGACGTGCTTTCAGGGCCAGCCATGCGGGACGGTTAGACTCAAATCGCCCCGATTTATGCCCATCAGCATCTTGATACCATTCCGGCGTCCAGCCGTTTTGGTCGCAAATGACCTGGATATTGCCACGCTGACGCTCAGGGCTATTAGTATCATTCGCGTCACGAGTCAGTGATTGACGGATATAGCAGAGCGCCGTTGTACGTTTGACTGAACTGATTTGTACGAGACGAGACATTCCGACCTCCTAATCCTACTTTCCTTCATTACCCTTGTACTTGTTTTGCCGTGTATTGGTGAGGTGTTTGGCATACATCTGAACAACAATCTTGAGAAAACTTGCGAACTCAACGCGGGCTTCAAGATCAGCAGCCCCACCCTTTTCAGCTCGTTCTAAAGTGAGGCACACTTGACGCGCATACGTGTCAATGACTTCGGCGGCGGGCGGCACATAGACGATCTGGCGAGTGTTTTGCAGTGCATTCATGCTGTCCTTTCCCGGCCAGGAGGCCGATCTAAAACGAAAAAGCCATCAACTGTGCTGGTTAAGCAGTAGCTGACGGCTTGAGAATTGCCGAAAGTCAAGCTAGACTTGCGCCTAGCCTTGCATACTGCTTAACTCAGTGTGCTTGGTTAGCGCTCGGAAGATGTTGCAAGCATCAACCGGGCGCGACTTATTTATTCACTTATGACTCAAATTCTACCATTTCCCAGATCAGAATGCAAGAATTGGACGCGGTATTTTGCCGCATATCCGCGCGGTTTGTAGCGGGGTTCAGAACTTATGGCGTGGTTAATGAGAACCGCAGTTTTCGCCCACATGAATAGGCCAGGACAACGCAATTTATACCTGTCTATTCGGAGTTCTTCATATATAAGCAGTTTCGTGTAGTGTCTGCATGGCCCTGGCAACCGTTTCCGTTTTGCCCAAGAGATAAGGGCGTTTAGTTCAGTGTAACGATGGAGCGTCGCTACAATGGCATTGAATTGTTGCCAGACAATAATAATGCGTTGCGAAGTTGATTTGATCATTTGATTTGAATCTAGCAGGAGAAGGGCAGGAATCAAGTAGCGATCAACCTATGTTTGCGCCCAATAATTTCTAAATGCTCGGTATTTTTCTTCTAGTAAAAGTGAGGAAATTACTTGATCGCATTTGACCGCAAGTGCTTTCGCTTGCAAACAAGTTCGTTTACAAGGAACCAGACCAATGAACCTGAGTGAATAGGAACCTAACCATCGCTTCTGGCGCGTATCTAAGAAGTAGGAGCATTGACAACAGCGCGGGTATCCATAAAAGGTACCGAGTGGTAGTTGTTCTTTGTTGAACTTCTCAAGCCATCTTTTATCCCTTGCTACATCAATGATCCATCTTTTTGCCCCGGTACTTGGAGGAATAAAAGACCGTACTGTGTATGGTAGTTTCAATTTCTCTAATAATTGTCGATAACGATCAATTTGAGACCTAGTAAAGTGAGCAGGTAACGTTGCGCCCTTTTTTATCCCACAGGCTACCAGTGCAAGCATAATAAGTGGTTCATTTTCACTCATCCAATGGCGAAAACTAATTGGTCTTGCGGAAGACTGTCGTATTTCTCGTTGAATGAATTGGAATTTTTTGTTTCTCACTTTCATAAAAGTTAATCTGTGTACCCGCCGACAACTACTGTAGCGGGTAAAACGGCTTTCAGACGCGAAGCATCACATTACACTCTGCTAGTTCCTCCACACGCAGAGCATGTTGCACTGACTTGTATCTCACCAGTTGCGTTGCATTTTTTACAATCAACCATCTCATCTTTCTTTGTACCAAGTCGCTTTGCCCCAAAACAATTCGGGCATCGTTGCATGGATGTAATCCGTCCACTTCCGCCGCAATTCTTACATTTTTCTTGGCCCACTGCATAATCGTCCTTTCAAAGTATGATTGAGCGTATTATACGACAACTATACTCTTAGACTCGATAAGAGTCTAATTGAAGCAGGTTGACGGTGATAACTAATGGAGAAGATAAAAGAATGCGCATAAACGACGTTACAATTTAGCACAGACGACTTCTTATGAACTTATCCATAAGTATTTTCAACAAGTTGGTTTGATAGTAATGTAGTATTTGAAGCATCCAAATGCGTCATACTGGTAGTAGTCAACTACATAGAGGTTATGGCTTGTAGTGATGAAGGCTATTCTATTGATCTGCCCCCAGGAAATCAGTCCCACCACCGAACCAGAGTGAACAAAACTCTCACTAGAGATTCCCATATCCTCAAGAGTTGGCATACGCGATGCGCTAACAGTAATGGTATTTTCCCACTCGTTAGCCGGGCCGGGCAGTTGCTCGGACGCCCCCAATAACCTATCACCACTGCCATCTACATGGATTACATGCCTATGATTATCAGTCGCAACATAGACAATTAGCTCACCGTTTGGAGACCATGCAACTGAGTCCCCACCAGAATCAACCCACTCTCCTCCTCCCCATCCGCGATCTATTAGCTGTGCAAATGAGGCAGCATGATTTGTTAGTAACCTAACATACGGTGATCTTGTGGGAAGAGCCGTTGGTCTAGGCTTCTTAGTAGATGTGGGCGGCACAGGTGTTTTGGATGGAGTGGGAGTAAGCTGCGTGGGTGATCTTTTCGTTGTAGGTTGAGCCAGAGGAAGCGTTGGAGAAGGTGTAAAGATTTGACTCAGGGTGACAGTAGCATCGTAAAGTTGTCCGTATCTCTGTGGTGAATATGTCGGCACAAGGATTGGTGATGGTTGTTGAACAAGGCTATAGGGCGTTACTGTAAGCGTAGCTAAAGCTAACTGGTTTTGCCCACCAAGAAAATTTTCCCAGCCGGGAATCGTTCGTAACGTTGTTAAAACACTTATACTAAGCCAACAAAACCCAATCCAGCCAACCGTTAATCCGCCAGTAACGAGCAGTATTGTCGCAGGGGAGAGAGGTCTCCAACGATTCATTATTTTGCTCGACTAATGAATCGAACCAAGAATTACTCCGAAAACAACGAGACAAACCCCGATGATAATGATCCAGATAATGATATTCACAACAATGACTGTGACTAGGATAACAGCAGTACCACCCGTAATGAACGCATTGAAGACAGCAGGTACAGCATTCGCAGCAGCCAACCAATGAATCGGTTCCTTCGCAGGAATGAGCATTGCAAAGGAAATGGTCAATACAACCATCGTGAGGAAGAGATTCGTTATGTTTAGTATCAGAAGCCAGGGCAGTAGTGCGTGAGTAAAATGCAGTAACCCGTTGGTTATATCGGCCATAAACTGAAAAACAAAAAATCCCCCGCCCTGGACAGTATTTAACCAAAAGTCTTGGGGGACTATTGTTAGAATGAGAAGCGACACAACCTCTGTAATCAGTGTTAACCAGACACTTCGGCGGAGGGCGGTTTGAATAGGAACAGGCATACGCTCGTATGCCTGACTATGATGTCGTACTAGCTCCGCAAGCGAGATAAATTCCGTATTGATGGAACTCGTTTGCATTAAGTTTGCCTCGTTACCAGTACCAGTGAGTAAGGTAATACCACATTGCAAAGGGACGATTGTTGAGTAGCCGCGACCTATCAATGTGCAAGCCAAGTAAAACAGGATCGTAGGATGCGACAGAAGCCAATCCTACGGCTGCCGCTACAGGCAAAGCAGCTATGGCAGCCATCGCAGAAGCCGTAGTTTTTAGAGTTTTCCCTACACCAAACCACAATGCGTCTGTAATGCGCGCAAGTGTGTTCAACCGTTGAGTCATTTGTGCTGGTGGAGGCGGCAGAATCAATTCCAGCGGCACGCTTTGACCAGCCCTAATTGATCCTTGCGGAATGGCGTGGGCAACAAATACCGCCTCAAAGTTGATTCCTGCGTTAAGTACATTAAGGAGGTCTCGAATCGTTACCTCTGGCATGATCAACTTCTGTCCACTGTAATAATACATGGGATCGTGCGTGAGGTTCATCATAGCCCAATCACAGTCGAGGCCAGGGAAAATATCTGTACCAGTGAATGCCGGGCGGTAACCAATAAATTTTGTGGGTAAACTATGGGCAATGGCACGCTGCATTGTAATTTGGTGCTGTTCAAGCAATGTAGGAGAAATCGTCACGGGCAAATTTCTCGTGTTAGGCTGAATCGCAAGCGCTTGTAACATGGTAGGCCAATGTCCCTGAGAAGGAACTTCAGCAACAGGAGCTTCTAGTATCAATTGAGCCTTGACCCGTTTGCTATCGACATCATTCAGAGCCATGCGATTCCCCTTTAGCAGTTGCCACCACAAGAAGATTTTAGTTGACGTTGATAGACTGTGAAAATACTAACTCATCGCCAGAAGAATTTGTAAAATATTATCGGTCAAAAACTTTCGAGGTGCAAGCAATTGCACTACCTTCTAATGGTTTGAAACTAACTTCTATTTCTGGAAATAACGACGAAGATTTTTTAGCAATCGAGGCATCTGATATGGCCCCCATAAACCTTCTCGAACCAAATAGGAATTCAGGTCTGACCTTGATGTAGGATGGTATTGTCCCACTCGTTCCAGTTCTTGGCGATACATGCTATAAAGCACGCTGTGTAATTTTCTTTCTGGCAGTTTCAAAAAAGCAGAGGGAACGTAATATGTGACAGATGATTCTGTGCGTTCAACACGCGCTTGGTCACTCTTATTTGCTCTATTTTCTACCCGAACTGCAAAATTCAGTGATGGTGAGCCAAAAAAATCTCTTAAGCCACTTATTTTAGCTGCAATTAGTGTTGTTTCGTTGTCAGGAATCAGTGTTTCTCTCATTGATTATATTATACATTTAATGTCAAATATACTGTCTTATAACATACTTAGTTTTCCTTTTAGCTCACTGCTTTTTACTTTTGCAAATTGATTATTTAGTCGTGCTACTTGCTTATACTTCCGCACCGTCCGCGTTGAAAGATGAAGCGCTTGAGCGGTCTTGCGAATAGATGAACCATTCTGGATCATTTGCCGGATGGTCTGTTGTAAATTTGACGCAATGGCTTTCCGTCCCCATTGGTTATTGGTCTTTGCTCGTTTTGCTCGAATGCCGGAGAGGACTCGATCACGGATCAACTCACGCTCAAATTCAGCATAGGCGCTATTGATATGGAAAATCAACCTCCCCATACTGGTCGTGGTATCAATACTTTCTTTGTAGGAAATGAAGTCAATACCAAGTTCTTTGAACAATTCAAGGTTATCCACGAGCATTTTCAAAGAACGGGCAAAGCGGTCAAACTTCCAGACCAACACCACATCGAACTTGCGATGTTTTGCATCAACTAGCAATAGATCGAGGTTTGGCCGTGACCGGGTTGCCCCGGAGATCGTATCTTCGTACATCCGGTACAGACTGTAGCCGCGTTGCTTCACATACGCAGTCAATTCCTGAATTTGTAAATCCACATGCTGATCGTCGGTAGATACCCGTGCATAGATCGCTACCGTCTTTTGTCGCATACGAGCAGCACTGTAGCACAAAACTACAGTATTTTGCTACACCCCAAACGGTACGTCGCGTAATCTGGACAATCAAGCCGTTTTTCGGCAGGGTTTTGTACCACACCCGTTTCACAAATTTGCCGCGCTCCGCGCGGGGCAAGCTGCGCGGAGTCTACCAGTGTTGTATTCCCGCAAAATTACCTGACAACAACAATCAAAACGCTGCAATTCAATAGCAAAGGACATTCGCTGCTTTTATGCCGACGCACTATAATGTTATGTAATTAGTTGACGAGGAAATTGAAATGAGTGATGCAGGAACAGTTTTGCGAAACCTTTGGATGGCGCATGAAGAATTGAGGTTTGGTCTTTCTATTGAGCATGAACTCGCTGATATGACCACATTCAGCCCCAATGGAGGCCCGGTTACTGCGAATTATCGACAAACAGGTAATCACACTATCACCGTCTCGCCACGCGGAATGCGACCCATTGTGTTTCAAGTCTACCAAAATGATTACAGCGAAGTTGAGCAATGGCTTGATGGGTTTATTGCAGAGTACCAAAGGCAAAGGCGATAATCCACTTCTGTTTTGTTGATATATACCGTACCGTGCTGGAATATTATGGCCCCATGTTTGGGGCCTTTTCAATTTCACATTGGGTATAGGAGAATTGAAATGGAGAAGAGCCTCGGAACCGATTTTCCGCTGCACATTTGCATACTCGATGTAGAAATCGAACAAGGGAACGTTCAAAACCCTGAAGGATGTTTGTTAGTGCTCATTGGAGTGGAAACATTCGTCCTACGAAACGGTAGCTATCAGTCAGAGAAATATACATGGTATTCTCGAAATGATCTTACTGCTCTCGAAGAGTTCTTACACTCGTTTGATGGCTTAATTATTGGACATAACATCTTTGATTTCGACTATCGAACCTTACGCCAATGGTTATCATTGGATGGTGTAGTCGAGAAAACGGTAGATACTCTTAATTTTTTGCGGCATAAAACTAAAAAACGCGGCCTGTCTCTTGACCATCTTGCCCGCGCAAACCTGGGCAAAAAGAAGACGTTGGATGGTGAGTCTACGCCTGAATTGTGGCGGCAGGGAAAACGTGACGAAGTTATAGACTATAACAAGAACGATTGCCTTTTAACGATGGAATTATGGCAACACCTCGTTATGAAACGCAACGGAATTTTCAGATTTTACCATAAGAAAAAAGAGGGCTGGTCTGATGAGGGAACATTTGACATTTCTGACGAAGACCTGGAAGAACTTATTGGTAAAAGACCAAAATATACCTATGCAACGTGGAAAAAAGAAATAGAAAAAGCCAGCTTTACTCTCCAATATCAAGAATGGCAGCCTGACGATACTGGCTTACCTTTGGATATTTCATTTCGTTGCCACTACTGCAAGAACTCAGATCAAGCCTTTCTTTTTGCACAGCTAGTTTCAACGGGCGATCTCATAAAAATCGAATGTCCCGGCTGTGGCACTGAAAGCGTTGCTGTCCGAGAAGTCTATTCGTTACTCGGTTCGGTTGAAGGCGACGCAGGCGTCTTCAACAGACAGTGGCCTTTTCATGAAAAACTTCGTGAACTAATAACAGAATATATAGAAACCGAGCTATCGGATTTGTAACGCTTCTAACAGCGATCTCACCGAAGTACCTTACTCATCACTCATATCGTCATCGTCTATTTCCGGCATTTCTCCGAACTCATCATCAAGAATGATGTCCAGAGCCATCCAATACGTTTCCATGAGGGCATCACTGAGTTTGTCGGCAAGCCGATCTACTTCAGCAATGGTCATCGCGGCAATGATGTCTTCCAAATCCGGGCGTGCAGAAAGCAAGTCCTCTTTGCTCAGAGAACAGACTGGAATACTGGTATCATGATCGGTTTCGGTCATAGGTTGTCTGTCTTTTCGTCTTTGTGTTTTTCATATAACCGGTTTTCTGCAATGTAGCGCACCTCGTCCCAGAACGCATCCGTCAGGAGATGATCACTGACCATTCTGGCAATGTTGGCTAAATCTTCGTTGGTGAGACTGTCCATTTGTTCAGGGCTTAACCCAGCTTGGTCGAATTCCGTGCGGAGGATGGTATAGAACGGCTCGGATTGTGCAAGAAACCGGAGCGCAAGTGTCCCGCGTAGCCAATCGCCCCATTCACCATTCATCACTGTTTGGATCAGCACAAGGCTAAGTGTTGCCTGATGTTCGGCAGGTAGCGTAGCAAAGGCCGCCAGAATGTCATCTTTGCGGCGGATCATGTCCTCGCCTGTGATGGATTGGTCTTCGGGAGTTTGTGCCATACCCATAGATGTAGCATATTGCGCGCCTCACTGTCTACCCCTCGCGCATCTTGACCAGGAACCATCGCTGTCGTAATGTTGAAGCGATGCAAAACGCCCCACTCCCGATTGCCTCTAGCACAGTCAAAGCAGGTAAACAGACCTTCTTTCTGGACTTGGAACGCGCCAAAAGCGGCAATCTCTTTTTGCGCGTCACGGAAAGCCGGATCATCGGCGATACGCCAGGCAACCCAAATACCAGCGATAGCACAGCGCCAGCCGACAAAAGGATGGAGCGAGAACGCAAAACCATGCTCGTTTTTGAAGATCACCTGGATGAGTTTGCCAAAGCTATTGCCGCCATGAGCATAAAGGTTCAGGCTATGCGCTTGGCAAAGAGCAAGAAATAGCCGTATGCTAGAAACCCTAACCTCTCCCCTCTCGAAAGTTGATCTTGAAGCAGAACTCACTTCAGTCAATCGAAGGATTGAACGGGCAGACGAAAACGAAAATCCTATTGAACGCACGGCAACGTTAGACAATCTTTTGGAACAACGCGATTGGATTGTGGCAACCATAGGCGAACTTTCCCGCATGGATGAAGAATAATCGCTACTTTCTTGCAAGAAAGTAGCACAAAGAACGCTGAAGTCACTCGCCGTTGGGCAGGAAAAAGAACTTTCCTTTGGACGTTCTTTTTCCATACCCATAGTGTGGTTCAGGTTTCACCATCTCGTCAGGTGTCAAGGTCGCTGCAAACTCGCCTGACAGTGCGAGTTTGCGCACCGCTACCCTTGACACTACTAGCTTGGCGGCAGTTGAACCAAAGTCCCCTAGCCTATTAGATTAATTGAATTACGGCTTGGCTTGCCAGCCGGTCAAAGACCGAGAATTTTGTGCTTGCAATGCGTTTATTTGCCGTGCTTTAATGAACGAAGGTACTTATTTTCTGAGACTTTGAAGGACTTTGTGCCAACCTTATTTGATGAAGCCCCCTATCTGTCCGTGTTTGGGTTGAAAGAGCCGCCCTACTCTACCAAGCCCAACGAACGCTATCTGTACTTCACACCGCCCCACCAGGAAGCCTTAGCAATGGTTGGCAAAGCGCTACGGGAGAAAGAAGGTGGCGTTTTGGTTTACGGCAATTTTGGCACTGGTAAAACCACGCTCATGCGGCGCATTTTTGCAGAGTTGCGAGATCATGATAGTGAGATTCGAGTAGCCGTCATTGAAAATGGCGGACATTGCCCCACCGAATTTCAGCTTGCCGGAGAAGTGATTGAAAGTTTTGGGCAGAAAACGCAATCCAGTTCGCGTAAAGGTCGCTACGATCAGGTCAAGCAATTGCTATTTGACAACCACCAGGCAGGATTGACCTCGGTACTTTTAATTGATGAAGCGCAAGAACTTCCGGCGAAAGTCCTGGAAAGTTTGCGCGGTTATCTAAATTACGAAACTAACGAGGAAAAAATCTTGCAAATTATTCTATTTGCGCTGCCGAGCATCACGCGCAAACTCGCCTACGCCAAAACCTTGCGAGATCGCCTGTGGCGTTCAGAATTGCGAGGTTTAAGTCGCGCTGAATTGGCGGAGATGTTGCGCTGGCGCTACCGGCAGGCAGGCGGAACAGTTTTTCCTTTCGAGGAAACGACTCTTGACCGCTTGCATATTTTAACCGCCGGGCTACCCCGTGCTGCCTGTGGACTGGCTCAACTGGCTCTTGAGGTAGCCGCTTTGGGCAATGGACACGTCACCAGTGATATTGTCGAGAGTGTTAAAGATAAACGCTTTTTGGAAGGAGCTACATGAGTGATATTTTTGCCAAACTTCAGGAAGAAACCGCCAAACAAAAGCAATTGGTCGAAGCAGAGCCATCAAAGCCCGAAAAGCAGTCACCTACGCGAAAATCCACGCAGAAAGTCACGCAGTCGCGTGGTAGAATACGTGAGACATCAAGTAATAATTCACGCGAGAATCCGCGTGAGTTTCCCAATCGGGATGAAATACAGGAGTTCTCTTTTCGATTGCGCGATGCTTTGAAAGTGAAAGTGCAAGCCGAAGTACCGCATGAATGGCAAGATGAATTAGAAGCCCTGGCGCGGAACCTGAACGTGAAGAAATTGGAGTTATATCGTTATATTATCGGAGAATTTCTTGGCAAAGTGGAGCAGAAGAAGCGAGTAGAATAGCGCAACATCCTGCCAGATAGATTTTATGCAACCCATTGCCGCCCTCGTACAACAACGCTTTGATCGGGTTGTCATCCAAAATGAGATATTGCGATCTGGTTTCGCCGCTTTTCCGTATCTGGTCATGGAAGATACCCGCCTTTCCGTTGGCGCACGCTTGACCTTTGCTTTTCTATTGATGTTTGCATGGCAAGAAGGAAGTTGTTTTCCCGGTCAAGGGACATTAGCAGAGAAAATGGGCGTTAGTGAGCGGCAGCTACAGCGCTACTTATACGAACTCCGCGACGCAAATTGGATCGCTATCGAGCGACAAGACAGGCGCTATAACAACACGTACATCATCCTGGATAAGAAACCCTCAAAATTGAGACGCAAAAAACAGGCGTTTTCCAGGCTGGACACGACGCCCGTGTCGTATCCGACACGACACCGATGATGTATCTGAGACGACGCCCGTGTCGTGTCATACTATTAATAGACTCATGCAATAGACGCAATAAAATAGACCGTTTTTAATTTTTTCAAACAGAAAAGACACCTGAAAACCCACCAGAATATCGTTTTCCTGTGTTGTATCCTATAACGTTGTGTGGGTTGTACCACGCCCGGATTTGTGGTTTCGTCGGGCAGGGTCGCGGCGGAATGGGGAAGCACTCGATCAGACGATCAGCAGCTTCCCCAATTCCTTGCAGACCCCACCACTCCTCAACCACCCCGCCGTCGTCCTTTTAGCACACTACGCTAAAAGTCCGACTGCCTTCGTCGCCGCCCATGCTCATTTCCAAAAACGCCATCACGTTTTTGCAGCAGTGGCGGACGGGTGACCGTCCTGAATACGTCGCACACAACCGCGACGCCCCAGGCCGCTCATCCTCGACTTCAGGCAGTCGGCCTTTACAGGCCGACGGCGGGAGTACCCCACCACTTCACATCGAGCCAACCGCTTGATATATTGAACCTATCCAATGCAAGAAACGACACAGAAAAAACGACGTTCCCGCCATAAAAGAGAGCAAATTGCAAAATCCATTCAGCTTACCGAGCGCGATTTAGATATTTTGGAAACATTGTATGTGTGTCGGGCGGCGACCACACAACAACTTGCCAGCCTTGTTTTGGGACGTGCAGAAAATACGTATTTTCATACCCGATTAGCAGAATTTTTTCATCGAGGATTTGTCACCCGCCGTTTTTTCATGACGCCCTACGGCATCGCGCCGAGCAAAATTCTGCACATGATTGACCGCAAGGGCATTCATGTTTTGGAGCAATACCGAGGACTCAAAGGGAAATGGACGACAGACGCTTTGCGCGTGCAGCAGCAATTTTTAGCGCATACCCTGGCAATCAATGACCTGGAAATTGCTATCCGCACAAGCGCGCAGAAACTTGATTTACCCTTGACCGACTGGATAGGGGAGAGTGCCATCAAAGCTGATTATGACAGGATCGTCGTTCCAGGACTCAAAGGCGACGGGAAACCCAAAGCCGTGCAACCCGACGTGGCCTTTGCCTTAAATATTCCGTCAGTCCATCAGAGCGTCAAAAAATGGTTTTTGGTGGAGGTAGACAAGGGAACAGAAGTCAGAAAGCAATTCGGAGCCAAAATACCCACCTACATTGCCTATTTTCGCGCATCACAATGTAAGCAGCGCTACGGAACACCGCTTTTGCGTGTGTTAGTCGTAACCACCAGTGACCGACGCCTTGCCAACCTCAAACGCCACACGGAAGCCGCAGGCGGGAAGGCCCGTTTTTGGTTTACCACCCTTGCCGCGATGCAGCAGGCCAATGCGCTTTCTGATCCCATCTGGCAGCTTGCCGGACAAGAGGGTAGGGTTGCGCTTTTGAGTGTTGATAACGCCGATGTTTCTCTCATAAAAAACGGGGTCGCCGCTCTTTTGGCAACCCCATTTCTATTCAAAAGCCCTCTCAACTCGATTCCTACCCCGTTGACCGCAAGCTAGGAGGAGCGCTGCGGTTGGGTCAAGCAACCCACAGCATCGGCAACGCTTAAAAGAAGGTCTAGCCGCCTGAAAGGATGTTTTGCTTTTGCCCTCGTGTATATCATGTTCGCTCATCCATGACCACCCGAAACTCATCTGAAATGGCGCTGAAATGCCTGTTTTAAATGGTCAACTTGAGCAAATGCTAGTAGACATCACGAATCCCGCGTCGTACAATGTGCGACAGCATGGCACAAGTCGTAATTGCAGAATTACTTTGGGACGAGTGGAATACTACACACATTGCTCGTCATGACGTTATCCCGGAGGAAGTTGAAGAAGTGTGTCGCGGAGACGCACATGCGGAGCAGAGCCGAGAAGGACGTATTCGTGTTGTAGCAAGCACACAGGCGGGAAGAATGTTGTCAGTAGTCTTAGCTCCAAAAGGCGAGGGCAAATATTATCCCATTACGGCACGGCCAGCCAGCAGAAAAGAACGCAGAACCTATGTGCAATGGAAAGGAGGTGAACAAGCTGCATGACAAAGACACAGACTCAAAACCATATACCAGAATTCAAAAATATTTCGGAAGAAGCCGAATTTTGGGACACTCATGATTTCACAGATTATCCAGGCGATTTCAGACCAGTCAAAATTCAGTTTAGCAAAGAATTATCGCAAAAACTGGCAATTCGCTTGGATACACAGACCTTAACGGCTGTCCAGGAAGAAGCGAATCGCAAAGGCATTGGGCCAAGTACCTTTGTGCGAATGTTGATTAAACAATATTTTCACACCGGACAGGGGAGAGTGTCAGCCGCCTAACTATTTGTTTGGATGAAAATATAACTTTTCCTTAGACATGCCAATAGTTTCAAGTTCCCACAGAATAGAGTGTAGATTTTCTTTACGATTTGGCACTTTTGATAACCCCAATCCTGACAGGAATATTTTGCATATATCCCGATTCCATCGTATGATTGACAATCAACTTAAGATTATTTTCAGTAGATTTACTCATGTTTTTTTAGTTTGGAATGTTTCTGAGAAACGGGGTCATCGCTGACTTATGACTGAGACGCCACCAAGCGATATTCCGCTTGGAGAAGTTCCCGAAATAGCAAACCTTTTGGATGAATTGGAATCTCTTGCGCCCATCACTCAGGCCAGAATCGTTTCCTATAGAACCGTAACAGACACAGAGGTTGTCAATGACGCTCTTGATGAACCTGAAGAGTCTTTTGACCCAAATGAAGATCAACAAGATTGGCTGAATTGGCAAGGCCAACAACAACTACCATTTATTCAAGTTATTGATCCTCAGACCCTTATAGCTAATCCCGTAGGAGTAATTGCCGTCGATTGTGGTCTAGCTCGCCTCGGAGAAACAGAAGACGGGTTGATAGTTGGTTTACGTGGAACTATCGTTTCTGTTGTTAATGGTGAAACCACGCTCAATCTTTATCGTACAGGCCCGATATACCTTCGTAATGCTGACCGCTTGAGAATATTGCATCTACTTGGAGTAGGTCTAAATAAGCCAGACATTTTCGTGGAATTGAATGATAATGATCAACCGATTCGGATAAAAAGTGGGGTTGCTGATGACGCTCAAAAATATTCGGATCGATTGCGGAACTGGTTTGAACGGATATTACAGCGAATAGCTGTCAGATTAATTTCCAACGGTCTTGTATTACTTGATGGCGCTCTAACCCTCAACACTCGTGACACACCAACGGAATTTCTTCGAGAACTAGATAGGTTAGCAACTCAAAATGGCAATGCGCTGGTAGGTTTATCAAAACAATCTCGATTACAAGTCGCAGAGCGGTCTGTGCGCTTCTGGTTATCTGAAAACCCGAACGCGATATGTTATCGGCGGCTCTCACAAATCATGAGTGCCGAAATGCGGCAACGTGTCCTGGGGAATACTTATGCTATTCGATTTTCACCTATGGGAGCCACATTTAGGGTTGACATCAAAGCCATGCAGGGACAGGGAGACGATGAAGTCATTGAGACAATGTTCTCAAGCTGTTTGATTCGTGGAGGTTATCCCGACATTCTGGTTCGTGCGCATACACATAGTTACTTTACGTCGCCTAGTATTACCGAACTGGAAGCCCAATGTGGAGTTAGGTATCAACTGCGACCTGAGCAGGAAATTGATTTAGGCAGTATTTTTGGTCCGTTCGGCGGGAGGTTCAAGTAAAGATGGAAATCGCGTCAATCAAAGGTGATGAAGTCATTCTTATTTATCATCCTATGGAAGTGTCCGCAGAAGTGGGCCAGCAATTTCAAATCCTTGAGACACCAGATAGGCAGCAAGGGCTTGTTATTCAGATCATCAGCAATGACAGCCTTGAATATATTGGCCTCCAACAAGAAATGATTCAAAGGGTACTTGAGGAACGACTTGCCACCGTCTTGCAAAGGTTAAATCGAGAGATCGGGATGGGTGAAATGCGAAGTCTCAAGATAGCTACTGCCAAGATTCGCAAGCGAATTCGAGAAGGATCATGGGAGACATGGGATGGTTGGATACCAACACGGAATGTTGTGATCGAACGGCTGGAAGCCCACGATCTTATTCAACATATTTTGCCGCCCCCTGATGCAGCAATTGCTCTCTGTACGTTTAATGGACAACCAATTCAATTCGATGGTGTCCATTTGAACATGGTGAACGTAGTTACGGGAGTTAAAGGTTCAGGTAAATCTCACTTGGCAAAACATCTAGTGCTACAACTTGCAAATTGGCATGTGCCGGTAGTGGTATTTGATGTAAATGGAGAATACGTCAATTTGCCAAATGCTCAAGTATTGCGTTGGGGTGATAATTTCCGACCCGCCTTATCTGACGTTGGGTATTCCATACTTCAACGCATCGTCCATATTTTATATCCTCTTCCAGAAAACTCTGACAATGTGTTTTCTGCCCAATTGCCTCAAATTTGGGCGCAGCGAGAACAATATTGTAGGCAGCATAACCTAGACTTCACTATTGATATTACACATTTGCGTGGTGCATCTTGGGGAGGTGGTCAATACGTAGCGGACGCCATTCAAAGGCGGTTAGATATGGTAGATGGCCTCAGATATTTCCATAGCTTCGCAGGAAACCATACCACGCCCTTAAATTTCAGAACAATCTATAATCAGGCAATTGGTGATCAGCAAGCGGTTGGTCATCCAATTATCTTTGATATGCGGAACTTATCTGCCGCTTTGCAACAAGCACTTGTGCGTGCGATCACCGATATTTTGGAAACGATATGTAAAGACGAAGCCGACGCAAATCATGGGCAAGGACGATTTCCCTTCATATTTTTCGAGGAAGCCCATTTTTATGTTCGAGAGGATACAATCGTAAATATAATTACTCGTGGCCGTCATATTGGAATGGGATCAGTGTTTGTTACCAATACGCCGCAAGAATTACCCCGTACAGTGTTCAGACAGTTGGACAACCTCTTTCTGTTAGGTTTGACTCATAATGACGATATAAGAAACGTCAGTAATAGCTCATTCACCGATGAGGAAACTATCCGCAGCTTTGCAACACGAATGCCGAGACATCATGCACTAATCATTGGTAACATTACCTCGCGTTATCCGCTGGTCGTTAGGGTTGATAATCTTCCCGATAATGTGCCAGCAAGCGGGCAAACACGTTCAACATGGGATCGTTTTAGACAGCAAGTTAGTTGATGATGGGTCACTCAGTAAATGAAGAAAGATTAATCGGAGTGGATTTGCACTCCGCTCAGGTTAGCACAATCACTGAGAACTTTGAGTTGTGGTATGCAGAACTCCAAAAGCCGTTCAAAGTAGTCGATTATTCTGACAGCGAATTATCAAATCTTGTTCATGGTATCAGCAATCGTCAATTGCCGGTTCATAAGTGGTTCAATTTGAAGGAAGCGTTTTCGGCCCAATTACCTCTATGGGCAGTACAGCATATTTACGATGAGTATCATGAATCTGTTCGGTACGTACTTGATCCGTTCATAGGGGGAGGTACAACAGGTGTTTCTTTAGCGGAGAAGGGCATTAATGTTGTAGGTGTTGAATATAATCCATTCATCCGTTTTGTAGCCGAAACAAAATCCCAACTCCCTTACATGGATACAATCGCTATTCAAAACGCGATTCTCTTAATCGATCTGAAAAAGCCTCGTAAGAAGATTCCCCTCCCAGAATTAAGTACGTTAGAAAATCCTGCATATTTTCGAGAGACGGATATTCAAGTAATCTTGCACATAATTCAGCAGATTAATTTGCTGTCTTCTAGTGAGGAGACACGGAATTTTTTAATGTTGGGTGTCGCAGCCGCTATTGACGATGTTGCAAGCCTACGAAAAGATGGACGCGCACTTCGTTACGTGTGGAAACCGGAACGCCCTTCCGCTAGGGCAGCGATCACGTCTCGATGGAAATCTATGCTTGATGATCTGACGAATGCAAAATACACCGGAATTTTCAAAGTTTATCCGGGTACAGCGTTGCGTCTTGGCAGCAAAATATCTAACGAATTTGATGCAGCAATCTATTCGCCACCCTATCTGAACAATTTTGATTATTCCGAAGTATATAAGTTGGAATTGTGGTTATTAGGTTTTTTGCAGAGTACAGAACAATGGCGCGAGTTACGCATGTCAACAGTGAGATCGCATCCAAGTGTTCGATTTCAAAGGAAAATCTCTCTTTTAGAAAGAACAGACCTCTCTGATATTGCTATCAAACTCTCAGAAATGGGAGAGTATATTTGTTTGTCCGACAAAAGAAATCGCCAAGAGATGAGGGATGTTGTTTTAGGATATTTTGACGATATGTATATAGCCTTACAGCAACAATGGGAAATGCTAAGACCAGGGGGATTCCTAGTTTACGTTGTTGCCAACTCTAGGCATAAGTGGCTTCCAATTGCAACCGATATTATTTTGGCTACACTGGCTCAACATATTGGCTTTGAACCGCTTGAATTAGCAATTTTAAAAAAGCGCAATGGTCGCACTCGCCAAAAGGCATATCTTAGAGAATCAGCTATATTTATGCGTAAACCAGCGTCATAATGATAAATTTCCGATCAATTTTCTATTTCACTTTCTATTGGTTCAACAAGCGGAAATAACATATTTTTTCCGGCAACTGACCACATCGGCCCGGTCAGGACATGCTCAGGTGACATTTCAGAGAGCAGCCCAAACCAAAACCGCGCTCCTCCTTTGGCCTTTTCTGATACATTTTTGAGGGCATTCAACCGCTTTTGATTGAATGTCACCGTCAACACCCGCAAACTTTTGGTATGGTAGCGCTTCTCATACGCGCCACTCGCATAGTAGGCGAGGTACACTGAAATCTTGCTCTGAAACCGGGCGCTTGTTTCCGTACCCCGGTCAAGTTCCAAGAAGAAATGTGCTTTCCCATGCGGCGTATCCAGCACAAAGTAACTATCAGGAATGAGGGACACCGCTTTTTTGCGACCCGTTGTGTCTCGCAGTGGCACACGGTCAAAGTCTGCTTTCAAATCCGCTTCACTTTGCCAATCCAACAATGAATATCCATACTGACGGCAAGCCAGCGTCACCGCGACTCGCACATCGTTAATGGCTAACGTGTGTTCCAGAAACACTTGCCCCACCTGTGTATCGCCTGTCTGCCAGTGCAATTCGTCATAGCCAAGTGCAGTCCGCAAACACGTTGCCCCGCGCCGATCCAACACATACAGCGCAGGACTGAGCAAATAGCTTGCCCTGACCGTCAGGAAACGCCGGGCCAGGAACCCATGATGATAGAGAAGGGCAAGACGGCGTTGTGAGGCCGTTTTTGACGATCCAAAGAACAGTGCGTGAATATGATCTTGCCGCAGTACCCGGCAGCGATACACCATATCAAGAATCTGAATATCCCGTTCCGTCAATTCCATTGGCGGCGGGTTACTCTCTCGCTCATTTCGTTTGCGCCGAGCCATGACCTATTGACCCGTATCGTAGAAGGTGCTTTCGTCATCCACTGGCTTGCCCTTTTTCCCAGGTCGAGGCGGACGGGGATAGCGGGCTTTGAGCCAGGAGGCAACTTCAGCGCTCGATTTCGGACTGTATTGTTCTATTGACCGTTTCCGAATGCGTGCCTCGCGTGCGTCCGCATCCTTAACTGTCTTGAGCGGCGGCAAGCCCTTGAGGAAAAACGCCGGTTGCGTTTTGGCATCGTACTGCATTTTGACTACCGCTTGAAATTTATCCAGGTTCACCAAATCCTCTGGAATGAATTCCGGTTTGACATAGGGCGCGAAGCGGCGGGCATCGTTGGGACTACATTGGAACATGACCGTTGCGCCGACATTGCCTAAAATGGCGTCCAGGGTTTTATCTGGCAACTGGTCAAGGTATTGATTCGCTACCGTGAGCGTCAGGCCGAACTTGCGTGCTTCCGAAAACATTTCATCCAGGGATGTCGTGACGAACCGTTGTACCTCGTCAATATAAATGGCATACGGCGTCTCTGTATGTTGCATCCCGGCCATTTGCAGGCGGGAAATCAACAGCGCTCCTAACAAATCCCGTTCCTGATCAGGCACTTGCTCCTCATCCATTTTCAACGACACGAGTAATATCTTACGCTCTTTGATAATGGCCCTGAAGTCTATGGCGTCGGGATGACAGAGAATCGGTAGGAGCGCCGGATTGCTATAGAACGGGCTTATCCGGCTCAAAATCGGCTCACGAATTTGCCGCTGTTCAGCAGCCGTCAGGTCGTCATATTCGCTCCATAAGAGCAAAATGTCATCTTTTGCCGTTTCTTCCAGCAACTTGCCCCGGTAAGCGTCATCAATGAACAGACGGCCTAAATCCCGCATGGTCGCTTCTCTGTCCTCTTGCAGCAAACTTAACCCCGCCCGCAAGTAGCGCGACAGCCGGGCATATTGGGATGTTTCAGGAAATAGCCGCTCGATTGCGCCCACAATCTGCCCTTGTGCCACCGTGTTCAACCGCCCACGCAAGGGATTGAGTGGGGGAGGATAGTCGGTATTGGCAAGGTCAAGCACAATCACGTCATTTTCGCGCTCTTTTGGAATGCAGGTTCGTAACACTGCATTGACCAGACTACCGTGTGGGTCAATGACGGCTACGCCCATCCCGCTTTTCAAGTCTTGCGCAATAAGACGGTTCATCAGCGTGCTTTTGCCTACGCCAGTCTTGCCCACCAGGTTCATGTGTGAAACGCGGTCTGCCGTCTTGAGATATACCAGTTCATCACGCCCGGCATATCGGCCCATACCCAAACATATCCCCTCAGTCTTGCCCATCAGCGCGGCAGAGATGGGAGCCTGACGAGAAGAAAGCCAAGTGATACGCGGGGCAGTGCAGCCCTCATGCGGCAAATGCCAGAGCGCCGCTAACTCACGCGGCTCCAGGATTAGGCGCGTTGCGTTTCTGACTTGTGCCAATGGTGTCCCCATGCTGCCACCCATCAGATCACGCCACCACGATATTTCTGGTTTTCCCCAACCATTATTTACCAGTGTAAGAAAGAAACCAATCCCACTACTTAACAACTCATGATAACTATCTACCACTGTCACTTGATAGGTCGTATACGGCGCAGGTACGAGCGCATTAAATGGTTCACGAGTAAAAAGCGAAACATGACTGTCTACGAGCGAGAGTGCATTTAGCCGGTTTCTATCTGGACTATCGACATGAATAACTAACAAGGCTTGGTAAAGCGATTGTGCTACTTTCTCATTGAGAATGCTCTGTTGCTCTCTAACATATCGTTCGGCTCGATCCCAACC
>Ga0070730_10001559_pt1 | contig 21994 bp, 14 predicted proteins | sample Coa_R1_3_FD_66447 | JGI IMG/M metagenome (GOLD analysis project Ga0070730, IMG submission 66447) | Surface soil microbial communities from Centralia Pennsylvania, which are recovering from an underground coalmine fire - Coalmine... | ecosystem: Environmental > Terrestrial > Soil > Unclassified ... | reverse complement strand
GACCATTCTGTATCGTACAGACGCTGCACTTCCTCAAACGGAAGACGATTGCCTTTTTTGAATTCGGCCATAACGCGGCGAATGGTGGAATGCATGACGCGGCCGAAGGTCAGAGTGGCTTTAGCGCCTTCCTGCAACGACCATAAGTAAGCGAAAAGATATTTCTGCGGGCAGCGACGATAGCTGTCGACCGCCGAAGGGTTGAGTTCCAGCGGCTCCGCGGGAGGAGGAAGAAAAGCTTCCGCCCAATCGGCGATGCGCGAGAAAATTTTGGGGCGCTCGACCGCGGGAGCAAAGAGCGAGCCGGTTAGTGCGGCCGGCGCAGGCTGCGTTTCATTCGCTGCGACGGGCGCCGGCTTGGGCGCAAGCTGCAGCACATCGCGACGCTGAACGGCCGGGTCCATCAGGATGTCCTCGATAAAGGGGGGGACGCTGCCTTTTCGCTCGGTGAGGGTGGTGATGGTCAGGCGGTCTTCCGCGCGGGTCAGCGCCACGTAGAACAGGCGGCGCTCCTCTTGATTGTGAAATTGTTCTTCGGGCGCACCCTCCTTCATCAGCGCCACCGGAAACTCAAAGACGCGGGGACGCTCGGGCTGCGGAAATTTGTTTTTGTTGACCCGCAGGACGAACACGTGGGAAAACTCGAGGCCCTTGGCGCCATGAACGGTCATCAAACGCACGGCGTCGCCCGGAGCGTTATCTTCCAGGCAGACGGCGCCGTTGGCCTGCTCAAAAAAATCGAGGTATTCGATAAATTCGGGGAGCTTGCGAGTATCGCTCTTGTCTTCCCATTCCTTAACGAATTCGGCGAGGCGCTTGATGTAATCGCGATCCGGTTCAAGAGCGCGCTGGTAGATTTCCAGCCAATCGAAAAGGTCAGTGAGAATGTGGCGAGTGTCGCGGCGCTTCATCGTTTTGCGCTGCGCGGTCACGAAACTTAGCAAGTCAACCAGGGCACGGTGCGAAGGATCGAACGGAAGAGGAGCTTGCTGGCTCTGCAGAATGTCGTAAATCCTGCTGCGCTCTTTGCGGGCGCGTTCGGCAAAGCGGACCAGGTCGGCAGGGACCAACTGCCAAGCAGGGGCGGCCAAAACGCGGGCGGCGGCGATGTCGTCGTAGGGTGTGGCGATGAGGCGGAGATAGGCGAGGACATCTTTAACGAGCGGGTGCTCAAGAATGGAGAGGCGCGAAATTACAAAGGGGATTTTACGATGAGCCAGTTCGCGGACCAGATCGTCGCGGTGATTGTGCGCGCGATAGAGGACGGCAAAATCGCGCCAGCGGCGGCCGGCCTTGTGAATGCGCTCCAGTTCGGCGGCGACCCAGCGGGCTTCGTCTTCGGGCGTGGGCAGTTCAACGAGGCGGATTTTTTCGCCGGCCGGTTTGTTGGCGGTAAGGATTTTCTTGGGAAAATCGGCGCTGACCGTGTTTTGGCCGATGACCTGGGTAGCAACGCGGAGGATATTGGGGGTGGAACGGTAGTTTTCGGTCAGGCTGACGCGAAATGGCGTGGAATCCTGGCCCGCGCGCCAGCCGGCAAAGCGCTCCAGAAAAAGCTTAAAGCTGCCGAACGAAGCACCGCGAAAGCGATAGATGGCCTGATCGTTGTCGCCGACCGCAAAAATATTCTTTGTTTCGTTGACCAACAATTCAAGAAGGCGCAGCTGGGCGATGTTGGTGTCCTGAAATTCGTCGACCAGGATATAGCGATAGCGATTTTGCAGCGCGGCGCGCAATGCGGCATCGCGCTCGAGCAGCGAAACAGCGCCGGTGATTAACGTTCCGAAGGACGAGCATTTCTTTTGGCGCAGCAGCTCTTCGCTGGCGCGGTAGGCCCGTGCAATTTCCTGCTCGCGAGCCAGGGCTTCCAAGCGTTCGGCTAGGGTGTCGGCGTCAAGCTCGGGGCGCTCGGCTTCCAACTGGGCGGCAAGCGAGTCCGCGTAACGCTGGTAGTCGTCGCAGGAAATCAGTTCGTCCTGGCAGCGAGAGAAGAATTCCACGAAATCGTTGAGGAACTGGCCGGGTTCCGCCAGCCGGCGATAGCGATCGAGTTGCAGGCGGGAAAGATTGCGGCGCAGAAGAATCCAGTGATCCACCTTGTCGAGCATGCGGCTGTGGGGATCGGTATCCCTCAGGAGCGACTCGCAAAAGGCGTGAAAAGTCTTGAGGGTGACATCTTTTGCGCGCTCTCCAGCAGTTCTTACGACGCGAGCCTTCATCTCCCCAGCGGCTTTATCGGTAAACGTCAGGCCCAAGATGTTCTCACCGGCGAGGCCAGGGTCGGACTGCAAGAGGTAGCGAATGCGTTCGGTAATAACGCGAGTTTTGCCAGTGCCGGCGCCGGCGATAACCAGCAGGGGCCCATCGCCGTGGGTGATGGCACGCCGCTGAGCCTCGTTGAGTTTGAGGCTCGGGTCGGCGAGAGGCTCGAGATCAAAAAGCGTGCGCATGACGATACTCATAAAAGGGTAACGAAATGAGTGGCGAAGGTAAAGCGAACACTACACGCGGACTAATTGGCCGCGCCTGAAGGATTGGCACCGGCGGGGTTATTTGCCTTTGCATAATAGCCACGGCGCGCGCGCACTTGATAGCCCTTATGGCCGGGGACTTCGATGCGGATTTTGTGGTACTTGCCGTCGAGTTGCGAATGGGTAGGGATGTATGCGACGGAATATTGATTGCGCAACTCATCGCCGATGTCTTGGAAAGACTGGTCAAGGTCGTCGACGTGATAGGGGAAGAAGGCGCGGCCACCGGTTTCGTCAGCAAGATCCTGCAGAACTTTGTCGCCTTCGGTGAGATGGGTCTTGCGATTGGCAAGCCGGTCGGGGTCGGTTTGAGAGAGCTGAATCCACTGGGTGCTGGTGCTGATGGTGTAGATGACCACGCTGAAGCGCTGGGCCATTTCGACGGCTTCGGAGCGAGTGTGATTGGAGAGATTGTCGTCACCGTCGCTGATCAGGATCATCACGCGGCGAACAACATCGGGCTGGTCGCCCGGTGGCCGCGGAGGATGGCTTAGTTCCTGTTCGCACGCGTTGTAGATGGCGTCGTAAACCGCGGTGCCGCCGCCGGCACGGGTCTTGACGATTTCGTCACGCAAACGGCCGGCATCGTCAGTGAAGGCCTGGAGAATGGCAGGCTCGTCGTCGAAGGTCATCACAAACGCTTGGTCCTTATTGCGGCGGAGAACACTGAATAGGAAGGACGTGGCGGCGTCTTGCTCGAATTTGAGGCGGTCGCGAATGCTGTTGGAAGTATCCATAAGCAGGCCGATGCGCAGGGGGAGATCGGTTTGACGGCTGAAGTAACGAATGGCTTGAGCACTCTTGTCGTCCCAGATCTTGAAATCGTCTTTCTCGAGATCAGGGACCAGTTTGTTGCGGCGATTGAGGACGGTGAACAAAACATCGACGAGATTCACCACTTGGGTGATCTTGCCCTGGTCCCGGCGCTCTGGGGCCTGTTCTAGGGGAGCCGCAGGCTGCGTAGCAGGGACGGGTTGTTGAGGGGCCTCTTGGGATTGGAGAGGAGTAGCGGGACGGGAAGTCTGTCGATTACCCGGGCCCGCTGGCAACGTCCCCGCGGTGGGAAGCACCGCAATCAAAACCAGCGAAATAAAAATCCGACGCATGTAGATCGATTATAGGTAGGTGGCAAGGGCAGCGTCAATTCGAGCGAGAGGCACTCCGGCGGCCGCGGCGAGTTGCTGCAGGTAGGTGCGCAGGTTTTGTGGAAGCGGGGCGCAAAGATCAACCCAAGCGCCAGTGCTGGGTTGTGCGAAGCCGAGTTTGGCGGCGTGGAGGAAATTGCGATCTAAAGCCGGGAGAGCGACCTTGCCGACATGGAGCCGCGCCGAGGCACCGTAGAGAACGTCACCCACAACCGGGTGGTGCAGGGCGGAGAGATGGACGCGGATTTGGTGAGTGCGGCCAGTATGGAGCTGCACTTCGAGCAACGATGCCAGATCCAGACGGGCCAGGACGTGCCAGTCGGTGCGGGCTTCCCGGGCATTGCTGAGAACGATGCTGCGGCGAGCGGTCATACGGGTGCGGCGCCTGGGGTCGCGGGCGATGGCAAGAGCGATCGTGCCGCGATCCTGTTTGAGGAGGCCTTGCACGAGGGCGATGTAGATTTTCTTGATCTGACGCTGCCGAAAGGCTTCGCTGAGCTTGACGTGCGCGGCGTCGTTCTTGGCGACGAGGATGATACCGGAAGTGCCTTTGTCGAGGCGATGCACTATGCCGGGGCGGAGGGCATCGCCACCTTGGGAGAGACTTTGGCCGCGGCCGAGGAGGGCGTTGACCAGCGTGCCGCGCGTGGTGCCGGCTCCAGCGTGGACGGTCATGCCGGCAGGCTTGTTGACGGCGATGACGTCGGCGTCTTCGTAGAGGATGTCAAGGAGAATGGATTCGGCTTCGGCGCGGAGGGGCGGGCGAGGCTGGGTATGGACGGTGATGAGCTCGCCACCGCGGAGTCGATGCGCGCCCTTGCCGGGACGAGCGTCGACCAGTATCAGCCCGGCCGCGATCAACTCCTGCACACGGGTGCGGCTTAGTTCCGGGCAGTTCGCGGCGACGTAACGATCGAGGCGCTGCCCTTTTTCCGTGCTGGCGACTAAAAGTTGGTGAAACGCTGAGTGGTTGCTGGGCACAGAGAAATTGTAACGGCTCGAAGGGCTGGGGGAAACCAGAGCGTACATCCTACGGGACTTGCCACGTTGCGATCACAAAAATCACACCGCTCTACTCGACGATTCCGTAGTGTGGTGTTTGTGGAAGAAAAGGACGTCGATGATGATGAGGACCGCGCCTATGGTGATGGCGGAATCGGCGACATTGAAGGCCGGCCAGTGATAGCTGCCCAGCCAGACTTCGAAGAAGTCGGTGACGGCGCCGTGCACAATGCGATCGGTCACGTTTCCCGTGGCGCCACCCAGCAGCAGAGCGAGGCCGGCAGCGGTTAAAGCACCGATGCTCTGTCCGGCGATAAAGAGCCATGCGAGAGCTCCGATCACAACGGCGGAACCGAAGATGAGCAGAATACGCATTCCAGTGGATGACGAATCAGCGAAAATACCGAAGGCAATACCCGGATTGCGGCTATGCACTAGGTAAATGAAGTTGTGGATCAGTTCACGTTGCCAGCCTTCCACGGTTTGCGACTCGAACCAGGCTTTGCTGGCGCGGTCCAGCACGACCACAGCGAGCGTGAGCCAGAGCCAGCGTAGGCGAGCAGGCAACGTCAAGATTGGGCTCCAGCATGGGCATCGTCACCGGAGAGTGTGTCTGGAACCTTGCTGGTGGTTGCCTGTGAGATGGCAGCACTAAAGAAAAGGCTGCTGGAAACCGACGACGTACAAAGCTGTGAATTACATGGTCGCATGGGCAGGGGCGCTTTCGATTTCGGCGAGGGCCTCGCTGCAGCGCTCGCAGATTGTTGGGTAGCGCTGGTTCTCGCCGACGTGGGTCGAGTAGTTCCAGCACCGCTCGCATTTCTTGCCGTCCGCTTTGTAGATCAGAATGCTGAGGCCGGAAGACTCTGCAACTGCCGCCGAAGTTGGTGCACTGTCTAAAATCTCCACCTGCGACACGATGAATAGCGCAGGTAACTGATCGGCGTACGTTTTTAGCGTGCTTTGCAGCTTTGGAAGGCTGGAATACAGCGACACTTTCGCTTCCAGGGACCCGCCGATCGATTTGGCGTTGCGCGCTTCCTCCAGTTTCACGAGCACGGCCGAGCGTACCTTACTCAAATCTTGCCACGATTCTTTCTTTTGAGGATCGAACTTTGCGAGCAGCGCATGGGCATAAGGAAATTCGGACATGTGCACGCTGGAAGGATCGTCTTTCGCCTTGGGCAAGTATTTCCAGATTTCTTCGGAGGTGAAGACAAGTACCGGAGCGAGGAGGCGCACCAGGGCGCTGGTAATCTTCCAGATAGCGGTTTGCGCGGAGCGGCGCGACCGGTTTCCGGCAGCTTTGGTGTAGAGGCGATCTTTGAGCACGTCAAAGTAAAACGCGCTGAGATCGACAACGCAAAAATCGTGGATGGCATGGTAGACGCGGTGGAAATCGTAAGCCGCATACCAGTCACGGCATTCACCGACCAGTTCGGCGGTGCGCTCGAGCATCCAACGATCCATCTCTTCGAGTTGGTCGTTGGGCAGCGTGTGGTTCGAAGGCGCGAAGTCGGCCAAATTGCCAAGCGCAAAGCGGAAGGTGTTGCGGATTTTCCGATAGGCTTCACTGAGCTGGGTCATCACCCGCTCACTCATTTTGACATCGGCTTGATATTCCACCGATGCGACCCACAGACGAAGCAGGTCGGCGCCCCAGCGATCGCAAATCTCAATGGGATAGAGGGCATTGCCCAGCGATTTGGACATCGGGCGGCCGTGCTCGTCCAGGGTCCAGCCGTGCGTGATCACGCCCTTATATGGAGCTTTGTGCTTAATTCCTGTCCCCACCAGCAGAGAACTATGGAACCATCCGCGATACTGATCGGGACCCTCGAGATACACATCGGCGGGACGCCAATCCTGGCCTGGCTCGACCAAACCATTCTTCGGAGTGAGCACCGCAAGGTTCGAGGATCCGGAGTCGAACCAGACATCGAGGATGTCGTTTTCCTTCCGCCATTTCGCTCTGCCGCAGGAGCATTTCGTCCCAGCGGGCAAGAGTTCCTCGGCGCTGTGCTGGTACCAGGCGTCGGCGCCTTCCCTCTCGAACCAACGAACGACGTTGCGCAGAGCGGTGAAATCCTCGAGTCGTGTGCCGCACGCGTCACAGTAAAAAACGATAATGGGGACGCCCCAGAAGCGCTGGCGGGAAACCGTCCAATCCGGCCGCTCTTTAATCATGTCGTACATACGGTCCTCGCCCCAGGCGGGGGTCCACTTGACGTGGCGAATTTCGTCCAGGGCTTCCTGGCGCAAGCTGGTGGCGCGGCCATGTGCGGCCGCGTCGATCTTGATAAACCACTGTTCAGTGGCGCGGAAAATCACCGGATTGTGGCAGCGCCAGCAATGCGGATAGCTGTGCTTGTACTCGCGATTGCCCAGCAACGCTCCGCGATCGGCCAGCAGCTTAACGATGACAGGGTTGGCGGTGAAAACGTCCTTGCCTTTGTATTCCGGCAAGCCTTCCAGATACACGCCGCGATCATCCATCGGAGCATAAATTTCCAGGCCGTACTTTTGCCCGGAATAAAAATCATCCGCTCCGTGGCCAGGCGCGGTATGCACGATCCCGCTGCCCTGATCCAAAGTGACGTAGTCCGCAAGAATGCCGGGGACCTGAATCGGCAAGAAGGGATGCTGAAACTTCATGGCTGAGAAATCGGAACCCTTGAATTTTCCGCGAATGCGCGCTTCCTTAATACCAGACTCCGCCTGCAAAGCCGCAACCCGATCGAGGGCGAGCAACAGCGCGCCCTTCTCCGTATCGACCACCACATATTCAAAATCCGGGTGAAACGCCAGTGCACGGTTGTGCGGAATGGTCCAGGGCGTCGTGGTCCAGATCACCGCGCTGACGTCCTTACCGATTCTTGCGGCCTCGCCCGATCCGCCGCCGACCACGCCAAACTTGACCCAGATGGAGGGGCTGGTGTGATCCTCATACTCCACTTCGGCTTCCGCCAACGCGGTGGAATCGTGAATGCACCAGTACACCGGCTTGCGCCCACGATAAACGTAGCCACCCTCCATGAAATCGAGAAACGCGCCGGCAATGGTGGCTTCGTAATCGAAGCTCATGGTCAGGTAGGGATCATTCCAGCGGCCGAAAATGCCCAGGCGTTTGAAGTCGCGTTTGTGCTGTTCCACGTAGCGGGTGGCAAATTCGCGGCAGAGCTTGCGAAACTCCGCCGGCGGCACTTTGCCTTTGCCGCCCAACTCCTTTTCAACCTGGGTCTCGATGGGCAATCCGTGACAGTCCCAGCCGGGCACGTAGGGAGCGTAATGGCCGGCCATGCTGCGCGTCTTCACCACCAGGTCCTTCAAGATTTTGTTCAGCCCGGTGCCCAGATGGATTTCCCCAGTTGGATACGGCGGTCCGTCGTGCAAGACAAACAGGGGTTTACCGTTGCGAATTTCCAAAATGCGCTCGTAGAGTTTCTCCTCCTGCCAGACGGCCAGCTGTTTGGGCTCGTTCTGGGGCAGGCTGGCCTTCATGGGAAAGTCCGTTTTTGGCAGGTTTAGTGTCTTTTTAAGTTCCAGCGGCTCAGACATGGGGCGATTAGCGCAATTCCCTTCTACGCCGTTATTTCCCTGGTGTGTTTGGCGGGAAACATCGGAAAGCTGCGTGAATAGCGTATGTTACAATGAATGGCAGTGGGTGTCAGCCGGAAGGCTGGTGCAACCATTCCCGGTCGGCGGGAATCGTATTTCAGTTGGGACACCTAGTCGAGGGTTTCTTACGTCTAAACCTATGCCGCAGGGCGGCTGATTTAGGGGACACAGGTGCCAGATTCATCGTTTATAAGCCTTTTGCCCGCGAATCTAAAACGAAATCCCACTGGCTCGAGCGCGTCGCAAGAGACCGTGCCAGTGCCCGCCAATGCAGTGCCTCGTTTTGGGGCTCCCCCGCTCCTCGTGCCCGATAATTTCTGGTCGAATCTAAAACAGTTTTTGACGGAACGCCCGATTAAAGTTGTAGATCGCCCGGGTGCACCATTCACGCGCAATGCATTTGGCGGCGGCGTTGGCGAGAACCTGAAAGAGTTTTTGAGTTCGCGGCCGGTACCCAAAGGCCCGCTTAACAGCAGACTGGCCGTAAATTGGGGCACGAATTTCGGCGGCTTCTTCTACCGGATCAAGGAAGCCTTCGCTCCGACCAAACTTCCTCCCCTACAAGTGACCAGCAAGCCGGTAAAGGTTAAAGAGATTTGGTCGAAGGACGAAAACTTCGGCTGGACGCAAACGATTTCGATTGGTTTGCACGCCGCGATCTTTGCGCTGGTTATTTTAATTCCACTAATCTGGCATCCTTTCGCACCAACCGAGGCAAAGACCAAGCTGGACGTAACGCCGCTCGACATTTCTCCCTATATAAATAAGCTGCCTGCGGGCGCGACTAAGGCAGGGGGCGGCGGCGGAGCCAACGATCACACCATGACCCCGGTAAACAAGGGGAAATTGCCGAAGTTTAAATGGACTCAATTTACGCCGCCGCAAGTGAAGATTCAGAATCCGAATCCGAAGCTGGCGATGGATCCCTCGCTGTTGGGACCACCGGACCTGCGAGTCACTAGCCCTAATATGTCGACTTTCGGCGATCCGCTGGCTTCCGCCTACTCCGATTCGCTCGGTCATGGCAACGGTACTGGAATCGGAAGTGGCACCGGTGGCGGCCTTGGTCCTGGCGAAGGCGGGGGCACCGGCGGTGGAGCGTTTCGCGCGGGCGTTAATGGCGTGGGCGTGCCGATTTGCCTGTATTGCCCGATTCCGCAGTATTCCGATGAAGCGCGTAAGGCGAAGTATCAAGGGACAGTAGTATTGCAAGTTACGATCACTACCGACGGCCGCGCTGTCAACATCTCGGTTGTGAAAGGTCCGGGTCTCGGCCTGGAAGAAAAAGCTATCGAGGCCGTCAAAGGCTGGAAATTCAAGCCTGCCGTGGGGCCGAACGGCAAGGTTGTGCCCACCATCGTGCCTATCGAAGTAACTTTCCGACTGTACTGAAAATTCGAACTGCAAGTTCGTTCCTGAAATCGCGCCGGTCTTGAGCAACATGCGATTCTTCTTTCTCGTTGCCCCGGGGAGCGATCTGCTACGATGAAGCCCATGCGAAGAGCTTTCTCGCATTTCATCTTGGTGTTGAGTTGTACTTGCTTTTTCGCGTGCGGTGCAGGAGCGCAAACCGCCACGGGATCGCTTGATTTTGCGGCGAGCGTCACACCGACGGCAGCACGCCCGGAGCCTGTCCGGCAATTTACTTTTTATATTCTGACCAAAAGCTATGGCGACATCGTAAAAAGCGTGGAAGTGGAAAATGAGCTTCCGCCGCGCGAGAAATTCATCGAAAGTCTAAAGATTTCGGCTGAACTCAAGGAATGGCTGAAGGCCCATGACGTCTTAGATCTGACCACCCCCGAGCTGGACCATTTGATCACGGCGGATGACATCATTCATGTGCCCGAGTTTCTTCTGGCGTACCAGCGTTCCAATAGCGGCGGCGTGACTTCCGGCATTCCCAGGCCCAAATACGCGGACGCCGACAAGGCGACCCACCCGGACCGCTACAACAAACAGCTGCAGGAATATTATGTGGCGCTGAAAAAATTCATACAGAGCAATCCCGCCACGGTAAACGGAATCGAACTGGAACTCTTGAGTGTGAATCCACAACAGCAGTGGTCGAAAATTGAGATCGATCAGAAGCGCCGGGTGCTGCGACTGGCCCCGGAAATCGCACAAACAAGATACCTTGCCGCGAAGGTGGATACCGACCTGGACGGACGCGCGTCGATTACAGGTCTGACCGCCGGAAACTATTGGGTGAGCACCCTCAATCTGGATGTCAATGCCGGCGATACGAGGCTCAGCTGGGACGTTCCAGTGGCCATCCACGCCGGGCAGATCACGCGCATGGAACTCACCAACTTAAACGCCCTGGGGATGCGTGCTTCCGGACCTTGAGGGACGCGCTCCATTATGGGTAATCCCCTGCTTTGGATTAGTTTCAATCTTTTCGTCCTGGCGTCCATCGCACTGGACCTGGGTATTTTCAACCGGCGATTGCACAAGGTCAACCTGCGGGAAGCCGGCTTCTTCAGTTTGCTTTGGGTCGCGATGTCCCTTCTATTTGGCCTGGGCCTGCTGCATTACTCCGGGAAACAAGCGGGCCTGGAGTTCTTCACCGGCTATCTGATTGAAAAGGCTCTCAGCGTAGACAATCTGTTTCTCTTTCTGGTGATTTTCCGCACCTTTGCTATCGACGACCGTTTCCAGCATCGCATGCTCGAGTGGGGCGTCCTGGGCGCGCTGGTGATGCGAGGGGCGATGATTGCGGCCGGGGCGCAGTTGGTGCAACGCTTTTCCTGGGTGCTGTACGTTTTCGGAGCGTTTATCGTGTACGCAGGAATTCACATGCTGTTCGCCAAAAAGGAGACCATTCATCCCGACCAAAGTTTCATCTATCGGTTCGCCAGTAAGCACCTGCGTATCACCCGAGATTACCGTGGCGAGCATTTCTTTGTGCGCAATAAGGGGAAACTTTTCGGGACGCCGCTGTTGCTGGTGCTGTTGGTGGTGGAAATTACGGACGTAACGCTGGCCATCGATTCCATCCCCGCTATTTTTGGAATCACACAAGACCCCTTTATCGTCTACACCTCGAACGTCTTCGCCGTTCTGGGCCTACGCGCGATGTATTTCCTGCTGGCAGGCGTGCTGTCGCGTCTGCGCTTCCTGACGGCAGGGCTGTCTTTTGTGCTGACCTTCATCGGCGTAAAAATGATCGCGCATAAATGGGTGGACATTCCGGAACACGTTTCTTTGCTGGTGGTTGCGGGAATTCTCCTGGTCGCGCTTGGGGCTTCGTTGCTTTTTCCTATTAAGCCGCGCGCATGACTCGGGAAAATCCACATTGTCTGCTTACGGCCGCGCGCCGACGGGACGCTTCATCCTTCTTCGAACATGACTTCGTCGATGTAGCACCAAAACCAGTCTTCGCCCGGCTCGATGGACTTCACAATAGGATGCTTGGTGGCGTGAAAATGTTTGGTGGCATGCTTGTTCCTGGAAGAATCGCAGCAACCGACGTGGCCGCAAATCTCGCACAGGCGCAAGTGCACCCAACTGTCGCCCATCTTGAGACACTCTTCGCAGCCCCGCAGCTTTGGTTTCAGGTGACGAATTTGATCCGTATGGGTACAGGCGTCGGCCATCGTTTCTCCTTCGGCTACTCGTGAGATTGAATGGGAATGCGCACGCTAAAGCGCGTGTCTCCGGGCACGGAATCCACGGAAACCTGGCCATGCATTCCGCTGACAATGCGGTAAACGAAATCGAGACCCAGACCCGTCCCGTCGCCGACCCCTTTGGTGGTAAAAAATGGCTCAAAGATCCGCGACTTAACCTCGGCTGGAATACCCGGACCGCTGTCCGCGATCTCCACCAGAATGAAATCGTTCTCCCGAGTCGTGCGGATGCGCAGGGTACCGCTGTCGCCCATGGAGTCGGCGGCGTTATCGATGAGGTTGGTCCACACCTGGTTGAGCTCGCTTCCATACGCCATGATCTTGGGTAGATCTGGAGCATAGTTGCGTGTCACCGCGATGCCGCGCTTGAGTTTGTGATGCATGATGGTCAGCGTGGTTTCCAGGCTGTTGGTAATGTCTACCTCCTGCAGTTTGGCCTGATCCATGTAGGAATATTCCTTGATGGCTTTGATCAGGTCAGAAATGCGTGCAGTACTGTGCTCCAGCTCATCCGCGATGCGCTCCATTTCCAACAGGGTCGCGAAGCGGGTCAACTCCGGCCCGAGTGCTGAACCCGCAGCCGCCGCGAAACCTTCAAGGTTGGCGTCCGTAAGGTTCGCTTCCGTCAGCAGAGGCGCCAATTTCCACGCATCCGGGACTTTGTGGGCTTCCAGCCAGGACTGAATCGTTTCTTCGCGTTCGACACGCTCAAATTCGTCCTTGAATTGCGCGGGCTTCAATGCCGCGCGAATTTCCTCTTCCCGCTTGGCCAGCAAAGCACAATCGTCCGGACCAATGGTCGAAGCTCGCCCCGCTTGACGCAAGCGCGCCAGACAATCCCGGAGCGCTCCCGCGGAACGGCGGGCCGCCGCAGCGGGATTGTTCAATTCGTGGGCCAAGCCGGCCGAAAGCTTGCCGAGAGCCGCAAGTTTTTCGCGCTGTTGCGAAAGCAGAGTGAAACTTCTCACCCGGTCGGTCAGTACGCCCACCAGTCGCTGCGCCAACTCCGGCATGCGATGCAACATTTCCGGGAAATGCGCCGAATGCAGCGTGAGTGCGTGGATGGGTGTGACCGCTCGCGCCGTCATTGGCACTTTTTTCATTCTTGAAAATGGTAAAAACCCGGAAACTCCCGGCGCCACCACTGTATATCCTTGGCTGTCCGGCCCTTCACTCTCCCGGCGGCCGCGCATCTCTCCGTCTAAAAGGACCAGCATAGTGTCCGCCGGTGAATCTTCGACCACCAGCACCTCGCCTGGTTTGGCGTGGCGATCTTCCGCATGCCCAATGAACCATTCGAGATCGTTTTCAGACAGTTCGGCAAAAGCGGGCACTCTGCGCAGGTCTGCGATCAACGCTTGCATATGAGCCTTGCGAGGCATTTCCGTCATGCGCTTTGCCTTTCAACTCCACGCGGGACAACCCGCGGGCTCATTGTACCTTGGCCAGATATTGATGCATGAACTGCACAACCACTGCCCCTTCACCCACGCCGGAGGCCACGCGCTTGACCGAACCATGCCGCACATCACCTACCACGAAGATTCCGGGCACATTGGTTTCCAGCAACCCGGGATCGCGGTCCAGGGTCCAGCCATCAGGCCTTTTCCCATCCTTCAGCAAATCCGGACCGGACAAAACGAACCCTCGCTCGTCACGACAGATCAGGCCGTCGAGCCACTCGGTGCGAGGCTGGGCGCCGATAAAAATGAATAAGCTGCTCGCCGGAACCCGTTCGACTTCCGAGGTCACGGCGCGTTGAATGGTGATCTCCGAAAGATGCTTGTCTCCATGCACCTCGATCACGCTGGTGCGAGTCCACACTTCGATGTTGGATGTTTTCTCGATCTGCTCGATCAGATAGTGCGACATGGTGCTGGCCAAAGAGCCTCCCCGTACCAGCATGATTACTTTCTTCGCGAACTTCGAGAAATGCATCGCGGCTTGGCCGGCCGAATTGGCGCCGCCCACGATGTACACAGTTTCCCCTTTGCAGGCGATAGCCTCCGAAGCTCCGCCGCCATAGTAAACGCCGGCTCCTTGCAGACGCTCCATTCCCGGTACATCGAGCGTCCGCCACTGCACACCCAGCGCCAGCAACAATGCGTGACACGTGACTTCCGAGCCGTCGGAAAGCTTGAGGTGGCGATAGGGACCGTCAATGCGGACGCTTTGCGCTTCTTGCGGCGACAGAATTTCCACGTCGAAGCGCTTCGCCTGGGCCACCGCGCGACGTGCCAGATCGCCTCCACTCAGTCCTGAAGGAAAACCCAAATAATTTTCAATGCGGGAGCTCAGCCCGGCCTGTCCGCCGGGTGCCTCGCGTTCGATCATCACCGTGCGCAGACCTTCCGAGGCGCCGTACACCGCCGCGGCAAGTCCCGCGGGTCCGCCGCCGACGATGGCCAGATCGTAAAAATTGGTGTGCGCTTTGGTGTGCAGGCCCAGCTTGCTGGCGACGGCAGGAAATGGCGGCTCGGCCAGGCGTTCGCCATCAGGAAAAAGGATCAGCGGCAAGGTTTCGGCCTCCGGCCCGAGCGAGTCAATGAGCCGTCGCACTTCCGGATCAGTCGAGGCGATTTCGACATCGATCCACTGGTAAGGCACCTGATTGCGGCCGAGAAAGTCGCGAAGTTCATAGGAACGCGATGACCAGCGGGTACCCAGAACACGAATACCCTCATAAGGAGGACGGAACTGCGCAACCCAGTCATGCAACAAGTCGTCCAGCGCCGGAAAGAGCTTTTCCTCCGGCGGATCCCAAGGCTTCATCAAGTAATAATGCACACGCGCTTCGTTGATCGCGTCAATCGCGGCGTTGGTATCCGCGTATGCGGTGAGCAGCGCCCGCTTGGCTTTCGGGTGAATGTCCATCGCCTGGGCGAGAAATCCCACTCCATCCATCTGCGGCATGCGCTGGTCGGCCAAAAGGAGCGCCACCGAATTGTTGCGAGCCTTAAGCTCGCGCAGGGTGCTCAGCGCGGCGCCGCCGGAGTTGGCGCGCATCACGCGGTAATCCTGCGCGTAATGTCCGCGCAGGTCGCGTTCAATCGCACGCAACACCTCGGGATCGTCGTCCACCGTCAACATCACTGGCTTGGGCATAGCACTTCGGATGAACAATCCGCCACTTTGGTTACGCGCTTTGGCGCGAACTTCGTTTGGCGCCTACCTCAAGCTACAATTCCAGCTTACGCATGTCTAGCCCGCTCACCTCCGCGATCACCGATCTTTCCTCCAGCGACCCCGCCGTAAGGTCCGCGGCGGCGGTGGAAATCTTTCGCCGCGGGCGGGCCCGCGCCGATCAAGCCGTCAACGCATGGTGGAACAACCAGGAATTCGCCAAACTTTTCGGCACAAATCCCGTCGTCACCGTTGGCGTAGCGGTACGCCGCGAAACGTTCACGCGCATTCGCGAAGCCAACGGCGCACCACCCTTAGCTTTTGTTCCCCCGGATCAAGACGCCGAGGAATTCGAGTTGCATTTTCCAAATGATATTTCCCTGGATGTTTTGACTGCGGACGATCCTGGTGGAGGAGGCACCATAGCACGCTTCCTGGCCAGATTCGGAGAAGGCGTGCAACAGGTGGAATTTCGTTGCAGAGATGTCGATCGCGCAACGCAAATCTTGAAAGACCGCTTCGACGTGAAGCCCATTTACCCGCAAACGCGCCCTGGAGCCGATGGCACGCGTGTTAATTTTTTCCTGGTTCCCTCCCCTAATTGCGGGAAAGTTCTTATCGAGTTATATGAGAAATCGCCTTGAATCGCCTTGCAGATTCCTCATTCCGCACGGTTCTTTAAAACTTTTACCTTCTCAACTTGGTTTCCGCGCCAGCTCGACCCATGCTCGCAGCAACTCACCGACGCTCCAGGCCTGCGCGATACAGCCTTTCGGAGCAAATGGCGCGTCGCCATCGGAAATCTCTCCCAGTGTGCCAAGCCCGTATCTCTCTGTCGCCGCTCCTAACGTCTCGAGGATACGCAGGGCGGCGCCGCGATCGGCATACACCCGATGATGCGCCAGCGCGAAAGGGCCGAGTAGCCATGCCCAAACTGTCCCCTGGTGATAAGCGGCATCGCGCTCGCGAGGCCCGCCGTTATACTGCCCCCGGTAACCTGCTTCGCCGGGCGCCAGACTGCGAAGCCCGTAAGGCGTCAGCAGTTGGGCCGCGCAGATGTCAACAACGGCTTTCTGCTGTTCCCGCGTAAGCAGGCTGACCGGCAAAGATACGGCAAAAATTTGGTTGGGCCGCAGGGCAGCATCATTGCCCGTCACTGGAGCATCGATTACATCGTAACAACACTGCCGCTCCGCATTCCAAAATCGATGGAAGTTATTCCTAAACTTGCCAGCAAGGGCTTGGTAGAACGCGCTCGGCATGCTCAATTCCTGAGCGAACTGCGTTATGGTTTGCAGCGCGTTTATCCACAGAGCATTGATTTCGACCGGTTTGCCGATCCGCGGCGTCACTACCCAATCGCCAATTTTCGCGTCCATCCAGGTCAACTGGAAACCGCTCTCCCCTGCATAGAGCAGGCCATCGGCCTCATCCACATGAATGCTGTAGCGAGTTCCTCGCACGTGCGCGTCGATGATTCCTTCCAGCACGGGATACAGCTTTCGCAAGGTTCCTAAATCATGCGACGCCCCAAAATATTGCCGTGTCGCCTCAAAGAACCACAGTGCCGCATCCACCGTGTTGTATCCTGGCTTTCCGCCAACATCTGGAAAATTATTGGGCAGCATCCCGGCGTCGACGTATTCCGCGAACCCCAGCAGAATCTCCCGCGCTACCTCCATGCGCCCGGTTACCAACGTTAACCCGGGAAGTGCAATCATCGTGTCCCGGCCCCAGTCTCCGAACCAGTGATAGCCCGCGATAATGCTGCGGCCGCCAGCCTCATGCGGCATGGCGCGTTTCACAAGAAACTGGTCAGCTGCCAGCGCCAACTGCGGCAACCACTCACGCTCCTCCGATGCGCCTGCCCGGCCTCGTGTCTGCCAGGCTGCCTGTATTTCCGTTTCCTGAGTTGCTCGCTGCATCCGAGCCTCTTTCCCGTCGAGCGCGGGCGACGCTTCGGTGCTGGCAACGATCGTCACACTCTCTCCAATGTTCAGCTTCGCTTCAAAACGCGCGGCGAACAAATTGTCTTCACCATCGTCCAGTCCACGTTCCTTCTCCGCTATTAGAAAACAATCGCGATACCACTCGTGGCGAGGTTCGCATCGGGCTTCGCCACTCTTCACATAGAACGGCGTCGCCCCGTCGAATGCGACTATCCTGACGCCGCGCTCTGTCGGACTAACCTCCATGCGCCAGTCTCCGGCATGAGTCGCTCCGTGGAAATCGCGATAGTTCACCAGGGCCTTGATCTCCAGTTCCATCGGCGCGCGGCTCTCCAGCAACGTGTATTGCACGTAGGTCGTGTTCGCAACTTGCTGCATCCATACCCGTTTCTCCAGCCGCGCATCGCCCAGCGCATAGGTCCAAACGGGTGTCGCTCCGTCCAGCCGGAATGCCTCGATATACCGAAATCCTTGCGGTTCGACGGCTCCACTGGCCCAACGATGCGTGGCCAAGGCAAATTCAGCGCCACCGTAATTGATGATTTCATCCAGCGAGGCCATCAACTGCATCCGCCCGACGGGTGGCTGCAGCGCGGCGATCAGCAGCCCATGATATCGCCGGGTCATGCCGCCCGAAATCGTACCGGAAGCGTAACCACCAATCCCATTGGTGACCAGCCATTCGCGGGATTCCGCCGCTTCCAAATTGCCGCAGACCTCGCGCCCAAAATAAATTGCTGCCGTCATCTCCGCTTACCGCAACCACTCGGTCATTGAATGCCGGCCGTGATCGGTATACCCCGCGGGGCGGTAGGCGTCGACCCCGCGATATTCAAAGCTGTAGCCCAACGTCAAAATGACATAACCCGCGATTCTCTCCGAAAGGCAGATCAGCCATGACTGGCCAAATTCCGGGTGGGCTAGAAATCGGTCCAGGGCGGCACGCACCTCACCTTGATCGAAAGGAAGTCCCGGCGCCTGCTCCGCTAGATTCCGCATCATGCCCAGCAGTGCCGGGAAGTCCTCTGGCTTGGTCTCCCTGAACTGGATTTCCGCGCCGCTATTCACCGCTCTGCTCGATCAATTTCGCCACCAGCCCGGTCCATCCAGTTTGGTGACTTGCGCCAATTCCCGCGCCGTTGTCGCCGTGAAAATACTCGTAAAACGAGACCAAGTCTTTCCAATGAGGATCGTTGTTGAAAATTTCTGAGCCACCTGCCACCGGCCGCCGGCCGTCTTTGCCGCGCAAGAAAATCCGAATCAATCGCCGGGAGATTTCTCCAGCCACTTGCCACAAATCGGATTCCTTGCCGGAGCGGGCAGGAAACTCGACCTTCAAGTCCTCGCCGTAGTAGTGATGGAACTTCTGCAGCGACTCGATCAGCAGATAGTTGACCGGAAACCAGATAGGACCGCGCCAATTGGAGTTGCCGCCGAATACGCCGGAACTCGATTCCGCGGGCTCATAGGTCACCCGGCTGGTATGACCGTTGACGGCCACCTCATAAGGATGATCGGCATGGTATCGCGACAACGCTCGCACTCCGTATTCCGATAGAAACTCCGACTCATCCAGCATCCGTTCCAGCACCCGCTTCAGCTGGCGCCGGCCCACCAATGAAAGTAGCCGGCGCACTCCGCGCGCCGAGCGCTGCGTGGTTTCGATGTGTTCCGGCATGTCCGGATGATTGTCGATGAACCATTGCATGCGCCGCTTGAAGCCGGGCAAGCGGTCCACGATTTCCGGCTCCAGCGTTTCCACGGCAAAAAGCGGTATCAAGCCCACCATCGACCGGATCTTCAAAAAGTGCTCCTCACCGTTCGGTAGCTGCAGCACATCATAATAAAAACCATCCTCTTCATCCCACAGCGAGCGGCTCCCGCTGCCCATATCGTTCATCGCGTGCGAGATATGCACAAAGTGCTCGAAGAATTTGCTGGCCACGTCCTCATACGCGGCATCTTCTTTCGCCAACTCCAGCGCGATCGCCAGCATATTCAGGCAATACATGCCCATCCAGCTGGTAGCGTCGGATTGTTCCAGGTGCCCTCCGGTGGGTAGCGGGGCGGAGCGGTCAAAAACTCCGATATTATCCAGTCCGAGGAACCCACCCTGGAATATATTCATGCCGTCAGGATCTTTCCGGTTTACCCACCAGGTGAAGTTCAGCAGCAACTTGTGAAAGACTTTTTCGAGGAAGCCGCGATCTGCCACTCCTCGCAGGCGCCTCTCGATCTTGTAAACTCGAAAAGCAGCCCACGCATGGACCGGTGGATTTACATCTCCGAACGCCCATTCGTACGCAGGCAACTGCCCATTCGGATGCATATACCATTCGCGCAGGAGCAGAATCAGCTGATCCTTGGCAAAATCCGGATCGATCAGCGCAATCGGAATGGTATGAAAGGCCAAGTCCCACGCGGCGTACCAGGGATACTCCCACTTGTCCGGCATCGAGATCACGTCGTCGTTGTACAAATGGGTCCAGTCATGATTGCGACCGCTCAATCGCTCTTGCGGAGGCGGCGGCCCGGCGGGATCGCCGTCCAGCCACGATCGCACGTCGTAGTGGTAAAACTGCTTGGACCACAGCATTCCGGCAAAGGACTGCCGCATCACGCGCTGGGCATCGGCAGACAACTCCTTGGGAATCCGTGAAGCGTAGAATTCGTCCGCTTCCTTCTGGCGTCGCTCAAACAGCGCATCATATCCGGCGCCAAAATCGTTGGTCCCGGGAACGCCTTCCGCGCGCTCCGCATGGCCTGGAGCGTTGATCGCTCCCACCATCGGTGAATCTCGGTCCATCGCCCCGAGAGGCTCCATATCCGTCAATCTCAGCTTAAGCGCGATAGACTCGCCGGCGGTTAGCTCCGCGCGATACAGCGCCGCCATTTTTGTTCCCACTTGTTGCGGATTCACAGCTCCCTTGTCGCCGTCAATCACATAGGCGTGAAATGCGTCTTTGACGTACGAACGGTTCCGTTGACCGAATAGCCGCTGGTAATTGGTTTCATTTTCGGTGAACAGTAGTTCCGGCTGCCCCGCGCACAGCAGCCATCGTTTGCCATACTGCCAATGCTCCAGTTCGGTGCAAACACTTTCCGGCACTCCGGTAGCAACCTTTGCTGAAGGGCGCCGCGGATCTTTACCCCACGACCACGTATTGCGAAACCACAGCGAAGGCAGCAGAGTCAAGGTCGCTGCCTGCGGGCCGCGATTCACTGCCGTAACGCGAATCAGAATGTCTTCTATGTCGGCTTTGGCATACTCGACGAAAACGTCAAAGTAACGATTCTCTGCGAAGACCCCGGTATCCAACAGCTCAAATTCCGGTTGCTCCTTGCTTCGACGGCGATTTTCGTCAACTAATCGCGCGTAAGGAAACTCCGCCTGTGGGTACTTGTACAGCATCCGCATGTAGCTATGCGTGGGCGTCGAATCCAGATAAAAATATTGCTCCTTGACATCCTCGCCATGATTTCCTTCGTCGCCGGTCAGACCAAAAAGCCGTTCTTTCAATATCGGATCGTGACCATTCCACATCGCCAGTCCAAAGCAAATCATCTGGTGCCGGTCGCTGATCCCCCCAAGACCATCTTCGCCCCACCGGTACGCCCTTGAACGCGCATGATCGTGGGGAAAATATTCCCACGCGGTGCCGCCCGCGCTGTAGTCTTCCCGCACCGTACCCCATTGCCGCTCGGAGAGATAAGGGCCCCACCGCTTCCAATATTTCTTGCGCGTGCGTGTCTCTTCCAACCTCGCGTCTTCAATCGTCTGTATTCGAGCCATGGCGTCTTAGATTCCCTTTACCGCGAAAGGCGACATCCTATGCTGTCATCTTTTTGTCTCTCTATTCCCGTTACGAGCGATATGGGTGCCCGTTCCGGCACTTAGCCACTACCAGTTAACATCGACACGGGCCGCGCTTCCGCACCCCTTGATCTGCAATTCGTTATAACCTATGAAGCTGGGCTCTCAGCTCGCTGGAGCCTGATCACATCCTGGGAAGGGTCCGATGACTGACCGTCGCCACTTGCGAAAGATCGGTATGAATCTGCTTGCCACTGGAATCCTGTGCCTCTTTCCGGTGCCCTGTGTGCCCGCTGGCGCGCAGGACCGTTCGCCGGACACTCTTCACAAGCTGAACGAATCCGTCGATGCGTTAATCAAGAAAGTCTCTCCCAGCGTGGTCCAGATCTTAGTCACCGGCTACGGACCGATCGATTCGACCGAGCGCGGTAACACCGCCGTCGTCATTGGACGGCAGCGCGCCATCGGCTCCGGCTTCGTCATCGATTCCTCCGGATATATTGTCACCAACGCGCATGTGGTCGCTGGAGCTCAGCGGGTACAAGTGGTCGTCCCGGAAGGTGTTTCCGATGGTTCGCTGCAAGCCATCCTCTCCGCGCGCACCAACATTGTTCCGGCTCGTGTCGTGGGAGTGGCCCAGGAAATCGATCTGGCCGTCCTCAAGGTCGATAACCTAACGCTAAGCGCGCTTCCTCTCGCGCCGTACCGCAATATCCATCAAGGGGAAGTCGTTCTCGCCTTCGGCAGCCCGGAGGGCCTGCGCAACACCGTTACGCTTGGGGTGGTCTCCTCGGTGGCGCGCCAGACCGATCCCGATTCTCCGATGGTTTACATCCAGACCGATGCGCCCATCAATCCCGGCAACTCGGGTGGACCGCTGGTCAATGTCGACGGCGAAGTCGTCGGCATCAATACTTTTATTCTTTCCCAATCGGGCGGAAATGAAGGCCTGGGTTTCGCGATTCCCAGCAGTGTGGTTGGCGTTGCCTACCAGCAGATTCGCAAATTTGGCCACATTCACCGCACCCAAATTGGCGTGGGCGTTCAGACCATATCGCCAATCCTCGCAGCCGCTCTGAAGCTTCCGCGGAGTTACGGCGTCATCGTGTCCGACGTTCTTCCCGAGAGTCCCGCGATGGCCGCCGGTGTGCGCATCGGAGACGTTTTGCTCAGCGTAGAT